>Ga0307378_10002757_pt1 | contig 26416 bp, 28 predicted proteins | sample UN1MG_FD_202238 | JGI IMG/M metagenome (GOLD analysis project Ga0307378, IMG submission 202238) | Soil microbial communities from Risofladan, Vaasa, Finland - UN-1 | ecosystem: Environmental > Terrestrial > Soil > Coastal area > Acid sulfate soil | place: Finland: Risofladan, Vaasa | collected...
ATTCCTCAACTCTTCGGGATGATAAAGTGCTTCTTAAAGAAGAAAACCCTCGTTGAAACTCTAAGGCTCATTTTGTCCTTCTAGGTGGAATTTTTGTTTAAAAAACCAAAATTAAGAACTCACTTTTTATTTCAGGAGTCCTTAATTTTTGACTTTAACCCGTTGATTATCGAGTAACGCTAATATTAGATACTGTTTCTGCTCTCGGAGCAGCGACGGTTACTCTCCCTGCCGAGGTAACACAAACATCGTAACAAGTATCGGCCGCATTACAAGCGGTGTGCGGATCAAACGGCACCTCAGCAATGTAGGAAGCAACTAAATCTGTAGTTAAATCAACAGCACCCGTACCAGTACCAACATCACTGTAGGTTGGACAGGTACTAATACCTAAAGCGGTAACATCACCATCATGGTCAATCTGGAATTGGTTTATGGCATTTAGCAAAGCGTTGGTGTCTGCCCTACGCTTGGCGTCTCTTGCCATTTGATATTGTCTTCCGGGATTAACCGCCACTAAAACAATTCCCATTAAAATTACCAAAATGGCAATAACAACCAAAAGTTCAATTAAAGTAAAACCTTTTCTGTTAAATTTCAAGTCTTTTCACCTCCAATCTTAGACAATCTTTTCAATTTTTGTCTTAATATAAGCATAGTCAGAACCTAAAGGCTTTGTCAAGGGTTAACGCAGCTGAACTTGTCTTAATAAGTTCAAGAAACGGTCAACCTCTAAATTAGTTTCGTATTGGGCTAAAATCTCCGGATCAGTTTTTTTAATCTTATTCAACTCACCAATAAGGAAACGGGAACTTAAAACCGCTAAAAAAATTATCATTAAAAGATCCAGAATTAAAATGGCAAAAAAAGCTTTTTGATATTTCATTTTAAAAATTGGGGTCAATATAACATCTTAAAATTAAAGTAACGCTATTTTCTCCTTCTATTCCTACCGGGCTTTGAATATTCATTTTTTCCACGGTTATCACCTGAGGCATTTTTTCCAAGTCTTTAATGAACTCCACTATTTTATAATAAGTTCCTTTTATGGTCACGTTAAAAACAAGGCTTTTAACCCCTCCATTTTCGGACTGAATTGACTGTTGGCCAAAACTAATTTTGGCCGCAATCCCCGAGCTACTGGCTTCACTTTCTATTTGATCAATTAAATCAACTATTTTTGCCCTGTCCGGCAAGGCTTGATTTAAAACATCCATACCCTCCTCAACTTTATCGTAATCCTGTTGTAATTGAGCCAAGCTCTCGTCTTTCCTTTCATAGGCTTTTAATTTATGCTTGGCTTCCACCAATAAATCTGTTTTGGCGGTAATCAGCTTACTTAAGTAAAACAAACTCCCTAACTGAAAAAGGATGAAAAGAAACAGTATCATCCAGTCTTTTTGCAATTTCATATTTTTTACCCGCCTAAGATTTTAATTTAATAACTGCTCTAAAATTAAGATTGGTTACCTCTTCAAAACTGGACAAAGGAATCGTCACTTGGCCAAATTGTGTCAAGTATTTTTCCAAAGCCAGCACCTCTTGCCGCGAACTGGCCGTGCCTCTGATTTCCATAGTTTTCCCCTTGGTATCAAAAGTGAAATCAGTAATCAAAATGCCGGCCGGAATATTAGCAGCAAAATCTAAAAGCAGGCTAGATATTTCTTTCCTCCTCCCAAGTACCTCTTCCAAAGACACTAGTTTTTGATTCAGGTTGGCCGCCTGTCTTTCCAGCCGGATCTGATGAGGAGTAACAATAACCTTCTCCCAACCGGAAAGGCCAGCCTTAGTTTTTTCTAACTCAAAAAACATTGACGAAAATACCCCCACATAAAGAGCCATAAAACCCCAAAAAACCAGACTGGTAATCTTTAAAACATCTTTTACTTTATCTCTAAAATTAAAAGATTCCCTCTCTTGCCTAACGGTATCCGGGATTAGAGTTATCTCTCTTTTTTGGCCACCGGCCGGCCTGGATAAAAAAGCTAAACCGCAAAGCGGAATAAGTTTTGATAAATAGTCCTGGGGAAATGTAGTCGGTAAAATCATGGGCAAGGCTAGTTTTTTTACCTCAACCCCGAAATATTCTTTTATACTTTGTTTTAATACCAGTTCGTTTTCTGTTTGTCCCGCCAAAAAAACATTGACTATTTTTCTTTCCTTGCCAAAATTTGCTTGCCAAAAATTGGCTGTTTGCTTCAACTCAGCCAATAATTCCTCACCCTTTTTTTCTAGTGAAGAAAAGCTAAAGGTAGTCGCCAGAAGAACCAATCTATCCTGGCTGAAACAAATCACTCCCCTTTGACCATTAAGGTAAACTATTAAGCTTGGATTAGAAGAAATTAAACCGGCTAATCGGGCCAAAGAACTGGATTCCGACTCAAACCCCAGCGGAAAAACATTGATTATTTTAAAAGTACTAAAGTAGGAATTAATTATTTCTTTTTTAACGGCCACCACGTTGGCTTCAATTTCTTCATTGCCATCCTCCCTTATTTGCCAGTCCAAATACATCTCGTCCGGGAGATGAGGTAAAAAGTCTTTTATCTTGAAATAAATAGCTGGCTCTATTTCTTCTTCTTTAACCCGAGGAAGCTTGAGGAATTTAGAAAAAACTAACTCATCCGGCAGATTAACAAAACAAAAATTGGTGGTAATTTTTTTGGGCTTTGAGCTGGCTCTAAGCTGAGTAATCATCTGGGCCAGAAGCTTTGGCTGACTCACCACTCCCTGCCTTGAAATATCTAAAGGCAACTTAGCCGTTCCAAAAGATTCTATTTTAAAACCTTCTTCCACGAAACTTCCACTCATCAATTGAAGCGAACCGTTAGTTAAAGAAAGGAAAAATGGTAAATTTTTTGGGCCAGGCATTGTCTTTTAAAGTTCCCTACGAGCACTGACGCTGACGCTTTCATCTTCTAATACGTCTAATTCTATTTGGAAATGGCGGATCTTGTTCGCTACTCTTCCCCAAACATCAACTAACCCGCCATCTTCCTGCAGGTTTAACTCCATTTTACAATCAAAATCCGTAATTTGTAAACATCTTGAAGTCCAATCAGGGTAAGGGTTTAAAAAAACACGCTCGCGAATGAAACGCAAGATTACCTCGTCGACTAGGCTTCCGGTGGCCTGATATGCTCTTTGAGATTGAAGCTGAGCTAAATTCATCCGGCTATTAATAATGGCCACTACCGTTCCCGCCATTAGCACAATCAAAACAATGGCGGTTACTGCCAAAATAGAAACCAAGGCCATGCCTTGTTTATTAAAATTCCGCGAATTTTTCATAATAATTTTGCTTGCCATCACGGTAAACCTGCTAAACTTGCGGGTAAAAATATGGTGGTTTGATATTCCCTTGTCTTTATGGGCTGGCCAAAAGACTTTATGTTGGCTTTCAGAACAAGTTTTAGTTGAATGCTCCGGCCGATTTTTCTGAAACCTCTTTCATCTCCGGTAATAACGCTAACCTGAGCATCTGTTAAAGCCATCCCGTTTCTTTCTAACCGTCCCTCACTAACTTGGTAGGTAACTTGACCTTCCGCAGTATTGACAGTAAGAATATCGGCAAAGTTTTCATCACCGGGGCTGACTACTGATTGAGTTTTTCTTAAATCTTGGGTAATTTTGTTTATCATCAGTTGACTATTTTGATAGAAGCTGCTTTCTTGCTGGTTTAAAACCTTGAAATTAATTGCCTGATAAAAAAAACTACTAATTAATCCCAAAATAACGCTCAAAAGACTAGTATAAATTAAAATCTCAATAAAAGTCAGGCCTGATTTTTTATTTGTTTTTTTTATCATGACAAATTTATGCAATCCTTTCAAAACACTATACTAATTAGCTTGAGTTATAAAATATTTGTCTGATAGAATCTTTATAAGATTCTATCGCTTCGCTCCAGAATGACAAAGTGACACCGTCCAGAATGACAAAGTGACACCGTCCAGAATGACAAAGTGCCCTGCTCCAGAATGACATTTTTATCATTCCAATCTGTCATCCTGGAGGGCTTTAGCCCGATAGGATCTCATTATATAAATCCCTCCATCCTGGATTTTTACTTTCAATCAGTTTATCTTTTTTTCTTCTAACTAAATTTTTTAAGGTTTTTTCTATTCTAATGGCTGATTCTGGATCTTCGAAAACTTCAAAATAAACAAGTTTTTTCAAATTGTATTTTTTAGTAAAACCCTCAACAAATTTGTTTTTGTGTTCGTATATCCGACGGATTAAATTGTTTGTTATCCCAATATAAACAGTAGTATTCATTTTATTGGTTAAAATATAAACAAAATACTGCTTTTTGATCATGATGAGATTCTATCGCTTCGCTCCAGAATGACAAAGTGACTCCACACAGAATGACAAAGTGACTCCACACAGAATGACAAAGTGACACCGTCCAGAATGACCATGGTATTGATGCTTAAAAATGGCAATAGAACCCCCTCAGGGTGAATAATTAACAACAACTCTGTCAACTATGGGAGTAACAAGAGAATCTCCCACTAAAATTGCTTTATATTTAAAATACCTGCCTAAAATATTATTTAAAGGAAAAGCGGCCGGGCTTTCAAAATATGAAGCCGCGGTGCCGTCAGGACCAACAAAATTCCAAGTTAAATTGTCATCATTAAGGCTAATTTGAAATAAAATGTTGGTGTTGGCCGGCTCATTTCCCTCCCAAGAAATCCGGTTAAAAGCCGCGCTATTACCAACATCTAACGCTGAGGAAATATATTCTCCATAAACAAAATAAATGCCGGAAAGGCCTTTTGATTCCGCCACATAAATCACTGCAATTGCCCTCGACCAGCTGTCCATACCAGCTACATAACCATAATCTCCCAAAGCGGTAATGTCAGCCGTATTTTGATTGGTTTGAAAAATACCCAGTAATGTCGGGTTGGTCGGTCCTCTATAAAGCAAGTTATACATCGCCGTCCGTTTCTCTTTTAAAGATAAATATAAAGTGTTGCCTTCAATCCAAATACCGGTAGGCGGATAAAAAGTGGCGATAATGGCTAACGAGGTAGGGTTAACCACACTTGTGGAAATGTCGAAAATTTCTATGCCTTCCCTGGTAGTTTCTTGAGCTACATACAAATAATTGCCTGAACCGGAAACATCAACCGCTCTTTCCGAAGTATTAAAAAAACCTTCTAAGCTGGGACTGGCAGGGTTGGATAAACTATAAACTTCTACTTTATTGTTATCCAGTAGGGAAACAAAAAGATAATTATTTTGCACCCATAAACCGGAAGGTACACTTCCGGTAGCAGCGGTACCGACTTGGCTAGGGTTGGCCGGGTTGGCGGAGATATCAAAAATCTCGATCCCGTGACTTTCATTGTTTAAGGCGGCATAAAGATAGCCGTTTTCTACAGCAATATTGTTGACCTCATCAGTAGTATTAAACGCGCCTAGTGAAGAAGGATTTTGTGGATCGGTACTAATATCAAAAACTTGAATTTGTTTTTTGGTTGAACCTAAAGCCGCAAAAAGGTAGCCATTATCGCAAAAAATACCATTGAGTTTGGCCAAGGCATCCATATCTTGAATAATACCCGGCTCTGTCCAGTCGCCTGAACCGCCGGTTTGAGCCAGCTGAATGAAACCAGGATTGGTGGTTACATCAGTAGCATCTTCAACACCATCGGAAAAGTCATTAAGAGAATCTTCTGTCCAGGTAGTGTTACCCTGCCAGCGCGTTGGTAAAAATATTTGGGAAACCGATCCTGGCCGGGGCATTTGCCAGCTAACCATGGTAGTAATTTTTTTAGTCGAAGGGTCAATCATACCGCCAGTAGTGGCGACATTGCCGTTTTCGTCCCGAAATAAATCCCCTATTTCTACCTTTCTTTCGTAAATATCAATTGTTTCCTCGTTATCTATCAATGTCCAACTATCACCAGTAACCTCAGGATGAAAGATGCCGTTGATACTGATATTGTTCCAGTCTGAAACGACTAAGGTCTTTACTACCTCTACTGCTTCCTGAAGATAAAGCTCAGCCCGCTGGTTCTGATATGAACGCAAATTGACGCTACTTGAGCTGAATAATGCTCCGGCACTGACCACCAAAACAGCAGAACCGATGGCAAAAGCCAAAAGCAGTTCTACCAAAATAGCGCCTTTTTTCTTTTGTTTAAACACTTTCGTAAAGATCAACACTGGGTGTTATAACTAACCTGAGTTATGAATTAAACCAGGCATAATTGTCATTTTTAAACATCAGCATTATGTCATTCTGGAACCCTGAGATAAACTCAGCGATAGAATTTTTTGTTGAGATCCTATCGGGCTAAAGCCCTCCAGGATGACATGAGAGCTAAAGCCCTCCAGGATGACATCAGGTTTAGTGTTTTGTAATGCAAACTAGTAGTTTACTCCTCCCTGTTGATTAATATAGACGGTTTTTTTGCTGTTATCTTTCGGGCGGGTTAAGCTAATACTGCCGCCGGCTGAGGGTGTTCCTTCGAGGCCAGAAAAAATGATACAGTCATTTGGAATAACACAACTTCCGGGTAAATTAAAATCAGTAAACTCGAGTCTTTCCGGCAGATTAGTCGTAAAATCAAAACTTGTATTTCTAGCCCCATAGTCAGTCAAAGAGGTAAATTCTTGATAAAAATTTCTGCCAAACAAAACTCCGAAACGCAAACGACCGCTTCCGGACGCCTCTCCCGCGGCCGCCTGACTTTGGCTTTGACGAAGAACGCTTACTACTTGCCAAAGATTGTCCGTTAGCAGTCGTGCTTTTTGCATTTGTATAAAAGAAGCAGAGGATAAATAAACCAGCAGGGAAAAAATCGCTAAAACCAGGGTGGTTTCAATGAGAGTGAAGCCAGCTTTCATAATATGTTTCATGTTTATAGTGTTAGACTCCCCATCATTTGATAAATTGGGCCGAGGATAGAAATAATCATTACTCCGACGCCTAGACCAACAATAAGCATCAGTATAGGTTCAATAATGACAGAAAAGTTATCCAGCTTTTCCGCCACCTCCTCTTCATAAAACAAAGCCAAATCTTCTAAAATCTCTGCCAACCGGCCGCTTCTTTCTCCGACAGAACACATTTTAATCAAAAGGCCGCCGAAAGTTTTTTGGTGGTCTTTAAAAGCAGTCGTCAAACTAATGCCTCTTTTTACTTTTTCTCCTATTTCGCTAACGGTTTTCTGATAATGCCGACTGACAAAGATCTGACCGGAAATCTCCAAGGCCTTGCCAATAGCAACACCGCTACTCAGAAGCGAACTGAGAGAACGGATAAAGCGGGCCATGCTGATTTCTTGAACCATCTTTTTTATTAAAGGAACGTTGCTGATAAAACCTCCTAGAATACGGCTACCTATCTTTGTCGTTCTAAAAAAATATATAAAGAGCGTAATTAAAACGCCGAAACCAAGAATAAGGTATATGAAATTTTTACCGATAAACTCACCAAGAAAAAGAAGAATTCTGGTCGACAGCGGAATTTTAATATCCATCTGCTTGAAAACCTCACCGACTTTTGGCAAAACAAAAACAGTAATAAAAATAGTGACCCCTAGCAAGGTTAAGGTGATAATGGCCGGATAAGCCATGGCACCTTTGATTTTCTTGATAATCTGATAGTCTCTTTTCAAGTCATCACCAATGCGTTTAAGCGATTCTGTTATTTTGCCCGATGCCTCACCGGCTCGGAGAATGGCCAAATGAGCGGGAGAAAAAAAATTTTCTTTCTCTAAAAATGAGGAAATACTTTTCCCCTCTTCTAATTCCAGCCTAAGATTTTTGATTGTCTGAATAAAATCGTAACTTACCGCCTCGCTACCCAAAATTTCTACTGCTTCAATAATGGGAACACCGGTTTTCAACATGATGGAAAGATGCTGGGCAAAAGAAATTTTTTCTAAAGGAGTAATGCGCCTGTGGAGAATAATTCGAAAAAAATCTGTCAGATCAACGTCAAATTTCAGACCCTGTTTTTTTTGCTCATCGCAGGAAATCAACTCCAAACCTTTGGCAAGCATTACTTTACGCAAATGAGCTGGATTCGGAGCTGATTCGACTCCCCGTTTTACTTGGCCTAATTTATCAATGGCAATATAAGAAAAGTCTACCATTAGTCCTCTGCTACCCGCATAACTTCTTCAATTGTGGTTTGGCCGGAAGCGATCTTGTTTAAACCATCATCAACCATTAAAATCATGCCGTCTTTTAAAGCTTGAAGCCGGATATCGCTTGAAGAGGCTTTACTGATAGTCAGCTGTCTTATTGCCTCGGTCACCAACAAAACTTCAAATATGCCAATTCTGCCTTTATAACCTTTTTGGCCACATTCTTCACAACCTTTTCCCCGATAAAATTTCTGTCTTAAGATTTTTTCGCCAAAGCGCCCTTTGAAAAAAACAAAGGTTTTTTCCTCCGGTCGGTATTCTTCGATGCAATTGGGGCAAATCCGGCGCACCAAACGTTGGGCAATAATAAGATTAACGGTCGAAGCCAGTAAAAATGGTTCAACACCCATATCAACAAAACGAGGAATGGCTCCGGCGGCATCATTGGTATGCAGGGTTGACAAAACCAGATGTCCGGTTAAAGCGGCATGAACGGCGATTTGAGCGGTTTCTTTGTCTCTAATCTCACCCACCATCATAATATCCGGATCATGGCGCAAGAGGGATCGCAGACCTGAAGCAAAAGTAAGACCGGTCTTGGGATTGATTTGAATTTGAGTGATCCGATGGATATCGTATTCGATTGGATCTTCAATGGTACAAATTTTGACTTCTATTTTATTTAGCATATTTAAAATGCTGTATAAGGTGCTTGTCTTGCCGCAACCAGTCGGACCGGTAACCAAAACCATACCATGCGGTCTTAGGATTTGCTCTTTAACCCACCTTAAGTTTTTGGCAGCTAAACCCAGTTCTTCCAGACTTAAGGGTCGGTTTGATTCAAACAAAAGTCTCATTACCGCATTTTCACCGTAAAATCCGGGAACAATGGAAGTCCTCAAAGAAATCGATTCCTGACCAGTATTAAATTTAAAACGGCCATCCTGAGGGATGCGGTGTTCATCAATTTTAAGATTTGAAAGAATTTTTATCCGGGCGATCAAAGCCGGATGGATCGATTGGGGCAAGGTGATAATATCTTGCAGGACGCCGTCGATGCGCAAACGAACAATAACATTGTTTTCCATTATTTCAAGATGTACATCAGAGGCCTTCTCGCCTATCGCATATTCTAAAATCGTGTTTAGAATTTCAATAACCGGCAGCTCTTCGGCCACTTTGGCCAACTCTTTTTTCTTGACGACACCATCAGTTTTTTTTATATTTTCCGCAATTATTCTTTCAAATTCTTCTTTAATATTTCTCTTATACTGAGAAGCGGCCCGTCTAAAATCTGAAAGAGTAATATAATGAGGAACAACTTTAAGCCCGGTTTTTCTTCTGATAACTTCTTGCGCCTCAAGGTCTTTAGGATCCTGCATGGCCAAATACAAAAGATTGTTTTCCTTTTTAAACGGAATCATCTTATAAGTTTTAACCAAATTTTCCGGAACCAATCCCAAAACCTCAAGAGGAATAATTTTGTTGCCAATGTTAACATAGGGAACTTGAAGATATTCGGCAATCAGCTGACCTAAAACCGTTTCGCTAATCAAACCGCGGAAAAGAAGGATATCAGTTGTGGGCTTTTGAAGGTCTTGGCTGGTTTTGGCCGCGGCATCGAAATCTTTTTCGGAAACAAACCCCGATTTTAAAATAATCTGACGGAGAGTTTCGGGCAGGATTTGCATATTTCAAAATTAATCCGCCCGCTGGCGGAAAAAATTATTTCAGGTAACTTTCAATTTTTTCTACTACTTGCTGAGGGGTAGAATCGGCCTTGGTAATAAACTCTGATGCTCCCAAAGCTTTGGCTTGGCTAATTTCCTTTTCTCTACCCAAGTTGGAGTAAACTAAAACCGGAATCTTTTGCGTCCGCGGATCTTTTTTAAGCTGCTCCAGAACTTCTAGTCCGGAAACTTTGGGCATCATTAAATCAAGTAGGAGAACATCGGGAATTTCTTTTTTGGCAAGAAGTAAACCAACATTACCGTCTTCGGCAGTAAATACTTCATGACCGTCGCTTTCTAAACGAGTAGAAAAAACTTTGGCAATCAAAGAATCATCCTCAATGATAAGAATCTTTCCCATAACTTTATCATAACCTAAAAAGAACAAGTTTGGCAAGTTATTCTTCAACGTCATCCCCGAAATAAATTCGGGGCAGGCTCTGAACTTGCCTGCCCGCCTTTGGAGGGCCTGCCCGCCTTTGGAGGGCCTCAGGATCTACAAGAATATCTTTTAATAAAGAATAAAGAAGGATTCTGAAATAAACTCACTCGTAATACTCGTTCGTTTCCAAGGGGTTCCACCCCTTGGCGGTCTCTTTACTCCCTGACACCCCTGTCACCAGGGGTATTAAACCCCAGGTGACACCAAAGGGAAATCCCCTTTGGAAACCCCATTAAGAAAATTGTTCCCCAGGCGTGGAAGCCTGGGGTATATAATTTCTCAATAAATTCAGAATGACGGGGCTTGGGGAAAAGATGTTGAAATAAAACCTGTCCTTATGAATATCAGGATTCGTCATGCCTGCCTACGGCAGGCATGACGATTGGCTTGTTTATTCCCGATCTGCCAGTTGAGGGAGTTCCTGAAGCGGAATTACCAGTTTCGTCAAGAGGTGACCGCTCCAGGAACGGAATTTTCAAATTTTATTTGAGGGGAAGGGTAAAGTAGAAGGTACTGCCTTTATTGTCTTCTGACTTGAGCCAAATTTCTCCACCCATAGCTTCAATAAGGTTTTTACAAATGTAAAGGCCCAAACCAGTACCGCCTTTTTTCTTAGAAGCCTTGATACCGTCTACTTGTTCAAATTTCCTAAATAATTTTTGTTGATCTTGAGGTAGAATGCCCGGACCAGTATCTTCAACAGCTACAATGGCTACTTCTCCATGGCGCCAAGCAGTAACTGCCACTTGGCCAACTTCGGTAAATTTGATCGCATTACCGCAAAGGTTGATTATTATTTCTCTTAACTTCCCCTCGTCTGCCTGGACGATTAAGTTTTCTCGGGGTTCAAAAATAAGCTTTAGTTTTTTCTCCTCAGCTTGAGTTTTTATGGTTTCCAAGGCAGCGATAACCACTTCATTTAAATTCAAAGGTGCAATATTAAACTTTAACCTGCCGGCTTCTATCCGGGAAATATTTAAAAGGTTGTTGACCAAACGCAAAAGCCTGGTATTCTCGCTAAAAGCGCCTTCCAAAAATTCCCTGGTTTTCTCGCTTACTTTGCCGGCATAACCTTCCAAAACGGTAGATAAAGAACCGCCAATAGCGGTCAAGGGCGTTCTTAGTTCGTGGGAAGTCAGGGAAACAAATTCATCTTTCAAAGCGGAAACTTGTCTTAATCTCTTGTTGGTTTTTTCTAAAGCACTTGTGGCTTTTTTGACTTCTAATTTTAAGGTTTCGCTGAATTTCTGGATTTCTTGATAGGCTAAAGCATTCTCAATGGCCACAGCCAACTGCGGCGAAAAAATTTCTAATAATTCTACATCCTGGTTGGAGTAAATATCGCCGGAAAGTTTTTCTCCTAGGAGCAGCAAACCAATAATCCCTTCCTTAACTTTTAAAACATGAGAAAAATTAAAATTATTTTCCCGAAGAATTCTTTTTCTTCTTCCTTCAGGTAATTCATCAAAGATAACCGGCTGCACCGGAGTTTTTAATAAAACTCTAATTTCATCTTGCGGGAATTTCTTCTCTTCCGTTCCATTTTGATAAAAAAATTCATTCACTCTTCCTTTTTCCCATAAAACAATGGCTCCCCGTTTAATTTTTATTTCCTCTAACAATTCCTCTAAAACTCCTTTTGTTAGTTTCTCCAAAATCAAGGTTGAAGATAAAAGATTGGTTAATTTAGAAAGTAAATCTTCTGTTTCGTAACGGTCTTTAAAAAAGATTTTGTCAGTAATCTTTTCCAAAAAACGACGCAAGGGTTGAAAACCAAAAGCAATTATTAAAACCAAAACAACGTTAATAAAAATTTGGCCACTACTAGCCGCAATATTATAAAAAAAGCTGCTTAGACTAAAAATCGAAAAAACGTAAAAACCTGCAAGAGTAATTAGTAGAAGAAAATAAGAGACTGTCCGAGCAACTATTAAACGAATATCCATCAACCGATGTTTAACAATCGCATAGGTAATAAAAACGACTAAAATTAGATTAAAAAGCGGACCAAAAACAACAAAGGAGGTGAATTTTAATAAAACCACAAAAATGAAGTTGGTGATATTGGAAAAGCCAAAGGTAATTATTAAGCCCAAAAACACATATTTAATCTGTAGTTTTTCCAAGCCTCTTGCTTTCAAATATTTTCTAATGATGGTAATAAACCCAGCGATAACGGAAATAAAAAAATTAAACGCAAAAACTAAAATCGCAGGTCCGGGCGTTGGTTTTACTCCCTGTTCTAAGGAAACACTCACAAACATAAAAGGAGACATGGCTAATATCGCTGAAAGGCTAGTGGTAAACGTCAAAAAAATCAAGTATTTCTTTTTTACCGTCAGTTTATCTTTGGGAAAAGAATGCAGCAACAAAAATAAAGCCGGGCCCATAAAGCTGGTAATCAACATGACTACCCTTATCCAAAATAAAGTAATTTCTTCCGTGTCAGAATGCAGGGAAAAGTAATTAGTAAAAGTCCAGGAAGCTAAAATAAAAGTTAAAGCGGTAAAAAAAAGGTGGGTGGCGCTTTTCCGGTTTTTGAAAAAAATAAACAACCCTAAAATAACCAGGATTAATGAAGTAACAATATTAACTAGAAACTCTAAAAGCATCTACTTGTACATATTAAGTTATTCGAAATTTAAAATCAAGCGAAGATTACCTAAAGTGGTATCAGTCTAAATTCAAAATTTTTAAAATTATATAATTCTCTCCTGGAAGGAATTTGTTCTTCACCTAAAGCTATTTCCCGCAAGCGTATAGTTACTATACCAGACGCACATGCAATGGTGCTGGCCAACTGCGGGGGTGCGATTAATTCTGTGCCTATCCTTCCTAAAGCCTGAGCAAAATTAGCAGGCATTTCTTTTTTACCGGTAATCGCAGTGGCTACCGAAGCAAATGATTCCGGGGAAGGAAACGCAATTGCTTTCAAAACAGTTTTTGGGGCAACTGGAGCATTAAATATTGGCCTTTCTCTATTTAAATCATAGCGCTCAATATCAAGCAGAACAGTATCTCCCATGTCCGAAGCCATCGATAGAGGTATACCTAGCCTTCTGGCTGATAAGCGTGCCAGAATTTTCATTCTTAAATCATCCATTTCTTCAACAATTGCATCAATATCGCCAAACATTTGGCCAAAATTTTCCTGTCTGCTAACAATTTCGGCAATTTCATCCAAAACTGCTGTTATTGCCTCCTCTGGTAAGTAATCTATACTTTCAACAGTATTAAGGGCCTTTTGTAATAAGTATTCCTGTACCATATCAACACCTTGCGCATTTTTCGCTAAAGCTAAACCTTGGGAAGATAATTCTGCTTCAACATAAGGATTATGACCAAAAACCTGCTCTTTTGCCAAAACCGCTTTATTTTCCCCAATATCCCACCTTCCAGCTAGAATTCTATTTAAATTGGATTGCTCAAGACCATCAGGATCGCCGCCTATTATCCTTATCGGATCAGCTTCTTGTTGCCAACGGTATAAACTTGAGGAACCAACACTCAAGCCTAAAAAACAAACATTGAATTGACGTAACCTTTCTTGTTCTTCGGGGCTAATCAAACCTCTATTGCTTGCTGTCCTTAATATTTTATCAAGCTCTGGACCGACACTCCTAAGTAAAACTCTTTCTTTTGGGTAATAGAAAGCAACGCCAAAATTAGCTGGTTGATCACCTAATGTTTCTGTTCTGAAAGCTGCTAATTGGGCTAAAACTTCTGGTTCTCTTCTTTTGTATCGAGAAATTAAACTGGGATGTTGGATTAAAAAAAGTCTTTCTAATTGGGAATCAACTGTATCTAATACATGAATTTGTCGAGGAGAAGAAACCTTCCCTTCCTTATCTCTTTCTGCCCAAAATAACATTTTAGAAGGTGCCCCTTCAATTACAACTTCTGTTTCATAAAGATGAGATAGTAAAAGCTCAACAGACAAAGGGTCTGATAAATCAAAACAACATACTTGAGTTGGCCTTTCGTTTGGCCTAACTTTTTCGTCTGTCAATAATTGTTCTAATTCTGGAGTTGGCATAAAAATGAATATTTTGGGCAGGAAAAATAATTAGAGGATTTTATACTCCATAATAATAAAGTTTTGGTGGTGACGAAGGTTTTCCATTATTGTTATATTCTGGAAACAGAACAGGTAAAAAATAACGTGGGTGTTTCCCGAAAATTTCTCTTGCGGGATGGTTCCCCCAATTTAAATAAGCGCCAGAAATCTCTTGGACTTTAATCCCGGATTCTTCAACAAAACCTTTCACATGGCCTAAAATAACGTATATTGATCCAGCAAATCCCTCTGCTTGCGCTAACCTCATTACCTCCTCGTATAATTTTCTTTGAAGAATCAAACCCCTTTGCTTGTCTACTCGCGGATCCAATGCAAAATGGCCGACTTCGGCAAATCTTGTTTTAGTTGGATCTGGCCATTCGTGACCTGTCATTAAAGTCATGGCATCAATAGCGGGTTTGTAAGGAGGTACCCAGCTCTTTACTACCCTCAAAGCAGCTAAAGGAATACTCTCTGCTTGAGCAACTATATAGGTTGTCTTGCCATAAGTTTGATCAAATTGATCTGGCTGCCAAGGTACAGGTACACCTTTATCGTCATTACCTTTACCATCACTTGTATATCGCGTAAAAGCTCTTCCAATTATTGGCCTGACTTGATCAGCTATATAAGCATCTGTGCCATCATATCGTATAACCTGTGCCTTATCAGCTTCGCATCTCACTTGCCATTCTAAAGCAGTAGGGTCTGGTGCCCTTAACGACATAGGTCTAGTTGGAGCTAATTGATCGGGTACTCTTTCTTGAACCATTTTTTTTATCTAAAAAATAAAAAATCTTTAGAGAAGATTTTAGCAGAAATAACCTATAATTGCAAACTATGAAAACTAGATTGCAAGGTATTAGAAAGATCCTGAAACCCTCCAAAGGCGGGCAGGCCCTCCAAAGGCGGGCAGGCAAGTTTAGGATGACGGTTTTGGAATGAGTTCTAGAAAAAAAACTCTATCTAAGAGCAGTTTTAAAAACGTCGTTTAAGGAGTTGACAAAGGAAAACTTGAAAGCCTTTTTGATTTTTTCCGGAACCTTAACCAAATCTTTCTTGTTGTCTTTAGGTAAAATTATCTGTCTTAGTCCGGCTTGGTGGGCGGCAATGACTTTTTCTTTAAGCCCGCCTATAGCTAAAACCCTGCCCCTTAAAGTTATTTCTCCTGTCATGCCTACTGCTCTTTTGACTTTTCTTTTGGTTAAGGCCGAAGCCAAAGCGGTCGCAATTGCCACACCGGCTGAAGGCCCGTCTTTAGGCACGGCGCCTTCAGGCACGTGAACATGAATATCAAGTTTTTGCGTACTATCTTTTCCTATACCCAATTTTTCCCAATGGCTGCGGATATAAGAAAGGGCGGCTTTGCATGACTCCCGCATCACCTCACCTAACTGACCGGTCAAAATCAGTCTGCCTTTACCGGGCATAAGCGCTACCTCAATAAACAAAATCTCGCCACCGGATTGGGTCCAGGCCAAACCAGTAACCACGCCTACAACGTCTTTTTTCTCCGCAATGGTTTTGCTGAATTTGGTTGGACCTAAATAACCATCTAAATCTTTTAAACCAACTTTTACTTTCTTTTTCTTTCCTTGGGCGATTTTGGTGGCTACTTTTCTCATTATTTTAGAACTCTCTCTTTCCAAATTACGCACTCCGGCTTCACGGGTATAACGCTCGATAATCCTTTCCAAAACCGTGTCCTCAATCTTAATTTGAGTTTTTTTCAGACCGTTGGCCAATAAATTTTTATCTATCAAAAACCTTTTAGCAATGTTAAACTTCTCATCAAAGGTATAACCGGAAAATCTGATGACCTCCAACCTGTCTTGCAAAGCCGGCGGAATGGTGTCCAAAACATTGGCCGTGGTAATAAACATTACTTCGGAAAGGTCAAAAGCAACCTCTAAATAGTGGTCAGAAAACTCCGAGTTTTGTTCCGGATCCAAAGCTTCTAGTAAAGCAGACGAAGGGTCTCCCCGAAAATCAACTCCTAATTTATCTATCTCGTCCAGCATAAAAACCGGATTTTTGGTACCGGCATTCTTAATCCCTTGAATTATCCGGCCGGGTAAAGCGCCCACATAAGTCCGGCGGTGACCGCGAATTTCCGCTTCGTCACGGATACCACCCAGGCTGATTTTGACAAACTTTCTCCCCAGTGCCCGGGCAATTGACCGACCAATAGAAGTCTTACCCACACCAGGCGGACCAACAAAACAAAGAATCGTCGGCCCCACCATTTTTTCTTGTTTTTTGATTTTTTTATTTTTATGCGCTATTTTTTTAAGTTTCATCACCGCCAGATACTCCAAAACCCTCTCTTTAACTTCATCCAAACCATAATGGTCATTTTCCAGTATTTTTTTTGCATTTTCGATAGAAACATTGTTGGCCGTTTTCACACTCCAAGGCATATCGATCAACCAGTCAAGATAGGTTCTGATATAACCGGACTCGGGGTTATAGATATGCATTTTAGCCAAACGGTCAAGTTCTTTTAAGGCTTTCTTTTCTATCTCGTCAGGCATTTTAGCCAGCTTGATTTTTTCCTTGAGCTCTATTATCTCCTTGTCTTCCTCTTCTTCACCCAACTCTTTTTGGATCGTTTTCATTCTTTCCCTTAAAACTGTTTCCCGCATTGATTTGTCGAATTTTTTCTGAGTCTTAAGTTTGATCGAGTTTTCTATCTCCAATACTTTTATCTCACGGGAAAGATAATTATCCACTCTCTGAAGTCTTTTTTTTACCTCCGCTACCTCCAGCAAACGTTGTTTTTCTGAATCTTTAATGTCTAAAAGTGAAGTTATCTGGTCAGCTAATTCCTGCGGAGAAACCCCGGACATCAACCTCATAAAAACCAAGAAATCAATCGGTTTGCCCATATTGACTGCTTTTTTAAGTACTTCGGAAATATGCTTTGTTAAGGCAGTTATTTCATCCGAAGCCTCAGTAATCTCCGGAATCTCGGAGATAGTAGCCAGCAAAAATGGGGACTTGGAACGGATGTCTTCAATCCTCACCCGGGCAATACCTTTAACTAAAGCATTGATTTCATCATCTGTCTTTAAGGTTCTTTGAATAGTACAAAGAGTACCGACCCGATAAAGATCATCTATGGTCGGGTCAGCGGTGGACGGATTTTTTTGGGTAACAAAACAAATAAGACGGTTGGAACTGAAAGCGGCGTTAATTGCCGCTGTTGATTTTTCCCTGCCAAAAGTAAGAATGGCTTCTGTGTGGGGAAGAACTACTCCTGTTCGTAAAGGAACTAAAGGAGCGACTTTGGTATCGCTCGCTCTTCTGGAATCTCTTAATAAAATAGCCATATTAGCAATCTAACATAGAAAGTGCTAAAAGTCAATTACTCCAAAGGCGCGGCGCCGTGAACTAATACCCGGGTTCCGGGTGACGAGCTTGTCGGATAAACTATCCATTGATCTTGGGGCACTAAAGGGGCGGTCCAATAAAAAAGTTTTTCCGCGTCCGGAGTGTACATATTAATACAACCATGACTCATCGGGTGACCAAAGTTATTGTGCCAATAAGTGCCATGGATACCGTAGCCGGAAAAAAAGTATTGCGTATAGGGAACATTGGGCAGGTAATAATAAGTATTGTTTGTTTGGGATCCGCCGTGCATCAGCGTATATTTTAACTTGGCCCAAATCCTAAAGTCACCGGCCGGCGTCCGGCCCCATTTACCGGAAGAGATGGGAAATTCCCAAAGAACCTCCTCACCCTGATGTGCATAAAGCCGTTGTTTGGTCAAGTTGATCTCAATCCACTTTTCCTCATTGGTGGCAGCCAAAACCCGTTCATCAGCAAGAAATAACGGATCCGATAAAACATAGGCTAAGGGTTCCACCGGCTGGTTTAAGAAAAAAGCCATTCCTTCACCCGGTTTAAATTCGCCGTCGGTAATATTGGCCGTTAATTCAACTTGTGGCCGGGAAGGACCGGAAAATAAAGTAAAACCCACGATCATCAGAACAGAAATAACCAAAACCAGAACAGGGAAAAATAGGGTAAAAAATTTTAGAATAGGTAAACTGCTTTTATTCTTAGCCATTGGTTTCATTCTATCATGAAAAACCTTTTTGACTATCAAGCAAAATCGTTACCGGACCATCATTGACCAACTCTACATCCATTTTTTTGCGAAATACACCGGACATAACTTTAAAACCCAAAGATCTCAGTTTCTCAATAAACAAGTTGTAAAGCTTTTCCCCTTTTTCCGCCGGAGCCGCCATGATAAAGCTGGGCCGATTGCCGGAACGTAAGTCCGCACACAAGGTAAATTGGGAAACAACCAGTATTTCTCCGCCTACCTGTTTTAAGGATAAATTCATTTTGGCCTTTTCATCAGCCATGATCCGCAGACAACTTATTTTTTTGGCTAACCAATCGACATCGGTCTCAGTGTCAGTTCCGACGACTCCCAAAAAAACAAGGAAACCAGAACCAATCCGGCTGACAATTTTGTTTTCTACTGAAACCTGGGCTTTTTTTACTCGTTGAACAACGGCTTTCATCAAAAGGCTGAACAAAGGCTTTGTAATACCTGTTTGGGATTTTCCGCTTTAACAAAACCAGAGGATAAAACCACTCCTTTAATCCCCAACTTCAAACTATTGAAAACGTCTTCCCGGGTTTTAATGCCGGCGCCAATTAAAGGAGTGGCTTTAATCAAACCAATAAATTCTCTTATCAACTCATGATTTTCCGGCAGTTGAACCATAGCCTGACCACCGCTAATCAGACTCGGCTCTTCCAAAGCCATATAAGTTGGCTTAAATTGATCGGCTTTAAGAGCGATTTTAGTGTCTTTAACAAAAACCAGAGTCTCAAGCTCTTGCTCTTTGGCCAGATCAATGCTGAAACCCAAATCAGCAAAGCTAAAAAAATTATGTTCGGAGTGATTAAGAAAAACTCCGGAAGCACCCGCTTTTTTCAAAGCTAAAGCGGTGACCGCGCCGGTATGCCGACCAGGGCTGGCCGGATCGCAATGTTGAGCAAAAATGGGAATTTTAATTTGCTGAGCCACCCGAAAAATATCCGTTGGTTGCAAAGCAATGGCAATTTTAACTCCGGTTTCCAAAGCTACCTCTTGGCAAATAGAGGCTAAACTAACTGCTCCCTCACCCGTAGCTTTGGGGTAGGTTTTGAAATTTAAAATAATCATCGACAGGCTAAAACAAAATCAGAGCTCTTTATCTATAGCTTCAAGGTCAGCTTCGACTTCGGGATCATCCATTTCTTCAAGTTCTTGCTCGATTTCCTCCAAAGACATATCTGTAGGCTCTTTTTTTGCCTCTTCTCCAACCTCTTCTTGTTCTACTCCCTTATTTTGAACTTGTTCCTTCAGCTCACTTATTTTAGCGGTGCAACCGGTCAAGACTAAAGCTAAAAAGGAAATTAAAATAATTTTAGTCAACATTTTCGCCTCCTTGCTCCTGAAGTCCTTTTTGGACTTTTAGTAAACTTACTGCCTCATGCAGGGCCTCACGGGTAAGTTTAAGGTCATCTTTCACCTGTTCAACTGAATCCTTAAGTTCATTAAAAGCAGCCTTTGGGTCTTCAGCTTCTAAAAGATCGGTTAGTTTGCTTTTAACTGTTTCAAGGTCGGTTTGTGCTAATTCCAGATTAGTTTTGGCTTCAACGATTTTGCTTTCCGCTTCTGTAACATCCGCTCCCTTTTCCCTGAATTTGGCGCACATTTCCTCTAATCTGGTTATGTGTTTTTGCAAACGATCAATTCTTTTTTGCAAACGGTCGATAATTTTTTGGGTAATATTTGTTACCCTTTCCCTCACTTTTTCCGTATGCCTGGTTTGGATTGCCTGTTTTTTTTCTTCAAGGTTTTGGGTCCTGGTTTGTATTTTTTCTTGAATTCTTTGCCTTAAGGATACCGGAAAAGCCTGTGGCTGAGCCGGCTTAGTAACTTCATTCTGAGCAAAAACTAAACTAACCGACGCAAAAAAGATAAAAAAGGAAAAAAGCAAGTAAAGCAGTTTAATTTTCATAGGTTCCTCATCTTTCTTTTTAATAATGAACGACTACTCTTGTTCCTACGGAAACGCGGTCAAAAACAAATTGGGCTTCTTCATTGCGCATGTTAACACAACCATGCGACATCGGGTGGCCAAAGTTATTGTGCCAATAACAGCCGTGAATACCATAGCCTCGGTAAAAATACATTGTCCAAGGAACACCGGGTAAATTATACCCGGGACCTCTCATAGTTGTTGAAGCAAGTTTAATCCAGATATTGTAAGTTCCGGTCGGAGTCGGCGTCCAAGGCATACCTGTAGAAACTAAAAAACAATTGGTACCGCCAGGATGGAATAAACACAAAGTTTGGCTTGATAAATTAATATCAATCCAGGTATTGGGATCAGCAGCCAAAACTTTTTCATCTTTTTCAAAACCTGCCTCTGAAAGCGGAGGTGTTACTTTTAACTTTTTGGAATTCCAAACTACTTTATCTTGAGCTTCGTCATACCTACCCCTTCTATCTCTTATCTCTCCCACGTACTCCTGAGAATTTAACTTAAGATAATCCAAGTAGGGATAAATATACTTGTCCCTAAAACCTAAAAAAACAAAAACTAAAGTTAAAAAAACAATAGAAACTATTGACGCTAGTTTACTCTTTTTTGCACGTTTCATAAGATTATCTAACCACAAAATTTTAAGCTTTGTCAAAGTCAGTTGATGGTAACCTGAGCTAAACTACTGTCAAGTGGCTTTAAGAAATTGGTCTTGTCCTGACTCCAGGTTAACCAAACAGAATAAGCACCGGGTGTGACAAACATCATTGAATTGGAAATATCAATCTCTTGACCCGGATCCAAATTAAAGCCGTTGGGGCCATTAGTGCACCCAAAAGTGACTCCGCCGGAATGATTAAAACAAAGGTGAGTAAGGTGTTTCTTCTTGGAGCCGATATTTTTTATCCTGGCGGAAAAATTTACTTGCTCACCGGTCTCCGCTTTTTGTTTGTCAGCGGTAATCCCTCTGACTTCTTTAATCGTCAGCTTCGTGTCTGAAACTGCAGCGTCCTTTGAATTTAGACCTGAACCATCAGCGCTGGGAGTTGACTCCTGCCAGCTGTTTTTTGCTGCTTGCCGGACCGCTTCGGTTTCCAAAGACTCATCAGTAGCTGGTTCAATTTTTACCTTTGACTGGGGCAAAACTCTGGCAACCACCAAACCAGTAGTAAAAGCAAGAATTAAGGCCAGAAATTTTAACAAAGGTTCTCTACTCATTTAGTCGAATTTTAAACTACCAAAAAACTTCTTTATTATCAAGTCTCCAGTGCTTTTATGCTAACAGGTTTAAAAAACTTGGTCAAATGAGATTTCCTCGAAGGCAACGCTTTAGGAAACCCGACCCACTTTTACAATTTGATGCTTGTACTGAGCAGTTCGATAAACTCACTGTAAACTTGTCGGAGTACTGGCGATTGAAATTTATTAAAAGTAGATCCTTCTATCGGGAGAGTAAGGTCAGGGGATCAAAAGGTTATCTTATTTATTAAATAGCTTTTTAATTAACTGTTTTATGTTGTCTATTATTCGCGTCAAAAATGCTTTAAGGCCAATTCTTTGTTCAACATTTATTGTTTCATTTAACTCAGCTGTCGGGGTACTTGAAGGTTCAGATTTTATAACTTCTTCTCTTGGTGTTAGTACTGAAGGAGTTAAAGTATTTACAGGCACTGCATTAACGTTGTCATTACTATCTACAGAAACAGGTTTAGCCGGATTGCATTGGCGTTCGATTTGGGCACGAGCTTTTTCTAGTACTTCTGGCGCAGGTACTGGTGTTTTGGTACCATTCATCCATCCTTCATAGGCTTCTTTAATACGCTTGCAAGCATCCAAACAACGTTGATAGTTATTTGGATCTGTACAATCTAAGATTCCACCACTAGCAGCCCTTGTCTTCTCTGGGAAAACTAAATAAATTGATAAAACAAAGGCAAGAATTAAGGCCAGAAATTTTAATAACAATGCTCTATCCATCTAGTCAAACTCTAGGCTGTTAAGAATTTTATCAAATACTTCAAGATATTTTTCGTGAGTCTCCTGATAAGCCATGGCCATATAAGTAAATTTGTAAAACTTGTCTTTGTGGCTAAAAATTACCATGGTTGCCAGACCGGAAGAAGGCGCCGCACCTTCGGAAAACCTGACGCCTTTAACACCGTCCTCTTCTACTTCCTTAAGGTTTGCCTCCTCTTCCTTACGAGAACCTTCTCCAAACTGTTTAAGGCGGTATTCTTTGGCAGTCAAACCATCAGGATTGTTTTCAATGCTAATGCCTATCTGGTACGAAGGCGTCATTTCCGCTTCGTAAACAAGCACCTTTTCCTGAGTGAAATCTTCTTTTCTCAGCTCTATAGCAAACATTTCCGGCGTATCGAAAATAATGGAAAACAACCAATCTGTCGGATAACGGAAATTAAAACCTCTATCTTTGTTTTTATAAGTATCCCATTCAGGACGTTTTGGTGTTGAAGGCGCCTTCTGCTGATAGGGGTTTTTAGCGGCTTGCTTTTTGGTAATAAAAACAGCAATGATTACGCTCAATAGGAAAACGGCAAGAATAATTAAAAGAATTTTCTTTTTCATAAATAAACCTCCCGTGTCTTTATGCTAACAGGTTTAAAAAACTTGATCAACTTAGGCAGATTCAATTTCTGCTTGCCAGTCTATATATTCTTTTTTCAAGCGGTAAGTAATTTCCCTGGGACTAAAATCTAAAAGATAATTTATTTTTTTCGGGGCTGAAAAAACAACTTTAAAGCTGGGGAAAAAATTACCCATCTTAGGTAGAAACCGTAAAAACTCTAAATAAGACGTACCTTTAATCATAGCTTTAACCAAGAAAAAAGTATTGTCAGCTGATATGCCTTTGATTAAATGACCGACGCCCGGATACCAAATGGTAGTATTTTTAGGCCCTGAGGGAAAAATAGCTACTGAGCCGCCCTTGGAAATTCTTCTACTCGCTTTTTTGATACTGCAAATATTTTTTTGGTGCTCTTCTTCCTGAGTGAATTTTGGTAGAGGGTGGAGTTTATACCAAATTGCTTCTTTTATTACCTTCCCTCTTTCTGCGATAACTTTGTTTTGTATGTAAACAGGGATAAGGTAGGAATCAAGCTGGGTAAAAACATTGGTGTAAACAGCGTCAATAATCAAGTAAGAATCCTTCCTTGAAGGTAATGAAGCCATAAGCACCGCCGGCTCAATCTCAAAAGGATGGTTAGCAATAATAACTACCGGCTCTCTTTTTAAAACTTTATCTGTCTTAGGACTTTGTTTCTCAATGATAAATTTGTTGCCTCTGCTTTTTAAAAACTTAAGCATAGTCTTTTGCGGCCCGAATTTTTTAATTTGAGTATCGTACTTGCCGATAATTTTTTTTACCGGAGAAAAATTGACAATTGATTTTTGACAAGGCATAGGAAAATTATAACCAAAGAAGGAAAATTATTCACAAGAGAAAAATCGTAAGTCAAGTTTTTCTTTTAATATAAAAATTGGTAAAATATAAGAAATATTGCGGGGTGGTCTAATTGCCGGATCATCTAATGGTAGGATAGAGGACTCTGAATCCTCTCATCTAGGTTCGAATCCTAGTCCGGCAGCTCGTCTTTCGCTAAAGCTACAGACGACTAGGTCGTCTAAAGTGTAGAAGCTACAGACGATTTTATGTATTACGTGTATATCTTGAAAAGTTCAAAATCTGGGATACTTTATTACGGATATACATCTAATTTAAAAATAAGATTGGAACAACACAATTGTGGGAAATCAGAATTTACTAAAGCGCATATCCCTTGGAAACTAGTTTGGTATTGTGGATTTCCAAAAGAAAAACAGGCAAAAGATTTTGAACTTTATATAAAATCCAGATCAGGTAAAGCATTTGTTAAAAAAAGACTAGTAATGTAGCTTTGGCAAAAGATGAACCGTGGACACCAAAGGTGTCCAAAGCTTTAGCGACGGACACCCTGCCCGGCAACTTTTTCGGAACTAGAACCGCAGCATGCCGTTCAGGGATATAAGGACTAGAATGATCTAGACTAGGAAACCCAGCATAGAATTTTAGCCTTGAAAACTACCACCGAAGTGGGACCGAGTCAAACTCGGCTGAGACAGTTCGAACCTTTTAGTCTCTGTTTGGTGGTAAAAGTAAAAGAATAAATTTTCAATTATTGCTATAATTAATATAACAGTATGCAAAGTAGTGAATGGTATCAGCAATTAATTAGACCGTCGTGGTCACCACCATCTTGGCTTTTTGGCCCAGTTTGGACTTTTCTTTATATTTTAATTACTGTTTCCTTTTTTAAAGTATTTCAATTAACTTTTCAAAAACGAATCTCATTTATTATTGCTCTCCCGTTTATTCTTAATCTCATCTTTAACTTTACATTTACTCCTTTACAATTTGGGTTAAGAAACAATTTTCTGGCTGCAATTGACATCCTTCTTGTTTTGGGTACTCTCATTTGGGCAATGATTGCCATTTATCCCCATCACAGATGGATTACATTTTTGCAATTTCCTTATTTGTTGTGGGTTAGTTTTGCAACTGTTTTGCAGTTAACCATTACTTATTTAAACCGTTAAGATGTTTATTAAAACTTATTTAATCACTCTGCCAGTTTTTTTGGCAATCGATTTGGTTTGGCTCAGTCTAATCGCCAGGAAATTTTACGCTCAATACCTGGGTTATTTAATGAAGACAAACGTCAATTTTGTAGCAGCCGGTATATTTTACTTGCTGTTTGTGGTTGGCTTGGTGGTTTTCTCAGTTTTACCGGCTTTGGAGAAAAACTCTTGGACCCAAGCTCTTTTTTTGGGAGCTTTGCTTGGACTTGTCTCTTACGCCACCTATGATTTAACAAATCTAGCCACTATCAAAGACTGGCCGCTGGTGGTCACGATTGTGGACATAGTTTGGGGAACAGTCTTGGGGGCTTCAGTTTCTCTGGCTAGTTATTTTATCGTCACAAAAACATAGAAGAGATTATCCTTTTTGAGGCAGAGGAATTAAAATACTAGTTCTCTTTTTGTACTCCTGGTACTTCTTGTTATCGGCATATTTAGAGTTATATCTTTTTTCTAAAGGAGGAATTCCTGTAGCAAATAAGAGGATAAAGGTAATGGAAATTGGGCCAAAAATAGTTAACCACGACAGACCCTGGAGAAAAGGCAAGGCAAAAATAAAAATTCCCCACCAGCAAAGCATTTCGCCAAAATAATTGGGATGTCTTGAGTATTTCCATAATCCTGATTGAATCCATAAATTTTTGTTTTTAGGATTATTCTTAAAAGTGAACTTTTGCCAGTCTGAGACTGTTTCTATCAATAGTCCTAAAGCCCAAATGACGATTCCCAAGACCATTACCGGACTTAATAGTTTAGATTCTGTTTTGTTGAGCAGATAGATTGAAGGAAGCATAATTACCCAAACCGCTAAACCTTGAAAAACCCAAAATTGTAAAAACTCTAAAAGGCTTTCTCTGATTTTATTGAAACGACGGTCTTTTTTAATTTTCAAAATTCTAACCAAAAGATAAGCAATCAAACGTATTCCCCAAATACCTACCATCGCCACCAGCAAGACTTGGAAAAAATAAAAGGTTTGGTTTTTTAGCAAGAAAAATATTGCGAGAGTAATAAAAGTTAAGCCGTAAGTAAAATCAGTAAACTTGTCTGTTTTAAAATTACTGGCTAATATAAAGAATAAAAAATTTATCCCTAGGCTGATAAATAAAGACAGAATATAAACGTTCATGATTGTTTTATTATTATATAATACAAGAGACATACGTGATTAACGGAGGTTGTTTTGATAAAGAGAACTTGAAAAAATCAAGCATTTGACTTGGGAGTAATATTCCAAGGTTCAAGGAGAAAAGTACCTTGAAGGTTGTATCGACTAGAAGGATATGAAAAAAATCGTTATTAAGCAACTACCTAAAATTCTTTTTACTCCTAAAGGTTATCAGGACTTGTTGGGTCAAAAAAAACAGCTTAATGAG
>Ga0307378_10002761_pt1 | contig 26366 bp, 20 predicted proteins | sample UN1MG_FD_202238 | JGI IMG/M metagenome (GOLD analysis project Ga0307378, IMG submission 202238) | Soil microbial communities from Risofladan, Vaasa, Finland - UN-1 | ecosystem: Environmental > Terrestrial > Soil > Coastal area > Acid sulfate soil | place: Finland: Risofladan, Vaasa | collected...
CGAGGGTAGAACACTGGGTATTCGGGAAGTGATGCTGCGGTCGCGGCCGCCGCGCTGCGCGGATGTGCAGGGACGCATAGGCCAGATTCCTTCGGGTGATGCGATTGACTACGCGGGAGAAGCCGACAGGATACTCGCGTCTGCCATGGCGCGGGAATGAGCATCAGTTGAAAGGAGCACTCTCATGTCATCGAGACTTATGACGGTACTGATGGCCGTGGTCCTTGTGAGCGGCCTGGGCTGTGAGGCCAAGACACGTGACGGAATCCCGGTGTCTTCAACGGCCGTTGAGTTCAAGGGGGTCGAGCGCGAGCAGGTTGCCCGCATCCTCTGGGAGGAGGGGAACTCCCGGCCGAAAGGCGGCCTGTTCGGTTCTAGGGAGGTTCCCGTCTGGCCAACTGCTGAGGCGATCAACAAACCCGCGGTTGTCATTGAGTACGAGATCGAACACTTCCTGTCGAAGAGCCGCTACAGGGACTCCTTGGGTATTGTCGAGCCAGAGCCGAGCCGCGTAATCGTATGGTTGAAACTTGAGAGCAAGGGGAAGTCATCCTTTGAGATCATCGGCGATCTGTGCTTCGAGCGGAACCGGACCCGTGAACGGACTATCCTCCAGAAGACCGTTTGGAGGGTTCTCCGATCCACCCAGGGGGCCACCGCTGCCGAAGTCACGGGATGGCAGCCCGGATCGCTGCCGATAGTCCGGCAGCACGAAGACATGAAGTGGATTGCCCTGAAGGGCGTCGGGGCGGACGAGGTCGCCAAGATGCTCGAAGAAATGGGATTTGAGCGACGGGCCGAGTGTGCCCCTGGACGGCTTGATCTGACGCGAACGCTCCACTCCAATCCGAACAGCGCAGACTCTGGTTGGTTCGCGGGGTCGATATGGCACAGCCGGGAATGGGTTATTCTGAAGGAGATCTCCCCCGACGCTCAAAGCGGTGAATCCTTGCTGCTCCTCATGGGCATTGCCGCCCAGGGCGAGCGTAAAGACAGCGGCATCTGGCTGTTCGGCGGGAGTTCCGGCGTGTCATCCATTGGTGATTCTCTGGCGAACTCTACGATCAGGTCTGTGTGTCTCGAAATAGTGACAATGCCCAAGAGGCTTTCGTTTGCCGATCCCGCGCAGTGGACGGTTGGCATTGAAATCGGGGTATGGCCGGACAAGACGCCAACCGAGAAGCACCTTGAAGATGAGTTACAATCATCGCGCTTCATGTCCACAAACACGGGAAGCTCTCGTTTCTGGCAGGGCGTCCTCGTGCGGAGCGGCCGGTCGGTAATCGTGGCGAAGTACTACCGATACACGGGTCGGACCGTGCCGTCCGGCCCGGGAACTCGCACATACATACCGGAGTTCGTGGCGGAACGGGTGCACCCCGGTGCCCCCTGGACGATCCACTATGACCCCTCGATCCTGAATAACCCTGAGATGGAGCGGAAGATGGCAGCCAAGGGGGACTGAGTGCCCATGTGGGCGGCATTATGCCATCGAGCGGAGGTATGAGAAGGTGATGCGATATCTCTGGGAAAACTGCGTCGATGCCGCGTGCCAGGCGTTTGACATCAGCCGGGCGAAGGCGAAGCTTTTCGTCATCGGCCTGTTCATTTGGATGGGGCTGATAATCCTGCAGACCTGGTTCATCTGGGTCGGAATCATCGCGACCGCCGTGAGCGTCCTGGCAATCCTGCTGGTGCTCGAGTGGTTGCTCCGGGCCTGGTACTGGCTTCGCGACGCCCGGCCTGCGCGGCTGGCAGCCACCCAACCATCGCCCTCGGTGGACCGCGTGCCTGAAATGCCCGCGACCCGCTGCGCGGACACCCAGGGCCGAATCACGGAGGGCAATCTGGCCGGTCATGACGTCTGCGCGATGGCCGACGCGATTCTGCGGCAAGCCGCTGTCCTGAAAACCTGGAGCCGAAGGCCTTCGTGGCTGCGTTTTCCGGCGATCTGTCGGGCAATGCCGACTTTGGGTTGGGTGGGACGAGCCCTCGCGGCTATTTGCACAAGATGAAGGAGAATACTGAGATGATTGAGACCTCCAACACGATCCTGCTGGCGGCCGTCGGTGATGGCGGCGCTTCCGGCGCATTCCTCTTGATGACGCTGGCCAGCGTCGGCTTCCTATACCTTCTGCCGGTAGTCGGCAGGCGGCATGTTTCGAAGGTCGGCACCTACGCCCACGAGGTCAGCCACGGCGTGGTCAGCCTGCTGACCGGCGGAGAGTTCCACCGCTTCCATGTGGGTGACCAGGGCGGTATGTGCATCACCAGCGGCGGCAACCGCAAGGCCGTGGCGGCCGCAGGTTACATCGGCACGGTCGTCCTTGGGGCAATCTTCTTGGCCCGCTCGGCCCAGTCGGACGCGCTGGTCGTGACCCTCCAAGTCCTGGCAGTCTTGCTGGCCCTGTCCACACTCAAAGCGGGCGACCTGCACACCGCCGCCGTGGGCGTGGCGGTCGCGGCGATCCTAGGCCTCTTCAGCACGCTGCTGCCGGGGGCGATGACGACAAGATTTCTGTTGAACTTGATGGGCGTGATCCTAATCTGGCGGGGCTTCAAGGCTCTGAAGGCCCTGTGGGGCATCTCGGCAACGACGGCAAGGACGGGCTCTGACGCCGAGGCGATGGGCCACCTTACCGGCCGGTCCGCCATGCACTGGGCTGTGGTCTTCGGCGGGATCGCTCTGGTCGCCTTCCTGGTCATTGTCGGTCTGGCCGTGAAGGTCGGGACCGCAATCCCGTGAGGAGGTGATCCGCGATGTCGCATACTGCACGACTGTGTCGGCGTCGCTGGGCACGTTGGGGGCGCGGGCTGGCGGATTTCGCGTTCGGATTCGCCTTGGCCGGGCTGTCGCACATCCTCGTGGGCGTCTATCGGTTCGGCAAGTGGACCGGAGGACGCGCCCTCGTGGCGATCCGGTGCCTTCGCCTCGCTGGTGGCACTGAGAACCGCACTGATACTCAGCGCCCAGAAGCCGCTATCAGACGGGAGCAGTGGCGTGACGGAACTCCAGCCTTCGCGCCCATCGCGGAGAAGCCCAGCGTGCGTTTCAGCGACGTTGCCGGCCTGGAGGAAGCCAAACGCGAGATCATGCTCCGGATGGTCCTGCCTCTCCAGTACCCGGAGCAGGCCAAGCGGTTCGGCATCCGTCGAGGCGGTGGCCTGCTCCTGTACGGCCCGCCGGGTACGGGGAAAACCTTACTGGCGAAAGCCGTGGCAACTGAAGTAGACGCATCTTTCTTTCACATCAGGCCTTCCGATATAATGTCCGCCCAGGTTGGGCAGGCGGAGAAGAACGTCAACCGCCTGTTCCAGATTCTGCGACAGGAGAAACGGGCCGTTCTGTTCATTGACGAAATCGAGGCGCTTGTGCCAAGTCGACGCCGGAACGGCTCGACGATCATGCAGCGTGTGGTTTCCCAGTTCTTGGGCGAGGTCGACGGTCTGGGCAGCACCTCGGACGACCACGTCCTGCTTCTGATCGGCGCCACGAACGAGCCAGGCATGATTGATCCGGCCATGATGCGCCCAGGACGGTTTGATTCAAAGGTTTGCGTTGGGCTACCAGATGATGCAGCCAGAGAACAGATTCTCCGCCAGTGCATAGGCAGGTGCCCAGTGCCGAAAGGACTTGACATCAGGCAACTCGTGGAGAAGACCGAAGGCAAGACGGGGGCCGAGATACAAGACATCGTACTCCGAGCCGCCGACCATGCGTTCATCAGGTCAATTCGGCAGGACCTAGTACCGAGTCGCACTATTCTGGCGACAGACTTCGCTTCCACGGTATCGAACGATGAGGCGGCATCTCTAGGTTCATCAGGCAGAAGCCTCGCAGATCATACCCCTTTGCCTTGGGAAGCAACACTGCCGCGCTGTCTGACACTGCGCCGAGGAGCCAAAGCAAGATGACACACAGGACTGGTGGTGAACAGATTTGGCTCATCGACCCGACAGAAGGTCTCCGCGACGCATGGCTTGATTTTCTCAAAGACTTCCTTTCCGCCAGAGAAAATGAGATTGAAGGTGCGACCGGAGCAACCGAACTCGACTTCAACGAGTATATTTCCAGATGTCGCACATATTCCCGCGGCCAAGGTCTCCCAGATGGTTGGGTACCAGCCAGCACTTATTGGCTCGTTCGCGGCAACCGCATTCTTGGAACGTGCAGCCTGCGACACATGCTTACTGACGCCCTGCAGGACTTTGGGGGGCATGTCGGGTACTCCGTTCGGCCCTCGGAGCGGCGGAAGGGCTATGCAACAGAGATGCTTCGATTAGTTCTCCTGAGGGCCGGACAACTCGGTCTGGAACGGGTGCTCCTTACCTGCGACGAAGGCAACATCGCGTCGGATCGTGTAATTGTCAGGAACGGCGGAATATTACACTCCGAAGGATACTCATCCCACGCTCGACGTGTGATCCGGCGATACTGGATAGAACTTGCGCCACAAGCATCGGCGCGAGGGGTCTGTCAGTGCCATGATACCGCTCACACTGCACCACACGAGGTTTGCATTTCCGCTGGAGAGGGCAGACAAGGGCATCGTGGGATGACCACGGAGCAGGGAGTTCCCCCCCGGCCTCCACGCAGTTGGGACAATCCCAAGCGGCATTTCTCCGAGGCCATAAGCCACCCTTGGTATAAGGCCGTATTTGGCGTAACCACCGCCTTATACTGGTCCATCCATGACTTCTTTCATCGCGAGGAATTTGATCCCGCCCCCGCGCCTATCACGACTGGGGCCATTTCCAGTCCAACGGAGCCGGCGAGCGACAGTCTGCCCGTCAGCATTTCTCTGTTTGGGCAGACCACGTATTTGGCCGACTCCATGCAGTTCCACCTCGAGTATCTCCTGCGTCACGCGCAGCACGGCGTGTTCTACATCATGCCTTCGTTTCGCGGCGAACAACCGGATGAAAGACACTTGAACCAGTTCTTCCATGTGGAAGCGGAAATGGTTGGTGATCTGCCATCTGTTATGCATCTTGTGAATAGGCTTCTCATCACATGTGCCAGCGATTTGATGGATGGCCACGGCGCCCTGGTGCATTTGGTTGCAGGTCGTTCTTCACATCTAGAACGCCTGCTATCTCTGGGTGTCACCGGTATTCCCATTCTGACCTTTGAAGAATGTACTCGTTGTATTGGTGACACAGAGGATTTCTATGTATGGCACGATGATAGGCCTGTGCGCCTGTCCACGGCCGGTGAGAAATGCGTCTTGCGTCGTTCTGGCGAGGCTGTCTGGGTCACCAACTTTCCAAGTTGCGGCGTGCCTTTCTACCAAGCCATCGATGCAGAGTCTGGACTTGCTCTGTGTGCAGATCTTCTCTTGGGCACTGGAGAGACCGTAGGCGCGGGGCAGAGGCATGTTAGTGCGGATGAGCTTCTTGCCGAGCTTGTTCGGAGGGATCTCGATCCAGCACCATATGATTGGTATTTGAGGCTTAAGCGTGAATATCCTCTGCAGTCGTCTGGGTTTGGGCTTGGGTTAGAGCGATTGCTTCTGTGGGTACTGGCCCACGACGACATAAGAGACATTCCCACAATCGTTCGGATGAGGGGACTGCCGGAGGCACCATAGAACGGGTACACAGATCATTGTCACCCGAGACAGAGCACAGGAGAACAATATGGCGGAGGCAGCTGAGCTAACACCAGACCATATCGCGGCAATGAATTACAATGAGCTTATCTCAATCGTGCAGGAGACCAATAGGCCGCCTGGTGGGTTTGAGTCGATACGCACGATCGCACTCCAGGCATTCCTTGGGCCCGGCAAGGCAGTGCTGGAGATAGGCACGAGCACGGGCTACTCAGCCATAGAACTTGCTGCGCTGACGCGTGCTCGCATCACGGCGATAGACGTAAACGCTCGCAGTCTGTCTGTCGCCACAGAAAGAGCACATCAGGCCGGTGTGAGCGAGTATATCCAGTTCGAACAGCAAGATGCTCACGCCCTTACCTATCCTGACAATGCGTTCGATCTCGTTCTCTGCGGAAATGTTACATCATTGCTGGCAGAGCCCGAACGTGCCCTGAAGGAGTACGCCCGGGTATGCAAAGGTGGTGGTTTCGTCGCTGCGATTCCGATGTACTATATCACTGCTCCACCCGCCGGGCTCGTTGAAAGGGTGTCAGCTGCGATCCAAGTAAGCCTTCAAGTGCGGTATCAAGACTACTGGAAGGGGTTTTTCGTTCGGCCGGGTATGGAGCTGTGTTGGTCTCGGGACTATGCCTTTGACGACGTGTCCGAAGGAGATGTTGGACGCTACGTGGATGAGCTGCTGCAAAGACCGCATCTGCAGGGGCTCGAGCCAGAGACGGCCAAGGCCCTCCAGCGGGTATACAGTAGATACATGATGCTCTTTCGGGAGAATCTGACGTACATGGGGTTCAGTATCCTGCTTCTCCGGAAAGCGTACGCCGGAATCGAACCTCAGTTATTTGCAGGACATAGACTATAAATGAACAGACACACGGTATTTGTGTTTGCCCCGTCCGCCTCCATGGCGGTGATGCCTGCGGACATGCGCTCGCTGGGGATTGCAAGGCTTGGTACGCTTGGGTTCGATGTGGTGATTGGAGACCACGTGGACTGCACGCGCTTTCACACAGCCGGCACCGTCCAGGAGCGGCTTGCTGACTTCCGCACAGCGCTCGCCTGTGAGGACGTTGATCTGGTGATGGCCGCCTTTGGTGGTTACAACAGTAACCAGCTCCTCCAGGGACTGGAGTTCCAGGAGATTGAACTGTCGGGTAAGCGGTTCATTGGCTTTAGTGACGTGGTCGCGATGCTATTGCCCATTAGCCAAAGGAGTCAGGCGATGGCGTTTCATGGGCCGTCCTTTTCTGTCTTTTGTGATCCAGGCATATCAGAATACACAGTTGATGGCTTCGTACGCACGCTGAGAGGGGAAGTGGTTAGTTACAGTAGCTCCAGCGTTATCGCCGATGACAAATGGTGGCTGAAGAACGGGTATGGGCCACGAGAGTGGGTTCAATTCGACGGTTGGAAAGTCTATCGAGAAGGTGAGGCCCGAGGGAAGATTCTCGGCGGGAATCTGGAAACGCTGTGTTCCTTGGCTGGCACGCCGTTTGTTCCTTCGTTTCGGGATCGAATCTTGTTCATTGAGGATGCCACTGGTACAAGGCCAGGAGCGTTTCACAGGGACCTTACGCATCTATTGCACATGGGAGTGATTGATGACATTGTTGGGCTCGCGATAGGCGCGCCTCCACGCGGGAGCGCGCTTGCCGAGCCCGGGTGCCTCGACTACATTCTGGCTGACGTCGTTGGGTCTGCAACTGACATGCCAGTGCTTTACGATGTCAATTGCTCCCACGTGGACCCAATGATGACTATACCTTTGGAACGTGAGGCGATTCTGCGCGCATGCCGAGATCCCGCTATAGAGGTTAACGTGGACTTGCCGAGCGAGTGCATATAAATGCTGGCGTCGCAACAGATATGGTGGGATGTGGTTCCGCTTCATGGAGCGTCTGACCAGGTTGTGACTTCCGAGCTCATGGCCCGCACGGGTGTGTGCTGTTTTCCTGACGTGTCCGCCCCGTTTTACCTGCCGATAGGGCAGATGATGCTGCGAAACCTTGTTTCTCTTGTCGAGTACGAGGCGGACGCCCGGGGGTTGGTACAGATAGGCATGCCTCTTCTGGTTCGGGATGAGACGCTTGATCGCGGAGAAAAAATCGGAGATTGCTTCGCAGAGCAGGTTATCGGTGTCAGCGGCCGTATGTCTGGGTATCATTTGCTGTTTACGCCGGAGCCTGTGATTCTTGATGTCGTCGGACGACAGCTCCTATCGTATAAGCAACTGCCACTTCGCTTGTGTTACCATTCGGATGTCTTCCGCGCCCTCAACGACTGCAAGGGCATTTTGAAGAGTCGAGAATTCAAGGTGTTCATGGCCGCTGCGATAGACGCGGATTCGGTCTTATGTCGGAAATCCGTGGACTTGTTTGGCGAGATGGCGATCAGTGTCTTGAAACAGCTCGGCGTGTCAGCGGTCAGCGTGGACCGAGACAGTGGTATAAATGTAGAGTTCTTTTATATTTCTACCGAAGGCGATCCTCTTGCACTTCCAGGAATCTGCAATGGTAAGGAACAACGGGGCCTCAGTCTGGCGATGGCGTATGAGTATTGGCCTGAAGGAAGGCTCTGTGTCCGCTTCCAGGATTGCAGGAATAAGAAGCGGCATGTGAGGATGGCAACCTACGGAATGGGACTACAGCGCGTGCTGTACGCTGTCTGCGATAGCTGTCGAGATGCGCGCGGCTTTAACCTTCCTGCAGTCATCCGGCCATTCGAACTCGCAATCATACCGCACAGAGAGACCGATGTGCGACGCTCATTGGAGGTTTATCGCGCCCTTCGCGGCAGAGGAATACCAGTATTGCTTGATGACCGCTGCCAATTGTCGGGTGGAGTGCGCGCAGCGTGTGCCGATAGGATAGGCGTGCCACAGAAGGCGATTCTTACGAACTCGAGGGCGGAGATCAGGTCTAGGTCATGGCCGGCTGTTCCCTCATGGGACTGGAACGGGCGGGACGTGTGTGATATAGTGCCGTGGAGCCCTGCTGGAGCGAATCTGGCAGATAGACGTGGCGCTGCGGCTGGCGACTCATTGGCCACGTAGAGTGCCGAAGCTGGCTCCGTGATCATGTGACATGGAGCCGCCATGGAGAGGACAAATGCAAGAAAGATATTGCCCGCAGGACATTGAAACGAAATGGCAACGGCGGTGGGCCGAGGAAGGCCTTTACCGGACGTCTGAGGATGCGTCGCGGCCAAAGTGGTATGCCCTGACTATGTTTGTGTACCCATCGGGAGACCTGCATGCTGGACATTGGTATGCATTCTCCCCGAGTGACGCTGCGGCCCGCTACCGCCGCATGTGTGGCTACAATGTGTTTTTCCCGCCGGGGTTTGATGCGTTTGGCCTTCCCGCTGAGAATGCGGCCATTAAGAGGGGTATCCATCCGCATGAGTGGACATATGGCAATATCCATCATATGCGGCAGCAGTTGGGCCGGATGGGGGCGATGTGGGCATGGGACCATGAGGCCGTTACCTGTGATCCTGACTATTACAAGTGGACGCAATGGTTCTTTCTTAAGTTCTATGATGCAGGTCTCGCCTATCGGGACCTTGCGCCAGTGGATTGGTGTCCGAGTTGCAACACCACACTAGCTAGGGAGCAGGTGTGGGGTGATGATAGGCATTGCGAGAGGTGTCGGACCCCTGTTGTGAAAAAGGAGCTCGAACAATGGAGGTTGCGGATCACTAGGTATGCGGACGAGTTGCTCAACTTTGATGGGTGCGACTGGCCTGAGCGTGTAAAGGTGATGCAGGCGAACTGGATCGGCCGCAGCGAAGGCGCGCTCATAACATTCGCGACGGAAGCCGGGGACGCAATAGACGTATTCACAACACGGCCTGAGACGCTATGGGGTGCCACGTTCTTGGTTGTTGCGCCTGAGCATCCCCTAGTAGGGAGGCTGACGGTCCCAGAACACGAACGCGAGGTGGCGGACTACCAACTAGCCGCATCCCGCCTCGAGGAAATCTCGCGCATGTCACAGACGAAGGCGAGGACTGGCGTGTTCACTGGAAGCTATGCGCGAAACCCGGCGACTGGCGAGCTCATGCCGGTTTGGATGGCCGACTACGTGATGATGGGCTATGGCACCGGTGCTATTATGGCTGTGCCTGGGCATGATCAGCGAGATTACGACTTTGCGAGGACTTTTGATCTTCGGATCCGCCGAGTCATCACGGGGCCTGACGGGAACACCGGTGACCTGCCGCAGGCGTGGCCGGGAAGCGAAGATGACAATCTAATGAACAGCGGCAGCTTTGACGGGACCCGCGTTGGTGAGTCGGCAGCAATTGTCACGGACTGGCTTGAAGCATCGGGCAAGGGACGGAGCGAGGTCAGCTACCGCATGAGAGATTGGGTTGTCAGCCGTCAGAGGATGTGGGGTGCTCCTATTCCTATCATATACTGCGCAACATGTGGCACCGTACCAGTGCCTTATGAAGATTTACCCGTGATGCTGCCGGAAGCTGCGCAGTTCCAGCCGACTGGCGAGAGCCCGCTTAAGACGTGCGACGCATTCCGGCATGTTAGGTGCCCACGGTGTGGCAAAGATGCAGAGCGTGAGACTGATACTCTAGATACGTTTGTATGCTCGAGTTGGTACCAGTATGCGTACATTAGCCCGTACCACATGCGGGGTGAGTCACTGCATGCGGATAGTCTGCCGTGGGATAGACCGTCCGGAGACTACTGGCTCCCCGTAGACCAGTATACGGGAGGAATCGAGCATGCGACAATGCATTTACTGTATACACGTTTCTTCACGAAGGCCATGAGGGATATCGGCTTGGTCACGTTCGACGAGCCAATGCATCGACTATACAATCAGGGGATGATCTTGGGGCCGGATGGCGAGAAGATGTCCAAGAGCCGTGGTAACGTTGTCAATCCGGATGAGATGGTAAACAGATACGGAGCTGATACGGTGCGTGGATACATGATGTTTATTGGTCCGTGGGATCAGGGGGGGCCATGGGATCCCGGTGCTATCGAAGGGATTAGTAGATTTCTGTCTCGCGTATGGAGCACTGTGTTTGATGAACCCTCCTGCGGCGAGCAATTCGCCGAGACGAATGAAGATGAAGTCAAGGAGATTGAACGCAGAATGCACCAGGCAATCATAAAGATATCAGAGGACTTTGAGCGGTTTCGATTCAACACGGCAATTGCAAAACTCATGGAGTTCAATAGCGTGATGACAAGAGCTAAGAGCCCATGCGTGGTGAAGTCGCGCGAGTGGGATCAGGCGATGACGGCGATGCTACTGCTAATGGCGCCTATCTTTCCGCATATCGCGGAGGAGATGTGGCACAGACGAGGCAACGAGGAAAGTATACATTTGCAGAAATGGCCGAGGGGCGATACGACCAAAGCCAGAGATGACGAAACCATAGTGGCATTGCAGGTAAACGGCAAGATTAGGGATAGAGTAGCCGTTGCCGTAGGCACTGATAGTGATACACTTGAGAGAATAGCGCTGGAGTCTGAAGGAATTCAGAAATGGATACATGGCAAGCATGTGCAGAAGGTAATTGTCGTGCCAGATAAGTTGGTGAACGTTGTGGTGCGCTGAGGCCGACTGGACGTGCTGGCTTGGTGGAGGATGGAAGAGCTGGTTAGCGCAGTGTTTGCTGGGGCGGTGGTGTCCGTTGATGCTGCCGACATGGAGAGGGGAGCGGCCGCAGAAGGACACGCGCTGAGGGAGAGTGTTTCTAGAGGTCCAAGGTACGCGGGCCTGGGGGTCGTGAGGAGTCCGAGGTTGGCCTGTGGCGTGATCGGCGGGGGGGTTTGGCATTCGAAGTTCGTCCGCGATCGCAGGTCATGTGGTGTCTGTTCGCGCTCGTGAGATCCAGGACTGGGTCCGGGAACAGTTGCGGTGGAGATAGCAGCCGAACACGCAGTTGGTTGGTTTCCTAGCAGGCTAACGAGGAAGGGCGAGGGCAACGGCTGGATGACCGCAGTCCTTGCAGACCGTGATGGAAGCAGCGATGCACCCCGTGTGCAGCAGTTAGAAGTGAAATTATGAAAGCGCGGCTCCTGCCGTCGCGGTATCGTGACGGCGGGTCGATAACGAAAGGAGCCGCGCCATGGGAAAGTATATCGCTTTTGTCAGTCACAAGCACTATACCCTGGCGGAGCGGGAGGAGGTCGGCCGGATGGATCGGTTCCCGACGGCCGAGCACTTGGCATCCTATGCGGGGACAACGCCGTGCGTCCACGCCAGCGGCGGGAAGGTGCGCTATGGGCTGCTGCGGCCGGACGTAAACCGGACCCTGAAATGGGCGTTCGCGGAGGCGGCCAACGCGGTGGCCGTCCACCACGCCCGGCAGACGTAAGGGACACGCCAAGGCCATCGGGGCGGTGGCCCGTCACCTGGCGGAGGCGACCTGGCACGTGTGGACTCGTCAGAAACCGTATCGGGACCGGATCCAAGGAAGGGGTAAGCGCGATGCTGTCATGAGCCCATCGAGGCTCGCCAAGTGAATGCGACACCCCTTCCGAACAATTCCATGCCCCACCGAGGGCGCAGAAATGACCGGGAACGACCCGAACGAAACAGGACGTCGGCACAACGACAACAGAAGCACCAGGGAGAAAACCAAACCATGACTTGACACGCCGCGCTTTCAGAGATGCTCCAGGTCGCGTGCTAATGTAGCCACAGTGTGGGAACGGGCCGAAGGCATCAGTGATGCCCATGTTTCACAGGCCATGTTGATCGCGCTAATCATGGCGTCGAGCATTCGGGCTCCGACCTTACAAAGCGCCGTATCAGGCAAGGGGCGAAAGTGGGTCACTGAGTGGGTCAGTCGCCACGTGGTGGTGGCTTGTAATCGACTGCTCAGTGACTTGTCAACCACTTGTCCTCCTCGTTTTCGGCCAGAAAAGCCGCTGTAAGTGCTTGGGACGACAGGGCTTGCGCGCGGCCTTTCGTCCTTCGGATCCGAGGGTTGGGGGTTCGACTCCCTCCGGGCGCGCCAACTTAACTCGCTGCAAGAACGCAACTGATGACTCCATCGGTTCCGGCCTTGACCCCAACAAAGGCCCAAAATGGGTCAGAAGTGGGTCAATCAGGACGCATTCCAGGATCTCCGACTGAACCTGCCGGGCCTTCTCCAGATCGTCCTCCTGCACTGAGAGGTAATACTGCTGCGTCGTCTTGACGTTGCTGTGACCCGCCAGATTCTTGATTGAGAGGATGGCGGGCAAGTCCGGTGAAAGAATACCCACCATCGGACCACTAATCTTTTGTTCACAGCCACAATCTTACCCGCCCATGAAGCGTATCAGAGAAGGGCGACGCATCGCCCCTACCTTCGGGTGGAAGGCCCGAAGGTCGCAGAATGGGCGGATATCTGCAACGGCTTCCGCAAGCGTGTAGCCATGGAGGCGTGGTCTTGTTTCGGACGGGTTCGCGCGGCATAATCGCCCTCGCCCCCTGAGACCGGTATCGGAAGGGTGTCGGGAATGGATTGACCTTGGCAGGGATTGCAGCCCGAGCGGTGTCCGCAATCGGATCCCTACACGCATGACAGATACGCACAGCAGTGGAAACTACGAAGCCTGTCCCCCGAAGCCGGAGGCGATGATCAACTCGCTCCGGGCCTTCGGCTACGACCTGCCCATGGCAATCGCCGACCTGGTCGACAACAGCATCTTCGCCAGCGCCGGGAATATCGCAGTTGACTATGCCTGGAACGCGGCCAAGCCGTGGATCCGGATCGTGGATGACGGGACAGGGATGACCGAGGCCCGGCTCAGAGAGGCGATGCGTCTCGGTAGCCAGAGCCCTCTTGAGGCGAGGGAGAAAGAGGACCTCGGCCGGTTTGGTCTGGGGTTGAAGACCGCCTCATTCTCGCAGTGCCGAACCCTGACCGTTTACACAAAGACAGGACTTGGCCACACAGCCACCCGCTGCTGGGACCTGGACCACGTCCAGGAATGCAGGAAATGGGAACTGTCGACGAGGGCGCCGCCAGGAGCGCGGGAACTTCTGAGCGCACTCGACAGCCAGGAGAGAGGTACGGTCGTGCTCTGGCAGAAGCTCGACCGGATAGTGGCCGAAGACGCTGTTGAGGACGAGGGGGGCGAGGACGCGTTCCTGGAGAAATTCCAGCAGGTGGTCCAGTACCTGGAAATGGTCTTCCACAGGTATCTGGCGGGGCGCAGCCGCATCCGGATCTCAGTGGGGCGGCACAAATGTGAGGCTTGGGATCCGTTCCTCAGGTCAAACGGGTTCACGCAGGAGCTGTCCGCTGAGCCGCTCGACGAAGGCCGGGTCACGGTCACCCCGTTCGTTCTGCCACATGTTTCCAAGCGGACCAAGGAGGAAACAGCCCGCGGATCGGGCCTCTACGGCTGGAACGCACATCAGGGCTTCTATGTCTACCGCAACCGGCGAATGATCATCCCTGGAGGCTATCTGGACTTCGGCCTGACGCCGGAAGAGCATTTCAAGCTGTGCCGGATCAGGGTGGACCTGCCGAACGATCTGGACCACGAATGGTGCGTTGATGTGCGGAAGGCCAGTGCCAGTCCTCCAGCCCGTGTCCGAGGGGACCTGGAGAGGATAGCCAAGGCATCCAGGGCGGAGGCGGTCCGCATCTACCGTGCCAGGACCGGCAGCGCCAGGAGCACCCAACACCGGGACACCAAGCACGATGTGTGGCTGAGGAAGCGTCGGGGCGACAAGATCGTCTACGAGATCAACCGCGACAATGAGGCGATTGTGCGGATTCTCGATGAAGTGGGGCCTGCAAAGGCTTGGGTGAGGAAGCTCTTTCATCTCATTGAGAAGACCGTGCCGCACCGCCTCATCATTCTGGACAATGCTGAACATGAGGATTGCCAGGTCGATCTTCCGCTGTCGGTCGGCCGTCCTCCGCAGGAACTGCTTGACCTGTGCAGGGAGATGTTCCTGGAGCGGCTCAAGAAGGGCGGCGACCCCCATCAGGCCGCAGACTACGTGTGCGCGTTCTTCGATGACCACGTAGGCTATCGTGCGATGCTCGACAAGATAATCGAGGAGATGGAATGAGTGCGCAGGACGACCTCTACCAGACGGTTCTCAGGATGTCCTACGGGTTCTTCGGTGACAGAGCGTGTACGCCGGAGACCCTCGAGGAATTCATCTCCAAGATGCAGCCGATGCTGAGCGAGTGCGGTGTGACGCACGATAAGGTGTACTCTGATCTTGAGAGGCTGCACAATGTGACTGTCCTTGACTCGGCCGCAATCCTCGAGGAACACGGTGACCACGTGGACTGGTTTAACCCTTCACTGAATACGGGGCTCCACAGAGATCTCGACTGGCATTTCTGGTCGCACTACAGAGATTACCTGACCGCTGGCAAGAACTGGCCCAAGGGAATCGTCGAGAGCATTGACAGGGAGACAAGCGCCGTTCTATGCAGGCTTGAGGATCCCCGGAGGGATGGCAAGTGGGATCGTCGCGGCATGGTTATGGGGAGCGTCCAGTCCGGCAAGACCGCAAACTACACGGGTCTTATCGCAAAGGCAGTCGATGCCGGCTACAAGCTCATCGTTGTCCTTGCGGGCGTCCACAACAGCCTCAGAAGCCAGACGCAGTTCCGTCTGAATGAGGAGATCCTGGGCTATGACTTGGACAAAGTGCAGGAGTTCCGGGGACAGGCCGCCAGCATTGGCGTCCGGGCCATGTTCCGGGACCATGCCGTCGCGCAGACGCTGACAAGCAGCAGTGAGAGCGGCGATTTCAGGAAGAGGATCGCAGAACAGGCTGGCATCATCCCAACGCCGGACGGCCCGCCGATCCTCATGATCATCAAGAAGCACGTCTCAATCCTGAAGTACCTCAGGGAATGGGCGACCTCCATCATTGGCGTGGAAGACGATGCCGGAAGGAGGATCGTGAGTAACGTACCGCTCCTGGTGATTGACGATGAGTGTGACTACGCGTCGGTCGACACCAGGAAGAAGACCGTCGACGAGGAAGGCAACGTGGATGAGGAGTGCGACCCCGCCAGAACGAACATGCGCATCCGCGAGTTGTTGTGCGCCTTTGACAAGAAGGCTTACGTGGGGTACACGGCAACTCCGTTCGCGAACATCTTCATTCACTACAAGCACCGGCACCCGACGTACGGGGAGGACCTCTTCCCCAGGAACTTCATCATCAGCCTTCCGCAGCCGACGAACTACATCGGACCGGAGCGCGTCTTCGGGTTGATGGACAGGCCCTCGGCTGGAATCGAGGCGGCGGCACCGCTGCCGTTGCTGAGGAATGTCACTGACAGTGACGGCCTGATACCCCCCAAGCACAAGAAGGAACTCCAGATAGGCGAACTACCTCCCTCGCTCAAGCAGGCGATCAAGGTATTCCTGATTTCCTGCGCGGTGCGCAGGCTCAGGAAAGCCCCTTCTGCCCACAACTCAATGCTCGTTCACGTCACACGCTTCACTGCTGTCCAGTCTCAGGTTCGAGAGCTTGTCGAGAAAGAATTGAGACGCAACGTGCAGAGAATCAGGAACAATAACGACCGCCTGGAAGACTTTGAGGCCGTCTGGCGAGAGGATTTCGTCACGACAACTGAAGCCATGAGGGACGGCTTCGGTTGCCCGCGGCATGCTTGGCGTGAAGTACTTGAGAGCCTTTACCCGGTCGCTCGGCGCATCCGCGTCAAAGCCATTAACGGAACGGCCAAGGATGCCCTCGAGTACCGTTATGCCGAAATGGACGCACAACGAAGACGCGGACAGGGAGAAGTTGTACCGTGGGAGGAGCGAGGTGAACACGTCATCGCCATCGGAGGCGACAAACTCTCCAGGGGCCTGACGCTTGACGGGCTTACTGTGAGCTACTACCTGCGGGCATCCAGGATGTATGACACACTGATGCAGATGGGGCGTTGGTTCGGCTACAGGGACGGGTACGCCGACCTCTGCCGGATCTTCACAACGCCGGAGCTGATGGAGTGGTACAGGTTCATTGCCACCGCTTCCCTTGAACTGAAGCAGGAACTGGAATACATGGCGCTGGTCGGCGAGGAGCCCAAGAACTTCGGGCTCAAAGTGCTGTCGCACCCCGGGCAGCTGGCGATCACGTCGGCCGGAAAGAGAAGGAACGCCGAGAAACTGGATCTCTCGTATTCGGGAAGGATCAGCGAGACCATTGTGTTTGATTTTTCGCATTCGGGAACGAATCTGGATGCACTCGTAAGGCTCCTCAGCACGTTGAAGCGTGAGGCGAAACCGGCGAATGGAGACAGGACCAGCGCACTGCACTGGACAGACGTATCGCCGGGATCCGTACTGCAGTTCCTCCACGGCTACAGGACTCAGAGCGAGGCGGCTCGCGTCGTGGATCCCAAGAAGATGGCGGCGTTCATTGAGGAGCAGATCGAGCACGGCCAGAGCGACCTGACGACATGGGACGTTGCCGTTGTCTCCCGGAGGGACCCGCCCCACACGCTATGCATCGACGATATCGAAGTCGGCTGTGTAGAAAGACAGCCACGCATGCTCGATGCAGCAGGCTTGGCCATCGGGCGGCTTGTCAGTCCCGCCGACGAGTGGATCGACTTTACAAGAGACGAGAAGACGAGGGCTTGGGAGAGGTGGGCGGAGATGCGGCGCGAGAAGGGAAAAGAGCCGCCGAAGCCGGGTGATCTGCCGTCAGGGCCTGCGATCCGGGCCGCGCGGCCTAAGGAGCGTGGCCTGCTGCTCGTCTACCCCATCTGTTACAACGAGGGGGATCAGCATTACGGCATGGAGCCCGGCCAGGAGGTCATCGGCTTCGCCATCAGCTTTCCGGACAGCGGTACAACCCGACAGGTCACATACGAAGTCAACTCAGTCTATCAGGACGCGGAGGACTAGGCTTGCCCAGGGACATCTCACGAATCTGGGAAGAACTGCTGGCAGAAGCCGACTCGGGGCAGGATCCCGCGTCCCGTGTTTACAGGGCCCTTGGAGATACGGCCGTCGGGATCCGCGCAGGCGTTATCCCGCGCGACCGGGTCCTGGAGGTCCTCATTGAGGTCCCCCCGGCATGGGAGGGTGCCAAGTCGCTGCCCGAGTGGCGTGGCATGTCATTTGAGGTGCTTCCGCTTTCCCTGTTGCCTCGACAGCACGCGCATCACCTGCGCCTCCACTTGCGCGACCAGGAGCACAAACCCATATTTCTTGCATTCTGCGAAGACCTTCTGGACGCTTTGGAGGGAACTTCAGATGCGGAGGCGCGCGTAACAGAGATTGAAGCGTCCATAGCCCGCTGGGAGCGTTTCTTCGAAAAATGCGGACCCGGCGGACTTTCCGCAACCGAACAACGGGGGCTGTTTGCCGAACTCGTGTGGATGCTGAGCATGCGCGAAGCCGGCGTTCCCGCTGTCGCTGCGGTGTCTTCTTGGAAGGGGTGCGAGAGAGGCTATCATGACTTCGACCTGAGCGGGAGCATCGTCGAGGTGAAGTCGACCGTGGCCAAGGAGCCCCGCAGTGTGACGATCAGCAATGAGCGCCAGTTAGACGACAGAGGGTTGAGGTCGTTGCACCTGTTTGTGTTGACCCTGCACGCCATGCAGGGCGGAGGAACCACGCTGCCCGGAGTAGTCCAGTCCCTTCGTGAGTCCTTGGCAGTATCACCCGGCGCACTCTCGAAGTTCGAGCGCCGCCTTGTCAGTGCGGGCTACCTGGAGCAACACGCACCGCTGTACACAACACACTACACGGTGAGGGGGCGCGAGCTCTTCCGGGTGGCCGAGGGATTCCCGAGGATCGTCTTGGTTCCCCCGGGGGTGGGGCACTTGAGGTACTCGGTTGCCCTGGCGGCGTGTCAGTCGCATCTGGTGGACCTGGCCTCCTATCTCACTGAACTCGGAGGTAACTGAGATGCCCGACGAATCTCTGAACGAGTACTCCGAGGCGTTTCATAGGAATATCGCCGCCGATGCCCATGCCCTGGAGATGCTTAGGGAGCATGCCTTCGTGGAGAAGATGGCGGAGATTCTCGTTGACTACGGGGAGATGGGCGAATGCGAGCCGTGTCACTGGCAGGCCAGGGGGTTGAAGGTAGACGCCTACGCCTTTGACGAGGAGTATGCGAACCCTGTACTTGTGGTTTCTCATTGGCTGGACGAACCCGATCCCTCCAAGTCACGGGTGACGGGCAGCGAGATAGACCGGCTGCTCAAGCGCGGCTGGAACTTTCTTGCGGAGAGTCTTAAGGGACGGCTGAAGGACACGATTGATGTTTCGAGTCCGGCCCAGGAACTCTCGAGCCTTATTCACGAGTGCAGGAACGACATACTGTCTGCCAAGGTGGTGCTGGTCACCGACGGAGTCACACCGGAAAGACGGGCCACTTGCGAGATGCTCGATGGCATTGAGATTACGGGTGTAGTCTGGGACATCCAGAGGGCCTATTCCTTCGAAAAAACCGGCGCGCGTGAGCAGATCCTCATCGATTTCGAGGCTGACTATGGAGGGGCAATCCCCTGTGTGGAGCAGCCGAGCCCGGGCGGCAAGTACACCACATACCTCGCGTTCGTGCCCGGTTCAGTCCTGGCGGACCTGTATGCTGACTGGAAGATCAGGCTCCTGGAGCGCAACGTCCGCGTCTTCCTCTCACACCGGCCCAAAGTGAACCAGGGAATCCGGGACACGATCCGCGAAGAGGCCGACATGTTCTGCGCGTACAACAACGGGATCACAGTGTACGCGCAGAGTGTGGAGTTGTCCGGTCTTGGAGACGGCGGGAAGGGAATCTCGAAGGTCGTGGACTTCCAGATAGTGAACGGTGGACAGACAACGGCCTCGCTTTACCATACTCGTGAGAAGTACAAGGCGGATCTCAGTATGGTATCAGTGCAGATGAAGTTGATGCTTATCAACGAGGACGCCAGACCGGACGACCTGCCAGAAGAGCTGCGACTGTCTGACGTCCTCGTGCCAAAGATCGGACGGTTCTCCAACACGCAGAACCGGATCCAGCTGGCCGACCTCCTTGCAAACGACCCGCCTCATCCCGAACTCCACGCGATTTCACGGAATCTCGCAGCTCCCGACCCCACGGGTGGCTCCGTACAGACCTACTGGTTCTACGAGAAGGCCCGGGGCAGCTACGAAGAGACCCGGCGTCTCGATGCGAGAACGGGCGCTCAGCAGAAGAAATTCGACCAGAAGTACCCGCGGAGACAGCGTTTCGACAAAGGCAAGTTTGGCAAGGCGTGGAACTCCTACCGGAAGCAGCCCCACGTGGTCTGTCTGGGCGCCATGAAGAATTTCGCCCGCTTCAACGCCTGGCTGCAGGAACTGAAAGATGAAGACTGGCAGGCATTCTTCCGGAAGACCGTTGCGCTGGTGATGATGTGGAACGAGGCCGAGAGGATTGTGCGCAGACAGAAATTCGGAGGTTACTGCCACGCCATTGTAACATACACGCTGGCGTGGTTGCACCATCTCACCGATCTCCGGATCGATCTGGACAGGATATGGCATGAGCAGAGGATGGACGATTCGATTTCGGAGGCCATCGAACTCCTTTGCGTCGAGGTCAACCGCCAGATACGGGACACGACTTTGAATGTGACAGAATGGTGCAAGAAGGAGGACTGCTGGGAGCGGCTGCTTGAGAGAGCTGCCCCTGCCATGGCCGACATGAAGGGGGCCCTCCACTCCCGTGCCTCGGAGAAGCCCTATGGCAAGCGGGCAGAATCCGAAGTCAGAGACATCGAGTTCTGCAGAGAGAAAGGGGCACAGGCGTGGTTTGCCCTTGCGAAGTGGCTCAAGGAGCGGAACTTCATGCAGGGCAGGCAGCGGAGCCAGTCGTTCAACATGGGCAGGTGCCTGGCCAGAGGCCAGAAGGAACCCTCCGCCGTCCTCTCCTACGCGTGCAGAAGAATATGGGAGAACGCGGAGAGGGGCTACGGCTGGTCGCCCGACGGCAAGTCGGACTGAACAACCGAACGGGCACAGCCGTGTCCAAGCCCCCCTATCTGGGCCGCCACGCACAGACGTGTTCTTCCAGGGACCCGCCCTAGTGGCGCCAAACCTCAGAGACCAGAGCGGAGTTGATCGGCCAGTCTGTCTGCGAGTGCGGCCATGTCGGCGGCTTCACATTCCCACACAATGAGCACCGTCCAGCCCGCGACCTCAAGTTCTTGGCGAGACCGCCGGTCCCGCCGGACGTTGTCTCGGAACTTCTTCTTCCAGAAGTCGGTCCGCGATTTGGGGGTGTATGCGTACTTGCACCCCGGGTGCCGGTGCCAGTAGCAACCGTGCACGAAAACCACCGTGCGGTATCTCGGCAAGACGATGTCCGGCCGCCCCGGCAGGTCGCTTCGGTGGAGACGGAACCGATAACCCATCCTGTGAAGTAGGGATCGCACAAGAACTTCCGGCGCCGTATCCTTCCCCCGGATCCGGGACATGTTCCAGCTGCGCCATTCTTTGCTTATGCGATCCATTTCAGGTTGCCAGTCCGGCCTGTTGCAGCACGTCGAACACCACTTCCGCCAGCTGGTTCGCAAGCAGAGGTGGAACCGCATTGCCAACTTGGCAGTACTGTGCGGTGCGAGGGCCACAGAAGAAGTAGTTGTCCGGAAACGTCTGTAGCCGCGCCGCTTCACGAACGGTGAGACTCCGACACTGGGTCGGATCAAAATGTATGTAATAATGACCGTCCTTCGCGATATGTGAAGTCACTGTCGTGGAAGGCTGGGGACGGATCTGGACCCTGAACCGGTCGGCGAAATTTCCGCCCTTCAGCGCCTTCTTGACATTCCTGTGATCTGGAAGCAGTGCTCCAGGGAAGTGCCGGAGTGCAGGCGACCTCATGTGAGCCGCGGCAAAACATGCGGCAAAGAGGTACCGGTGCAGGTCAGGGACTATGTGATCGCGGGTCGCGTGATTGCAGGCACCACCGAGGCGCGAGTCAACAAACCACTCAGGCACATAGTCTGAGCTGACGCGGTGCGCGACGAAGGTATCGTTTCCCTTTCCCTTCCTCGGAATCCGGACGTTCTTAACCGCGGAAACGATACGGTGGTGAACGCTGTCCTCCCTTATTGTGAGCAGCTCTGCGAGCCAGCCCTCCTTTAAAGCCCTCCGGATGCTGCCGCGCCAATTCTCTGGCGTGTCATCTTCCCGCGACAAGCCGCTTCGCAGTCTTGGCAGCCCAGATAGCACGGCGGATGCCGGAACCGGGTCGCGCGTCCGAAGAACAGGCGGGTTGATCCCCACCAAGTCATCTCTTACGCCAAGCAGGATCAGCCGGTGTCGGGCCTGCGGTATGCCGTGCAGCTCGGACCTCACAACATAGTCGCAGGGATCATAGCTCGCCCCGCCGAACAGGGTAGGTTTCTCAAAAGAGTATATCGCGTACGAGTGCCCGCCGTCTGACCCGCGCAGAGCCTTCGCAGGACAGGTTAGGTCGGCCAGAATCTGGTCGAGGATCAACTCGCCCCTCTTGACACGTGCGGAAAGAAGCCCTTTTACGTTCTCCATCACGAAGACAGGCGGCCAGTGCTTCACAATGATGCGCAGATACTCTTTGTACAAAAAGTGTCTCTGATCCTTGCGAGGGATGTAACCCTTCACGCCCTTGTTCCTGGACCTTCCGATAACCGAGTACGGCTGACACGGTGGTCCGCCAAGAAGTACCCAGTCCCGAGCATCACGCAGAGACTGAGTGATATGCCGGTCTACCTCAGCAACACTCTCTTCACCAAGCGTTGCCCGCCAAGTTTCCCGTCGTGCCGCCGACGCCCCTTCAGGATGGCGCTTGAACACTTCCGCCCGCTCCAGAGAACCGCGCAGATGTTCGTAGTATTCATCTGGTGCCTTGCCGGTGTCGAACTGGTGGAAGAAGTGACGGAGTACCAGAGTCTGGTGGGCGTAGACGTCCTTCTCGATTGAGAGGGCTATGCGGAACCGCCGCGTCCCGTCCGGAGTCTCGAATGAGGCAAATCCCTCAGAAAGCCCGCCGGGACCTGCAAAGACATCAATCACTGGAATGAGAGGATTCTTCATCGCGGTGCTTCCCCGAACGCCATGCCCGGATTCTCACGGCCCTTGCCCCCCAAACCCACCCGAAAGCCCTTGGCCATCACCGCCGGTTGCATACGTCACCCATCATGGCCTTGGCATAGCAGGCACAAGGACATCGCCCCCGGGCGACACTTGGCAGGACCTCAGCAGACGGCTTGGCCAGCGACGCTGTTGTAGCCTGTCTCGGCAGTACAGGCTCAACCTCGCGCCGCAGGCGGAAGCGCGTCCGGAGGTCCGAGATATTGTCCTCAGTGCAGGACGATGCTCGCGGCCGGTTCAGCCTCTCCTGCAGCCACATCGTCATCATACTCGCAGACGGCCTCATCCGAGATGAGTACCACGCGCCCGTCGGCCCGCTCAAAGCGGACCAGCCAGATGCTTCCGCCTGAGTTCCAAGCAGACCCGCCAAGGGCCTCGGCCACCGCTCTCGCCGCTTGCTCATCCATCCCAATTCCTCCTCTGGTTGCCCAGATTCTACACACTCGGTCACGCTGGCGCAAGGTGATTCTTTCCGGTAGGGCATAACCTTCGGGTCTTCAAGCCGACGGGAAATTGTTACTATGCCCCTATCCAGCCTGAGCGATCTCGGCGAACCGCCGGGCGTTCTTGGCTGCCTGGCCATGATGGCAGTTGTTGAAAAACACGAAGACGCAATCCGCCCCCTCGGCCAGCGGGTTCCACACCCCGCAGATGGCCGTCAACTCCACGTCGCTGTAATTGTAGTCGTACCGCTCGACCCTTCCGGCGTACCACAGAGCGGCATTTCGGGAATGCAGCCGCAAATAGCCGATGCGGCTGGTCAAGATCGCTTCGGTATGAAACAGGTTCCTCAGCGGCGGCACGTCGGGCACCACCAGCGTCAGGCCGCGCTCACGCAGCCCCTCGTAGGTGGCCGGGTGGTCCCAGGACCCGTGCCGGAACTCCACGGCCAGCGGCATGGCCTTGAAATCCTCCACCGTATCCCGAAGCACCCGACGGTTGGCCACAGTCCGATGGAAGTTCTGCGGGAACTGCATCAGGACCCCGGCCAGTCGGCCGCCGGCGCGTAACGGCTCTAGGTTCGCCAGGAACTCCGCTGCCGCCGCGCGATCGTGTTCGTGCGTCGTCCGCTGGTTGGCTTTGACCCAGAACAGAAAGCCCGGCGGGCTGGCCTGGACCAGCCTCTCCAGCGTCCGAGCCGCGGGCATCCGGTAGAAGGTGTAATTAAGTTCGACGGTCCGGAACTGCCGCACGTACTGGGCGAACGTCTCCTGCCGCCGCGTGCCGGGCGGATAGAACGGACCCACCCAGTCGGGAAACGAGTAGCCGCTCGTGCCGATGCGCAATTTCGATGCGGAGTCCATACCCTTTGATGATAGCATCTAGCCGGCCCGGACGGTCGGCAATTCGTCCATTGTGTGGTTGAGCATGCAAAATACCATGCAGAAGGTGCAGGCTCCTGCACAACCTTTCATTGCCTTCGGCCCGGCCTGCCCGGCGTAGTCCCGGCGCGCCGGGACGAAGGCGACCCCGACCTGCGGACCTGTCCGCCCTTGGCGGGGATAATCAGCCAGCCCGCCGTAGCGGCATCGAACCGCGAAGGCGGGTCCGCCCGCCGCGCCTGTGGCGTATTCAGTTCTCTTTCTCTATGATCTACCCGGTTACGCACCGGGCGTCAACGTCTGCCCCAGAATTTATTGGCGAAACTACCATTCCGCTGATACTGTTCAATCGCATCTCTCCTGGTTCATAGGCATGTGCGTAAACGCTGGCGAGAATGACACGTGTGCGACCGAGGGATCGCGGATCGAGCACGAAGAGTCGAGAATCGGGCAACCGGAAGGCGCTCATGAACAAGAAGGCTCTTTGCATAGGCAATGCTGTGTACCCGGAGGAACCTCTCAGAAACCCGGCTAATGATGCCGATACGCTTTCCTCGAAGCTCAGAGTGCTTGGCTTCGAGTGTGACCACCGCTGCGACGCCACGATCAAAGAGATGCACACGGCATTGAGGGAATTTGCCGATGGTCTGAAGGATTCCGAGGTAGGTCTTTTCTTTTTTGCGGGCCACGGGATGCAGATTGACGGCGACAACTACCTCACCGCGACAGACACCGACTTCGGCACGGAAATGGACGCAAAGTACTCATCCCTTCCCCTTAACAAAGTGATCGAGGTCCTGGAGAAAGGCGGCAATTCGACGAGCATCATCATCCTTGATGCCTGCCGAAACAATCCCTACGAACGCAGGTGGAGAGGTGTCGGGAGTCGCGGGCTGGCTCCCGTTTATGCTCCCAAAGGAACCATCATTGCCTTTGCGACTTCGCCGGGACAGGTGGCGAACGACGGAGATGGGGACAACGGGGCTTTCACTGCCGCACTGCTCAAGCACATCGGAACACAGAACGTGACGATTGAGGATTTGTTTAAGCGCGTGAGAAACACGCTTAGCGCGTCAACATCCGGAAAACAGATTTCCTGGGAGCATACCTCTCTGATGGGGGACTTCTTCTTCAATCCCGCCGTTGTCACCGAAGATTTTGTTGCCGAGTACTCGCAGGACGCACGAGCGGATTCCGGGTTCCAGTGCGTTGCAGGTCGGCCGCTGAGCGAGATCATCAACGGACTTCGCAGCCACGATTGGTACAAACAGAATCCAGCCGTCACTGCCCTTGGCCATGCCGACCTTTCGGCCGCGAACAAAGATGAACTCTTCGTTCTTGGCCGGAATCTCTACCAGGCGGCGTGTGGCAAGTCGAACAAAGCAGAAGAATACCTATCGGCGCTGGCGCTGAGACTTGGCGCGCTTAGCCCAGAGGTGGCGTTCCACGTTCTTAACGGGTGCCTTTACGAGGTTTATTTCGATTCGCATGACCGCTTCCGCAGCCGGAAGAAGACGGAGAAACTTGAGGATGTGTTTCTCTTGGAGGAGGCGGATGAGTTCCGCCGGTCGTTTAACTTCATCGCGCAATCGCTCATCCCATATCAGAAGCAATTATTCTATCTGCCGGGGACTCGGAGAGATGTTCTGATGGATGTAGTCAACACCGCGCCGTCCGAAGGAAAGAGCAGCGTCAGGCATGTTCTATTCGATGGGCAGGATGTCTTCTATGCAGCCGATGGCGAGACGCTGATTGCGAATGCCAAAACGGAGTTCTATTCCACTCACAAGGTTGCCGCATTCGAGCAGGAAATGCTTGACCAGACAGCAACGCCACGCCGTCTCCTGCGCGTAACTTACTCGGAAACCATTGGGGGGGAGACCTCCATCGTTGTGCCCTGGGACTACCGAATTCAGCGGCTCAGCGCGTAGGAATTGCCGGTTGTCTGAGCGTACATCCGGAGCGGTTGCGGGAAGCATCATGCTCTGGCGCACCACATCACGTGTACTCCTTGTCGATCCGCACTTGGCCGCAGTCGAGGCAGCGGCACCGGCGGCGGATAATGGCGGTGTAGGGCGTGCCGTCGGCGCAGAGGCCGGTGCATTGCACAGATTACATCGCCCGGGCGATCGGCAATTCGTCCCACCGCGTGGTGTACCGGGGTGAGGCGTGCTCGTGCCGCATGTGCCAGGGGCGCGACCCTCCTTCGCAGGCTGAACCCCGCTTCGGAGGGCAAGGGCCCGAGGCGGCGTAGCGGAGCATGTCGGGACCCAGGCGACGGTTGACATCGTCCAGGACAGCCATCAGCCGTTCGGACCGGCCGCGGTCGTACCGGGCAAACAGGCCCTCTGTCAG
>Ga0307378_10002763_pt1 | contig 26359 bp, 27 predicted proteins | sample UN1MG_FD_202238 | JGI IMG/M metagenome (GOLD analysis project Ga0307378, IMG submission 202238) | Soil microbial communities from Risofladan, Vaasa, Finland - UN-1 | ecosystem: Environmental > Terrestrial > Soil > Coastal area > Acid sulfate soil | place: Finland: Risofladan, Vaasa | collected...
AATCGTACAGTTGCGAAAGACATCGGCCGATGCCGTGCTCATTCGCAGATGATCCAACTGGTCCCATTGGGGATCTGTCAGTTTTATTGTCTGTCCCATGACAACCTCCCGGCGGTTCCACCGCCTTTGTTCTTATTATTAACAAGGTCGTCAAAATGGGACTTCTTATATGAATCTTTTTACGTTCCTACTTAGTTTAACGCTGTTATCTTCTCATCCAGTTCATTAATGCTGAATCCCTCAGTCTGAATGATATGCTCCTTATCTGTCAGAATCAGCCAGGGAAGTGAGCGGACGCCCCAGTCAAACCTGGTTTTTTCTACATCGCCGTTAATAAACGGGTCTGGATTTTGGGATCGTGGGTTCATAGCGGGGGCGCGTTACGAACCTACGACCTATCAGATCTTTGTGTCGGGGTCTGCGCGGCCGACAATAGATAAGTCTCAGATGTGTAAAGAGTTACAGAAATTCGCGGCTCCTGTGCGTCGGACCAGGAGCCGCCACGCAAAGAATGGTAATCGCCGGTTGGAGGCCCCTTAGATTTCGAGTGACATTCAAAGAAGACACCTGCGTTTTTCGCTCAAGAATGAGGGTGGGTAGGCGCTATCGCATTGAGGGGCATCGTAAAGATTGCAAAGCGGCAAACTGGTCATGGGCAAATTCAAATAATGGTTGAAGACCGGTTCGTTCAAAGATTTGTCTGACTCTTGAAGAAACAGCGCACAAAATGATCTTGTGTCCGAGATTATTTAGCAGCCTCTCCAATATCATCAGGCTACTGATGCTTTCTGAAGTCAGTAGCTCGACGCTGGAAAAATCAATAATTACATCACAAGTACATCCATCGCTCACGATTTCGTTAACAGTTACAAGCTCATCACTCAATTGTGGTTCTTTGACGCCTTTGCGGACCTCCATTTCGGTCTGGGTGTTATATCAGCATCCGGACTTATCCCGATGAGATAATAGTGCTGAGCGCACATCGCTGGGACGACTTTCTACGAATCCCACACGCACGGTCTTTGCGGGTATTTCCGACAGGAACTCCCGACGAAGCGCTTCAGCGAACATTTTCAATACCACATCTTCGGTGAAGTCTGGGCAGTTAAACAAAGCTTCAATCAAGCCGCCCCTGGCCGCTGTTTTCTTCGAGAAATTTGGCCAATTGCTCGGCGTCAACCAGACCGGTACGCTTGGCAGTTTGTATTAGTAGCTCTTTCATTACTATTGTGCATCAAGTACTTTGAACGGTTTCATTGCTTTTGGCTTTATACCAGGCCAATCATGATACTCTTGAAATTCTATTTCATATTCTTCAAACGCTTTTCTGTTTCTATCGGATATACGTTTCAAATCAGATTGAACATAATCCGCATTATCAGGCCTTATAATCTCGGCCTTGACGAACACATACATATGTCTTTGTAGGTCGCTGTTGCTCGTGCTTCTGAATAATCCCCCCAGAAGAGGAATATCACCGAGCAGCGGCACCTTCGTTCCGCCCTTACTCTGGTTAAGCTTCAGCAGGCCACCCAATATTATAGTGCTTCCATCGGGAACGGTAACAGTTGTATTGATATCACTTTCTGTAGTATCCGGCGGTCTTTCTCCGGTGATGGTCCCAAAATCTGACCTGGTCAAATTAATATCAAGGCGAAGCAAGTCGCCCCGGCTGATATGAGGTACAATTTCAAGAGTTATGCCCGCATCGTATCCCTGATAATCTACACCCGTTTGCACAACACCCATTGAACCCTCAACAACAGCGCCGGTTGTTTTGGTAACATAAGTAGTATCCGTTGCGCTGATAATTCCGGGTTCATTGTCATTGACAAGGATTTTCGGTTTTGCCAAGACCCTGCCGTAATCCTTCTGCTCCATAGCCGTCAATAGAACGTTAATATGCTCGTCGCCATAAAATCCGACCTCGGAACCGCCGTTAGACTGAAAATCGACAAAGCGGTCTCTGCCACTTTCTAAAAGCTTCGATACTAAATTAGAGGCTCCTGCTTCAACAACCGGCATAACTCCACTGGTCAGACCGGAAGTGGCGACTAAATCCGGAAAGCTCTCGATCATATTAATATCATATTCAAAGGCATCGGTCTTCGATATCTGGACCAGCGTTACATCTATAAGGACCTGCGGCCTTCTCTGGTCCAATCTCTCTATCAGGTCACCTATCCACACCTGGTTCTTTTTGCTCGTATAGACAATCAGTGAAAAAGTGTTCGGGTCAGGAACTATAGTAATTTGATCTTCCTGTTTTTTTACGACCTGTTCAATCTTGCCTTCTTTGTCCAGAACAGTCTCTTGAACAAGTGGCTCCAGAATCGTCGCCAAATGTTCCGGTGACTGATTTTCGAGCGGGTAAATCTTATAAGGTATCTCTTCTTCCTGCATTTCGCTGTCCACGTAACTGATAATCGTTGCTATCTGGACGTGCTGCTCAGCAGTTGCGTTAACCAAAAGCGAATTCGTCGGCTCAACTACTACTACCTGAGGCTCACCCACAAGGGGTTCGGTTGCTGCACCGGTTGCTTGGGTCCTTGTTGTTCGAGTTCTGGTAGTTGATGTCCTCGTAGTTGGCGTTGGGGGCTTAGCTCCGCCGGTAATTCTCGAAGAAGAAGGATAAGTCGTCGGGCTGGGGCTAATTATTCCAAGCTCTTCTAGTTTCTTTTTTGCCTCCTCGGCATCAACATGCACGATTTTGTATAATCTCAGGGTCCGCAGGTCCTGCTGTGCCACATCAAGCGTATCTATTAACTCCTCGACGGCGTCTAATTGTTCATCAAGACCTATCATCAAAATGCGGTTTGTTCTTTCGTCGGCATCGAGATATACGGTGGGTTTGGCCGGCTCAGCCGGTGCCGCAGACAGTACGGCCTTTCTTCGAGCAATGGCGGCCGCTTCTGCCCGTCGTCGGGCCAGATATCGGGCCGTTGTTTCTCCCGGCTTGCGCCGGCTTGGTGCTGCCGGTGCTACTGCGGCAATAGTGATGGATACAGTTCCTAATTGCTCTTCAAGTGTCTGGATTTTCGGAGCAAGCGTCTGTGCCATTGTGTATTGTAACTGCCTGAACCTGAACTGTTTCGGTTCTCCCGGCTTGTCCACCATATCCAGAAGTGCCTGTATACGCGGCATACGGTATGCATAGCCCGTGACGATAAGGGTTTTTGTTTCGGTAATCACAGTGATGCTCGTTGTGAGCCTCATACCAGTCAAAAGATTTTTCGCACTGGCTGTATCAATATGTTGTAGCTTAAAGACACGAGTTATGACCGCATCCCCAGGCTCAATCCCTTTCGCTTCGGAATAAAAATCAGGGTCAATATTTTGCGCTTCTGTCGCGGGAACTATGCTTACGACATTGCCCCTGCGGGTCATCACAAAACCATGGAAGTGTAGCACAGATTCAAGCAGAGGATACAATTCCTTTAACTTGATTGGCCCTCGAAGCCTGCCATGAAACCTCAGTGTAATATTGCCTTTGACCTTGAGCGGATCGTACAAATAGTTCAGTTGTAGATGCTCACCTACAAAGCCCAAAAATTCCGTTATGGAGAGTCTATCCGGCAAACTCAGTTGAAGAACATCATCACCGTTGGGAAGCGTCTTCGTCTCATACGGTTGGCTGACAGCAGACGGTTCAGGCACCTTTGGTTCCAGTTCCTTTTGTTCCGGCACCCTTTGCTCTTGCTCCAGTACCTCTGTAATGCTGTTTGGCTGGTTTCTTTCTTCGTCTTTTGCTGCAAAACGGGGACCCGGCACATCCGGCCTGGCTAATTCAGGAGCTTTCAACATACTTAGGGCATCCGGCCCGCTTTGTGTTATCCGCTCACCTGAATTCGACAATTGCCTGACAGCAGAAATAATTTTGTCCACTGAACTCACTGGTGCAACAATGACCACGGCGTCATTATGGATATCTATAATTGCCCTGGCTTTGGCATTAACGACCGGTGGGTTAAAAAAGCTCCCGATGGATATATCACCAACTTTTGCTGCGATTAGCTCGTTGGATGGAAGATTCTTAGCCACTGAGGCGCCGAATACCGTCCTTACTGCAAATTGCCCCCACTCATCAACAAGATTTAAAATAGTCATTGCCTTGATCAGCTCGTCCGACTTTGCCGTCACCAAAAGCGCTGCCGAACCCGGAAAGTGCGAAACCGTCCCTATCCCAGCGTCGGTAAGATACTTCTTGCCTTGTTCAACAGATATGAACTTCAAGGGAAAAATCTTGTATTGCACCGGTTCAGAAGTGCCCTGCTGAGTTGCCAAAAGACAATTGCTAAATAATAACAGAGTCACCGAGAAAACAAGCGATCTTCTAAAGCCCCTGCCAGAAAATCGCTTTTTCGCCATTCTCAATCACCCCTTAATGCGTTAAATCAAAAATATACAAAATAGCCCTCATACTTACCGGACGTACAGTCTCGAGCTACTAACATAAGCTTTTTTTAGAAGCCCTTACACGTATATCCACCGAACTCTGCAATGCTGGTTTTCAAGCACCACCTATCTAATCAGACACATAAAAAGGCCAAAAGTTCCCATTTTCATGAGAAGAATCGCTAATATGCACTACACCGGAGTTATGACTGGTCAGCGCCAAGCCTATGTACATAGGCGTATTCATTGTAACCGTCTGAGGCATACCCAGTTGTGTCCACGTGCTGCCGTCCGCTGAATAGTAGACCTTGATCCTCAAATGGCGCGAGAGCAGCAGAACCGGTTGTGTTTCGTTGCGTAGGGAGATGTCCACAAGGCACAAACTCTGGGGCATCAAATTTCTCCAGAATTTCTCAAATTCCTTCGTGAAGCTTCAGGAAGAGAAATGGTTGCGCACACTATGGCACTCTTCACGGGACCTAGAGATAAGACTATATTTGAAAAGAACTTACATCAATTGTGTTAGGGCTCATAACGGGGAGGTCATAGGTTCGAAACGCGCCCCCGCTATTAACCCACGACCCACAAAATCCAGACCCATTTTTCAGCTCAAAATCACGGTTTCTTGAGGTCATTTGCGGCTCAAAGTATTACCTACAAGCTGGCTGATGACTTGGCCGTTAAGACTGTCATTGCACCACCTTTGATTGCAATAGTGACCTGTTCGGAGCCCTATTTTATTGGCCAGCCGCCGCAAGTGATCATTTCTTAAGTTCAGCCACTTTGACGACTTCTGTACGTCATCTTCTACGAAATATACTTTTCTATACAACACGTTATGCACTTTTCTTGAATATCAGGCAAATGTGCCTGTATTTGCAATTATTACACAGCTTTTCCATAGCTCACTTCTCCGAAAATTATTTTTCTCTTCTTCTCACCTCTTTTTTCTGAAAGTTCTTTGACAATTTTTGGAGCAATAAGCTCTTTCTACAATTCGGGCAAAATTCTTTTGTAAGCAAACAATATCGAGACAAAGACTTTTTTATCTTTCTGACGGTCTATCTTCAATGTCACATTAGCCACTCCTATTTCTTAGACCTAACATCTTGTTTTGCCTTTTAAGACGTAGGGCGTAAACCGCAGCCCTTACACCCGAAACAGTTCTTCCCAATTCTTGTGCTATTATAGTAATACTTTTCTTGCCGTAATTTCTTCTCAGATACTTGATTTTGTCAGCCATCCAACGTCTTCTTCTTGCTTTACGTTCGCTTTTTACCATCACTTCATCCCCTTCCTACAGGCATTTACAGTGTCCGCTATTTACAGATATATGAAGCGTCGTTTGTGAAGTTCCATTTACAGCATTTGCGAGTATGTACATACCCTGTTGCTATCATATTTCCCCACAAGACCTGTCTTTTTAGCATAGAGGCCACTCTTAGCGGCTTCACTATAGGCGTGGTTCCCATTTTGAGATTCATTGCCAACCAAGGTTCCTGTCATCTGTTGGTTTTCCAACGATTTGACCATATATCTTCTCCTGTTTTTCTTTATATCTAATTTATGTTTCTGTCTTCTGTTCACGATAACGATGTTTTGTTCACTGGCGTTTCGGCAAGTATTCCATAGACTTCATAAACATATCTTGCCGTATTTGCAGCTAATTGCAAAAACGATTCATCCGTTGCATGGCCCTCTTTGTTAAGAGCATCGGCGAGTATCCGGGCAGCCAGTCTGTCAACTGCAAATGGATTTTTGCCTACGAGAAAACCAAGGTCGCGTTTGAGCAAAGGTTCCTGTCGTATATTTACACAGTCGCAACGCTTCGTGATGGCATACATATGGAGCACATGAACTACGCTATTCCACTTATCGTTCATGAGCCCGATCGTGTAGTCGGCCATACGAACCGGAAAATTCTCACCGCCTCGGTCCCAGTCGGCATCCTCTTTGCTCAGCATCTTCACTGCACCTTGCTTTCCTGCACACACGGTCTCACATTCACCGCACCCGATGCAAAGATCCGGATCAACACTTGGATAGAGGTCACCCTCCTTCAAATGTAAGGCTCCTTCGGGACAACTTTCTACACACTGTTCACAGCAAGTGCAAAGCTCAGGGTCGAATTGAGGTAATAACAACCTATGCATTCGTAGCTTTCCAGTCAGACCCGAGCATCCCATCGCAATGCTCTTAACGCACCCGGCCAAACCTGCCAGGCCATGTAATGTCAAATGGGCATGGTTGATGACGAAGTCTGCTGCGGCGAAGCCGCTGGATACGTGAAAATCCCGATAATGGTTAACTCCATGAACTTCAACACGTTCCTGCTCTTGGTCGAACTCATACTCTCCTTCTTTGGCTGTCACCGGTCGGTCAAGCACCACAAAAGGCACTCCAGCTTTGCCATTTCTTGACCAGCCGTGTTTATAGGCCAACCGTAAGTACTGTGACGGGTTTGCTAAGGGATTTTCCTTCTGCCCTCGTGGGCCTGAGTAAGCTACAGTTGTGTCACCGGCGACAACACCTATTGCTCCATTTTCGTAAGCAAATCGGGAGCTGCCTACAGTATATTCGGGTCTCATTCGCGTGACACAGTTCGGCTCGCCTATGTGTACTTTTAGCAGTGTCTGCCCATGTACAGGGCGCTTATGCAACCGGCTTATTGCCGTATGGAGGACGTCGCTGACAAGGTAAGCTACTCCTTCAGGAGCCCGCCACAAATTAAATTTCTGCGTGTCTATGTAAATAATAGGCCAAGCTTGCTTCGCTGACTTCATCTCTTCAGGTATTTGCAATGAATCTTTGTTTGGTATCACGATGCTCCTTTACGCAAATCATTTGGTAATTCACGGCAGAACCCTATTGTTCTGTCTCAAGATTGTTATCTTGCACGTTTTGTGGCGCCTGCTCTTTATCCTTTTCAGATACTGGCGTTTCTTGCTCGTTTTTTTGAGGTATGGTAATTTCCTTTTCACAATTAGCACATTTGCTTGTTGTACCGGCAAACTCGGCACTCACTTGCAATGTTATATTACAATGAGGACATTCAAATTCGATAAGCATGGCAAAACCCCTTCTTTTTTATGAGGGACCCAAACGCGGAAAAGGACGTTTGGGAACCCCAAGAGTTATAAAGAACGTTTCCAAAGCATCACGGTCCAAAGCAGTCAAGCATTATTTTTTCTTATTCAGATAGATCGCTAAGGCTACGGCGCCGGCCAGAACAAGAAACCATATCACTAAAACTAACCAAAACATGCTGATAACCTCTCTTTTCAATCACACCATAGCCATTTGTACGATACGTTCATACCCTTGATATCGCTGCCGGAATTCTTTTCCTATCCTATAATTAGTCCTTGTCCTTAGATTTTTCGCAGTGCATAACGCGCAAGGATAAACATAAAAACGATCGTTAATATTACAGAACCAGCCAATATCCATGGTATTCGTGCTTGAGATATACTCTTGGTTATGGCATCCGCTCCAACCACATAAAGAACAGTTGCAGGAAGCATGCATAGAAACGACCAGAACATATATGTCCGGAAAGGAATCCTCGTGAGCCCAAATGCATAATTGAGCATATTGGCTGGAGAGAACGTAGCAAGCCTGGTTGCGACCAGAACGACAGTCCCCCGTTCTTTTACAATTTGGTAAAGCGAGTTGAGCTTTTCGCTTCGTGACACCCAATAAGCAGTCGCATCTTGATCGAAATAGCGGGCAATAAGAAAGGCAAGGCCTGCGCCTATAGGAGCAGAAATCGTGACCAGAATTACGCCAACGACCGATCCAAACAATACGCCTGCGGTCACAGCAAGCACAGAACGAGGTATTGCAGCAATCATTGCTACTATGTGGATGAACACAAAGACTATGCAACCAAGATTTCCTAGGCTCTTAATCCATTCCTCCAACTGTTTGAAGTGCCCGATAACACCGAGCAACTTTGCCAACATTAAAGCGACAGCAAGAAAAGAAAAGAGAAGAATTGGACGCCACCATCCACGCGGCATTCCTTTTACCTTTTCCTCTTGAACATGCTTATTGCTGTTTGGCCGTAATACTTTTATTGCCTGTTTTTCCATATTAACCTGCCGAGACTCATCTCAGCCGAAACCTCGTCGATATCCAACAATATTTTTATCGAATCACCCACTTTGCTAATTTCCTGCTTGGCATCATCTAACGCAGAGATTTTTGTTTTTCTTTCTTTTCTGTTTCCCTTTGCTTTCTCTGAGGCACAGCGATTTTCTTGTTACACGCGGGGCATAAGCCTGTTGGGCCGGCTATATCGTTTTCTGCTCTTAACTTTGCCTTGCAATGGGGACATTCAAATTCAACTATCACGTCAAGACTCATTTCCTTCATATGCCTACTCAGATGGATGTCATCCGTACTTCGGAGTTACGGCTATCTTGTGAAACCTCCACAATAATCTCATTTCTGATGTCCTGTAGACCAAAGCGACGGACTACAGTTTCGACGGTCTCTTTTTGTGAAAGCAAAGAAACAGTCCCTGATAAAACTATTGTTCTCCCATTGATCTTTACATCTATTTTTGTGTCCCTCAAATCCCGGGCATGGTCAAACGCGGTTTTTATCCCCTTACCAAGTTCCTTGCCATAAACTTCGGTGATTGGATCAACGACAAGGAAATTCTCAACATCCCGCACGCCTCGGGCTGACCTTGCGACTTCTTCTGCGACATGGCGTTCCCACTGACTTCTAACGGCACCGCTGAGACTTGCAATCCCATAAGTTACAGCAACGTTGATGGCATCAGTTGTGATATCCGCGCTGGCATTCAGCGAGCGAACTACGTTCTTAGCTACCTCCATATCGGGTAGTGGAGCCTCTGGTTCGACGGTTAGCTTATTCAGTACATCGCGGCAGCCTTCAAACGAAGATGCTATTTCATAGGCGACAAGTTTGCGACGGTGAGACCTGACAGTGCCATCCAAGGTCACAACGCCGTCGGCAACAGAAACATCTATGGGCTGAAGATAGACTCTTTCATCCCTTCTGATGGTGTTTTCTATAAGTTCAGCTAAATTCTCATCAGTCAACATTATAATTACTCCTGTTCATCGATTGAGTTGGCCTCTCTTATTCTATAGAGTATGAATTTGAACATTAGTATTATCAGATATCAGACTCCTTCCTGCTGAAGCTTGTTTCGTTCTATCTCTGCATCATGCATAAGCTCTCCCATTAATTTTGCATTATTGGAAGTATCCGTGAATGGTTTCCTCAGTTTCTCTCTTAGCGAATCCTGCCCAGCCTCTTCGGTCTGCGATAACAGTGTTGCGATCTTTTCTACGATTGCAACGTAGCTATTTTCGACGTCTTCTAATTTTACAACGATTTCTTCCATAGCTTCAAATTTGCTTTTTTGTTCACTCATTGTATTTCTCCTATGAATACATGGTTCAACTAATCTGTTCAACATTTTTGACCACTTCAAAAAAATAGACCTAAAAATCCACGCTCTAAACTTATTGTCACAGATCCTCAGTTTCGAGTTGTCGCACCCTAGCCCTTCTTTTAGAAGGCGCCAGTGACCGGTTTTCTTTATCCACAACCATATAACGCACATCACCACTTTTTGTGGTATGGATAATCAAGACGAAATAGTTGCAGCTTTTTTGAATTCATGGGAGGGGATCACAACTACCGGCATCTTTGTTTTTTCCGTTACGCTCGCGCTTATCCATTCAGTAACAACTTTTCCATCGCTGGCGCCCATAACGATAAGGTCCGCTCCCTCTTTCTCCGCGGACTTAACAATGGTCGGAACGATATCCCCTTTTTCCAATACTTTGGCTACATTTACATGCGCCTCTTGCCCTGCCTGAGCAAAAATCTCAAGGGCTTCCTCACCTTTTGCCTTAGCCTGTTCTTCCCGGAGGATATGCAAAGCGATAAGTTCAGCATCCAATCTTTTAGCGATATTGACAATATACTCTGCTTTCTTCTTAGCGGGCACAGGTCCTGCTGTGGCAATTAATATCTTCATCAGAAATTACCTCATAAATGTTTTTAGGGCGTCTTAGAATTACATACTTCATGGTTTATCCTGTTCGTTCTGTACTATATGCAAATACCTTTACCGTGTCGGTCGCCTTGGCTTAAAGTCGCTACAAGTTTCATAATCCCACATAGGATCACCACCTACCAGTTTACCTCCAACTCTTTTTGTATCACTCCCAGGTTTTTGACAAACACCCCACTTGGACGTAAGCTTGCTTTTTGGTTCAAAGCTTGTACCTGTTAAGACAAAGAAAAAGCAACTCTTACAGATTTTCTCCATAGTTTGCTAAATCTGACGGTCAATCTTTTTTAAGTTTTATATATATACAATCCTTACCACGCGGGCGCCGAACTCAAGTTAGGTTCCAGCGGAGGTGGGCCTCAACCCAACTCGGTTCGGCCCCGACGCTCAGTTAATAAACAGTAGTCAACGGTCTGTTCTTCAAAAACACGCAGCGCGACTATAGCGCTTGAATTCACACTGCACCAAAGCTTAGAAGCAAAGATGAAGTCCCCGAATCATCGACGTGCTTTTCTGAGAATACTTCATTCTTTTTTCGCTGTTTCTTTTCCCTCACTTTGGGGGCCAGAATCTGTCTTCGGCACAGTGATCACCTTAGTGCACTTGGGACAAGTTCCTTTCTTACCTGCTAAATTATTTTCAGCTTCCAGCGATGCTTGACAATGCGGGCATACAAATTTGATAGACATGTCAAAACTCCTTCCTTTCTATGAAAGGTACCGAAATAGTTCCAAAAACACTTCGTGGTTCTTAGAAAAGACGTTAAGCCCTTCCGATAGACTTAAGATATTTCTTTGTCTTCTTGAGCCCGAGGATAGTAGCCTTTTGCTGCACGCTGGAGACAGTTCTTCTCATTCGCTTGGCTACATCAGCAGTCCTCATGTTGCGAAAGACCTTCTTTAGATACTTAATCTCCTCTCTGGTCCACCTCTTTCTTGTTAACTTGCGTTTTCTTTTAGCCATCAGCTATTCTCCTTCATGATCATTTCCAAAGTCCTATCACGCACACGCTCTTTATCTGAGCCAATGTGCACAATTTCAGGGAACCTTTCCAAAATCTCTTGACGTACACGAAATTTGAGGCAACTCATGCTGCCGCTTTTACGAAGCGTTTTGACGAAACACCTCTGCCCGCACGAGTGCATCGCTTTGTTCCTGGAGTCCTTCCCTCCGTTCGCTATTTGAGCGATTGTTTGCCGTCATAATTATCTCAAGAACTTACACCTTTAATATCATTCATTGTGTCTAACAGCGAGTTCTCATCAATCGGCGTGAAAATAAACTGTCCCCGCGGGAACTGCTTGAGCTTATTTACAAGTGACATCTGGTATCGACTGGCGGCTACTAATAGTGGAACACCTTTCATCGTTTTTTCCTGGCATATGTGTTTGCACACATCAAGGGCTTGCGCTTCCCTATCTCTGCGGGCAAAGACAATTATTGCATCAAGAGACTGGTCTGTGGGTCTGGTTTCAAAGTCGAAAGGCCAGCCTTTGGGTGCTTCTATCCAGAGCCAACCGGGCATATCTTTTCGCAGTTGCGCAACTTCTTCCGCCGTACAATCAACAAGTAAGACAGCACAAGAATCATTTGCATCGGTACGCTTAGTCACCTTCGTTATCGCTCCTATTGAGTGCCTGGGCTAATTTTTCAGCAAGCCTATCTCTGCTTTCGAACTCTCTGAGAATTATTGTGTGATCTTGCTTGAGAATCGTTCTGTCAATTCTTTCATCCTTAGCCGGTCCTATCACAACCACAGAAATACTCTTGTCAATGTCTCTTACGTTAAGAATAAACTCCAAAACATCAGCATGGGTGAACTTTCGATCGACCAGGATTGCAGCGAATTTCTCATGTCGAAGTTTGTCGAGGGAGTGCTGCATACTTCCCCACACCTGTGAGGCAAAACCTAAGCCTGAAAGAACCTCAACCAGATCCCTGTGGGCATGATTTCCTAAAACCAGCACAGCTTGTGAATTCATGATCAACTCCTGTCAATCCACAGTATCGTTATTCCAAACGGACAAAAATGTCTTGTCCTCATCTCAATCCTTATGCAAGTGGTATGCCAAGGCAGATCACGCCTTCCATAAGCCTCTATAGACAAGATGCTTACAAAAATCAGCTCTTCCACGATCGAATCTAAAAGCCGCCACTAAACAAAGCCGGTGGGGGGTTAGTGTGCATAAATGGTACACATTGCTAATAAGAGGCGCTTTTGCTGACCCAGATTGGTACACATACGGGTTCTCAAGATACTGTTGTATACATATTAGGTATCCGTAAGCACTGTTTGAAGCCTTTTTTTGCAGCCTGAATCGAAAGTATAAAGTGTCACCAATGTGTAAAGTTCTTGCACAGTAATCAAGGATGTCTTAGCTGAACTCTGAAGAAAGGGCTATAGTAATTTGCAGAGATTTCTGAATCTGCAATTGCTCACAATAAGAGGCCGCGAGACCCCAAAACCGCAGCCCTGGCCTCAACGGTATTCTTCATTTTGGTCTTCCGAGACCATAGACATTTCTATGAGGAAATCGCGTACTACGGTTTGTATATCCATTTGGCCTTGGTCCACCCGAGAATTGAGTTGCTGCATCGTCGCATTGTCGAGGCGTCCATCAAGTCTCTCCAGTATCGACCTGAGCTCTGGGTACGCATTCAGGAGCTCACGACGGATGACGGGGGCGGCCTCATAGGGTGGGAAGAACTCCATGTTGTCTTCCAAAGGCTTCAGATCGTACCGAACGATGCGGCCATCCGTGGCGAAGCCACAGATCACATCGACCTGCCCTTTCGCCAAGGCATCGTACATCAACGACGGTTCCAGATCAGAGACCTTGCCAAAGTCTATGCGATAGACCTCCTTCAGTCCAGGGTAACCGTCCTCTCGCTCCATGAACTCAGACGTGAATCCGGCATGCAATTGGGGTGCATCAGGGACGAGATCGTCAATAGTATTCCAGTTGTATTCATTTGCAGCGGCTTGGCGCACTGTAATGGTATACGTGTTGTCAAACCCGAAGGGTTTCAGCCATATAAGATCGTACTGATTGTGGTACGCATCGGTGACACGATCATACGCAACGTCGGGATCGTTAGTGGCTGACTTGTTCAATATGGCAGTCAACGCCGTGCCTGTGTATTCAGCGTAAAGGTCAATCTCTCCACGGATGAGTGAGTTATGGCATATCATTGTGCCGCCAAGGTTGAACCGTCGTTCGACCCTGAGATCTGTGTGATCCTCGATGAGTTGAGCCATCAATTCGCCGAGGATCAGTTGTTCTGTGAAGTTCTTCGTGCCTATCTTTATTACTGCCTCAGAATTGGCAGCGGGATCGTCATCGATTACTCTTGGAACCACCACAAGCAGCATGCCCGAGGCAAATAGAATGACTGGTAGTGTTACAAAGATGGGTTTAAGACGGTACCGCAGCTTGTGCCTTTCGTTGAAAGGTGTTGGGCGAAGTGAATGCTCGGCCAAGCTCAAGCATCCATCCGCAGCCAACGCAAGGATGGCTGCCGGGATGGCACCCAACAAGATAAGATTCGTGTTGTAGGTGGCCAGACCCCGGTTGATAAACTGACCCAACCCACCGGCCCCAATGAATGCTGAGAGCGTAGCGATTCCCACACCCACGACCGTAGCCGTACGAACGCCAGCCATAATGACGGGAAAGGCCAGTGGGAATTGCACGCGCCAGAGCAACTGTCCTGCAGTCATTCCAATCCCTCTGCCCGCTTCGTTAATGTCGGGAGAGACCTGATTGAGTCCTGTAATGGTGTTCCGAACGATTGGCAGCAGTGCATAAAGGACGAGGGCCAGTAGAGCCGGCGCAACCCCGATTTTGCCCATAACCACGAGCAAAATCGCCAGCATGGCCAAGCTGGGAATGGTTTGAAAGAGATTGACAAATGCGACCAGCCAGTGCCGCAGTCGTTTTATTCGCTGCGCAATGATTCCCACTGGAATACCCACTAACGTCGCGATCAAGGTGGACAGCCCGGTCAAGACAAAATGCTCACCCGTCCTTGCCATTATCTCTGACCAACGGTCAACGAAGAGTTGTAAAAACTGATTCATGGCTATAGCAGTCTCTCAAAATGCTTTAACTGAGCAGTCGGCTTGGCGAACATTTCTTGGACAAATGCAGTTTGTGGATTGCTGACGATTCTCTCGGCCGTTTCGATCTGCTCCAGATGGCCCTCATTCAGCACGGCAATGCGGCAGGCAACAGTGAGGGCCTCAAGGATGTCATGCGTGACGAAGACGACTGTTACCTCTGTCTTTTCCTGGATTTCTAGCAATTGCTGCTGGAGTACATCGCGTGTGATTGCATCTAGCGCGCCAAACGGCTCATCCATGAGCAAGTATTTTGGCGAGCCGGCTAAAGCCCTGGCAACGCCCACGCGCTGCTGTTGTCCACCTGAGAGTTCACACGGCAGTCGCTTGCCATACGCTAGCGGATCAAGGTCCACAAGCTCCAAGAGCTCTCGTACACGCTCTTTTTGTTTGCGCTTGGGCCACCCCAGCAAGGACAAAACCGTGCGAATGTTCCTCTCCGCGGTCAGATGGGGAAATAAACCAATGCCTTGGAACACATAACCCATGGATCGTCGCAGCATCACTGGATTCTGGTCCATAACGTTGCGACCGTCTACTGAGATGAGTCCTTCTGTGGGATCAATCAGTCGATTGATCATTCTAAGCGTGGTCGTTTTGCCACTGCCGGAGGTGCCCAGCAAGACAAGAGTCTCTCCGTCGTGGACCTCAAGTGAAAGGTCCTTCACAGCGAAGGACTTGCCTCCGTCAAAACTCTTGCTGACATTTTCCAGTTTTATCATGACGCAGTAGCGCGTAGGCCTTTGCAGAGAATGCCAAAACCCGGTCGACAAATGGAACGATACTTATCTAAGAGCTGCTTGACTCCTGATGAAAGGCCACTGTTTTGAGAACTGTAGTCGGTCTGTTCAATATTCTCGAATCCCGCCTGCCTTGCCCACACTTCTGCCTCGGCAAACTCGTGGTACCACACAATTGTTGGCGCGAGCAAATCATAGTTTTGGATAGCACGATCCCTCAAGGTTCGAGGGCCATATTTCGCGATACCGAGCGCCGTGACGGCACGCGAGCCTGCTTCGACAATTGGAGCCAAGAGATAACAAAGAGGAACGACCACTTGCGGAGGTAACCTACGGGTCAACTTCATCACCTGTTCCACAGTGCAATTGAACAGCATAGATCGCTTGCTGTATAACCACACGAAGTACCGTGCCTGCTTCTCATTTTTCAAGGCCGGCAACAAGGCATCGAAGCATTTCCGCGTGTCCGGTGTATGGTGAAAAACACCACATGAGTAAATCGCATCAAAAATATTGTGTTTGAAGGGTGGAAAATATAGATTCCCTTGGACAAAGTGCAGATTCTCACGCGTGCAGTGCTGTTGGGCCCTGAAAACACCGCTACTAAGATCGAGGGCCACGACGGTAGCGCCTAATTTCGCCAACGCGTGAGATAGGGTGCCATTACCGCAGCCCGCATCCAGTATCACTTTTCCCGTGAGATCCTCTTTCGACCAGTTGAGCTCATGAAGCACCACCGGGACGCGTTCCTCAACCGTCACACCCCAAGTAGTCTCACCATAGCGGTACATGTGCCACTCTGCACTGAAGCGGTCGCGCGTGCTTTCTTGAAGGTCCGCCACGTCATAAGTCTGTCGGCAGCGTTCCGGCAGAAGCACCGGAACACCGTTCTGAACCGGATATTGGCCGCAGCCTTGCTCGCATGCCAGAATGCCGCGTGTGATATCCTCACCATTTCCAACAGAATCCATAGGTGACATTTTGTGGCCGCAGCGGGGACAGGCCAAAAAAGTAAGTGCATTACGATGCATAATATACTCCAAAGAAATAGTGATTGCTAAGATGCAGACCTACGTCAGTCTTGCAGAATCTCATCGGGAACCTCGCGAAGTTTCCTTGATACAAATGCGACGTAGTACAGAGGCGCACCTGTAATGGAATATCGATGTCGGTATCGACGGTAGGCTTGTGTCTGGATGATTTGTTTCCGGTTCAAATCATCTATAAGCTGGGCGAATCCAGATCGATCTGCCTGGTAGACGAAGTCTTCTTTGATGTTGAACGCCAGCCATCCGTTAATCTCAATAAGGTCTAAGGCCTTGGCGAATGCGTCCGGCGGTATGTCTCCGAATCCCAAGGCCGCCACAGTAACCAGGCAGTTGAACTTGCGGCTCCGAAACTGTTCCTCCTGACGTTCGGGAACATCGGTAAAGTCAACAATAAAGTAGTTGTCATAAGTGTCGGGCCGGTCTCGCTCCACCGCATGTTTTGCCTCATCGAGAATATCAATACCGACAATGCTGCGCACGCCGTAGGCTCTGAGCGTCTCTCCAACAATGCCGTTGCCGGCCCCGATTTCGAGCACCTTTAGGTCACGTATCTCTATCTCAGACTCAGCAACGACATCATCGAGAAGCCGAACGACTCGAAACGGGCTTTGACAGTCCAGTCGCCCGTGGAAAATCTCCTCATAAAGACCAGGCACTTGGAAAATCTTGTGATAGTCGTGAAAGCGAATACGTCGCCTTTCTTTCTTCGTGATGATCTCGCACCATTCTTCGTCTTGGTTTACATGGCCATGTTTGTCTGGAAATCGCACTTCCTCTATGCCAGATTTAATACATCGGATCTTCTCTGAGACAGATTGTTCTATCTTGTTACGTTTCATACCAATATCCTTAATATATGACGGAAATTAATAAAATTTTATACTCTGACTACTCAACCATGCGCCTAAGCCTGATTGGCATCAGAATTACCTGTCTGCTTCTGGACTCGGAGCTTTGCAAGGCACTTTTCGAAGTTTTTCTATCTTAGATTTCCCATTTGTCTTCCTTGTCTTGGTAAAAGTTGTTCCTGCACGCTACAACACGTCACTACGCCTGAAGGACCTGCTCCACGTCAATGCCCTTGGCGGCTGAATCATCCCCAGTTTTTAATAAGATCTCATTTCTCAAGTCCCTCAACTTTAAGTTTTATATATAAACAACCCTTACCAGGTGGGCGCCGAACTCACGTTAGGTTCCAGCGGAAGTAAGCAACAACCCAACTCGGTTCGGTCCCGAAGCTCAGTTAATAAACTGTAGTCAACAGCCTGTTCTTCAAAAAGCCATCATGCGGTTGTACCGCTTGAATTCACACTGCACCAAATCCCACAAACAAGGATGAAGTTCCTAGATTATTGACGTGCTGTTCTAAGAATACTTCGTTCTTGTTTCGCTTTTTCTTTTCCCTCACTTTGGGGTCCAGAATCTGTCTTCGGCACGGTGACCGCCTGACCGCACATGGGACAAGATTGTTTCTTGCCTGCTAAATCACTTATAGCTTCCAGTGATGTTTGACAGTGCGGGCATTTGAATTTGATAGGCATGTCAAAAATCCTTCATTGTTGAAAAAGGTACCAAAATAGTTACATAACGCTCAATTGTTCTTAGAAAAGGCATTTAGCACTTGTTCTAATTTCTCAGCGAGTTTGTCGCCGCTTTCGACTTCACTGAGAACTATTGTGTGGTCCTGCTTAGCGATTTTTCTGTCAATTCTTTCGTCTGTTCCATGACCTATCACGACCACTGGAATTTTCTTGTCGATGTCTCTTACGTTCAGGATAAACTCCAAAACATCAGCATGGGTAAACTTTAGATCGACCAAGATTGCAGAAAATTTCTGATGTCGAAGTTTGTCGAGGGAGTGCTGCATACTTCCCCACACCTGTGAGGCAAAACCTAAGCCTGAAAGAACCTCAACCAGATCCCTGTGGGCATGATTTCCTAAAACCAGCACAGCTTGTGAATTCATGATCAACTCCTGTCAATCCACAGTATCGTTATTCCAAACGGACAAAAATGTCTTGTCCTCATCTCAATCCTTATGCAAGTGGTATGCCAAGGCAGATCACGCCTTCCATAAGCCTCTATAGACAAGATGCTTACAAAAATCAGCTCTTCCACGATCGAATCTAAAAGCCGCCACTAAACAAAGCCGGTGGGGGGTTAGTGTGCATAAATGGTACACATTGCTAATAAGAGGCGCTTTTGCTGACCCAGATTGGTACACATACGGGTTCTCAAGATACTGTTGTATACATATTAGGTATCCGTAAGCACTGTTTGAAGCCTTTTTTTGCAGCCTGAATCGAAAGTATAAAGTGTCACCAATGTGTAAAGTTCTTGCACAGTAATCAAGGATGTCTTAGCTGAACTCTGAAGAAAGGGCTATAGTAATTTGCAGAGATTTCTGAATCCGTAATTGCTCGCAATTAAAGGGCCGCAAGGCTCAAAAACCGCAGCCGTAGCCTCAATGATACTCTAAAAGAGTGTTTCTTCTGGGTACTATCGCATAGGTATGAACCAATAGCAGCCTCTTGTATCTGACGGTACGGTGATGGAAGATGCTGTGTATAGACGCCTATTCCAATGAGTATAAAATATTATGCTCACTTGATGTTATGCTTTTGTAACTTGTTATACAGCGCTCGCCGACTGATTCCCAACAGTTCAGCAGCTCGCTTGCGGTTATTTCTGGCTGCGGCCAGCGCTCGGGCGACCATTTCACGCTCGACTTCTTCCAAGGCCGTGCCGACCTCAAAAGTCACTGTGGGACGGACTGGTTTATCTGGCTTGAAGCGGGGTGGCATATGCTCCGTAAGAAGCACCTCACCTTCACATACCAAGACGGCACGTTGTATGACATTTTTTAGTTCACGCACGTTGCCTGGCCATTCATAAGATTCCAACAAGCTAATACACTCTGGAGAAATTCCCAGAATGTTTTTCTGGAATGTTTTATTGTAACGCCTGATGAACTCATCAACGAGCAAGATGACATCGCCAGCGCGTTCACGGAGGCGTGGCATAATGATACGGAAAACATCGAGACGATAGTACAAATCCTTGCGGAACATGCCCTGCTCGACAATATCAGGTAAGTTTTGGTTGGATGCCGCAATCAATCGAGCATTAGTCGAGATGGTTCTCTTACCTCCAAGGCGCTGAAACTTTTTCTGCTCAATCAAGCGTAGCAGACTCACCTGGACTTTCTCCTCAATAGTGCTGATTTCATCCAAGAAAATGCTGCCATCTCGCGCCTGCTCAAACTTGCCCTCCCTCCGTTCGAGAGACCCTGTGAATGCACCTTTCTCATGCCCGAAGAGTTCGCTACCGATGAGCTCCGAGGGCAAAGCACCTAAATTGACCACAATGTATGGACCATTTCTGCGCTCACTCTGATGATGAATCGCCTGAGCGGCTAAATCTTTACCGGTTCCTGTTTCGCCCAAAATCAAAATGGGCATGTCGGTCACCGCTGCCTGCCGGATCTGTCGGTAAGCCTCCTGCATAGGCTGAGACTGCCCGACAAGCTTTTCAAATTTGACCTCATGTTTTTTGGCCTCAAGAAATAGATTGGTCCCGTATAGCGGTCTCTTCTCGATAGCTGTTTTTACCAAGAGCTGCAATTCGTCATCGCCTATCGGCAGCTTTGCATACTGATAGGTACCTGCCTTAAGAGCAGACATTGCGGTTTGAATATCCCGCGGTTCCACTAAGAACAAAATCTGGGTCATCGGACTGTTCGCAGCAATTACCTCGAGCAACTCAATACCATCAATCTCCCCCGTCTTGAAAGCAGCACTCGTGATTATCAACACATCGTAACGATCCGATTCAAACCTTTCCAGCACACGGTCAATACTGGACTCACGGAGGACATCGATATCATCCTTTGCAAGTAGTCCGGCGAGCCGCTGTGCGAGTTGCGTAGTCTTATCGACCGCTATAATTCGAATCGTTTCTGAATCTCTGCTCATTTTCACTACGAATAATAATTTTTAAGCACCGATTTGCCGCTGTGCCGGTATATGTTGGTTGAGACTGACATCTTGTACAGTTTTTTATATTATAAGCGTAATAAAAACTAAAATCGTACAAATACACCTGCATATTACACTACAACGACCAGGAATGTCAAGGGAACGAGCCTCAGTTTCACGATCCTCGCCCAGCAGCGACAACAGGGGTGAATTCCATCCCACGGTTCCGGAGGAACTCCACGGCCTCCATATTTTTTTAGGAGATCAATAATGCTTTTTAAAAACAAAGGTGGTACTTTCAAAATTACACACCGACTATCGCGAAATGATGAAATAGCGTTTCCAATTATTATTTTTGATGACGATAATTTCCCTGAAGAGGTAAAACTTTTTAAAATTACTGATCCACTACTTCGACTAAATTTCATTCTGGATGTAAACGAAGCCATAGAAGCTTCACCAGATGGAAGCATAATAATTAAATTTGAGTGTATCGATTGCATTCCTTGCAAACACGAGAGTAAGGAGCAATCGAAACTGCGATTTTGAGCTGAAAAATGGGTCTGGATTTTGGGGTCGTGGGTTCATAGCGGGGGCGCGTTTCGAACCTATGACCTTGCTCTCAAAGTCTCTGGAATACGGTCAAGCAAGGCGGTAAAACCTACCATTATTTGCAGATATTGCAATCCTTTCGCCACCAGGGGCGAACGAAATCTACCATATATCTAAAGGACTACGCGAACCGGCCAAAACAGTGTATAATTGCTAAAAAGTTAGACATTTGAATAGGTTTTCACATTGGTATCAAAACATGAAATTTCAGTCGATGCAGTTAAATAGCCAGCAACAAAAAGCTGCCGAATATGATGGTGGTCATGTATTAGTCCTTGCCGGGGCAGGGACAGGGAAAACACGAACGATTATTGCCAGGACAGCTCATTTGATCCGAAATTCGGTTTCTCCCAAACGTATTTTACTACTTACCTTCACTCGCCGGGCAGCCAGGGAGATGACCAGCCGGCTCAAGCACCTTGTTGGCAAGACCAGCCAAGGTATGCTGGCTGGTACTTTTCACCATTTCTGCCTGTATACCATGCGTAAACACCCCAAGTGGTTCGACATCGAAAATGCTACTGTTATTGATCGTGATGATCAGGTTCAACTCATGAAGCTGGCCCGCAGCGATTTCCTCGAAAGGCAAAAGGACTCTACCAAAACCAGTAAGAAGAAGAAAAAGGCGGATTTACCCAGAGCGAGCACGCTGGTCAATTTATATTCCTATGCTCGTAATACCAACCGTTCTGTTCGTACCTATCTTGAAGAATTTGCTGAACTTGATGAAGCAGGAATTGAGAAAGTGCTACAAATCTTTACCGCATACGAGAAACGCAAAGTCTTCAATCACTATCTTGACTATGATGATATTCTCCGGCGTTTTGCGAAACGGTTGCATGAAGTAGAGAAGATTCGCAATCATATCCGCAGCTTGTATGATCACATTCTGGTCGATGAGATGCAGGACACCAATCCACTGCAATGGCTGATCCTCGACGGTTTACACGATCCTGCCAAACTGTTCTGTGTTGGTGATGATGCCCAGAGTATTTATGCTTTTCGCGGTGCTGATTTTCAGAATGTTCATTCGTTCATAAAACGCATACCAGGCTCGACCGTTTTGAGGCTTGAGCAGAACTATCGCTCAACGCAAGAGATTCTCGATGTGTCTAATTGGCTGTTGAGTCGATCGCCGCTCAAGTATGGTAAGAAACTCACCGCTCATCGTGGAAAAGGTACCAAGCCGCAACTTATTGACTTCGACGACGATCTTGATGAAGCCGAGTGGATCGCTGAGGATCTGGTTGAGCGACACGAAGCTGGCTCTGCCTGGCAGGAACATATGATCCTAACACGCACAGCGTGGGGCGCCCGTGCTCTCGAAGCAGCGTTGGTGGAGCGAAAAATCCCCTACGTTTTTATTGGTGGCACTCAGCTTATGCAATCTGCTCACGTCAAAGATTTATTGTGCCTGATTCGGGCTGCGGCCAGCCATTACGATGAACTGGCCTGGATGCGATACCTTACTCTATACCGGGGCATTGGCAGTGTTACCGCCGGACGCTTAATTGCTCATATGCAGAAAGCCCCCACCATCAACGATGCACTATCCGCATTGGCCGAAAATGTACCCAAGCAGCCCGAGATTGTCCAAGGCCCTCGATCGATTCTTAAGAACTGGAAACGGCCTTCAATGGCCCTGCGTGCGGGAGCTTCGTTTCTCGAACCTATTCTCTCTGAAACTTATGAACGGTGGGATGCCCGCAAGAAAGATTTTGACCTTCTGATACGCCTTGCTGAAAACCATTATGACCTGATAGACTTTTTGGAAACTTACGCTTTGAATCCCATATCAACCACACAAGCAAGCCGTCCTGAACAAGATGACGTCGTTACTGTCATCACGGTTCACAGTGCCAAAGGCACTGAGGCCTCAGTCTGCTACCTCATACGTGTCCAGCCCGTCTGCGATCGCCGACTTTCAAGGGCTTAATTTGAGGGGAGCGCCGAACCAGGGCCACTCCCGGAACTCCCGCGACCTATTTTTTAGCTCAAAATCACAATTTCGACCTTGGCAGCCCATTTCCGTCAGCCCGAAGTAGCGAACTCTGCACCGCCAGCCGGGCAATCGGCATATAGACCCGGAAGGACAATCCACGGGCTCTTGCAGCTTTGGCGCTTTCACCAATTCCGCGAGGAAATCCTGCCGTTGCCTTCTGGTAAGGCCGCTGCCGACCTTTCCCTTATACACCAGCCTGCCTTGAACCCTCTCACCGAGCAGCAGCGCACGTACGGCCTTTTCACCCCGCATCGGGACACAACCGATAACCTCAAAGTCAGTGGTGTGAGCGACCTTAATCTTGAGCCAGTCACTTGAACGCTTGCCAATAAGATAAGGGCTGTCTATACGCTTGGCCATCATCCCTTCAAGCCTGTGCCGCACGATACCGGCAAAGAACTCCACACCATGCCCGACTACGCAGTCCGGTACGATCAGAAGCGGCTGGCCAAGTCTGCCCACCAGTTCAATTAGCCGCTGGCGTCGTTCGCTCAGCGGCTGGCCAGTAATCCGTCGCCCGGACAAACCCCACCCGGCCCTATCCCTAAGGTCTTTGCCCCTGGACTGATCTGTCACTCCGGATCACACCAGTGGGAGGGCTGGGCGACCTTCTCTGCGGATGGCAAGACCTTTTGTTTTCAACGAGTCAATGGCGTTTATATTACAGAAAACACGGACCAGGGTTGGACAACGCCTGAGCTTATAACAAGTATTCCACCGAATAAGTGGGCGCCCGCGTCGGCCTGTCTGTCTCCGGATGCCAGTAGTATTTACTTTATTAACGCCAGGCGACCGTGGATCAAAAACTTCGGTCTGAAACGTTGCGACCGAACGACCCACGGATGGTCCAAACCGCAGATACTCGGACCGCCACTGAGTTCGATCAGAGAAACATCATGCTCTATCGCAGCGAATAACAATATCTACCTCTGTTCCAATCGCGAGGGGTGGGACGGAAAAAGCGGGATATGGATCGTCCCTTTTGTAGACAACACCTGGCCTCGGGCCATACATCTGTCGATAGATCACCCATTAGGGAATGATCCAGGGATTGCCCCGGATGAATCCTTTATGGTGTTCTACTCCATTCGACCGGGAGCCATACCCGGAACAGAAACGAACCTGTACCTCACCCTGCGAGGAGCCGATGGGTCCTGGACCAAACCCCGGGATATGGGTCCTCGAATTAATACTAAGTATTATGAATACGGAGCGAGAATCTCCCCGGACAAGAAGTACCTGTTCTTCAACCGCAGCAACGGCTGGGATCCAAAGATCTACACGGGTGACATCTACTGGGTGGAACTCAAGGAATATCTGCCCGAAGCCTATAGAGCGCCTGAAGGCATAGTAAACGAGCACAGGGACTCTATGAAAAGACGATCTGTTATAAAGCAGATAATAGGGAGTGATTCAATCCAGGCACCGGAAGAGCCCATTGCGAAGGGGCCTTATTTGGGACAAACCCCACCCGGGTCCACGGCTCAGGTCTTTGCCCCAGGACTGATCTGTGATACCGGGGCGCACCAGTGGGAATCCTGGGCGAGCTTCTCGGCGGATGGCAATACATTTTGTTTTAACCGGCTTGGGTTTGTTTATATCACAGAAAACACAGACCAGGGCTGGACAACACCTAAGAATATAAAAAGCATTCCATACAGGACAGTTTCGTGCTGTCTGTCTCCGGATGCCAATAGTATTTGCTTCATTAGCGCCAGGAAGCATCCGAGCATCAAACACAACGGTATGGTTCGATGCAACCGAACGACCCATGGATGGTCAGACCCGCAGGAATTAGGACCAACCTTCAGCGACTCGGGGGCGTATGCCGGATTCTCTTTAGCAACGAACAACAGTATCTACTTCTTTCATTGCGAACCAAGGGCCGGAGGTAGCGGCGGCGGAATTCTTTACGCCCCTTATGAGAACAATACCTGGCCCCGGCTTATTAAGCTTCCTCTTGTCGGCACCTTTCCGGGCATTGCTCCGGATGAGTCCTTTATGGTATTCACCGCCATTCGGCCGGGAGGACTGGGCGAAACGGACCTGTACCTCACTCTGCGGCGGCCGGATGGTGCCTGGACCAAAGCTCGGAATCTGGGCTCTAAGATTAATTCCGGGTATTTTGAATTCGGAGCGAGAATCTCTCCGGACAAGAAATACATGTTCTTCACCCGTAGTAATGGGTGGTTTGAGAATCCATATCACGACACGTCTGATATCTACTGGGTTGCACTCAAGGAACATCTACCCGAATCCTATAGATAGTCTGAAGGAATATCAAATAGGCAAATGGACACTATGAAAAGGAGATCTATTATGAAACAGACAACGAAAAGAATAGTTTGGCTTGTGGCTTTCTTAGGAATTAACACCATTGGCCAGTGCACGGAACCGTTTGCCAAGGGAACTTACCTGGGACAAATCCCGCCCGGATCCACGGCTCAGGTGTTTGCCCCCGGACTGATCAGCGATACGCGGCCACAAGTGTGGGAATCCCATGGAACATTCTCTGCGGATGGAAACACATTTTGTTATTTACGTTGTTCTGTCCGTCATTCTCCCCGAGTCGGGGGTATTTTCATCACAGAAAACACAAACCAGGGCTGGACAGCACCCAAGCTCATAGAGAGTATTAGAGAGAATGTACCTTCGGTTTGGTCGCCCTGTCTGTCTCTGGATGCCAATAGCATTTACTTTGCGAGAGGCTTACCGGCGTCCAAACGCAATCTATATCGCTGCGATCGGACGCCACATGGCTGGGCCGTACCACAGGTACTCGGACCACCGCTCAGCTCCCCGGCGACTGAATGGGGATTGTCGATAGCAGCAAATAATAGTTGCTACCTTTGCTCCCACCGGCCGGGCGGATTCGGAGGGAGTGACATATGGCACGCCCCTTTTATAAATAATACCTGGTCAGAGGCCATCCATATTCCTGCTTTAAACACTCGCTACAGCGACGGTGCCCCGGGTATTGCACCGGATGAATCTTTTCTGGTATTCAACTCCGTTCGACCGGGAGGACTGGGCGGTGCTGATCTGTACCTGAGCTTGCGACAATCAGATGGCGGAATTACCTCGGTGGATCTCCAGCATTCGTTGAATTTCTCTCTGTCAAATTCGGCTACCAGCTTGGGGGATAATCCTATGGGGTGCAAAAAACTGATGCAGGTAGCTGCTTTGCGATTGTTCGATCAGGTTTATTTCTCTACCCCTTGTCGAAACTGTGATTTTGAGTTGAAAAATGGGTCTGGATTTCGTCTGCAGGGGTTAATAGCGGGGGCATCATATGTAGACCTGGAGATACTGCTGTAACATCTGCAAAACCCCTTAATGATTGTCGGAGTTGTCGGTCGACAAGAGGTGTCATTTCTCGTAACCATTTACGCAATCAAGACTT
>Ga0307378_10002765_pt1 | contig 26343 bp, 17 predicted proteins | sample UN1MG_FD_202238 | JGI IMG/M metagenome (GOLD analysis project Ga0307378, IMG submission 202238) | Soil microbial communities from Risofladan, Vaasa, Finland - UN-1 | ecosystem: Environmental > Terrestrial > Soil > Coastal area > Acid sulfate soil | place: Finland: Risofladan, Vaasa | collected...
CTGGCATTCAACGCCAGCGGCATCCCGCGTGAATAGCGCGCACCCAGGAACGAGCTGAGAATCATCACGCCCTTTGAATGAATTGCACCGCCGAGCTCCACTTCGCGTTCAATGTCGATGACGTCGCTTTCGCCCAGGCGCACCGTTGCCGTGATGCGAACCGGGTGGGCGAAGGTGGCCTCGCCGAGCGTTGTCGCCGCCAGACCGTTAATTTGCCCGGGCCGTTCTCCTGACGTGTCGATTAGCAGAATGTCTTCGAGAATCGCTTGTTGCGTTCTGCGCTTGACGCGATCCGTACGGTATAGCTGGGCATGCAAGGCCTCCTCGATGTCGTGGCGTGAAATGACCTCACGCTCATCGCGTTGCGCGAAATGCTCGGCTTCGCGCAAAAGATCAGTGATTCGTCGCACATGAGTCGTCATTTTTTGGGAGTCATCTACCAGGCGCGAAGCATGTTCGATAACACGACCTACAGCTGCCTTGTCGAGTGGTTTGATCTCATTGACCCTCGACAATGTTGCGATCAACTGAGCGTACAGTCGTGTGTTGCCGCCGTTACGTGGAATGTCACTTTCGAAATCTGCTTCTACCTTGAACAACTCCTGGAAATCCGGATCGTAACTGCTCAACATGTAATAGAGCAGCCGTTCGCCTATCAGCACGACTTTAAGCTTGATCGGGATTGGCTCCGGTTCGAGCGAGAGCGTGTTAATCAGTCCATACACCTGCCCAAGAGACTCGATCTGGATCTGGTGAGCGCGCAATGCGCGTTTCAGCCCCTCCCAGGCATAGGGTTGCGTGAGTACTTTGGCGGCATCGATTATTAGATAACCGCCGTTCGCCCGGTGCAGCGAACCGGCCTTGACCATGAGGAAGTTAGTGACCAGAGTGCCCATCTGTGCGATCTGGTCGACCCGCCCGACCAGATAGTGATGCGTCGGATTATCCTCATAAATGACGGGCGCGCCCTCGAGTCGGGAATTGTCAATGAACAGGTTTACAAGATAGCGCTGCAGGGAAATCGTCCCCGTCATGCTCTGCGTGTCAGGGTCGCTTTCCTGATGCGGTTGCTCGTGAAGTTGTTGCCCTGATTCAACTAGGTCTTTCAGAACCGCGTCCAGATAGGTCACCACCGCCGGCAGGTCGGCGTAACGCTCCTTGACTTCGGCGACAAGGTGTCCCACGGCGAGACCCAGTGTCTCGCGACTGACTTCGTTCACACGCGTCATTGTTTCGCGATGCCAACGTGGCGCCTCCTGCATCACTTCCGTCAATTTTTCAGACAATTCGGAAATTTTTTCGGAAATGCGGGCCTGATCCTGTTTTGGCAGTTTCGCGAACTCATCGGGGCCAATCGGCTGGTCGTCTTTGACTGGTGCGAAAGTGAAACCGTGAGGTGTGCGCACCAGTGCGATACCGTTCTTCGCGGCCTCGTCGCCCAGTCCCTGTAAAGCCGATTCCTGCTTTTTTTTCAATTCCTCCTGTATGGCATCTACCTGTTGGCGGTATTGGTCGGACTCAAAACCCGCGGAAATCGCGGGCGCGAGTTCCGATACGAGCTTTTGCATGTCATTGCGCAGGGTCATGCCGCGGCCGGCTGGCAGCCGCAGTGCTATTGGTTTTCGCGCTTCCTCGAAATTGTTGACATACACCCAGTCGTCAGGAATCTGTGCCTTGTCTGCTGCTTCACCGAGCAGGCGCTTGACCAGCCAGTGGCGTCCGCCCCCGTGTTCGCCAAGGACATACAGGTTATAGCCGGGCCGTTCGATTGCAAGTCCAAAGCGAATTGCGTCGGCCGCCCGGTCTTGGCCGAATACACCTTCCATGTCAGGCAGTTCGGCAGTGGTTTGAAAGTTGAGGTCGGCCGGGTCGCAGCGGTTATACAGGTGCTCAACGTCAAGAGGTGGTACGGTTGTCTTTGGCATTTATGAACTCTTTTTTATTGTAAGAACTGCTCTCTCCAAACGGTAGCAAGAGTGCTTCAGTTCCTGCGATTCTGCATCAATTTGGTTGGGGCAGAGATGGTGATCGTGTTCTTCATTGATTTCCGTCAAAGGTGTTGCCTCAAGTCACGTGTTTCGCGGCAAGGAGATCTTGCCGTCGGAAAAGGGAGCTCGTGTAACCTGCAACGCAACGCAACGTAATGGAAGTCGGCCGATCAGGAAAGCAGTTCATGAGTGAACTGCCGGTGTGGGCAAAACATATCTGAACGAAACATCATATGAGTGAGCCGGTAACAAGAGAGCAATGGAAATCCAGTGCCGGATTCGTCCTGGCAACGATAGGTTGCGCTGCAGGTCTTGGCAATATCTGGCGATTTTCTTATGTTGCCGGAGAGAATGGCGGCGGGGCATTTCTGCTCATCTATGTGTTGTGCGTCATGCTGCTCGGTCTACCGTTGATGCTGGCGGAACTGTCCATCGGTCGTCGCGGCAAGTCCGATGTGGTCACCTCGTTTTCCGGTGAACTCGCTCGGCGTGACTGGGCGATCGCGGGATGGCTTATGGCGATTGCTTCCTTTGTTCTGCTTAGTTATTACGCGGTCATCGCGGGTTGGGCCTACAAGTATTTTGCTGCCTATCTCGTCGGCACACCCTCCGATCTTGTGACGGGCGGTTTCGCCGGTTACTTCGGTTCGTTTGTGGCCGATCCGGTCGAACCCGTTGTGTGGCAGTTCCTGGTGGTGGCTTCCACGGTGGCAGTCGTCGTCGGTGGGGTGAAACGCGGTATCGAATCAGTTAACACGATACTTATGCCTTTGCTCGGCGCGATTGTCATCCTGCTGGCGGGCTACGCGCTGTCTCTGGACGGCGCCGCTGCGGGAATCGCTTTCCTTTTTCAGCCAGACTGGTCCGCGTTCACCCGACCGTCGGTTTACCTTGCCGCTCTCGGTCAGGCGTTTTTCTCACTCGGAATTGGCGCCGGAGCGTTGCTGACCTATGGTAGCTATACCGCGACCGGGCAGAAACTTGCGCCGGCGGCGCTTGGCGTCGTTGGTGGCGATACCTTGTTCGCCTTGATTGCGGGCGTGGCGATATTTCCCGCGGTATTTGCGTTCGGTCTGGATCCTGCACAAGGACCGACTCTTGCGTTTGTCACACTGCCTGAAGTGTTCAATGTGCTGCCGGGCGGCCGTGTATTTGCGATCGCATTTTTTGTACTGCTTGGCCTCGGTGCGCTTACGTCGGCAGTGTCGCTGCTGGAAGTGCCGTGTGCCGTACTGATGCGGCGGCGGCAGTGGAGCCGTCGAAAGAGCGCGATGGCGATTGGTGCCGGAGTATTCGTGCTCGGTGTGCCGTCGGCGCTCGGTTACGGCTTGTTACAGGGAATTGAAATATTTGGCCTTGGTATCCTCGAGAGCATTGATCGTCTCGCATCGAGCGTGTTACTGCCGGTGGGCGGGCTGCTCATAGCGACGTTCGTAGGCTGGAAATGGTCGCGCACCGATGCGTTTCAGACGGCCGGCCTGCAAGACGGTGTCGTCGGTCGCGCCTGGTTGTTTCTGCTGCGCTTTGTTGCGCCGTGTCTGATCGTCCTTATACTGGCGGGACTAGTAGCGGCATGATGTCGGGTGCTCAATCGTTTGAGGGAAGATTCGCACCGCGCGTGCCGGATGCCATCCGGTGCAGTTGAAGGATTTTGGTCGCATCCATGTTGGTCGCATCCATGTTGGTTGCATCCATGAGAAAGGCGAGAGCACATGAAGAAATCGATTGACGGAAATGCCAGGGAACTGGCCGCAGCACCCCGTGTCGCTGCCAACGGACTGATTGACCGGCGTATTTTTTTGCAACGCAGTGTCGCGGGTGGGCTTGCGCTGGCCGGTGGCATGGCCGGTGCGCATGCTGCGTCCGTCGGTGATGGTGCTCAGCCATGGCAAAAGCGCATCGGTGCGCCGATGAGCGCGATCGGTTCGCCGTCGAAATTTGTCGAGGGCAGGATGCAGCGCGGTGTGCTGAAACCCTACGGTGCGATTGCACCGGGCACGGGGGTGTCAATGACGCCTTTGCATGAGTTGCACGGGACGATCACGCCAAACCGTTTGCACTTTGAGCGTCATCACAATGGTGTGCCTGACATCGATCCCGATCAGCATTCGCTGACCATTCACGGACTTGTCAAACGGCCGCTCAAGTTTGACATGGCTGCGTTGTTGCGCTACCCGATGACGAATCGCATTTGTTTTGTGGAATGCTCCGGGAACAGTTTTTTCAACACCTTTCCGGAGGCGCAGGCGCTTCCCGCCGGCATGATTCACGGACTGGTGTCGTGCTCGGAATGGACCGGTGTTCCACTGTCGATCCTGCTTGACGAAGCCGGCGTAGATGTCAGGGCAAAATGGATTGTCGCCGAAGGGGCGGATGCTGCCACGATGGGGCGCAGTATTCCGCTGAGCAAGGCGATGGATGACGTCATCGTCGCGCTCTATCAGAACGGTGAACCGGTGCGTCCGGAACAAGGTTTTCCCGTGCGGTTGGTGAACCCCGGATATGAGGGCAACACCAGTATCAAGTGGTTGCATCGGATCAAGGTCAGTGATCGCCCGGCGCACACCAAGGATGAAACGTCCAAGTACACGGACCTGCTGCCCGACGGAAGTTCGGATCAGTTCACTTTCACGATGGGCGTGAAATCGGTTATCACCCGGCCGTCGGGTGGTATGACAATGGGAAGCAAGGGCTTTTACGAGATTTCCGGCCTTTCCTGGTCGGGCGCCGGCCGCGTGCGGCGAGTGGAGGTCTCCGCAGACGGTGGCGGGACGTGGGCGGATGCGCATTTGCACGGTCCGGCGCTGGACAAGAGTCTCACGCGCTTTTCGATAGCCTGGAACTGGGATGGGGCGCCGGTGCAACTCCAAAGTCGCGCGACCGATGACAAGGGGCGGGTGCAGATCACCCGGGCGCAGTGGAAGTCGGGATATGGGCCTGGCCACGTCTATCACTACAACGCCATTCAGTCGTGGCTTGTTAACGATCTGGGGGAAGTCAGCAATGCGTATCTTTGAATCTTCGAACGTACTTACCCGGTCGCTGGCACTGACTGCGCTGGTTTTCGTTGCGGGGTTTGCAGTCGCTGGCGAACCCGGCCTGGGCCGACCGGCAGCAGAAGCCGACATTGCGGCAATTGACATTTCGATCCCGCCAGATGGCGAAGGCTTGCCGCCCGGAAGCGGTGATGCGGTGGCGGGCAAGATTGTCTATGACGCGAAATGCGCTTCGTGCCATGCAATGGAGGGCAAGGGAAAGCCGGCCGATTCGCTGGTCGGCGGGATCGGGTCACTGGGTTCGGGCAAACCCGTCAAGAGTGTTGGCAGTTACTGGCCCTATGCGACCACCTTGTTTGACTACATTCGGCGGGCGATGCCATTGAATGCCCCAATGTCATTGAGTAATGAAGAGGTGTACGCCGTGACGGCTTACGTGCTTTCGCTCAGTGGAGTCGTTTCGGGCAATCAGACGCTAGATGCCGATTCGCTGCCGGCAGTTCGCATGCCCAACCGCGACGGATTCAACGACCGCTCCGGCGTGCGGTGACTTCAAGTATCAACGCCATGGTGGCGGCCTGTGTGTTGCCGTGGCGTCCTGTCGGAGCGCGCTTGCTTCTGCTCGCGGCGTTGCTGGCGCTGCCGGTTCACGCACAGGCGCCTTACCAGCGCCCGGCCGGGATCGCCGACGACGATGAACCACTGATCGTCGCGGGATATCGCGCTCTGTTTACCTGCTCCGCGCATTTTGTTGCCGGACGCTCGCTGAACGAAATCAGGAATGTTGAACTGGTCGATGTCGAGGGGCTGGGTTATCCCGATCCCGTAATCGATAAGCGGCGCCGACTCGTGAGCGCTACCGACGTTTCCGGCGCGATCGAACGGGTTGCCGCATTTCGCGACACAATGGGCTGTACCCTGCTGCCGCCACACTGGGCCGCCAAGGATATTCCGCGGTTGCCTTACGTCGCGTACCCTCCGCCGCCGGACGTGTCGCGACTGGCGTTTCCGGCCGGAGATGCGGTCGCATTGCCCGGCGACGGCATTGATTCGCAGTATCGGTCACTGCACGGTGTGATCAAGCGTGCGTTTGACGGCGCGACTTATGGTAATCAACCCGGTGTTGTGACGACCTCCGTACTGATCTCGAAAAACGGCAAGCTCATCGCCGAGCGCTATCGCCCCGGATTCGACATCCATTCAGGCTATCGCACCTGGTCGACTGCAAAGAGTATCTCCGCGGCGTTGATCGGCATCGCTACGGCACAAGGCATTTTGAACCTCGACGATGCAGCCAGTATCCCGGAGTGGGCCTACCCGGGTGACCCGCGTCAGGCAATCACCTATAAACACCTGCTATGGATGTCCAGCGGTCTGTTCAGCGGGGGGTCGAACACCGATGCAATCTATTTTGGCGGCCAGGACGTAATCAGTGCGGCTACAACAACGCCGCTCGAAGCCGAGCCGGGCACGCGCTGGAAGTATGCTAACAACGACACTCTGTTGTTGCTGCGCGCCTTGCGAGCCCGGCTTGGCAGCGAGCTGGATTATTTACGCTTCCCGTACGATGAACTGCTGCACCCGCTTGGCATGTACCACACGCGCATGGAAACCGATCACCTTGGAAATTTTATCGGCTCGAGCCAGACCTACACGACAGCGCGCGACTTGATGCGTTTTGGCCTGTTTCTGGCTAACGACGGAGTATGGAACGGCAAGCGATTCCTGCCGGAGGGTTGGTTACGCTTTTCAACCACACCCGCCCCGACCCGTGCGCCGCAATCCGGCCAGTGGGGCTATGGTGCGCAGTTCTGGTTGCTCGACCAGATGCCCGGTGTCCCGAAAGGAACATTCACGACAGCAGGTAACAAGGGTCAGTATGTGACGATCGTTCCCGGTCACGACCTTGTTATTGTGCGTACCGGAGTCGATCCGAATGGCAAGCGTTTTTCGCAGCACGCACTGGTTGCTGATGTAATCAGGGCCCTCGACGAGTAGACTTTGCCACCGAAATACGGGTGCGCGAGCGGTCAGTACGGCCCCGCTGCGTTGCCAGATCCGGTTTCCAGGCCTCGCAGTTCGGCAACTGCCTGCTTTGCTGCTGCTGCCAGAAATGCGTTGTCGGCAAGCATGGTAATGAACTGGTAGCCATAGCCGATCATCTCATTCGCCATCTTTGTCGATCCGCAATGAATGCCGGCAAAAATGTTGTGCCGCTTCGCCGCCTTGGCGATGATCTTGATTACGTCAACGACCTTGTCCTCAGGCGGGAAACCGGGCTTGCAGCCGATCGATAGTGCGAGATCGGATGGCCCGACGTAGATCGCGTCCAGCCCCGGAACGCTGAGAATGTCGTCGATGTTATCTACGGCTTTTTGCGTTTCGATCATCGCCATGGTGATCACGGTTTCATTGGCGTGCTGCCAGTAATCCGCGCCCGCATACCATGTGGCGCGCACAGGGCCGAAACTGCGATACCCCTCTGGCGCGTAACGGCACGCGCCGACAAAGGCCTCACATTCGGCGCGTGAATTAATCATCGGGCAGACGATGCCGTAGGCGCCGGCATCGAGCAGCTTCATGATGATGCCGGGCTCCAGCCATGGCACACGTGCCAATGGCACGGTCGGCGTGGTCGTAATGGCCTGGAACATCGTCACGGCGTTGGGGTAATCGACCAGGCCGTGCTGAAGATCGACCGTGAGCGAATCCCAGTTGGCCTGCGCCATGTTCTCCGCGGCAACAGAACTTGGTATGCCCAGCCAGCCATTGATGACTGTTCCGCCTTGCTCCAGGATGGTCCTGACCTTGTTTTCTTTCATTTTCGTTCTCGCGACCTGTTTGTCATGCTTGGGATCATACAGCCGGCTTCGTGAATGTGCGCGGAAGACGCTTTCGGGGTATACGGCGCGTCGGACGAGCTGCGCTTGCTCCGGTTGCGTAAATCAGGAGAATGGCTCCCAAGGATCACGCAACGCCTTGTCACGTCGCGCACTTGCAAGTATCAGGGAGCTTAAAACGTCTGGACCGTGCAAAGCGTTGCGAATCCCGTTAACGGAAGATTTCAACCATGGCGTTATCGGTGAAAGGGAAGGTCGGATGAAGAATCACGGGCTGGTAACGTCGATCCTGGATGTAACGGAAGAGCGGCGCTGAAATACGCGCGTGGGAAATAATCAGCATGAATAGTTTTTTGTTGGGCGCGAAGGAGCTGCGCGAATTCGTGGCGCGCATTTTCGTCAAGGCTGGATGTTCCGAGTCGGAATCGGAACTCGTTGGTCGTTTGCTGGTGGAAGCGAACCTCGCCGGGCACGACAGCCATGGGGTGATCCGGGTGCCACGGTACGTCAGCATGTTGCGTGAAGAATTGATTTTCGCCGATCGCAAGGTCGAATTGCTGGTTGATACCCCTTCGCTTGCGGTGGTTGATGGCAAGTATGGCTTTGGGCAGACGGTGGCGTTGCAGGCGACGCAGGTCGGCATCGAGAAATGCCGTCAGTCCGGTTTGTCAGCGGTGGCAATGCGCAATTCCGGCCACATCGGGCGCGTCGCAGACTGGGCGGAAATGGCTGCAGCAGAAGGTTTCGTGTCGGTGCACTTCGTTAACGCAGCTGGTAGCGTGCTGGTTGCACCTTTCGGCAGTTCCGAGCGGCGTTTTTCCACGGCACCGTATTGTGTCGGGGTTCCAGTCCCTGATGCACCGCCGCTGATACTGGATTTTGCGACCTCGATTGTGGCCGAAGGCAAGGTCCTGGTCGCGAGCCAGGGTGGCAAGCAGCTCCGTGCCGATGCGCTGGTCGCACCCGATGGCAACGACAGTAACGATCCGCATCTGCTGTACGGTGACTTTGAGCCGACCGGACCGCGTGATCCGCGGGTTGGTCCAGGTGCCATTCGAACTTTCGGCGAGCACAAGGGTTCGGGTCTGGCAATGATGTGCGAGATGCTGGGTGGTGCGCTCACCGGTAACGGTTGCACCGAGTGGGGCAGACGCTTTAGCAATGGCATGTTCTCGATCTATGTTGACCCGGCGCAGATCGATCCGGAGCACTTGTTTCCGGAAGAAGTCAGTCGCTATGTCAACTTTGTCAAGGAGGCCAAACCGCTGGTCCCCGGCGCGCAACCGATGATGCCGGGCGAGCCGGAGGTGCGTTGCCGGCAGCAACGGCTCAGAGACGGCGTGCCTTTGTCTGCTCATACCTGGAAGGCTATTACCGAAACCGCGGCTTCGGTCGGAGTCGATGACGTGCCCGCCGGAAAGCCGCAATCGTAACGACGCGACGGTCTGTTGCCACTTGTGCGTGCAACGGTTTACAAGGCTGCGGCGTCTGATACACTCGTCGCTCGGCAACTTTGAAAGGAGGTGATCCAGTGCGAGTCAACCAGGGCAGTACCGGCCGGCAATACTCTGAGACCGGATCATTTTCAACGGTCAAGGAGTTTGGCTAGCGTTACGGCCGAATTGCCTATCCAGCAGTAATTACGCCCCGGAAGCGAAAGCCCCGGGGCGTTCCCTTTTCTGGCGGCCTGCTTGCGGACTGACATGTGATGTCCGCAACCAGGCCACCATGGGCCGGCAGGTGTTTTCCTGCTTTTTAACCCCGTTTCCGTTGCGCCGGCGTTTACAGGGTCAGAACACGCTTCTTGACCCCTGAAGGAGAACGCCATGCTCAAACGCAATGAAGCCATGCTGGCTGTTGCCGTTATTGTTACGGTAACGGCTTGTACCACTGATTCGATCTCTCCGGTCGCACCCGTCGAGCCGGAACAGGTGACACGCACCACCGAACCGACACCGCCTCTGAACCCGGTGCGCGTCGAGCGCCCTGCCGGCACGCGCAAGCAAGTGAAGATTGAAGAAAAGCGCGAAGCCGACACCATTCAATCCGCGGACGGAGACTCTGCTCTGGCCGAATTCGTCACGCCTGCCATCGCAGGTAGGCTGGCACGATCTCAGGCAGCGACCCCCGGCAAGCAAAAAGACCTGCATCTCGCCAACGGACCCGCTGTATCACCGGCAAATTCTGACGCAATCCGCGCCCCGAGTGAAGCGCTGGACCGCGAGAATTATGCGCACCTCGAAGACAACCCGTTAAAGCGCGTGACAGAGCATCCGGTATCGACATTCAGTGTCGATGTCGATACCGGCGCTTATAGCAATGCACGACGCATGCTCAACGCGGGGCGCTTGCCGGTGCAAGACGCAGTGCGGGTCGAAGAATTCATCAATTACTTTGGTTACGACTACCCGGCGCCCGCGAGCCGCTCACGGCCGTTCAACATCATCACCGAACTCGGACCGAACCCGTGGAATGCCCGGACACAATTGCTGCATATCGGCCTTAAAGGCTACGAAGTGCCGAAATCGCAGATTCCAGCATCCAACCTGGTGTTCCTGATCGACGTGTCGGGATCGATGCGTTCGGCTGACAAGATCGGATTGTTGAAAACCTCGCTGGAATTGTTGACGCGTGAACTGCGAGAGCAGGACCGCATCTCCATCGTTGTCTACGCCGGCGCATCGGGGGTCGTTCTCGAACCGGTGCCGGGCACGGAGAAGGGCAGGATTATTGCCGCGTTGAACGCTCTCAGCGCGGGCGGCTCCACCAATGGCGCGGCCGGCATCCGTCTCGCTTATGCCATGGCCGAGCAGGCGTTCGTCGAGGGCGGCATCAACCGCGTGCTACTCGCGACCGACGGTGACTTCAATGTCGGGACGACCAGTTTCGAAGCGCTCAAGGATCTGGTCGAAGAAAAGCGCGAAACCGGTATCTCTCTAACCACGCTCGGTTTCGGTACGGGCAACTACAACGATCATCTGATGGAGCAACTGGCCGATGCAGGTAACGGCAACTATGCCTACATCGACACACTCAACGAAGCGCGCAAGGTGCTGGTCGAGCAGATGTCGGCAACGCTGCAGACGATCGCCAAGGACGTGAAAATCCAGATCGAATTCAACCCGCAACTGGTCGCAGAGTACCGTCTGGTCGGATACGAGAATCGCATACTGACGCGTGAAGATTTCAACAATGACAAGGTCGATGCCGGTGAAATCGGTGCCGGGCACACCGTGACGGCGGTCTACGAAGTGGCACTTGCCGGTAGCAATGGCGAGCGTGTGGAGCCGCTCCGATATCAGAGCTCGAATCAATCTGCGGCTGAGAGAAACGGCGAGATCGCGTTCCTGCGTCTGCGCTACAAAGCGCCTGATGGCGACACCAGCAAACTGATCGAGCAACCGGTCCGCAAGGCCGATCTCAAGAGCGAGCTCGATGAGACCAGCGCCGATTTTCGCTTCGCGGCCGCTGTAGCCGGTTTCGGGCAACTGTTGCGCGGCGGAAAATATATGGAGGCGTTCGATTATGACGATGTGCGATCGCTCGCCAATGGCGCTCGCTCTGGTGATTCCTTCGGTTACCGTGGTGAGTTCGTCACGCTCGTGAATCTGGCGCAGTCGTTGTCCGGTCAGGCCAACACTGCGCAGGTGACGCGATAAGCTGACTTTCTGGCGGTACGAGCTGATCGCTTTTGACCGGCGCCCGTCGCATCATGCGACGGGCGCTTTTCAATGTGTGGTTATTCAACGAGAATACGCCGCGTTTATGGTCATGCGTCCGGTTTGTTCGAGGGACGCCTGCGAAGCCTGATTACCCATGGAGGATCGTGCGCATGAAGCGGGAACGAAATCAGATCAGAGGCATCTTATCGCTGGGAACGCTTTTGCGCGTGAATGCGGTGTCGGGTTTTGCGATCGGCATCATGTTCGGTGTGTTTGCCGGCGTTGTCAGTTTTCTCGTGCACCGAAGCCTCGTCGAGATGGGGTTGTTTATGCTGATCGCGCCGCCGGTAACGGCAATATCACTTTCAATGATTACACTTGTTGGACACCCGCTTTACACACTGCTGGCTCGCGCCCGTTTCCCGGGTCTTGACGGGATTTTCTACGAGGCATCACCGGACTAGTTATGGTTTTTGTCCATGACAAACGTCTTGGTGATGCCAGGCGAACCTGGAACTCAGCACCATTGACCGGTGCCTGAAATTAACGGCGCAGAAAGGCCTGTCGTGGCAAAATGCGCTCGGCGGCCGGACTTTCGGCTTCAATAAGGAGAAACCATGCATATTTTTGTTCGTCTTTTTTTGACATTTCTTTCGGCGGCAGGTCTGGTCGGTGGCAGTGTTGGAGTGGCAGCGGCACAGCAGCAACCGAACATCCTCGTCATCTGGGGTGATGATATCGGGCAGTCCAATATCAGCGCCTACACCAGGGGGCTGATGGGTTACAAAACACCGAACATCGACCGCATCGCCAACGAAGGCATGCTGTTTACCGACTATTACGGTGAACAGTCGTGCACAGCCGGTCGGTCCAGCTTTATTCTCGGTCAGAGCGTGTTTCGCAGCGGACTGTCAAAGGTTGGTCTGCCCGGCGCCAAGGAAGGGATTACCACGCTTGACCCGACGATTGCGGTTGTCCTGAAAGATCAGGGATATGCCACCGGGCAGTTTGGCAAGAATCACCTCGGTGATCGCGACGAGCATCTGCCGACCAACCACGGGTTCGACGAGTTCTACGGCAACCTCTACCACCTGAACGCGGAAGAAGAGCCGGAGAACGAGGACTATTTCAAGGACCCGGCGCTCAAGAAAAAATTCGGGCCGCGCGGCGTGATTCATTCGTGGGCACTTCCGGGTGGCAAGCAGAAGATCGTGGATACCGGGCCGCTTACCAAGAAACGCATGGAAACGGTCGATGACGACACCTCCGACCGTGCGATCGCTTTTATCCGCGAGCAGGTCAAGGCTGGCAAGCCCTGGTTCGTCTGGTGGAGCGGCACGCGCATGCACTTCCGCACCCACGTCAAGGAAGAACTGCGTGGCATCAGCGGACAGGACGAGTACTCTGACGGAATGGTCGAGCACGACATGCATATCGGCAAGTTTCTCGCATTGCTCGACGAATTGAAGATCGCCGATAACACGATCGTGCATTATTCGACGGACAATGGTCCGCACTACAACACCTGGCCGGATGCGGCAGCAACGCCGTTTCGTGGCGAGAAGAACACCAACTGGGAGGGCGGCTGGCGCGTACCCGCTGCTGTTCGCTGGCCCGGTGTCATCCAGCCCGGCTCCGTCAGCAACGGTATCGTGCATCACATGGACTGGTTGCCGACTTTTGCCGCTGCTGCCGGCAAAAAGGATATCAAGGAAGACCTGCTCGATGGTTACCGGTCCAAAGCAATGTCCCGCGACTACAAAGTGCACCTTGATGGTTACGATCTTACCGACCACCTGAAAAACCCGGACAAGGTGGCGAGCCCACGCAAGGAAATTTTCTATTTTTCCGATGATGGCGATCTTACGGCCTTGCGCTACCAGGACTGGAAGCTTATCTTCATGGAGCAGAAGGCCGAGGGCACTTTACGTGTGTGGATGGAGCCTTTCGTTCCGCTGCGTCTGCCGCTTGTCGAAAATCTGCGGCGAGATCCATACGAAAGAGCAAGTATTACTTCGAATACCTATTTTGACTGGATGATTGACAGGGCTTTCATGCTGGTTCCTGCGCAGGCCTATGTTGGCAATTTCCTCCAGACATTCCGCGATTATCCGCCGCGCATGAAGGCGGCGAGTTTCTCGCTCGACCAAGTCATGGAAATGATGAGCGAACCAGCATCACATTAAGGCCGAGCAGATTTATCGGGCGCACTGTTCATGGTGCGCCCTTTTTTGTGTTCTTTGATCTTTCGAAGGGCGCCTTATCTTTCAGCGGGGAATGAATTCAATGAAGACTGCCGTTTTCGCTTCCTTGGTGTCCGCGATCAGTTGTGCCCTGTTCCTGCCGGTCAATGAGGCGCAAGCCAAGCAGCCGCCACGATTGATATTGCAAATCACCGTCGATGCGCTGCGAGCGGATTTGCCGCATCGCTACGCACACGTGCTGGGAGATGGTGGGTTTCGAAGGCTTTGGAGCGATGGCATTGAGTACACCAATGCCCATTATCAACATGCCAACACGGAGACCATTGTCGGCCACGTATCACTGGCGACCGGTACCGTGCCCGCAGCCCACGGCATGGTGGGTAACGTCTGGTACGACCGTGAGCAAGGTCGTCTCGTCTACAACATCGAGGATGCGCGCTACCGACTTCTCACCGCCGGGGCAGATGTGGATCAGAAGGCCGAGATTGATCCGACGCAGAAGGCGGCCAAGGTGGAAGGCCGTTCACCAGCCGTGATCCTGTCCTCCACTTTCAGCGACGAATTGGCGATCCATTTCAACGGCAACTCGAAGATATTCGCAGTGTCGGTGAAGGATCGGGGCGCGGTGTCGATGGCAGGGCACGCCGGCAAAGCCTTCTGGTTCTCGAAGACCAGTGGCGAGTTCGTTACCAGCACCTACTACTACAAACAATATCCCGACTGGGTGAACGTATGGAATGCCCGCAAGCCGGCCCTTGCGTATGCGGGCAAGTCCTGGCAGTTGCTGCATCCACAAGCGAAGTATTTGTTCGGCAACGCTGACGACCGTGAGTATGAGACGGACTTCCCGGGTTTCGGGCGGACCTTTCCACATGCGTATGGCGAGGCGGGCGACAAATACCTGACCACGCGCCTGACACTCGGCCCGGCGGGCGATGAGCTGACGCTGGATTTCGCAAAGACACTTCTGGAACAGGAGCAGCTCGGCCGGGACGCGGTGCCCGATTATCTCGCCGTCAGTTTTTCCTCAACAGATTATGTCGGCCACCTGTTCGGCGCTTCCAGTCTGGAGTCAGAGGACAACATGGCGCACCTTGATCGCACGCTGGCGGATCTGCTGTCTTACGTCGACAAGAAAGTCGGATTGGAAAACACCCTGATCGTGCTGTCTGCCGACCATGGTCAACCGGAAGTGCCAGGGCATTTGCACGAACTGGGCATCGAAGATGCCCAATACTTTGATACCAAAGCGCTGGACCGAACGCCGGCAATTGCGGCGCTAAAGCGAAAATTCGGGATTGGCGAGGAGCTGATCGAGGCTTTCTTTCAACCCTACGTTTATCTGAACCACAAGCTGATCCGCGAAAAGGGGCTGGATCAGGCCGAGGTGGAGACAGCCATCGCTGCCGAGCTGGGAAAGTTCGACGGTGTGGCTTATGCAGTATCCAGCACCGCGCTGCGCACATCGGCGGTGGCTGATACGTTATTGACGCGCTCGGTATTGCGTAACTTTCATCGCAAGCGGTCCGGTGACATCTTTCTGGTGTTCGAGCCGTATGTGTTCATCAACGACTTTGACGGTTTGATCGTGGCATCGACCCATGGATCGCCATGGAATTACGATACCTTCGTGCCGGTCCTGTTCGCGGGAGCGGGCCTGAAGCCGCAGAAAGTCAGCCGTCCCGTAACGCCGTATGACATCGCCAGCACGCTATCGGCTTTCGTCGGCGCCAAGCCACCTTCGGCAGCCATCGGTAATCCGTTGCCGGAGGTGATAGGTTATTGAGATCGCGCGAACGCTGGCTTCGACTGGGTGAGGATGTTGTCGCGGCAAGTTAGGCGAAAGCCTGCGCCTGGTTGCCCGGTGGCGATTTCACTGTGACTGTCTGTAACCCGGGCGTTGCGTCGCGCCCGGTCAAGCCATCTTGAGATCGCGTCCGTCGATGCCGTAGGTGCCTGCCGGCAACCCTCTGGTGATGTGTAGCGGCGTGACAGCCCCGGCCGCGGGCCTTTCTTCCAGCAGGTCGATATAGACCGGCTCTGGCAAGGGTTTCTTGTACGGACCACGCACAACGAGCACGTGCGGCTTGAGGCGCTGGGCGCGGTTCTGGCGAATCACGACTGCGACCTCATTGGTCGAGAGCTCCACGATTGAACCAACCGGGAACACGCCGATTGCCTGGATCAATTGCTCGGTCAGGGGCGCATGAAAAAGCGTTCTGCTCCATTCGGTGAGCTTTCGCAGCGCGTCGTAGGGGGGCAGCGGTTTGGCATAGGTGCGCTCGTTTGTAAGAGCAACGAATGAGTCGACGATCGCTGCCATGCGCCCGAATAGTCCGATTTCCTTTCCTGCGAGACCGTAGGGGTAGCCGCTTCCGTCCTCACGCTCATGGTGTTGGGCAATTCCGCGCATGATGTCCGCATCCAGCGTCGTCGCGCCTTTGATCAGTTTCAGTCCTTCGCTAACGTGCCCCTTCACCAGTTCGAACTCCTCATCTGTTAGTTGACCTGGTTTCGTTAGCACCGACAGAGGCAGCGTTGTCTTGCCGATGTCAAGCAAGGCGCCGACCATTCCCAGTCGTGCCAGGTGATCCCTGTCCAGGCCCAGGTGCCGGCCCATAGCGACGAGATAAACGGCGACTCGAATTCCGTGCCCATACAGAGTGGCATCCTGCTGTTTCGTCATGGCGACCCACATGAGCGCATCCGGATTACGCAACATGCTTTCTACGGTCTGATCGATAACTTTCTGCACGCTGTCAAGCGCAGTTGTCTTGCCCGCCAGAAGATCGGCGACCATTCTGTTCATGACGTATTTTGCGCTATCGAAAACGTCGAGGGCGTGTGAGAATTCTTCTTCGACGGTGTGTGTTTCCGGGTGTGCCACCAGATGGGCTGTCGGTGGAATGAAATCATGTCGCGTTGGCGCCGGAAGGAGGACAGTGCGGCTGTGACGCCCGAACAAACGGCCGAAGAGCTGTTTGCCCAGACTGGTTAGTGAGCGTTCATTGCCCTCGCTGGCATTGTCCCGTTGGTGTCTCGCCACGCTTGCGACCGCAGATTCATCGCTATGAACCATTCGCATGAAGCGGCCAGTATTACTCAGCGTATCTTCAATTTGTCGAGTGCGACCGGTGCGGGGCTGCGCATTCGGCAACACGCCTGCTGCCGAACGCCGTGTGTCGGCGTATACGTACTGACAATACAAACGCAAGCGAGCTATATGGCTGATGTCATCGATCAGAAAACCCTGGATCAGAAACGGTGTATCGATCCAGGGGCGATCGAGCTCGCTAATGAACATGCCGATCTTCAGATCACTTGTATTGACTTTGATGAGCATTGGGTTGCGTGTTAACTATTCCGGGTCTGGGCATGAGGTGCTTCGCCAGCGTACCGGCGTGCTCGCAAGTTGTTCCTGGCCCCCGGGGTCCCCGGGAAGGTGCCGTCTGCGCAGGCGAGAGCACGTGCAATATTGATGCCCGAAACAGGGTTTTCGGGCTGTCTCGGTTGCCGTTTCGAATTCCTCATCCGCGTGCTATTGACTCACAAGCTGCCCGGCCGGGAGTCATTGCGATGCGATGCCGGGTGTTTGCAACCGTATCAGGCCACATCAGCAGCCCCGGACGCGGCATTGGTCGCGCAGGCAGTGGTTTGCCTATCGGCTGTTCAGGGTGCGGCCGGTATCCTGGTGGTGGCGGCTGGACGATCACGCCGTGACGGAACCAAGGGTCGCAATATTCTGCTCCATACTGATAATGGACCGATCCGCTGCCGGAGGCACACCGGTGATCAATGCGGGAAGCATCGCGATGGCGCACAGCCTTAACGCAAGGCCGCGGGTCTTCACTCACCGCCTTTCCCGTCATCTGGCCATGACAACAGGGCAAGCGCGCCACCCATTGGATTGGTGATCAAGGCAACGTTGTCATGGCCCGGCAAGAACCCTGGCTCAATCACGACTTCACCACCGGTGGACCGGACTTGCACTTCGGTTGCCTCGAGGTTGGATACTGACATCGAGGCCAGCTATTTTGCGGCACGCGAGTCATCATCCTGTCGGCGCTGATGAACTATTCCCCCGATCCACCGATCGCCGTATCGAATTGCCACGAAAAAATCGCGCCATAAAATACTCTGGCTTGTTGCGCGCCGTCACAAACCAACCCCAGCCACACCCAGCGACCGGCCGTGCGCTCATCAGTATCCATGTCGCTGATTGCCGGCGATTTGCGGCTGATTCTCGCAGCCGCCAAGAGCTATTACGCAAGCAGCTACGACCTCGATGAAAGCCGTCAACACCGACTTTTTCACTGCTGTTTCCGCATTTCTGTTGACCGGTTCCATGTTACGGTGAACCGATGGCGAAGGCTGCTGCTACGCCGTTCTTCAAACGATCGGGTGGTCGCTCCGTTTCGAGTTTCGAGCTATTCCTCAGGACTGCCGAGCGCTTCGGCGACTTTTCAGGCTGTTTCGCGCTCGAGGGCTAAACAATGTCCACGAAGGGATTATGATTCTGGCCTTGAGCCGTTTCGACCTTATGCACGTTTACGAGGAGTGCCAAATTGCCGATCATTGAGCGAGACCCGTGGCGGATGCAGTACTTCCAGAACGTTGCCTGCCCGGAAGATGTATTGATTCCTACAGATGACGAGCATGCCTACGAGTTTTACCCGGAGTATCGGTGGATTTACAACAAGCTGCTCGTTTGCGATACCCAGGGCATCGCCGGGGCGCCTCATGGCGTGCCACCTAAAAGTTTTCCCGTTTTCAGTAAACCGATTTACAACCTGCATGGTATGGGTGTGGGCGGTCGTGTGATCGGGACTGCCGACGAACTGGAATTACATAACGCCGCCGGGCACATGTGGATGGAAATGATGAACGGCGAGCACGTCAGCTCCGACGTGGTGCTTCTCGGCGGCGAGGCGCAATGGTGGCGCCATACAATCGGTGCAACACTTGGGGAAGGCCTGTTCGATTACTGGAAGATAGATGAGGCGGAGCGGCCGGAACTTGAGCGCTACTGCGGCGATTGGTTACGTCGTCATCTGCGCGGATACAGCGGTGCGGCGAATATCGAAACTATCGGTGGACGCATCATTGAAGTTCATTTGCGCTTCGCCGACCAGTGGCCGGATCTTTACGGAAAAGGTTGGTTGGAAGCGATCGTGGAGCTGTATGCCCGGTGCCGCTGGCGTTATGCTGATGACGACCGTCACACCGGTTACAGCGTCGTTCTGTTCGGCGGGCACAACATTCACTACACCAAGCCGCCGGAGGATTTTGTCGACAGTTTGCGTGCGCGACCGGGTATTCGCAGTGTGCAGATCACGTTCCACGAAGATATTGCCCCCGAACTGCATGCCATGCCGCCTGGCGGCTTTCGCCTGGCGGTGATCAATTGCGACGAGCTCGAAGCTGGCATGAAAGCACGCGAGGATCTCGCGTTGTCATTCTGGTCGGCGCAGAATCTGGGGCCCTGGCGTAAATCGGCGGGATGAGGCCGGGCCTGTGAACTACCATGAACGCAGCGATCTTCCCCATCCGGTACGGGAGATAGAGAATGTGTTTATCCCGCTTGCTGACGGGTGCCGCCTGGCGGCCCGTATCTGGTTGCCTGACGATGCCGAACGGCATCCGGTCCCGGCAATACTCGAATACATTCCCTATCGCAAGCGCGATTTCATGCGTGCGCGTGACGAGCCCATGCATCACTATTTTTCCGCCCATGGCTATGCAGCGGTGCGAGTGGATGTGCGAGGCTCGGGGGACTCCGACGGTATCCTGGTCGATGAATACCATCCGCAGGAACAGGCTGACGCGGTTGAGGTGATCGCGTGGTTGGCAGCGCAACCGTGGTGCGATGGAAGTGTCGGCATGACCGGAATATCCTGGGGCGGTTTCAATTGCCTGCAAGTCGCCGCCCTGAGACCGCCAGCGTTGAGGGCCATCATCTCGTTGTGCGCCGCTGACGATCGTTACAGCGACGATGCGCACTACATGGGCGGTTGTTTGCTCAATGAGAATCAGATCTGGGGCACGGTGCTCTTCGGCCTCAATGCGCTTCCGCCGGACCCCGAGATCGTCGGTCCACGCTGGCGCGATATGTGGCTGGAACGCTTGCGTCACAATCGGCCGTTCCCGGCAGTGTGGCTTGGCCATCAACGCCGCGACGAGTACTGGAAGCAGGGATCAGTATGTGAGGATTTCAGCCGCATTGCTTGCCCGGTGTACGCAATCGGAGGCTGGGCCGATGGCTACTCGAATGCGGTCGGCCGATTGCTGGCGAGGCTCACCGGGCCGCGCAAGGGATTGATCGGGCCGTGGGCTCATGCTTTTCCGCACAACGCGCTGCCGGGTCCGAGTATCGGTTATATGCAGGAAGCGCTGCGCTGGTGGGATCACTGGTTGAAAGGCGTTGAAACCGGAATCATGACCGAGCCTATGCTGCGCGTGTGGATGCAGGACAGCGCACCGCCGCAGCCACTGCATCATGAGCGCAGCGGCCGCTGGGTTGCGGAGACAACGTGGCCATCATCGCGCATTGTGAATCGCAGCTGGCACCTCGACTCGGCATTTGTGTTGCGCGACGCACCGGGGGAGCCGGGTCGGGTGGATGTTCAATCGCCACAGACTACCGGCAGTACCGGTGGTGACTGGTGCGGATTCGGCGCCGAAGGTGAGGCGCCGATGGACCAGCGCGCAGACGATGGCCGCTCTCTGGTTTTTGACAGTCCGCCGTTCACGAATGATATGGAGATTCTGGGCGCACCCCGGGTTGTGTTGCGCTTGACGGCGAGCGCCCCGCAGGCTTTGCTCGCCGTGCGGCTGAACGACGTGTCACCCGACAGCACGTCCGCCCTGGTGACCTATGGCGTGCTCAATCTTTCACATCGTATCGGTCATGAGCATCCACGGCCACTCTCCCCCGGTGAAACGGTTGACGTCACGGTAGCCCTGAACGATATCGCACACCGGTTTCCTGCGGGGCATCAATTACGGCTTGCACTTTCGACGAGTTACTGGCCGCTGGTATGGCCAGCGCCAACACCCGTCACGTTGTCGGTTGAATGCAGCGCGAGCCGCCTGGAGTTGCCGCTTCGTGCGCCTCATCAACTCGACCAGGAGTTAGCCCCGTTCAAGCCCGCCGAGGCGGCGCCGGCATCCACTGTCCAGTCTGCGTTGGCACCACATGAATTCACGCGAAGTTACGAGCGCGATCTCACAACCCACAATACGGTGTACCGGTTATTCAGCGCTGGCGGTGATCTGGAGACGGGAGCGGTCATGCACATTGATGCGATCGACATGGACCTCGGGCATACGGTCGAACGGAAGTTTTCAATCGGCGAGAACGACCCACTGAGTGCGCGTGCCGAAATCAGCGAGCGACTGATGATGCGGCGCGGCGAATGGTCGATCAGGGTGCGAGCGGAGACGGAATTGACGGCCGATGCCAATCAGTTCCGGCTCCGGGCACGACTGAGTGCGCGCGAGGGTGATAGCACCGAAGAGGTCTTCTCGCAGGAGTGGGACGAATTTATCCCGCGCGATTGTCTTTAGGGCTGGCTGCTTGTTGCAAGAGCGGCTTGCTACTCGTGAGCCGCTCGCCATTTTTCTGACAATCCGTCAGGTCGTTGCGCAACGTTGCTCGGCAGCTTCGATGATCAATTTCAGAACATCACTGTGGGAGAGCCCGGCCAGTTTGCCCATGTGCGCAAGTTTGCCGTCCCAACACCAGGCCGGGTTCGGATTGATTTCCATGAGCTTCAGATTTCCATCGCGATCGGCGCGGAAATCGAAGCGCGCATAGTCGCGCAATTGCAGGCGGTCATACAGGGATGCGCACCAGTCCTGCACCTGTCGCTGCGTGGCACTGTCCAATGCGGCCGGACGGAAGCTGATGTCGTTCCAGTAGGGTGACTGCGGATCTACTTTGGAGGCGTAACTGAGCAGCCGTGGCAGTTTCGGGTCGAGTTTGTCGTAATTGACTTCCAGCATCGGCAGGGCGGTGAATCCGGTACTTGCGTTGCCGATGAGACCGAAGCCGTACTCGATGCCGCTCAGATACTCCTGCAGCAGAATATCGCAGCCGGGCAACTCCTGACGCAAAGCCTCGACCCGCGCTCGTGCAGCATGTGCGTCGGCGACGATAGCCGCCTCGGTAATCCCGACACTGCCGTCGCCGCGGTTGGGTTTGATAAAGGCGGGATAGCTGAATTCAGGCAGTGCATCACCGGAGCGCAGAAAGGCTTCATCAGGCACCGGCACGCGATGGGCCATCGCCACTGCGCGCACCAGCGCCTTGTCGTAGCAAAGACCGAGGGCTACCGGTCCGGAGCCGCTATAGGGCAGCCCGAGGATTTCCAGCAAGGCCGGCACGTGCAACTCGCGCCGGGCGTCATTGCCCAGACCGGTATCACAGAAATTGAGAACGAATGCGGGAGATCTGTCGCGCAGGGTGGCGAACAACTGGCGATGATCATCAAGGTAGGTGAAGTTGCGCTCGGTCAGCTCCGCCAGTGCCCCGCGCAGGCGCTCGACCTGATCGAAATCGTCTGCGGTGAAGTGCCCCCCTGGCTTTGATCGGTCTGGCAAGCGGGGATCCGCAAGAAAAACCAGAATATTGCGAATGGTCACGATCACACCTCAGTGAGTCAGTAGGCAGAAGTTGTTACGCGGCGTCAGTCGGCCAAGCCAGTAATGTCAGGCGAGGCACAATAGCAGAGATCAACCGCTGCGGCTCGAAATGAGATCACATTCATCGGAGAATCCGGCCCAGTGAAACCGGGATGGCCGTGCGGGTCCGCTTGCTCGGGGACATCGAACTGTTAGTTGCGCCAGGAGGCCATTGCTTTACGATGCAAAGCTGTCGATTAACGGATAGTCTGGTGTTTGTTGTCTCTTCCCAGGAAAATTTCTCGCCGTGAATCCCGGTAGTGACCTCGCAAGACTGATGGCGACTTTCCCGAGACAGGGAAAAGTTGAATGGATTGGCACCCGGCCTAAACGTCGCGCGGCGCTGGTGTCACTTGAAGAAGTCGAGGCGGTTGCAGCGCATGGATTGATCGGTGATCACTATGCAACGAAATCGAACGGCAAACGCCAGATGACGCTGATTCAGGCGGAACATCTCGCCGTGGTTGCGCAACTGCTGGGCGTTCCGGAAGTGGCTGCAGCGTCCTTACGGCGGAATATCGCTGTCTCGGGAATCAATTTGTTCGCATTGCGCGGCCGCGAATTCACCATCGGTGAGGTCCTGCTGGAAGGCACGGGAGCCTGTGAACCGTGCTCGCGGATGGAAGAAGTGCTCGGTCCCGGGGGTTATAACGCGATGCGCGGTCACGGCGGCATCATTTGTCGCATTCTCAAGAGTGGCCAGATTCGTCTCGGGGACGCCGTCGGTGTGCCGGGGGAACCTGACTAGGAGAAAAACTCCGTCAGCACCCGTCCGGGTCCGTCATCAAGCGGCAGATAGTTCTTGCCGTCGTGAACCTGTTGGCCGTTGACCCAAACACCATGTACGCCCTGCGGCTGGCGAATCATTCTCGAACCGCCGCCGGGGAGATCGTTGCTGCGCTGTAGCGCAGATACGCCGATTGCCTCTGGATCAAACAACATCAGGTCGGCCCACGCGCCGGGCGCGATCCGGCCGCGGTCGGGTATACGGTATTTGTCAGCGGGATCTGATGTCAGTCGCCGCACGCCTTCAGCCAGGGTAAACGTCGCTGTTTCGCGCACCCAGTGGCTGAGAAAGTGCAGTCCGAAACCGGCGTCGCACAGGAAGATCAGGTGGGCGCCGGCGTCGGACAATGCAAGGACGCCATTGGGGTGCTGGAGTAAAGGGGCGACGCCTGCGTCGTCATTCTGGAACAGTTTGGCGATGAACTGGGTGTCGAGCGGTTGATCGAAGAACCAGTCAATCGGGTCACGACCGGCGAGTTTGGCCAATTCGGAAACCGGTTTTTCGTCGAGTTCGATTTTCGACCAGTCGCCATAGAACAGGATTCCCGATTTCGGATTGGCGAGGTTTTTCCGAAAGCGGTCGCGAAATTCGGGATCGGCGTAAATGAGCGAAAGTTCTTCCGGCTTGGCTACCTTGATACGGTCAAAGGCGTCGTGCGAGAAAAGTAGATACGGATTGCGCAGGGTAAAGTCGAATGACAGAGGATGGGGATTGGCGTGTATATAGACCTCATGGCCACGCTCACGCGCCTCAGCGCAACGTTGATAGTAAGCTTGCGCGGCGCCCGGATCGGCGTCGTTGTGCATTGCCAGCACGGTGACCATGAACATCGGGCGACCGGTGTCTGCGGCAAGCGACTCCATGTACCCGGTGGTGGCGCGCGAGCCGGTCGCCATGACGAACATGCCCTTGCCGGCATTGGCCAATGGTTGTAACAGCGCGCGCAGTTCAGCGTCGGTCGCAATGGTAGAGGGCATCGGCCGGCCGCCGTAGCCGGCGTGATTCGGCGAGAATGAAGATGCGAATCCAATCGCGCCGGCGCTCAGCGCTTCCTGCACCATTGACTGCATTGCCGCCAGTTCGTCCGGTGTTGGTTCCGCGCGTGATGATGCCTCATCGCCCATCACGGCGGTGCGTATGGTCGAATGGCCCGCCAGAACTGCAACATTGGCATATGGGCCAACGCGGCGAATCTGATCGAGATACTCGGAAAACGTCTCGAATTCCCAGCAGGTGCCGGTTAGCAGGCTATCGAGATTCATACCCTCCACCACAGAGAGGTTCTTCAGCATCGTTTCACGCTGATCCTGCGGGCAGGGCGCGATGCCGAATCCGCAGTTGCCGATCACGGCAGTCGTGACGCCGAGTGCCGGCGACGGCGACATCGTGCGATCCCAGGTGAGTTGCGCGTCGTAATGCGTGTGGACATCGACGATGCCAGGCATCAACGACAGGCCGGTTCCATCTACGAGGTGCCGGGCGGGTGTCTTGATGCTGCCGATTTCACTGATGCGTCCGGCATCAATTGCAACGTCAGCGTTATAGGGCTCTCCGCCATTTCCATCGATAATTCTGGCGTCCCGGATAATTGTTTCGTGTGGAGGTGTCTTGGTCATAGGGGGGGAACGCTAGCACAACCTGCATTGTCTCGTCGCGAAGTTCGGAGCCACGTTTGTTGTCGCGCTTCTCGTTGGTTGCAACGATCGACTTGTAGGCTGGCCGTTGGGTGATCGGCTGCCGGTTTGTCAGGGAACTGCAGGTGGATGGGCGTCACGCCACGCCTCGGCCCGTTGCCTTGCAAGCGCAACGTCATCGTCGCTCATGCGTTTGGCAATGCCTTCGCGATAGCGCGCGCCGACCGGCAGGCCGTTAGCAGCGGCAATGTCGAACCACATATAAGCGGTCACATTGTCGATTCGAAGACTGTTGCCGTCATAGTGCATACGCCCTAGCAGGAATTGCGCTTCAGCGTCACCCGCTTCCGCGGCTTGCAAGAACCATTGCGCCGCCTCGTTGTATTGATAGGCGCGAAATGCTTTAACGCCGTTGTAGAAAGCGCTGTCGGACTCGCTGTCCTGAGCGTGCGTAAAGAGGCTGCAGCAAATTAGCAGTGCAGCAGCAAAACCCGGTATCAGCTTTTTCATGAGAAGTTGGTCCGCGGCGCTGGTCAGGCAAACTCATCTGGAGCAACGAATGGGTGCAGCTCCCGTTCGAGAAATTTCGCCGCGGCGATGCATTGCAGGTCGCCGTAGTGCGGCCCGATGATCTGAACTCCGATCGGCAAGCGTTCCTCTGAAAAAGCGACCGGCGCCATTGTCGAAGGAAGATAAGCCATTCCTGACAAGCCGGCCCAGAACAGTTGCGTCGTTGTCGGCTGAGGTTCGCCATTGACGGGGATCATTCGCTCCCAGCGCTCGCCCTCCTGGTTGTGCTCGAATGCAGCGGTCGCTGCGGTTGGACATAGAAGCAGGTCCCATTCGCGGAAGAAACGGATCCAGGCATGACGCATAGCCTCGCGTTTCTCGTGCCATTCATGCCATTCCCGGTGAGACATGGTGGTCGCATGAATCATCCAGGCCTGGTAAGAGTCATCGTCTTTGCGAAGGCGAGGCGCACGCCGGCGCAGCGCGTCGTAACTGTCATCCGCAACGGCACTGGAGGTGGCGCCGCGCAACAAATGAATGTACGTGCGGTGCGCGTCGTGAAGATCGAAATCAGGCAGTGCCCGGTCGGAAACCGTCGCACCCGCTTTGGCGAAACATTGCGCCGCCGCAAGAATTGCCGCTTGCACGCTGTCGTCGACCTGCGCAGTGGCCGCATTCGTCAATACCGCAATACGCAGCTTGCGGACGTCTTTTTTCGGTTTCGCCAGCGCAATTCGAATGCCACGGGCAGCCGCCTCGTCGGGTTGGCCGATAATGCCAAGCGCAAGCTCGAGATCCCCGGCGCTGCGCGCCAGTGGCCCGATTACCGCCATGTCCCTGGTGCCGCTATTGGGCGGAAGATTGTGGCCGTGTATCGGGCACAGATCGAATGTCGGCTTGTGACCATACACGCCACAGTAATGGGCAGGATTGCGAATCGATGCACCGATATCGCTGCCCAGTTCGAGCCCGGTCAGGCCTGCGGCAAGTGCCGCCGCCGCGCCGCCGGACGAACCACCGGGCACGCGTGACACATCCCA
>Ga0307378_10002766_pt1 | contig 26339 bp, 25 predicted proteins | sample UN1MG_FD_202238 | JGI IMG/M metagenome (GOLD analysis project Ga0307378, IMG submission 202238) | Soil microbial communities from Risofladan, Vaasa, Finland - UN-1 | ecosystem: Environmental > Terrestrial > Soil > Coastal area > Acid sulfate soil | place: Finland: Risofladan, Vaasa | collected...
AGTTTGACGCGGAAAGAAACCTGCGCACCCTGGATATCGGCGTCTACCTGCCGGTTTACAATAGAAGGATCAAGAAAAACAAGACCAAGGTCGATCGCGTCGCCCCCCTGTTCAGCGGCTACCTCTTTGCCCGCTTCGATATCCACGAGTTTTACCAGAAGGTAAAATACACCAAGGGTGTGAAAACCATATTGGGTTACAACGAATACCTGTGGACCATCGCCGATGAAAAGATCCGCGACATCCAATCCCGCGAGAACAACGGCCTGGTCGTCCTGCGCAAAAGGGAGGAGAGTTTCAGCAAGGGAGACAAGATACTGATCGATGAAGGCGATTTCGAGGGCTGGGAGGGAATTTTCCAGGAGGAACTCCCCGACCGGGAAAGGGCCATCATCATGCTGACCAACGTCAAGTTCTCCAGCAAACTCATCCTGCCAAAAAAATACCTGATCATCCACCGTTGAATGAAGACAAATCAATCATAAAAGGAGTTTACAATGAAAGGAGTAACGGTTTGGTTTACCGGGCTTCCCTGTTCAGGGAAAACCACGCTGGCTTTGAAATTAAGCGCCGAACTCAAAAAAAGGGGCGTCCTGGCCGAAGACCTGGACGGCGACATCACCCGCAAATATTTAAGCAAAGGGCTTGGTTATTCCAAGGAAGACCGCGATGAAAATATCCGCAGGGTGGGTTTTGTCTGTTCGCTGCTGACCCGGCACGGCGCCGTGACCACTGCGGCTTTCGTCTCACCCTACCGCAGCATCCGCGCCGAAATCCGCGAGATGATCGGCAATTTCATCGAAGTGTACGTCAAGTGCTCGCTGGACAAATGCATCGAACGCGACATCAAGGGCATGTACAAGAAAGCAATCTCCGGTGAGATCAAGAACTTCACCGGCATATCCGATCCTTTTGAAGAACCGGAAAATCCGGAACTGATCGTTGAAACCGACCAGGAGAGCGAAGACGAATCCCTGGGCAAGATCCTTGCTAAAATGGAAGAACTTGGCTACCTGCCAATTGCCGGCAAAGATGTTCTTATCCCCGATTACCTGCGCCAGGACCTGATCAAAAACCTGGCCAACCAGAATTTCCCCGATCTACCCACTTTTGTTATCCATATCCTCAGCCAGTTTGTGTCGCAGAACAGCGACCCGGGCGAAATTTCCAAGGCTGACGAGGATGCGGCCAAAGAAAAGCTGAAAAAACTCGGCTATTTAAGTTAAGGAGACAATCATGATCGTCAAACCGCACGGAGGCACACTGATCAATCGCATCTTGTCCGAAAAAGAAAAGGAAGCCATCCTGTCCTACCAGGATAAATTTTTCAACCTGGAGATCGATGAAGAAAAAGCCATCGAAGTCCAAAACATCGCCACCGGAGTCTTTTCACCGCTGCAAGGCTTCATGACCCAGGATGATTTCCGTGAAGTCGTCCAGCGCAACCGGCTGGCCAGCGGCCATGCCTGGACCCTGCCGATTGTGTTGTCCATAGGCAGGGAGAGCACAAAACAATTCGCCAAGAATGATACCATCATTCTGAAAACCGGCCAGGGAGCGATCGCTTCCATGCAAGTCGAAGATATCTACACCTGGAACTTTGAAGAATACGCCAAGAATGTCTATGGCACCACCGACGAGAAGCATCCCGGCGTACAACAGTTGAAAGCCAACGGCGAATATTTTGTCGGCGGCAGCATCAATTTTCTGGGCAACACGATTTCCCATTTTCCCTCCTTTTACCTGACCCCGCGTGAAACCCGTGTCCTTTTCAAGGAAAAAAAGTGGGATACCGTGGTCGGTTTTCAAACTCGCAACGTTTCCCATCTCGGCCACGAATACGTGCAGAAATCGGCGCAGTCGATCGTGGACGGCCTGTTCATCAACCCGGTGATCGGCAAGAAAAAACCCGGTGATTTCACCGACCAGGTGATTCTCGACTCCTACAAGGCGCTGATCGACGAATATTACGTCAAGGAACGAACGGTTATGTCCATCCTGCAGACCGAGATGCGCTACGCTGGTCCCAAAGAGGCCATTTTTCACGCCATCGTGCGCAAAAATTTCGGCTGTTCGCATTTCATCATAGGACGCGACCATGCCGGTGTGGGCAATTATTACCATCCCTTTGCCGCCCAAAAGATATTCGAGTTCTTTCCCGACCTGGGCATCACTCCCATCTTTTTCATGAGTTTCTTTTTCTGCAAAAAGTGCAACTCCATTGCCAACGACAAGACCTGCCCTCATCCCCAGAGCGACCATATCGATTTTGCCGGCAAGATCATCCGCGAAAAACTGGTCAACCACCAGACACCGCCCGAATCCATGATGCGCAAGGAAGTGGCCGAAGAGATCCTCAAGCATGAAAATCCCTTCGTGGTGTGATTACGGCAACAAAACGCCCTGGCAAATAACTGTAGCAAAAAAGACCGCCTTTTGCTGCAGTAGTGCAGGAGGACAGGACCATTTTTAAAAAAAAAGGCAAAAAACTCCTAATCATCGGATTGGATGGAGTGTCCCACGAAATGCTCACCGGCAACGGCCAGCCGTCATTGCTGCCTGCTCTTAATAAATTCTTTGCCACTAGTACCGTAAAAATGTCGGTGTCCATTCCGGAAATTTCGGCCGTATCCTGGTCCAGTTTCATGACCGGGACCCAGGCCGGCAACCACGGCATTTTCGGTTTTGTCGACCTGGTACCCGGTACCTACCAATACCGCTTCCCCAATTTCAGCGACCTGAAAGCCACGACTTTTTTTGACGAACTGGGACTGAAAGACAAGCGTTCGGTGATCATCAACCTGCCGGCGACGTATCCGGCCCGGCCCATCCCGGGCGTCATGATCTCGGGATTCGTGGCCCTGGACCTGGAAAAAGCGGTTTTTCCGTCCAGCTACATCCCCATTCTAAAGCAGATGGGTTACCAGATTGACGTGGATGCCGGCAAGGGCAGGGACAAAAAAGCCGAATTCCTGGCCGACCTGCATTGCGCGCTGAAGATCCGCAAGCAGATCGCCGACATCCTGTGGGAAAAGGAAAAATGGGATGTTTTCATGTTTACCGTAACCGAAACCGACAGGCTCCAGCACTTTCTCTATGACGCCTACAGCGACAGCCGTCATCCGTACAAGCGCGAGTTCAATGGTCTTTATCACGAAGTCGACCAGATTGCTGCCGCTTTTCTGCAACGCGCCGCCGCGGCCGGGAATATAGAGATCGTGGCCCTCTCGGATCATGGTTTCGCCCCAATCAAAAGCGAAGTGTACCTGAACCCGATCCTAAAAAAGTACGGCTATTTCAGCCTGGAAAAAGCTGAAACCAGGAGTCTGGCCAGCATTAGCCCCCAGGCCAGGGCCTTTGCCCTGGATCCTTCGCGGATCTATATCCACCAGAAAGATAAATATTTCAAGGGCGGAGTAGCCAAAAGTGATGTTCAAAAAGTAGGGGATGATCTGAAGCAGTTGTTCGAAAATTACGAGATCAACGGCGAAAAGATCATCCGCAAAGCCTACTTCAAGGAAGAATTGTACAGCGGCGCGCAAATGGCAGCCGCCCCCGACCTGGTGCTGCTGTCCAAACCCGGGTATGACCTGAAGGGCGGCCTGGAGAAGGATCAGGAAACAGGTACCAGCTATTTCACAGGCATGCACCGACAGGACAACGCTTTTTTCGCCTGCAGTCGCGGCGAACTCATGAGCAAACCCCTGACCATTTTTGACGTCAAGGGCCTGCTGTACAAGCTGCTGGCTATTTGACCCGTTCTTTCTGCTTCTGCAGGTTCTCAGCCAGGGTGCGGATGACAGGACTGATATTCCGGTCCCGGGACAGCAATTTCAGATCGCGTATGTGCAGCTGTTTGATAAAACTGATGGCGCGATTGACCGGGGTTTTCGGGTTCTGCACCAGGCCCAGGACGACGGTGTAATTCTTCGTCCAGTCGCGATTGTTGGCAATTTTTCCAATAATTTCCGAGGATAAACTCAAATTGCGGATATGGAGCAGCACTTCATCGTCAGCCATTTTCGGGCTCTCCAGCACGCCCGTCTGCACCATCTTGTTGGGATCCTTGATCAAAACCAGCCGTTCCGTCTTGTTCCCGGTCAGGGCCAGCTTGACGCGCTCGGAAACCGACATGTGGTTGATACGCTGCAGGGTAGTCAGGGCCTTCTGCTGGATCATTTCCGCGTCCAACTGGTCATCCTCTTTTTGCTCCTCGGCGATGACCGTGGTCAATTCCTCCAGGACTTCGGTCTCGGGGATGGCTTCAGCAACCTGGGTCTGAAAATAAAATTCTCGCAACTCCTTGATGCGGCCGTGAATGAACGGACCGCATTCCGGATTGGTTTCCATTTTTTCCATGATCTCGGGATAGGCGATCAGTTGGATCTGGTTTTCCAGCAGAACTTCCAGTACTGCCGCCTTGCCTTGGTTGGCGACGCGCAGCAGGAATTCGGTAGGAAAATTCTGGTTCTGAATGATCAGGGTCAGAATGTTGAAATAGCCGGCGTCAAGCGCCTCCTGCAGGATGAAATCGGCTACCCGCGCATCGGCATCTTTTTTTTGTATATATTTTTCCTTGATTGGCTGGGAAACCATCCCCAGCATTTCCAGGGCACGTTCATGAAACCTCAGGTTGGGCAGCACAAAAACCAGGCTTTCCAGGTATTCCTCTTCAGTGAAAGCCAACTGCTTGTTCAGCAAGAACTTCAAAAGCTCATTACTGTAAGTGCCGGCGGCGATCTGTAAAACCAATGGATTTTTTGAAATCATGGGGTCAGCGCTGCAGTATTTCCTGCAGGGTCTCGGGATTGACGGTCAGTTTCAGAGGGGTCGGCGAATTGCGGAAATAGGATACTTCCTGGCCGTTTAGCGAAAGCCGCAGCGCCTGGGGATTGGCTATGACCATGATCAACTGGTAGCCGTTCAGGGAGAAAGTCTCACCTTTGCGGAATATTTTTTCCTGCACTTTTTCGCTACCGCGCCACAATTGCAGCCAGCAGGGTCCGTCAAAAGTCATGAGCGCCACGATCGGAGGACCGGTCAGGCAATAATTCGCCTCGAGATCCAGCAGGGAATTGGAAAAAACCGGAAATTCGAAGGCTGGTGAATTGTCGCCGGCCATGACCGTTCTCAACAAGCGGGGCGGTCCCAACAAAAGGTAAAAAAGAGCACCCAGGCCTGCCAGCATGAACAGCGCCGACAAAATTCTTTTGCTTTTCCTGACCTTGACATATTCCATCTTGTTCAGGTACTGCTCGGGCGGCAGTTCATCGCCCTTTTTCAAGACATCTTTGAGATAAGCCTGATAGGTATTGAAAAAAGCCGTATCATCTGCGCCGCAGGCCTTCAGGTAATTCTTGATATAGTAATGGATGTAGAAATTTCCGGGGAACAATTCGAATTCCTCGTTTTCCAAGGACTTCAGGAAACTGGTGCCGATGCGGGTCTCGGCGGCGATTTCGGCCAGGGATATGCCGCGCATCTCCCGCTCGTTTTTCAGCGCCTGCCCGAGAATTTTTTCCATTCCCTATTTTAAGCACAATGGAATTTCCAAGTCAATGTTTTTTTCCCCTTTGTGAAGTGCAAAACGTTAAATTGCAGAAATCCGGATCATTGCGGATCCTTGATCTCCTCGCGGCTTTCCACAGCGAAAAAGCGGTAATCCTCATACAATTGATTCAAGCGATAAAATTCCACCAATCGCACTCGCGTTTCCAGGACGGTCGTGGACGGATGGTAGCCCCGCACGTCGATCTGCTTCCTATTGGCAAGCGCTTTGTCGAACCGGTATTGCTCGATGAACTCGGTTTGCGATGGAAAGCGCAGGCCGTCGTGCTCCACAAGGTACCAGTGAATCACCTCCATGACCAGTTCGGCCGACATCTTGCGCGCCGCTTCCTCGAGCGCCTGGATCCCGACCACTCCCCGCGGGCTCATGGCAATCTTGAGCACCGAACCATCGGCCTCGTTGATCCAGATCTTTCCCTGCGCGATCTCGCCGATGTTCGGGTCAAGCGGCTGCACCTCGACCATGAGGCAATCCCGGTTCTGCAGCTTCTTGTGCCCGGCGGGCAGGTAGCGGTATTTTCCACGGTTCTCTGCCGCCAACAGGGTCACGGGCATGAATACCGAGTAACGGGAGGAAAAACGCGTCTCCAGGGAGGCGTTCTCCTTGTCGACCTTGCGCGTCCCCTCGCGGACCAGCCGCCGTTTTTCTCTGATCTCGCCGTTGGCACCGGTGATCTGGTAGTCGTATTCCCAGCGCCGCTCAACCGGCATTACATGCCTTACCAAGGGGTCGCGATCCAGCACCTTCTCCTCCACCTGTTCCAGGCAATAGAAGCGGAACGCCGCCTCCTTCAATTTGCGGCAATACCCGGCGGCCAGATTCAGCAAAGCCGCCAACTCCGCGGACGGTGCCGCTGCCTCGATAATTGCTTCCGCAGGTTTGTCTACTGGCGGCGGCACCGGGAGGATCTCGATCTCCTTCTCGGCTCGAACGCGGTTGTTCGACAGCAGGTCTTCGACGTCGACCTTAATCCGGTAGTGGCCGGGAGCGGGAAAGTTCAGGGCCATTTCCACGGTCACAGCCGCTTCAATGGGCAGGATCTCTTTTTCAAAAGCCAAAGGCTTTGTGCCTTTGGATTCAGCCTGAACGCCGACGCGCAAGCGGCCGGCCAAGCCGGCTTCACCGTACATGCGCTGATAATCGGACAGTGATATTTTTAATAAATCGTCCTGCCATTCCAACCAGGGAATCTTCAGGGGGAAGATCTCGGCCAGTGTCAGTTTGCGAGAATAGACCGCCTTCATCCCGGGCCGGTTCACCTCGACCTTGAGGTCGCGTTTGCGATCTTTTCCTTCAGCCGGCAGGTAGGTGAGTACGTAATAGATATCCTCGCTTGCGGCCGCTTTTTCCAAGGCTTCGTCCAGCTTTGTCGTATTGCTCACCCGGCCGCCGGAGTCGGCACTGATTTGGCGGAAGGTCCCCTCCCATGAGGAGAACACAGGCTGCCATTGAAAATGCTCGCCGGGCAAGGTCTCCCCGGCCGCGTCGCTGAGGAAAAGGTGGTAGGTGGCGTTGGCGCCGACAAACAGCGGTTGCAGGTCGCGGAAATATCCGATCACGTCGGTGCCCAGAGTGATCTGCCGTTCGCTTTCCTTCATGAAGCGCTCGAATTCATTTTTAATCCCCCCGGGCACTCTGGTTGCCAGGCGTCCCTCCCGGCTCAGCAGCGGCAATCGTTCATTCTGCAGGAAGACCAGCACCCACTTTTCCGCTTCCACAGCCTTCAGCGATCCGGCCAGTCGCTCAAGCCAGCGTGGGTAACCCTTCAACCGTGCCAAGCGGTACTCGTTGAGAGCGCCAAGGTAGTGGACTTTAAAATCTTCAAGAAGCAATTTTGGATCGATCAGGCCGGCAACAAGATTGTCATAAAAATCGCTGGCCTTATTTGTCATCTCGCCAACCAGGCGGGCTTTGGTTAATCTTTTCTGCTTCATGGCGCCGGCGACTTCATCTAAGAAAGTCACGAGCTTATCCTTATCCTTTTCAAGAGACAATATCTCCAGCGCCCGGGTGCCGTCGCTTAAAATGATACGGTCGCCAGAGCGATAAATATGGGCTGCAAAATATTCCCAGGCCTTGGGCCACTCCCGGCTCTCCTCGTTGAACCAGAGCATGAACAGGAACAGGCGCTTGCGGCTTATTTCGGTTTGTGAAGCCGTTGTCGTGACTTCTTTCCCGGCCAGGGAGCGCCGCAACTCTCGGCAGTAATTGATCTTTGTTTTTTTTCCATCTTCAAACAAGGTGAAATCCCCGGCATTCAGTCCAGCCACCGGTTTCCCGCCCGAAAACACCCGCACCAGTATCTCCTGATTGATCACCTCGATCCGTTCATGGACCTGTTCCTGGCCGAACAGGGCAATATTCAGCGCTAAACAAATACAAAGTAAACAAATGCTCATTTCATTTTTCACTTCAACCCCCAATAGCGTTCTGGCCGCCACTTATCCTAAGCAATTCGTATGCCAAGCTCGAGCTGTAAATTCGTCCTAATAAATGGACAATCTACTGCAACCGGCTTATTTTTACAATACATGGGTTGCTTTCTATTGCTTTAACAAATCACGAATTACGAATTACGAATCACGGCTCCTAGGGGGTGTTTTCAATCATTTGAGTTTTTGGGAAAGTATGTTGGTTACACTATCGTGAGTTCAAAGAAACGGAGAGGGTGGGATGAGTTCCCTGCGGTCGCAGTTCCCACCCTCGGGGGTGTTTTCAATCATTTGAGTTTTGGGGAAAGTATGTTGGTTACACTATCGTGAGTTCAAAGAAACGGAGAGGGTGGGATTACTCGCGGCCCGCTGAGGCCGCTCGCCTACGGCTCCCTCGCTACGCTCGGTCGTGCCAATTTGAGCTACTCGCCCAAATTGGTCGAACCCAGATCTTTCGTGGGTTCGAACCCCACCTCGAGGGTGTTTTCAAATGCTAGGGTTTAGGTAAAAAAAGATTTTCGGTTTATTAAAAGTTCAAAGAAACGGAGAGGGTGGGATGAGCTCCCTGCGGTCGCAGTTCCCACCCTCGGGGGTGTTTTCAATCATTTGAGTTTTGGGGAAAGTATGATGGTTACACTATCGTGAGTTCAAAGAAACGGAGAGGGTGGGATTCGAACCCACGGTCCCAGTTTACCCGGGACAACTGCTTAGCAGGCAGCCCTGTTCGACCACTCCAGCACCTCTCCATATCTACCGAGGAGGGGACTCGAACCCCTACAGGCAAATGCCCACAAGCACCTCAAGCTTGCGTGTCTACCAATTACACCACCTCGGCCTGCATATAACAATTCAATACTCCGTAAAATTGCGATGGAACGCGAAAAGCGGATTGCCTATTTGCCAGGTTCGCTTTTCGGCTGTTCCTGGGGAACAGTGCTTTCGGACTTGAGCGGCTGCGATGATTCGGTTTTGGCCGCCGGCTTCTCCTTGCCCAGCACCGACCCGGAACGGTTCCTGTGGGCCGCCACGATCTGCAGCAGCAGCGAGGTCACCATGAACAGGATCGCCAGTGTGGTGGTGATCTTGGAAAGCAGCGAGGCCGCGCCGCGGGGACCGAAAGTGGACTGGCTGCCATAGCCTCCGAAAGCCCCAGCCAGGTCGGCACTCTTGCCGCTCTGCAACAGAACAACGATAACCAGCAAAAGGCATACAGCTATATGCAAAAAAAGTAAAACGCCTTCCAAGTTGCCTCCTATGTGCGCAGAAGTTTCAACGCATTTTGGATTATAGCAGAAAATTGATCTACTTTCAAGGAGGCGCCGCCCACCAAAACTCCGGAAATATCTTCCTGGGAAAGCAGTTCCAGACTGTTTTCGGGTTTGACCGAGCCGCCGTAAAGGATTTTGATTTTTTTCCCCGGTGCCATTTCCTGCAAAGTTTGCCTGATAAAATGATGCACTTCCTGGGCTTGTTCAGGAGTGGCATTGCGGCCGGTGCCGATGGCCCAGATCGGTTCATAGGCCACGGTGATCTTTTCCATATCCGCGTCGGCCACTCCCTGCAGCGCCTTCTCCAGTTGCCGCCTGACTTTCGCCAGGGTTTTTCCCGCTTCCCGTTCCGGCAGGGTTTCACCAATGCACAGCAAAGGCGGCAGCATGAATTTCAAGGCCGCTTGCAGTTTTTTATTCACGTCTTCGTCGCTTTCGGCAAATATTTCCCGTCGCTCGGAATGCCCGACCAGGACGCAATCGGCCGTTTCCTGAAGCATCAGGGGCGAAATCTCGCCGGTGAATGCCCCTTTTTCCTCAAAAAACATATTCTGGGCGCCGATCTTGATCTTCGGGTCCAACCCGTGTGTGGCGGCCAGGGCAGTAAAGGGAGGAAAAACAGCAACCTCCAGGCCGCGAACGGCCGTAAATTCCTTGGCCAGGGCCTGGATAAATTCCCGGCTCTCGGCAACGGTTTTGAACATTTTCCAGTTGCCTGCGATCAGATATTCCTTGCCCATCATGCCTCCGTCAGCGCTTCGATCCCCGGCAGCTTTTTACCGGAAAGAAATTCCAGGGCTGCTCCCCCGCCGGTCGATATATGGTTGATGCGGTCGCTGACCCCCGCTTTGCAGACGGCAGCAACCGAATCGCCACCGCCGATGATGGTCGTGGCCTTGGCATCCGCCAGCGCCACCGCGATCTCCATGGTTCCGCCTGAAAACGTATCCACCTCGAACACTCCCAGCGGTCCGTTCCAGAAAATCAAATCAGCACGTCGGATCTCTCCCTGATACTGTTCGACGGTTTCCGGACCAATGTCCAAGCCCATCATCTCTCCCGGGATTTCTTCCCCGGGCTTGATGATGCGGACGGTGATATTCGGTTCTATCTTGGTGGCAGCGATATGGTCCTTGGGCAGGATGAAACGCACGCCCTTGGCCTCGGCCTTCTGCATAATCTCAAGGCACAGTTCGAGACATTCGTTTTCCACCTTCGAATAGCCAACGTTCATGCCCTGGGCTTTCAAGAAAGTGTACGCCATGGCGCCGCCGATCAGAATTGCCTCCGCCTTGTCTACCAGGTGGGTCAGCAGCGGCAGTTTGTCGCTGAGTTTGGCGCCGCCGATAATGACCAGAAAACGTTCGGGAGGTTTCTCCACTGCCATGCTCAAATATTCGATTTCCTTCTTGAGCAGGAACCCGGCCACGGCCAGGGGGACATGACGGGTGATCTCGTCGATGGAAGCGTGAGCGCGGTGACAGGCCCCGAAAGCATCATCGACATAAATATCGATAGCCTTGGCCAGCTCGGAGGCAAAGGCAGGATCGTTCTTGGTCTCTCCAGGGTGGAAGCGCAGGTTTTCCAGCAGCAGGATTTGGCCGGACTTCAATAAGGCCTTGGCTTTTTCCGCATTGACGCCGATGGCGTCGCCGCAAAAAAGCACTTCCTGCCCCAATAGCTCGGCCAAACGCCCTGCCACCGGAGCCAAGCTGAAATCGGGGTTCACTTCCCCTTTGGGCCGCCCCAGGTGCGAGGCGCAGACGATGCGGGCCTGGTTTTCGATCAGGTAACGGAAGGTGGGCAGGGCAGCGCGGATGCGCGTATCGTCCGTGATCTCGCGCCTGTCGTTCAGAGGCACATTAAAATCGTTCCTGACAAAAACCAGCTTGCCCCGCACTGAAAGGTCCCTGAGATTTGTTTTCGTCATTTCAGTTCGCGCCTATTTTAATGATCAGATCGCGAACCCGGCAGGAATAGGCCCATTCGTTGTCGTACCAGGCCAGCACTTTGATCAGGTTCTTTTCCACGACCAGGATATTTTCCATATCAATGATGGAGGAGCGCTCATCTCCCTTGAAGTCGATGGAAACCAGCGGTTCGTAGGTGAAGCCCATAATGCCTTTCAAAGAGCCGTTGGCAGCTTCTTCGATCACTTTGCGCACCTCCGCCAACGATGTATCCTTGGCTACATGGACCACAAGGTCGACAACCGACACATCGGGAGTCGGAACCCTGATGGATGTTCCATGCAGTTTGCCCTGCAAATCCTTGATGACCAGGCCTACGGCTTTGGCCGCCCCGGTCGAGGTGGGAATCATCGACAGGCCGGCCGCCCGGCAACGGCGCAGGTCCTTGTGGGGCAGATCGAGGATGCGCTGGTCATTGGTGTAAGAGTGGATGGTGGTCATATTGCCCTTGAGGATATTGAAATGCTCGTGCAACACTTTGGCCAGCGGCGCCACACAGTTGGTGGTGCAGGAAGCATTGGAAATGATGTGGTGCTTCTGCGGATCATAATCGCTGTCGTTGACTCCCAAAACGATGGTGATGTCGGGATCAGTAGCGGGCGCTGATATCAGCACTTTTTTGGCCCCGGCCTGCAAATGCTTCTCCGCATCCGGGCGTTTGGTAAACAGTCCGGTGGATTCAAGGACCAAGTCGATTCCTAACTCTTTCCATGGCAGTTCAGCGGGATTTTTAATGGCCGTCACCTTGATCTTTTTCGCTCCAACCTGGATGAATCCGTCTCCATGCGCCACATTTTCCGAAAAAATACCGAAGATCGAATCATACTTCAGCAGGTGGGCCAGGGTCTTGGGATCGGTAATATCGTTGATCGCCGCGATCTCAATGCCCGGATGCCTGTACGCTGTCCGTAAAAAAAGCCTGCCGATCCTTCCGAAACCGTTTATAGCAACTTTTATGTTCATGTGAAACCTCCAAGAAATAAAAATTAGCACAATCGCCGCCAATTTTCAAGAGCAGCGGAGTACAGCCAGCCCCGGAAAAATAAAAAAAACTTGCTTTTTCACAAATGGTTTTCTATAATCGTCCGGGAGGTCAGCATGGATATCAAGGAAAAAGCTTCCAGCCAGTTGAATTGGCTGGAAAAAATACTTCATAAAATTCCCGGCTTTCAGGGTTATTACGAAAGAGAATTGCGCCGTGATTCCGACCGCTTGCAGCGTGAGTTCATTGTCAAACAACTGCACAAAGTGAAAAACGGATTGCACGGTGTGTTGCAGGCAGCCAGCCGCCAAAAGAACTTCGAACTCCTGCAGGTTTGCGATCTGTTCGGAAAATTACTCGAAAAAAGCATTGGCGAGATTCGCTACGCCGACCAGGGTTACAGCGGTTTTTTCGACCTGATCAAGATCAAGGAAGCCGAATTGGACGCGGTTTACGAGTGGGACGCGAAGATCGCCGAAATGGCGATACGCTTTGCCGAAGAGTTCAAGAACGCCGCCGCCTTGCCGCTGGAATCCTCGCGGCTGGATACGTTGCGGGAACACCTTGACCAGATCAATGCCGCGTTCGAGCAAAGAACCGCCCTACTGAAAGGCTACTGAGGAGGGATAAAAAGTGAAACTGGAAATCATAAAATACTTTGACCAGACCGGAAAAGAAATTTCTCATCGCATCCCGGAAGAGGGCTCAAGCGACATCAAACTCGGGGCACAGCTGCTTGTCCAGGAAAACCAGGCCGCTGTTTTTTTCCGCGACGGCAAGGCCCTGGATACTTTCAAGGCTGGACGCCATGTCCTGTCGACTATGAACATTCCCCTACTGACCCGTCTGTTGTCCCTCCCCTATGGCTTCAAATCCCCTTTTCAAGCCCAAGTGTATTTTGTCAACCTGAAAACTTTTCTGAACCTGAAATGGGGTACCAAGGAACCGGTGAGCTTCAAGGATTCCGAGCTTGGTTTCGTACGACTGCGCGCTTTCGGCATTTTTTCCATTAAAGTCAACAATCCCCAGTTGTTCATCGCCGAAGTGGCGGGGACCCAGGCCATTTATTCCACAGACCATATCGAAGATTTTCTGCGCGACCTTCTGGTGGGCCGCCTGAATGATTTCTTGGGCGAAATAGTAAAAACCATTTTTGAGCTGCCGCAGCATTTTGACGAAATAGCCGCGGGCCTCAAAGGACGAATCACTGATGACTTTGCCAAGTACGGCTTGGAAATCTCAGATTTTGTCATCAACTCCATCACCCCGCCCGAGGAAGTACAAAAAATGATCGATGAACGGGCCGGTATGGGCGCCGTTGGCGATATGGGCAAATTCGTGCAGTTCAAGGCCGCTAAAGCCATGGAGAAAGCCGCTGAAAAAGGCGGAGAAGCGTCTTCAGGAATGGGCATGGGCCTCGGCGCCGGCATGGGCATGATGATGCCGGGGATGATCAACCAGGCCATGCAGGACTCAAAAAAGCAGGGTACGGAAAGCACAGCCCCGACAGGCAAAACCAAAAAATGCCCCGCCTGCCAGAAGGATGCCCCCCTGGCGGCCAAATTCTGCCCTGAATGCGGTGTTGAATTTCCCAAAAAAGCATTTTGCAGCAATTGTGGATCGACCTTGAAAAAGGGAGCCAAATTCTGCCCCGACTGCGGCCAAAAAATATCCTGATCCCTGATAGTCCTGCCGCCAATGTGATATAATACCTCTGCATGAAGCGCGGCCCGGAAAAAATTTTGCTGATCTTGAACCCTTCCTCGGGATTTATTTCCAAGGATATCGCCGTTTCCCTGATTTTAAAGAAATTGCGCCGTCATTTCACCAGTGTCTCCCTGGTCAACACCAACTCGTCCCTTCAGGCCGGTGAGATCACCCGTCAGGGCTTGAAGCATTTCGACATTTTTACCGCTTTCGGTGGTGACGGTACCGTGAACTCGGTGGCAGCTTCTTTGATAAACACCAACAAAACCCTGGGTATCCTCCCTGGTGGGTCGGGAAACGGACTGGCCCGCAACCTGAACATTCCCCTCTCCTGGTTGCGCGCCCTGGAAATACTGATCTGGGGACAGGATGTGTTCATCGACGCTGGAAAGATCAACGACAATTTATTTTTAAATGTGGCCGGTATGGGCCTGGACGGGTTGATCTCAAAAAAATTCAACCTGGAATCCAAAACTCGGGGCATCCTGCCCTATGTTTATTTCGCCTTGAAAGGCTATTTGGAAATGCCGCAGTTCAAGGTACGGGTCACCACCGCAACAAGCGAATTTGAGGAGGACATCATGCTCCTGGCCCTGGCCAATTTCCGCCAGTATGGCGCCAAAGCCGTCATCGCCCCGCACGCCTCTCCTTACGACCGTTTGCTGGACCTTTGCATATTAAAAAGATCAAAGCTAATCCAGTCCTCCCTGAACATTCAGCGTCTTTTTACGGGCAATATCCACAAGTACCCATTCTACAAATCCTTCAAATTTGATCGGGTTCACATCCGTTCCCTGAATGGACCGATTCCCTTTCATTTCGACGGGGAATACGGCGGCAGCGAACTCATGGATTATGACATCAATGTGATCCCGGCCGCCGTCAAAGTGCGGATCCCGGCCTTAAAAATATAAAAAAAAAGGGGAAGAATCGCTTCTTCCCCTTTTCTTAACAAAAAAAACTATTCCAAAGTAGCTGCTTTTTGTTCCGTTACCAAACCGACCACTTCGATCTGAGCTTCCTTGATCGCATTCATCACATCAACCACTCTGCCATAGGCGGCTTCCAAATCAGCTTTTAAAAGGACTTTTTTCTCTGTCATTTGCATCTCCTCCATACGATCGAGGATCAGCTGTCCCAATTTCGCCAGATCGTTCACCACCTTATCGTCCAAAGCTATCTCACCGCTTTTTTTGATATAGATGGTAAGCATTTGGCTGGGATCGGGTTGACTGTCAGTATATTTAGCTTCTGGTAGAGTGACGTTGGCGCCCTTCTGAATCATCGGTGTTACGATCATGAAAATGATGAGCAACACCAATAGAATATCGCAGAGAGGCACTACGTTGGGCTCAGACTTTGCAGTTTTTGAGCCAATATCGACACTCATTCTCTGCCTCCCCTTACTTGGATTTTAACTTGATAAAATGATCAATCAACTCCGAAGAAGCATTGGCCATTTCACCGGTGAAAACATCCACGCGATTGAGCAGGGTATTGAAAAACCACACGGCAACGACGGCGACGATAATACCAAAACCAGTTGTGATCAAGGCTTCAGCAATACCGCCGGCCACGGCACCGATACCACCCGAGCCGGAAACTTTCATGCCCTGGAAAGCGGTGATGATCCCGAAAACCGTCCCGAACAAGCCGACGAACGGGCCAGTAGAACCGATGGTCGCCAGACCGTTCAGACCTCTTTTGAATTCCTGAACGCCTTTGATGGTAGCCCTTTCAATGGCTCTCTTGGCCGCTTCAACCACTTCAGCGTGTCCGGATTTGCTGTCCTGCTGGAACTGCAGTTCGTTCAGGCCGGCAACAAGCACTTTGGCAAGATGGCTGTTCTTGAATCTTTTATCGGAAGCCAGTTTAATAGATTCATCCACTTTGCCTTCGCGCCACAAACCGGAAATAAGTTTCAACAGATCTCTGGATTGTCTTTTGGCCTTTGAAAAAACGATTCCCCTTTCGATGCCAGTCGCAAAGCAATACACCGACATGAACACCAGAGTGAAAACAACGGCTCTGGGGACAAAACTCATACTGTGCCACATCTCAACTAAATCCCATGACATATTAGACCTCCTAAATTATGATTGATTTTATAAATTCCGTGTGGACATGCCACTAACGAACTTACATATTCTGTAAAGTGAAGGTAACCGTGGCCGTAAAAATGACCGGCTTGGGAATACCATTCAAAATGTAGGGCTCATACACCCATTGCTTGATGGCGCTCAACGCGGCCTCATTGAGCAGGGGGTGACCAGAAACGACCCTGGCTTGGCGCACGCGTCCGTAAATATCGGTCATGGCCTCGATGATGACCACACCCTGGATGCGCGCCGTCAATGCGATCTGCGGATAAACTGGCCTGACTTCTTTGATTTTTCTCGGCCGCTGCACGCTGGCAACACGAATGGCCTGCTGGGAGTCCTCGATCAGCTGCCCGCCTTCCACGCCGCCCAGAACGCCACCGATCACGCCGCCCTCAACGCCACCTTCAACGCCACCTTCGATCCCGCCCTCGACGCCGAAACTGCCCACATCTTCTTCCTGAATGATGGTGGGAACTTCGATCGGAGCTACCAACCGTCCGGCAATGAACGGCCTGCTTTCGGTCTTTTTGGTCTCAGTGGCTTTCTGTCCACTGCCGGTTCTTTTCTTGGCTGCAGGAGGTGGAGGTGGCGGAGGTGGAGGCGGGGCCATGACAAAGACATTGGTCACTTTAATTTCAGGAAGGTTCGAGTCGGCCATCATCAGGGGAACCACTACAAACGATGCGATGGCCAAGGCGTGGATCAACAGGGATATCGGCAGGGTCAAATACGTCTTGGTGAGTTTACGTTTTTCTCCCGATATGATCAAGGATTCGCCAAACATGCTACGCCTCCATTAAATAATTTATTAATATTTCCAAAATACCTTATATAATAAAAAACAGTAAAATTCAAGCTTAATTTCAACTTTTTTTTCTTTTTAAGAAATATTTTTCCCAGGCTTTCAGCCAGGCGCACGATTGGTAGATGGTGGAGTAGGTTCCGGTGACGACACCGACCAGCATGGTGAAAGCAAAGGGGTGGATCACCTCACCGCCAAAGAAAAAGAGGGACATTACGGTCAGAAAGACGGTCACTGAGGTGATGATGGTGCGGCTCAGGGTTTCGTTAATGCTCTTATCAAGGATAATCTCAAGGTTGTCCTTGCGCATGATCTTCAGGTTGTCACGCAGGCGGTCAAAAAGCACGATGGTGTCGTTGATCGAGTAACCGACGATGGTCAGCAGGGCGGCAATGACCTGCAGCGACATTTCTATATTGAAGAACAGGATGAACGACAGGGCGATCAAGACATCATGGGCCAGGGTCAGGATTCCTGAAATCCCATACAGGAACTTGAAGCGAAAAGCGATGTAGATCAACATGCCGATCAGGGCCCAGATGCAGGCCAGGGCGGCTTTGCGGCGCAGCTCCTTGCCCACCTGCGGACCGACGAATTCCACGCTCAGGAAGGTGAACTTTCCCAAAAAGGCCGAGGAACGCAGAACGTCCATGACGCGGTGCTTGACGCCGGCCTTTTCCAGGGCGGAAAAATCACCAATGATGCCTGTATTACTTTTGCGCAGGCCGATGACGATTTGGGCGCTCGCTTGAGCATCTTCATCGTTCAAGCCCTTGTCCCTTAAAAAACGGGCGATCTCACCCTCGGCAGTATTGTTCAGATCAATTTTTCCGGCCGCGGCCTGGTCCCTCTCGGCAGCATCCATGATGCCGCTGCGGATCTCCCGGGCTACGATCTCATATTCCTCGATGTCTTCCATTTTTGCCGCATTGTTGAGGTTCAATTTTTTCAAGGAAGCCAAAGTCTTGATAAAAAATTTGTTTTCGCCGCCGATCCGCGTGATCTGGGCATCGCCTAGGTTGATTTTGGCCAGCGTATTGCGCAGCTGCTGGACCGACGTATTTTTTTGCAAACTGACCTCGATCAGGGTGCCGCCGGAAAAATCGATGCCCATGTTGAAACCGCGGGACACAAACGTCACCAGGCCGGCCAGAATGATCAGTCCCGAAAGAACAAATGCGTAATACCTTTTATTGATGAACTTGATCTTGGGTTCTATTTTGAATATTTTCATCTTCCACTCCTATATGCTGATCTTGGACAGCTTCTTTTGCCGGCCGTAGGTCAGGTCGAATATCACCCGCGAAACGAAAATGGCGGTGAACATGCTGGCCGTGATGCCGATGATCAGAGTGACGGCGAAACCCTTGATGGGGCCGGTTCCGAACTGGAACAGGAAGATCGCCGAAATGACTGTGGTCAGGTTGGCGTCGAAGATCGTCCAAAACGCCTTCTTAAAACCCGCGTCAATGGCCGACTTGGGCGACTTGCCCATATTGAGTTCCTCGCGGATGCGTTCAAATATCAGCACGTTGGCATCCACGGCCATGCCAATGGACAGGATGATGCCGGCGATACCGGGCAGGGACAGGGTGGCCTTGAAATAAGCCATGATACCCATCAGGATCACCATGTTCAACAGCAGAGCCAGGACCGAATTGATGCCGGCGGCCCGGTAGTAAACCAGCATGAACAGCACCACCAGAAGCAAACCGCCAAGGCAGGCGACCAATCCCTTGCGGATGGAGTCGGCGCCCAGCGAGGGGCCGATGGTCCTTTCCTCAATGTACTTTAAAGGGGCCGGCAGGGCGCCGGAGCGCAATACCAGAACTATATCATCTATTTCATCAATGGTAAAACGACCCTTGATGATGCCGTCCCCGGAGATGACGTCCTGGATGGTAGCCACGCTTTCGATGCGGTCATCCAGGACAATGGACAACTGCTTGCCGATGTTGGCGGCTGTAAACCTTTCAAACAGGGCCGCGCCCTGGGAATTGAAAGAGAAGCCGACGGCCGGGGCGCCGTATTCGTCCTGGGCCCGGCGAGCGCTCTTCAGGTCCTTGCCCGGGACAACGGTGGCGGCTTTCAGCACATAAAAGCCCTTGTCCAGTCGCCGCGGATTGGTTTTAACGATCTCCAGGTCATCGGGAAGCTGACCGTTGTAATCCTTCAGGGCCGCTTCCTCGGTCAGGAAAGGCCCGGAAATCACCTGGCGGAATTCCAGCATGGCCGTACTTTTGATCAGGCTCTTGACCCGTTCCGGGTTGTCGATGCCGGGGAGATCGATCAACAATTTGTCTCCGGCCATACCCTCCTTCTGAATGGTGGGTTCGGCCACGCCAAATTCATCGACGCGGTTGCGGATGGTTTCCAGGGCCTGGTCCACGGACTGGTCACGCAATTGTTGCTCTATATTGGGACGCAGGGAAAGAGAGATCAGGCTGCCGCCGACCGTATAGGTCCAATCGCGGAAATCGTCATCCAGGATGTCCTTGATCTTGCGTTCATCATCGAACAGCGAGCCGGTGATCTCTATTTTATTGAAGCCCTTGCGGACGATCTTTTCATACTTGATACTGCCGTCCTTAAGCAGGCCTTTCAATTGGGTGACACTCATGTCGGTCTGGATGGCCAGGGCCTCGTCGGTCACGACTTCCATGATCAGGTGCATCCCGCCCTTGAGGTCGAGCCCCAAATTGATTTTTTTATCCAACGGCCATAAAAGCCAGATCGACAGGGCGATCACGGCAATGATCAAACCCACTTTCCAGGTCATAGACTTGTCCATCTTGTTCCTCCTTATTATCCTAATTGCCGCATCTGCAAGAATATTTCACGGGATTTGAGAACGATTGCAGCCGCTTGACGGGAATTACTTGCTTTTTTCGCCCCCCATTTCCAAAACCGAGGAAATGGAGGATTTGGTGATCTGCACTTTGGTATTGCCGTCTACCTGAATTTCAAAGCGGTCATCCATGACCCGCGTAACGGTTCCGTAAATGCCGCCGGCAGTGATGATACGCTCCCCGCCTTTTAGGGAATGGATCATGTTCTGGTGCTGCTTCTGCTTTTTCCGGGCCGGCATGATGATCAGCAGATAAAAAATGACAAAAATGATGACAAATGGAATGAGTTGAACCAGCATATTGCTCTGGGTTGCGCCATTCATGTTAATCTCCTTTGTAAAGAGCCAAAAAATCCTCTTTAAATTCTATGAATTTGTGCGATTGTATAGCATACCTTATTTTTGCCATAAAATCAAGGTAGAAATGGATATTATGAATGGTATTCAATATGGAAGCCAGGATCTCGCGTGACATGAACAGGTGCCGCAAATAAGCCCGGGAAAAATTCCGGCAAGTGTAGCAATTGCAGTCTGCATCCGGGGGCTGCTGGTCGCATTTGTATTTTTCGTTCTTGATCTTGACTTTGCCGCGCGAGGTGAACAGGGTGCCGTTGCGGGCGTTGCGCGAAGGCAGGACGCAATCGAACATGTCCACACCCTTTTCCACGGCAAAGAGAATATCCTCAGGTGTTCCCGAACCCATCAGGTAGCGGGGCTTTGCGGCCGGCAGCCGCGGTGCCAGCGGCGCCAGGATCCTTTGAAAATCGCCCTGGCTTTCTCCCACGCTCAGGCCACCGATGGCGTAGCCGTCGAAATCCAAACCGGCCAGTTCATGCAGCGAATGCTCGCGCAGATCACTGTGCAGACCGCCCTGGATGATCCCGAACTGGAAATTGCCCCGCTTGGTTTTCAAAAAACGTTCGCGGGCCCGGGTTGCCCAAAGGCCGGTCAGTTCGAGCGCTTTTTCATCCTGGGCTCGACTGGCCGGATGGGACGCGAAATGGTCCAGAACCATCTGGATGTCGGAATCCAGGATATTTTGGATATCCACCACGTCTTCGGGACTGAGCGTGAACAGGGAGCCGTCCAGGTGCGACTTGAAGCGCACACCGCTTTCGCTCACCCGGGCGTTGGCCTGCAGGGAAAAGATCTGGAAGCCGCCGCTGTCGGTCAGGATGGGTTTGTTCCAGGCCATGAAGCGGTGCAGGGAAGCGAATTGTTTTATCACAGCCGTCCCCGGCCGCAGGAAAAGATGGTAGGTGTTGGCCAGGATGATCTGGGCGCCCGCATCGTCGAGCTGCCGCGGCGTCAGGGCTTTTACCGATCCGGCCGTGCCCACCGGCATGAAAGCCGGAGTGTCGAAAGCTCCATTCTTGGTGGTGACCCGCCCGGTCCGGGCCGAACAACGGCTGTCACGGGCGATCGCTTCGAAAAACAAACCGGATCGAGACAAGTGAAGTGCTCAGCGTTTTTTCTTTGGCTTTTGCGCCTGCTGCAGCATTTTCTCAAGCTCCGGCAGGAAGGCCTGGTAGTTTTTCAGCTGCTGCGACTGGGGAAAGAGTTCGATCAGCTGTTTGTAGGTCCGCACGGCCTCGTCGTACTCCTTCAGGTAGACATAACAGTTGCCCAGCATGACATAGACATCTTCGTTGGGCAGCTTGTTCTCCACGGCCATTTTCAGGTAAGGGAGGATCTCGGCGGCCGATTCGGTCATCTTGGAGACGTCGCCCTTGGCCAGCCTGGCCTCAAGGATGCGGAAAAGATTGGCGCCGAGGAAATAGTTGGCGTGGGTGAAAAATTCAGGCCTGGCCGATCCTTCGGGGAACAAGGCGATATATTTATGAAAATACTCGTTGGAAACGGCGTATTGGCCCTGGATATATCCCATCATCCCGAGAAAATAGGTGGAGTTGGCGTACAGATCCGGGTATTCTTTGTCCAGTCCTTCGCTGGCTTGGCATTTGCCGAAATACTCGATGGCCTTCGTATACTGCTTGAGGTTGAACAAGTTGAAACCGAGTAGATAGTGGGCCGAGGCCAGCAGCCCATGGTTCTCTGCCGCCGGACGAGGCAAGCCGTCCAGCTTCAGCAGGAAGCTATTGGCCTTTTCATAATCCTTATTGCCGCTGGCGCTCTTGCCGGCTTCGAAAAGCGCCTGACGCAAAGCCAAGAGGGGTTTTTGGTAATCAGGCTGCAGCCGCAATGCTTCCTCGAAGCTGGCGATAGCCTCGTCGATCTGCCCCTTTTCATGGAACAGGACCCCGAGGTTGTGACGAACCATGGCGTTGTTCGGTTCAAGGGAAATGACCTGCCGCAGCAGGTCGATGGCCTGGTCGGTCTGCTTCTCCTGGATTGCCTTTTGCGCTTTTGTCATCAGCTTTGAGACCTTTTTCGACGGTTTCTTTTCTTCGGCCGCCGGAGCGGTAAAAACGGAAAAAGCGAATACCAGCAAGAGGAAAACGCCGGCAGCAGCAATTCTTCTTTTCATTGTCTGGACCTCCTACTATTTTTTTTCTATAACAAGCGCCGGAGGCCCATGATCATTCGCCGGCCGCCAGCGTCTTTTTAAAATACTCAATGGTTTCCCGCAAACCGTCCCGCAATGCTACTTTGATCTCCCAGCCAAGTTTTTCCCGGGCCAGGGAGATATCCGGCTTGCGCCGCACCGGATCGTCGTCCGGAAGCGCCTGGAACACGATCTTTGATTTGGAAGCGGTAAGCTGCAAAACCAACTCGGCCAGTTCCAGGACCGTGATCTCCTCGGGATTGCCCAGATTGACCGGGCCGCTGAATTCATTCTGTTCCATCATGCGCATGGTTCCGTCGATCAAGTCGGAAACATAACAGAATGAACGGGTTTGCTGGCCGCGGCCGAAAATGGTGATCGGTTCTCCGCGCAGCGCCTGCACGATGAAATTGCTGATCACCCGGCCATCGTTGAGGGCCATGCGCGGGCCATAGGTGTTAAAGATCCGCACGATGCGGATATCCACATGGTTCTGCTGCTGATAATTGACAAGCAGCGATTCCGCCACGCGTTTCCCTTCATCGTAACAGGAACGCGGGCCAATGGGATTCACTCTGCCCCAATACGATTCCTTTTGGGGATGCTCTTCGGGATCGCCGTACACTTCCGACGTCGAAGCCTGCAAGATGCGGGCCTTGACCCGCTTGGCCAGCCCCAGCATGTTGATGGCACCCAGGACCGATGTTTTAATGGTTTTTACCGGATTGAACTGGTAGTGAAGAGGAGAAGCCGGGCAGGCAAAATTATAGATCCGCTCCGCTTCGAGCAGGATGGGCTGGATGACGTCGTGACGGATGATCTCAAAATGGCTGTCGGCCAGCATATGGCGGATATTGTCCTTGCTGCCAGTAAAGAAATTGTCCAGGCCGATCACTTCATGCCCATTGGCCAGCAGGGCATCACACAGATGCGAACCGAGGAACCCGGCCGCTCCAGACACCAGGTCAATCATGTTTTTTCCCCTGATTCATTTCAACACCCGGATATTGTAATCCAAAAAAGCCAGCTCTACAAGCCCAAATCTTTTCAGCGGAACAGGTTGTATTTGATGATGGCAAAAATTGCCCGCAGGCCGTCCTGCCAATTGATCTTTTTTCCCTCGGCGTAGGTGCGTCCGTAATACGAGATGGGGACTTCATAGATCGGCACCTTGAGCTTGGCGATCTTGGCAGTGATTTCCGGCTCAAAGCCGAAGCGATTTTCCTCAATGGATATCCGCTCCATGATCTCCCTTTTAAACATCTTGAAGCCGGTTTCCATATCAGTCAGGTTGATGTTGGTGAAGACATTGGACAGCGTGGTCAAAAATTTATTGCCCACCATGTGCCAGAAATACAAAACCCGATGGGCGCCCGCCCCAAGGAAACGGGACCCGTACACCACGTCAGCCTTGCCCTTAAGGATCGGCTGCAACAAAATATCATATTCATTGGGATCGTATTCCAGGTCAGCATCCTGGATGATGACCACGTCGCCGCTGACCTTGCTCAAGCCGCTGCGGATGGCGGCTCCCTTGCCCCGGTTTTTTTCCTGCAGGAGCAGCACATCGAACTGGCCGCGCATCTCCTGCAGCAACTCGCGGGTGCCGTCGTTCGAAAAATCATCGACAATAATGATCTCCTTGTCGGCGACCGAGCTGTTGCGCACCGCCTGGATGACTTCGGCGATGGTTTTTTTCTCGTTAAATACAGGAATGATGATGCTCAGCTTCATTTTGTTTTCTTCCGGACTTTCCGGGCGTGCCGGTTGATTTTAGCAAAGGGTCCGATGAAAGTCAATCCAACTTTCCGGGAAGGGTGGGCTTGACCGCCAGCCCGGAGGGCCGATCTGTTTTTCATTTTTGGATATTGACGCGGGTGAAAAAAAGGTTTATTATGTTAAATGAAAACATTATCCCTAAATCTGGTTCCCAGCGGCATTCCGCATAAAATCGTCGAAATAAAAGCGGGTCTGGAAGCCAGGAAAAAACTTTTGACCATGGGGATTCACGTGGGCGATTCCATCATCAAGCTCAACCATTCGCGCTGGAGCCCAGTGCTGATCCGTAATGTGACCACCCGTTCCAGCAAGATCGCCATCGGTCATGGCCTGGCCAGAAAAATATTGGTAGGAGATGACCAGCTTTAAGATCGTTCTGGTCGGACAGCCCAATGCCGGCAAGAGCACCTTATTCAATGTCCTGTCCGACATCAAGGCAGCGGCTGCCAATTTTGCCGGCACCAGTGTGAAAATCACCCAAAGTTCCATTCAGCTGGAAGGACAGGTCTTCCAACTACTGGATCTCCCCGGCATTTATTCCCTGAATGCCAGTGACGATGCCGAAAAAATTACCCAGGAATACCTGTTGAGAGAAAAGATCGATCTGATCGTAAACGTGGTCGATTCCACCCTACTGGCACGCAGCCTAGAACTGACCAGTGAACTGCTGGAACTAGGGCTGCCCATGGCCATCGCCCTGAATATGCAGGATGAAGCCGAAAAGCGGGGTTTGAAGATCAACCACGAAAAACTGGAGAAAGCCTTGGGGGTCCCGGTTGTCCCCACTGCCGCCCTGCACGGCAAAGGGGTGCGGCAACTCATGGAGCGTTGCTCAAGATTGCTGAAAGCAGAGCCGCCTCCCCTTTCGGTGTTCCCCTATACAGCCCATATCGAAGCCCTTGTGCAAAAATTGGCCGCGGCCATGCCCGAACCATCAAACGGGCAGAACGGCAGCCGCCGTTTCTATGCCATCAAGTCCATTGAAAATCCGGCCATGGTCCCGGAAAACCTTTGCCAGGTGCTGGCTGCTGATATCACAGCCGCATGCTCCCAGATCCGCGATTTTCACCAGCGCGATTGCTTTGAATCTGTGGCTTATGAAAGACACCACCTGGCCATGAAATGGAGTGAGGAGATCTGCGAATTCGTACCCCGTAAAACCATTCATCTGCACGATCGCCTGGATCGTTTTTTTCTCCACCCGCTATTAGGTCGTTTTTTCCTGCTGGGCTATTTCCTGGTATTTTATGCCGCCATCTTTTTTGTGGGCAACCTCCTCAATGGCTGGCTTGACCCGCTGCTGAACCGCATCCCGCCCCTACTCATCCCCCTGCAAAAAACATCGAATTTTCTCTGGCTCACTGCCGACGGCCTTTGGCAGGGTTTGGCCGGGTCATTGGGCGTGGTGCTCCCCTATTTTTTGCCGCTCATTTTCCTGAACGCCATTTTTGAAGACAGCGGTTACCTGTCGCGCATCGCCTTCCTGCTCGACGGCCTGCTGCACCGTATCGGCCTACATGGCAAATCGGTGGCTGCTTTCATCCTCGGCTTCGGCTGCACCGCCCCAGCCCTTTACGCCACCCGCATACTGGAAAACAAGCGCGACCGGGTTTTAAGCGCCCTGCTTCTGCCTTTTATCCCCTGTTCGGCCCGCAACGCCGTCATTTTCGCCCTGACCGCGGCCCTGGCCGGTCCGCTCTGGGCCCTGCTGATTTATTTCTTTGTCTTGTTGGTGATCGCCGTTACCGGCAAAGCCATTTCCCTGTTCCTGGAAAAACCCGGCGGACTGATCATGGAGATCCCCGATCTTAAAGTTCCCTCCCTGCGGAATGCCCTGGCCAATACCGGCCGCAAATTGAAAGAATTCGCCATCACCGTTGTCCCCCTGCTGCTGTTGGGCAGCGCGGCCATGTCCTGGCTGGGCAGCCTGAACATCAGTGATTGGATAGACAGTTTTTTCGCTCCATTGCTCAATGGAGTCCTGGGCCTGCCAGCCCAATTGGGTACAACATTGATCTTTGGGTTTTTCCGCAAGGAATTGATCGTGGTCATGGTCAAACAGGCCCTGGGTGCAACTTCATTGGCCCTCCTGCCACTGACGATCGGCCAGGCCGTGGTCTTCCTGGTTTTCGTGACGCTTTATTTTCCCTGTTTTACAACTTTCGTGGTCATGGGCAGGGAATTCGGCTGGAAAACCGCGAGCGCCTCGGCAGTTTTGAGCGTCGCCGTGGCCTCGCTTTCAGCCTATTTATTTCGGATCCTGTTTTTGATTTTCTGAATAAAAACAAGACCATTGATCCCGTTAGCCGATTTTTTTGAACCCTTCCTTAAAAACCAGGGGCAAAAGATTAGAGAAAATTATTTGCACAGTGAT
>Ga0307378_10002767_pt1 | contig 26337 bp, 25 predicted proteins | sample UN1MG_FD_202238 | JGI IMG/M metagenome (GOLD analysis project Ga0307378, IMG submission 202238) | Soil microbial communities from Risofladan, Vaasa, Finland - UN-1 | ecosystem: Environmental > Terrestrial > Soil > Coastal area > Acid sulfate soil | place: Finland: Risofladan, Vaasa | collected...
CCCTCAGCACCTGCGATGTCTTGAACAGCAGCTCCCTTTGCAGGACGCGGTCCGGTCTCATTGTGTGTTCCTTCTCGGCGGCAAAGCTGTAGAGTGTACCGGCGTGGCTGGCAGGGTAAACTCCCTGGACCGCGGGCGGGTCCCAGCCGCCAGGCGGACCCGTGTGGAGAAAGGACGGGACATGCCGGAGCCTGTCATCCGACTGAGCCTGCGGTACTACTGCCGCTTCCCGGACGACGGCCGGGAGATGCGGGAGGCCGACTGTCGATACGCCGAGGCCGTGTGGGATCTTCGTCTGGGCCACATCGCCCTGGTGTGCGTCGACGTCTGGGATCGCGACATCCACGCGGACATGCGGGAGATCGACGACCGCGTGACGCGCCGCAGGATCGTGCCCGTGGTCGAGGCGTGCCGGCGGCATGGCCTCCAGGTCGTCCACGCCCCGTCGCCGCCCGTTGCGCGGCGCAGCCCCAACTGGCTGAACTTGGTCGCTGGGGAACAGCCGCGCTCGAGCCGGCCGGATTCGCCCGACTGGCCGGGCGACGAGTTCCGCGGCAAGACCGGCCCCTACGCCGCCTATTCGCGTCCCGAAGACCCCGTCCGCATGCAGCTCTTCCAGGACGTGGGCCGGGCCGATTTCCACGAGCGTCTCAGGCCGATCGACGACGAAGCCGTCATCGCCACCGGCGAGGAGTTGCACCGTCTCTGCGCCCGCCGCGGAATCCTGCACCTGTTGTACGCCGGCTTCCACACGCCCGGCTGCATGACGAATCGAAGCTACGGCATCCCGCAGATGCTCGCGCGCGGGTACACCTGCATCCTCCTCCGCGACTGCACCAACGGCATGGAAACGCACGAGACCTTCGCTGACAAGACCTGCCTGCGCGGGGCGATCGCGTTCCTGGAGCAGACCGGCGTCTACACGATGGCCTCCGATGAGCTGATCGCCGCCCTCAAGCAGGCGACCGGCTGACGAAGCCCCGAAAGGACTTGCCCATGGCGCGAATCAGGACAAAGGTCCTGCCGACGGCCGTCGCGGTGCCGGCCTTGGCCGGCTGTGCTGAGGGCGGCGAGTTCGTCAGGAGCTTCCGCTACTCGGGAAAGGCAAGTGCAAAGGGAGCAACGCATGGACGACTCCTGGATTCCCTGGGAGCAGACGATCATCGACGGCGCGCCGCCGGTGGAGGCGCTTCAGGGTCTTGGCAGCCTGGCCGTCGGCGACATCGACGGCGACGGCAACCTTGAGGTCCTGACGGCCGGCGAGGGGGCGCTGCTGTGGTATCGGCCGGCGACGCTCGATCGCGGCGTGGTGGCCGAGGGCAGCTTCCACGTCGGCCTGACCGTCGGCGACGTCGACGGCGACGGCAGCCTCGAGGTCGTCGCCGGCGAGCAGCATCCCGACGATCCGAATCGCAAGTGGGCGATCGCCTGGTTCAAGCCGCAGGGCGCGGACCTGGCCAAGCCGTGGCGGCGGTTCGCGATTGACGAGAACCCGCCCGGCGGCTCGCACGACCTGGTGCTGGCTGACATCGACGGCGACGGCGCGCCGGAGCTGCTGGCCGGGGCGTACGGCGGCGACCAGCCGGGCCTGCTGCTCTACAAGCGCGGCGATGACCCGCGCGGGCCGTGGCAGCGCTTCACCGTCCAGGCCGGCTACAAGGAAGAGGGGCTGGCCGTCGCCGACCTGGACGCCGACGGGCATCCGGAGATCATCTCCGGCCCGTGCGTGTACTTCTGCCCGGACGACGGCCCCTTCGCCGGACCCTGGGAGCGGACGGTGTTCGCGCCGTCCCACCGCGAGATGTGCCGCGTGGGGCTGATCGACATCACCGGCACCGGCCGGCCAGACATCGCGCTTGTCGACTCGGAGTACTTCGAGGGCCAGCTCTCATGGTTCGAAAACCGCCTGCTGGAGGACCCGGCCAACCCGTGGATCGAGCATCGCCTGGAGCGCGGGCTGGTGTACGCGCACTCGATGCACGTGCGGCGCGAGGGCAGGGCCGCGAAGATCTTCCTCGCGGAGATGGCCGGCGGAGGATGGAACGCGCCGTACAACTACGACGCGAGGCTGATCGAGTACGCCACCGCCGACTGCGGCCGAAGCTGGCAGCGCACGATACTCGACCGGGGCCAGGGCACCCACGAGGCCATCGTCGTCGACATCGACCGCGACGGCCGCCTTGAGGTGGTCGGCAAGGAGTGGCGAATCCCGCGCGTGCATATCTGGAGGCGGCCCGCCAAGCCCTCGCCGATCCTGAGCTACCGCCACCGCTTCCTCGACCGCGACAAGCCCGAGCTGGCGACGGACATCCTGGCGGTCGATGTCGACGGCGACGGCGCGGAGGATGTCGTCTGCGGGCGCTGGTGGTACCGCAACGGCGACTGGCAGCGGTTCGAGATTCCCGGCGTCTGCCAGGTGATCCGCGCGTACGACATCGACGGCGACGGCCGCGCGGAGCTGATCGCCACCAAGCCCAAGCCCGGCTCCGCAGGCGGCTACGGCGCGCTGAGCAGCGAGCTGGTGTGGCTGAAGGCGGTCGATCCGACGGCGGGGCGGTGGCAGGAACACCCGATCGGTCGGGGCGTGGGCGACTGGCCTCACGGGGCGTGCGTGGGCCCGCTGGACGCCGGCGGGCGGCTGGCGCTGGTGACGGCCTACCACAGCGCGCACTCCAGCGCCGACGGCGGCGAGCACTACCCGGACATCTTCGAGGCCCCCGACGACCCGACCAGCGGGCCGTGGCGCCGCCGAACGCTGGCGCCCATACGATACGGCGAGCAGATCGTCCCGCGCGATATCACCGGCAGCGGCGCGATGGACCTGTTCGCCGGGCCGTACTGGCTGGAGAACCTCGGCGACGGCGGCTTTCGCGTGCATCGCATCGTGGCCGATGAATCGTTCTACCCCGCGCGGCTGGGCGTGGCGGACATCGCCGGGGCCGGCCGGCCCGACGTGGTCATGGGCCAGGAGGCCATGGACTACCCCAACAAGTTCATCCCGTTCAGCCTGCTGGCGTGGTTCGAGTGTCCCGCCGACCCGCGGCAGACGCCCTGGCCGATGCGCGTGATCGACCGCGTCCGCTGCGCGCACTCCATCGGCGTGGCCGACCTGGACGGCGACGGCGAGGCGGAGATCGTCGCCGGCGAGCACGACCCGTTCAAGCCGTACCGCAATCGCTGCCGGCTGTTCGTGTACAAGAAGGCCGACCCCGCCGGGCGAGCCTGGAAGCGATATCAGCTCGACGACCGCTTCGAGCACCACGACGGCGCGCAGATCATCGAGCTGGCGCCGGGCCGACTTGGCATCATCTCCCACGGCTGGCGCGACAGCCTCTACGTGCACCTCTGGGAGCCGCGCGAATAGGAGACTCGTCAAATCCGTCTGCACCATAGAGAACACAGCTTTCTGCATAAGTCAGCCCCGCTGGTCTACGACTCGCAGGTGGCTAAGCCTGAAAGGCTTACATTCATTAGCCCAGGGCGGAGCCCTGGGTCGACAGCGCCGACCGTGCCCAAGCCCTGCAAGGGCGAGACCCTCTGTTGTGACGCCCGCCGAAGCCCAACGGGCCGCTGCGCGGGCGTCCCTTCGGGACTTTCAGGGCTCGGTGAGACTGGCGGACCCGGCACCCAGGGCCTTGCCCTGGGCTGATGAGTTGAAGCCCTTCAGGCTTCATCGCTTGGTCGCCCAACGCCTCAAGCGATGGGCTATATGAGAGGCTGAGAACAGAAAGACGATACGCCCTGATGGCAACTACCGATGCTTTGTCTGGTGTTCTTTGTGGTTACTCAAACTGACCGTTTCTCCCTGACCCGGAAGGGGTCCGCGATGATGGCCGTGGGCGGAAGCCCACGGTGCCAGGCCCAGTTGGAGCGGAGCCCCGTAGGTCCCGAAGGGACGCCTTCGGCGGGCGAGCGAAATCTCAGGACGGTCTGGGACGCACGGAGAAGTTCGATCGCCCCTTCGGGGCTCCATTCGTAACTCCTTGCCCGCCGGGGGCTTCCGCCCCCGGCTATCATCGGGCCGGCCCTTCGGGCCTGGAAAAGCGGTCAGTTTGAGGTGGTTACTGTGGGTGTTTCTGAGGTGTTCTCCTAGCGGCCTGCGGTGTGTTTGGCGATGGACGACTGGCTGGTGATCCTCGGTTTTCTCGCGCAGGCGACGGTGATCTCGCTGACGGGCGTGATGGCGCCGGGCCCGATGACGGCCGCCACTATCGCAGCGGGGGTGCGGCGCCGCCACGCCGGGGCGCTCATCGCAATCGGCCATGCCGTGGTCGAGCTGCCCCTGATGGTCCTGATCGTCGCCGGCGTGGGGAAGCTGCTGAAGTACCCCGGCGTGCAGATCGGGATCGGCCTGGCCGGCGGGGCGTTCCTGCTGCTGATGGGCGTGCAGATCATAATCGGCCTGCGCAAGGGCGGCGAGGCGGCCGGCCGCTCCACCCGCCGTCATCCGCTCGTGACGGGCATCGTTCTTACCGGCGGCAATCCCTACTTCCTGCTGTGGTGGGCGACGGTCGGCCTGGCACTGGCGACGCAGGCCCGCGCGCTCGGCATCCTGGCCTTCGCCCTGTTCGCGGTGATTCACTGGCTGTGCGACCTGGTGTGGCTGGAGGCGCTGTCCGTGGCGACGCACCGGGGCAGCCGGCTGCTCGGCGGGCGCGGGCAGAGGGTCTTCCTGGGCATCTGCGCTGCGGCCATCCTCTTCTTCGGCGCCAAGTTCATCCTCGACGCCGCGATTGCGGCTGCGCGCACGTGGAGGTAATATATGCACGCCGGGGGATGGGGCCGTATGCACATCCGCTGACGGGAGCGTGTCCACCCAAGCTTCGGCGACGTGTCCGGCGCAGCCTTGGCGAAGCCGGAAGGTAGGTGTCGGCATTGCGGTAAACGTCCGCAGGGCGTCTCGTCGCGGCGTGACGGGGCCGATTGGCCCCGCAACCGCGGGCGTCTTATGCGGCACTCCAAGGTGAGTTGGGATGTTAGGCGGATACGCCTAAACACCGTTGGAAGGCAATGATGAAGAGTTGCGTCTTACCATGTTTGCTTGTAGCCGTACTGACTAGTGCGATTGGCTGCAGAACGTCTCCAGAGTTTCGCGACCAGAGGAGAGAACTTATCAATCTCCGCTGGCACTACGACGCACTTCGCGACGCCTATTGTGGACTCATGGCTGAAGACTATCGACTGGGTCGGTACAATAGGGTCAACTTTCATCATATGACTGACTACTTGGAGACGCGGATTGGGACAATGACGTCAGGAGATCTGAAGCGCTTACTTGGCAAACCAAGGGTTGTCACTCCTAGGGACTGCTATTACGGGAATGCGTTGGCTAATGTCTACCCCGATGTCTACGGCCCCGATGCTCTCTGGGATCCAAAGCCGCGTGCGGATGATAAGCATGATCAAGTATTGCACTATGGCGAGAATGGTCCACCCGAGCACTGGATCGCAGACGAATCCCACAACCTGTTCTTCGTTATCAAGAACGACGTTGTCATCAGCATGTGGTGTTTGTTTCCGTGACGGTCTTCCAGCCAACGCTTCCAGCCGATTGTGCAGGCCGTGCGGCCCGCCTGAAGCGTACGTTAGGACTCAGGAGCAAGAGAATGAAGGACTACATACGAATCATCATTCTAGCAGTTGGCGCTGGATTGGCAGTTGGCCTCACCAAGTATTTGCATCAGGCCAAACTGCAGCAGGCAATCGACCCACTGGCTGCCCTCGGTATCACAATCGTGTTTGCAGTAATAGTGATGAAAGTATTAGAGCTTGCGCTTATAGAATTACCAATGAGGTTACACGTGTTTCGTCGGATCATAGACCCAAAATCACAGTTCGAAGGCAGCTGGTTATTGAATGTGGATGAGCTTGACGAAAGGCCTATTAGCTTTGGGCATATTTCATACAATGTTCATTCTGGCTCATATGATTTTGACGGTTTGGAATAGGGGGGACGGACCCTATTTATTCATCTGGCGTCCCCTGCTCGCGGCTACTGTCCCCCTCGACACACGCTTCTGTTAGCAGAAGCGTGCCACCCGCTGGCCGGCAGGCGCCCGTGCTGCGAATCATCGTGAACTGCTCTAATCGACCGCCTTGATGATCTCTTTCAGGACGGGCTGGTGCTGGTTGAGCAGCTTGAGGGTGTACCAGCTTGCCAGCACCACCAGTGAGGGGCGGTGGCGGTGCGCGTGGGCGATGACTTCGCCCAGGACGGGGATGGAGTCCTTGTCGCCCTTGCGGGCCATCGCCAGTGCGGCAGTCGAGCAGATCTCGTCATAGGGGCTGTCGAGCAGGGGCTTGAGCAGCTTGACGGCTGCGGGGTTGGCGGTCTTGAGCATGCCGGCCACCGTCGCCCGCAGGGGTTCGCCGTGCCTCTGGCCGAGCAGCTTCTTGAGGCCGGTCAGGGCCTTGTCGGTGCCGATCTCACCGAGCAACTGGGCCGCCCAGGCGGAAAGCTCCTGCTCACGTCGCAGCTCGCGCGTCTGCTTGGGCGTGTTGCGGACGATGTCCAGCAGGACGGGCACGTAGCAGTCGGCCTTGGGTCCGAGCTTGGGCAAATCCTGCTGCACGGTCTCCAGGACGTGTCCGACGACGATGGGGTGGCCGTAGGCAACGGCCTGCGCGGCGGCCTTCGTGGAGGTCTGGTCGGCGGCGGCTCGCGCCATCTCGAACCTGGCCAGCGCGGCGATTGCGTCCTTCTTGTGGGCCAGGGCCTTGACGTATTCCTGCGCGTCGTCTCGCCTGGCCAGCATGCGGAACAGGTAAACGCGGAAGACGGTCCTGTCCGACTTCTCGATCGCCTGTAGCAGCTTGCCCGGCCCGTCGGGGCTGATCGCGGCCAGGGCCTTGTAGGCGTGAAGCCTGATGTTGTCGGACTGCTGCGGCGAGGCCGCGATCTTCTCGGCCAGCGCGGCGGCGGCCGCGATCTTCTCCTCGTGTATCTCCGTCAGCATCAGCGTCAGGACCCTGGGGTCCGCGTTCGGCTCGCTCATCGCCGCGGCAATAGGCTTCAGTTGATCGGTCCTGCCGAGGCTCAGCAGCCCCAGGCGGGCCAGGCCGGCCGTGGAGGCGTCGGCGGACTCGGTGAGCTTCTGGAGCGTGTCGGTGACGAGTCTCAGGGCGTCGGTGGTGAGCTGTCCTCTGCCGGCTGACACCAGGCCGCTCGCGGCGAGGTAGCGGACGTCGTCGTTGTCGGTCTTGATCGCCTCGGTGAGCTGTTCGGCGCTGACCGCCTTCATCTGTATCAGCAGCGCCAGGGCCTGTGAGCGGATGGCCATCTCGGGATCGCCGCGGGCCCGCTCGAGCAGGGCCGCCACCGCCTTGTCGCCCTTCAGCTCCGACAGCGCGGTCGCCGCCAGCGCGCGGTACCGCTTGACCTTGCCGGCCGAGTACGCCACGAACAGGTCCAGCAGGTCCGCATCGCCCGTCATCCGCAGCGTCAGCAGCGCGATGTCGGCGGTGTTGGGGTCGTTCACGGCCGCGGTGAGGAACTCGCCGGCGGCCTTGGCCGCCTCGGCGTCGGCCTTTGCGTCGCGGGCGCCCGCGGGCGAACAGAGCGCCGCGCCCACGAGCACAGCGACCGCCAGCGTTTTGGCGCGAAGGCCGCGAACCGGCAGCGCGTGTGTCTTCATCCGTTTGATCCTCTCGTCGAGAAGGTGCGCGGCGGTCATGTCTCGACGTGGGCTGGCTGGTCCTTGTAGTCCTCGGCCATCGGTTCGGCGACGGTCTCTATCAGCCGGTCGATGATGTCGTCCGGCTTGATCCCCTCGGCGTCGGCGTTGAAGTTGGTGAAGAGCCGATGCCTCATCACCGGATGGGCCACGGCGCGGACGTCCTCGCAGGCTACCTGGAAGCGGCCGTGAAGCAGCGCGCGGCTCTTCGCCCCGAGAATGAGATACTGCGCCGCCCGGGGGCCGGCGCCCCAGGTGAGGTAGTTCTTCACGAAGTCCGGGGCCGTGCCGTCAACCGGCCTCGTCGCGCGGGCCACGTTCACCGCGTAGTCAACCAGGTGCTGCGAGACGGGTATCTTGCGGACGATCCGCTGAAGGGCCAGTATGTCCGCACCGGTCAGCACGCCCTCGGGCTCGCCGTAGATGTCGGCCGTCGTGGTCTTGGCGATCAACCGCTCCTCGTCGCGCGAGGGGTAGTCCACGTTCACCATGAACATGAAGCGGTCGAGCTGCGCCTCCGGCAGCGGGTAGGTGCCTTCCTGCTCGATGGGGTTCTGCGTCGCCAGCACGAAGAAGGGCAGCTCCAGCTCGTAGTCGTTGCCGCCGGCGGTGACGAAGTTCTCCTGCATGGCCTGAAGCAGCGCCGCCTGCGTCTTGGGCGGGGTGCGGTTGATCTCGTCGGCGAGGATCATGTTGGCGAACACCGGGCCCTTGACGAAGCGGAACGCCCGCCGCCCGGTCGTCAGGTCCTCCTCGATCACGTCGGTGCCGGTGATGTCCGAGGGCATCAGGTCCGGGGTGAACTGGATCCGCTGGAAGGACAGCTTCAGCACCCTCGCCAGCGTGGAGATCATGAGCGTCTTGGCCAGCCCCGGGACGCCGACGAGCAGACAGTGGCCGCGGCTGAGCAGCGCCTGAATCAGCAGTTCGATGACGGCGTCCTGGCCGATGATCACCTTGTGCAGCTCGGCGAGCATCTTGGCCTTGGCCTTGTTGAGGCTCTCGATGATCCGCAGATCGGCCGGCTGCTTGGGCGCCTGGGTCATTCGGCGTTTCTCCTTGGGCGGCAGTCACAACGGGCGAAGCGGCCTGCCCTTCCTGCAACCCGCCTTGGCCGGCTAGGTTACCACAATCGCGGCGGCGTGCAAGCCCTGCGCGACCCTACGCCGTCACGGCCAGGATCGTCGTGGCGATGCCGAAGTAGATCAGGATGCCGGAGACGTCCATCAGCGAGGCGATGAACGGCCCGCTCGTGACGGCCGGGTCGAGCCCGACCCGCTTGAACAGGAACGGCAGCATCGACCCGAGCAGGTTTGCCAGCGTGACCGCCACGGCTATCGCCAGGGACACCGACAGCGCCACGCGCCACGGCTCATCGACCTTCAAGTGGGCGAAGTAGCTGAAGACCAACGCCGCGGTGAAGCCCAGGACGGCCAGCATCAACCCCAGAGCCAGCCCGCGCGTCAGTTCGCGCAGCAGCACCCGCCACCAGTCCTTCAGACCGACCTCGGCGACGGCCAGCCCGCGAATCATCAGCCCCGCCATCTGCGTGCCCGTGTTGCCGGCCGGCGAGTTCACCAGCGGCATGAACAGCACAAGCAAGGCGAAAAGGGGGAGCTTGTCGAAGCCCAGCAGTGCGATCGTCGTGAGCGTCTGCGCCGCCAGCAGCATCACCAGCCAGGGCAGACGCTTGCGTAGCATCGCCAGAAAGCCCGTGCCGAAGTAGCTGTACTCCAGCGGCTCCATGCCCGCGATCCGCTGGAAGTCCTCGGTCGTCTCCTCCTCGGCTACGTCCAGCACGTCATCCACCGTAACGATGCCGACGAGGATGTCCTGGCGGTTGAGCACGGGCAGGGCGACGGCGTCGTACTTGCGGAAGACCTCGATTGCGTCTTCCCTGTCGTCGCGGGCGCGAAGGGCGTCGAGGTGCTCCTCCATCAGCTCGCGGACCGGTCGGTCCGGCTCGGCCAGTATCAGGTCCTCCAGCCAGACCTGCCCGACGAGCCTTCCGCCGTCGCCGACGGCCAGGAGCACGTTGAGCGTCTCCTTGTCGGGGCCGACCTTGCGAATGTGGTCCAGGACCTGCTGAACGGTCCATTCCGGGCGGACCGCGACGTACTCGGGCGTCATCAGCCGGCCGATGCTGTCTTCCGGGTAGGCCAGCAGCGACCGCGCGATCTGGCGCTCCTCGCCGCGGAGCTGGCTCAGCAGCGCCTGGGCAAGCTCTCCGGGCAGCTCCTCCAGCAGCTCGGTCCTGTCGTCGGGGGCCATGTCGTTGAGTATGCCGGCCAGCTTCTCCGACGAGAGGGTCGTGATCAGGTGCTCCCGCTGTTCGGGCTCCAGCTCGGCCAGCACCTCGCCGGCCGTCTCCTGCGACAGCAGCCGAAAGCACAGCCCGAGGTTCTCTCCCTGAAGGTCCCGCAGCAGGTCAGCCAGGTCGTGGACCTCCATGTCCTTCAGGGCGTTCTTCAACGCGGCGAAATCCCTGGACTCGATCAGCGCATAAATATCAGGCTGTGAAGCGCCATTCTGCATGATTGGACTTCCGGGCTCGAGCTGCACCGGGATTGTCCATGCCCGCCGGCCTGAAGTCAATCGTTGGCGGTTGCTGGGTGCCGTGCTTCTCCGCTGCGCTTAGGAGCATGGCGCCTGGCATGGCGCCCGGCAGGGGCGCTGCGATTGGCCCGCACAGTCGATACGCTGTACAATGTCGTCGGCGCCCGCGACGGCCTGCCGGTTGGCCGGCCGTCGGGGGCGAGATTTCGGAGGTGAACATCGTGGCAGACGGCGCCGTGCGAATAGTCGTGCTCGACGGCCATACGCTGAACCCCGGCGACAATCCGTGGGATCCGGTGGCGCGGCTGGGCAAGCTGACGGTCCACGACCGCACTCCGCCCGGTCAGATCGTCGCCGTCGCCCGAAACGCCGACATCATCCTGACGAACAAGACGCCCCTGACGGCCGAGACGCTCCGGCAGCTCGACCGGCTGCGGTTCATATCGGTTCTGGCCACGGGCTACGGCAACGTGGACGTGGCGGCCGCGCGGGTCGCTGGCGTGCCCGTCTCGAACGTACCGGAGTACGGCACCGAATCGGTGGCACAGTTCGTCTTCGCGCTGCTGCTGGAGCTGTGCCGCCAGGTCGGCCTGCACAACCATGAGGTACGAACCGGCCACTGGTCCTCCTGCCCTGACTTCTGCTTCTGGCGGACCCCTCAGGTGGAGCTGAACGGGCTGACGATGGGCGTCGTGGGCTTCGGCCGGATCGGGCGGCGGGTCGGCCGGCTCGCGCACGCGTTCGGGATGAGCGTGCTGGCCCACGACGTGGCGCCCACGGAGCCGCCCGACTACCAGCCGTTCGCCTGGGCGGGCCTGGAGGAGCTCTTTGGTGCCGCCGACGTCGTCTCGCTGCACTGCCCGCTGACGCCGGACAACGAGGGCATGGTCAACAGCGGGCTGCTCGGCCGCATGAAACGCGACGCGATGCTCATCAACACCGCCCGCGGGCCGCTGGTGGCCGAGCGGGACCTGGCCGATGCGCTCAACGCCGGCGTGATCGCCGGCGCCGCCGTGGACGTGGTGTCCACCGAACCCATCCGGGCCACAAACCCTCTGCTGCGTGTCCGCAACTGCCTGATCACGCCGCACATCGCCTGGGCGACGCTGGCAGCCCGCCGCAGGCTCATGCAGGCGACGGCCGACAACGTCGCCGCCTTCCTCGCCGGCGAGCCCGTCAACGTGGTGAACTGAATCAGCCGCGCCGCCTGCTCAAGAGACGGTGGGTGCATTGAGGTTTTGGTGGTGCCGTGGCAGTAGCATGGGCGTCTCGCCCATGAGTAGCACGGCCGTCTCGGCCGTGGGGTGCAGGGCCGGGACGGCCCTGCGACTCACGGGCAGGCCCGAAGGGCCCCTGCGGGGATGCCCGTGCTACGATGCACACCACCAAAACCTTAATGCACCCAGAGACGGTCTGTGTGTGGCCGATCCGGGCCGTGTGCGGTATAATGATTCACGGTCGGATGCGTGGAAGGCCGCTCCCGCTCTAAGGCGGGGGAGGAAAGTCCGAGCACCACTGAACCGCGGTGGTGGGTAACGCCCACCGTCCGCCGCGCCTGGAGCACGTGACCGGGCGAGGCGGATAGGGAAAGTGCCACAGAAAACATACCGCCCTCCATAGCCTTGGCGAAGGAGGGTAAGGGTGAAAAGGTGCGGTAAGAGCGCACCGCGGTCGGCCGTGAGGCTGACCGGCACGGCAAACCCCACCGGGTGCAAGGCCAAGCAGCGGCCGGCCCTTCGAAGCTTCGGCGACGAAGGGCGGGCGTGGTTCACGCCCCAGGCCGCGGGTAGGCTGCTTCCGGGTGGCACGGGCGTCTCGCCCGTGGAGCCTGGAGAGCCTCGCAGCAATGCGGGGTCCAGACAAATGGCCTTCGTCCCGGCGGGATGGCCCGTCCCGACGGGAAACAGAACTCGGCTTACAGCGCATCCGACCGGGCTTTTTTTATTTGGGCGCTGGTGCCTGGTCATTCGGCATTTGTCGGCCGTTCCTGCTGCCGCGGCGCAGGCCTGCGAAAGGCATTGCGTTTTCCAGGCGCCACGATATACTTGTCTCACTCGCCGCCGCACCCGGGGCGTAGCTCAGCTTGGTTAGAGCGCTGCGTTCGGGACGCAGAGGTCGCTGGTTCGAATCCAGTCGCCCCGATTGAGCGGGCCGGTTGTCAGGAGTTGACAATCGGCCCTTTCTCTTGTCACGGGCGGACGTTACGCCGCAGTTCCACCAACCCTCTCGATCCGCCCCACGTCGCTGATTGCCGCCGGTCGTGCCAATAAGTGACAGGAAGGGTCAACACCGGTCAGGATTTGGTGCAACAGGTGGTGCAACGGCGCGAGCGGAATGGAAGTCCGGAGGTGTGAGGACGGCGTCTAGCGACGAGCCCGATCCGTACCCGTAGGTCGGAGCCCTTGGCGATCATCTGGGTGTACGCTGCCCAGGGGGAGCCCCGGCAGGGCATCCAGCGCCCCGGCCACATCGAGAAGCTGCGGATCGGTGTAGACGTTCATCGTCAGGTCGATCGACGAGTGCCGCATGGCCGCCTGGGCCGTCCGCGGCGCGACGTTGCCCCGGCTGAGCAGCGTGCCGAAGGTGTGCCGCATGGCGTGGACGTCGACGGTCCAGCCCCGGCCGTCCTTCTTGGGTATGCCGGCCAGTTCCAGGTCACGGTTGAGGATCTTCACGAGCGCAGCCGGCACCGTGAACACGGGCGTCTCCGGTGGTAGGACCTTCGGTGGCGGCTGGCGATGCCGAAGCGCCTCCTGTTGAACCGCCAGAAGCTTCTCCACCAGCCACTCGCGGATGTCGGTCACCAGGTCGGCCCGCAGCGGGATGTTGGAACCTTGGCGGTTCTTCTCGTCGGCCGCATACAGGGCCAGGTGCGGGAACGGCCCATCCAGCACGGTCTGGCCGACCGAAATCGAAGCCAACTCGCTCTTCCGCAGGCCCGTCAGAACGAGCGTCTTATAGATCAAGGCCCGCTCGCGCCCGAGGCGTTCCAGCCGTTCGCGGGTCCGTGGCTTCAGCTTGCCCAGCGTCTTGCCCTTGTCCTTGCCGCGGTGAACAGTCATCGCCTCGAGCAGCGGGCGACGGCGGGTGGCGTCCAAGAGACGAACGAGCTCCTCTTCGGTTAGCGCCCGGCGCTTTCGCCGGCAGTCGGCCTTCGCGTCGGCTTTGGGAACGTATGCAAAGGGGTTCTCGCCCAGCCGCTTGGACCGGACCGCCCAGTTGGCGAAGCCCACACAGGCCTCTCTGTAGCCGTTGCGCGAGCCGGCCGACATGCCCTCCTTGCGTTTCTCCACCATCCACCGTTCGAGGTTCGCCCCGTCCAGATCGGACAACCGAGTGAAGTCGCAATCACCCGCGACCTGCATGAAACGCTGGCGATTGGTCTTCACGCGGCCGGGTGTCACGCCCTTGGCCTCCAGGTGTGCGAGCCAGGCCTCCATGTGCTCCAGCAAGGGCGTGTCCTGGTGGTTGGCAATCACGTCCTCCTTGGGTGTGATGACGTTCGCCTTGACGAGTTCCGACCGACGGACAAGGTCTGCCAGCACCGCGCGAGCGGCAGTTTCATCGCGGCAGCCCGTCGGCACATCCAGGCGGTGACCGCTGCCATCGCGATACCTGGCGTAATACGTGGCCGTGCGCGTGGCGATGCGGACCACGCCGTCCCTGCCGACCGCGACCTCGGCCGTGCGCCTCCGGCCATCCCCGTTCTGCCAGCGGGCAAGCTGCATGCCCCGCTGCGTTACGATCTCCGCGCCCTCAGGCATCGGCCGGATGATCTTCTTTCGGTAAACCGTTGCCATGTGTCAATCTCCGCAAGTCCGTTGGGCTTCACTCAGCCTCAACCTGCGGAACAGCTCAAGTCATTTGCACAAAAGAACTTGCAGATTTTGTTCGAGAGACTGACCGGCCATCATCGCCGCTGCCGCCGGGGCGCTCCGGCTGGGCAGCCCTCGGCAATCCACCTCTCGATGACAGAACACGGCCATCGCACCAAAGCCCCCAGCCGACATGGCGAAGGCATCTTTCTGGCATCCGCGAGCCGGTAGACCGTCCGTGGGGAGCATCTCAGGATCGTCGCCACCTCCTGGACATTCAGCATGGAAGCCAGCCGTGGATGATGCGGGGCTGGCACGTCACCGGCAATTTGCGCCTGATGGCTGTCGGTCATAGGTCGTCTCCGAAGCACAGCACTGGTGCATCTGTTACCTATGCCGCGCATGGAGGGGCTGTCCGCATTCCGCGGTGATCCTGCCGGCCATCCGCTTCGACGGGCTCATCCGCGAACACCTCCGCAGGTGGGCAGCCTTGCCGAGAGCCTGAACGGCGGATTCCTCGGACTTGCGGGGGCGAGCTGGACGGCTGATTTCGCCTCGGTTTAGGTGCCCAACTGGCTCAACCGGCTAAGGCCTCATCGTACCACTCACAGTATCCGCAACGTTCGCCTTGGCAAGATGTTGGGGTATCACCCTTGCCAGCCTGCCTTTTGTCATTGCACAACCCATACACTGGGGCTACATTGCGGGGTGCTGGACTGACCGGGGGGCAGAATGCCCACCTCGGCCGTTTGTCCAACGAAGGACATGCCTCATGGCAAACGAGATTACGGCGGGGATTGGCGAATCCGCAAATCGCGAGTTCTGGGAAAATGATCTCGAATTGGGTCTTGAACCGTGGCTGGGGCTGGCTAGCGACCGCAACTACATGCGGGGTTGGGCTGAAGATCTGACCAAGCGACAGCTCCAGGTGCTGTGTGGAAGCCTCGGTCTAGACAGGAGTGGGCGGCTCAAGGACCAACGTGAAGCCGTTCTCGGCTGTGATGGCCGACTTACCCCATACTTCCTCGTGGATCGCTTCAACTATCGCCGCTCGAAGTTCGCCACGGCCGACTATGCAGCGGCGGTCCTGCCGGCAAAGGCTGTGGAGGCTTGTCGATCCGGCGAAAACGGCTTCGACACACTGGCCCTGCTCTTCGCACTCTACCGCGAGGACCCCGCCCACCTTCGGACTGTCTACCACCTTGAGAAGATTCACTCCACGGGCTTCGCGCGGATGAAGCTCAAAGGGAAAGCACGACGGCAGGAGAAGACGTCGTTCGTGGAGTTCCTGACACCGGAGGTAATCGAGCGGGCTCTGCTTGAATTCGACCGTGGTGAGAACGATGGCCGTACCAGCGAGTTCAAGAACATCGTGCTGCACGGCGAGCATCACCTGGTGTTCATTCGCCGGGAAGAACAGCGGTCCATGTTGATCAAGTCTCGCCACGCCATCCATGCCTTCAAACCGGATTGGGTCGTCCTGGACTTCCGCGAAAACGGCAGGGGCGTGGGCATTTCCTCAAGGAGCACAACACTCCCCGTGAAGATCGCCAACCGACTGGCGTCTGCCTATTTCGGCCAGAGGCAGGAGTACGCGAACGAGGTCCAGGTGACCTATGAGCAACAGATCGTGAAGTTCCTTGACAGGCTGCGCAGGGACCAATGCATCGACGATGGGTTCACGCTGGTGGAAGTGAGTGTTCGCAACTCACCCCTTGATGGCGCGCCCGGCCTGCGCATCAGCAGTGAGGACTCCGAGTCCATCGCTGAGTCGATACGCCATTTTGAGAAGGCTGTGGCGAAGATCATGGACAGGCTCGGCCTGGTCAAGTCGATCAAGGTTCTGTACGCCGACAAGCGGGTCATGATGAAGTTCGAGCCGGTCGAGGGCGTGGAGCAAGGGTACATTGTGCGATATCAAGATGCAGTGTTGAACGCCAAGGAACGCGAGGCGTTCTTGTCAAGACTCAGGGAGGAGCCCTATGGCCTCCGCGTCCTCTCGACCGAGAAGCAGCACAGGCAGCGACGGCGCGGCTGACATAGCCCGGTTGCTCCAAAGCAGGGCAGGCTTGGAGCCTGTCACTCCTGGCCTGCTGGCGGTTGCCGAGCGTCTGCGCGGCCTGGGGCTCATCACCTATCGCCAAGGCGAATACGTTTGCTGCGCCTTCACGGAGGACGAGGACTTTCCGCACTCGAACCGCACGTGTACCGGCAGGCTGCCCATCAAGGCCACGTTGGACGAGAACGCCATGGACTATCGCTGTCCGGAGTGCAGGCGCATCGTCTACCCCAACCGCCACAAGAAACGCAGGTTCCAGGAAGTCCGCGTTAAGATCCTTGAGGATGGCGTCCGAGCCTACATCGAACAACTGCTCGCGGAACTTGGAGACGACGTCCGCACCGTTGATGGGATCCCGCACGTCTGGCGCATTGACGGAGGCCTGGCCGGCATTCACGTTTGCCTGGCGGACTTCTGCGACGATCAGCGGGTGTTGTCCGTTCAGTGGGCGCAGCAGAACCCGACCTGCTACGTGGCCGTCAACCCCAGAGCCATTGAGCGTTTCATCCAGGTCGCCTGGGTGCCGAGGATCATGCTGGCTGATCTTGTGGTTGGCACGATCAGGCTTGCGGACAAGGTGCGGGAGATCGGCGCTAAGGGCACACAGTGCGACCTCCCACTTCTGGCTACGCCGGCCTACTCGAAGGGGGCGCATCGCCCGGAAGTCGTCGCGTCTGAAGAGCACACGCCGATGGGGCTTTTCGTGATGGAGTTCGGCGAGAAGACGGTCCGGATCAACGGCATGGATATGTTGGACACGCGCGCTAGGACCGGGTATGCGATCCTTGGTGAACTTGCCAAAGCCTTCCTCCAGGACTTGGTGGCCAATACGGCCCCGCAGCACTTCCTTTGCCAGACACCATCTGAGCTGGCTGACGCCCTCCAAGAGGCAGCAGACAAGAAGGATGCCATGGATGCGGATCAGGTTCGTAGAACAATCAACCGCCTCCAAGACGCGTTTGAACAACGCCTCTGCAAAGCTGGCCTCACTGCCGAGCACGATAGCATTATCCAAGCGTCTCCCGATACTGCGAAGGAAGGCTATCGCCTGAACCCCTTCAGAGTGGCCATCCGGCCGTTGCTCCCCCAGAAAATGCCGAAGTGACCACAGATTCTTCGAACTGACCTGTCTGCACTCATTTCCCCCGCTCCGCCACAGGTCTTGGTGCCCAACTGACCGGTGCTGCTATTCGCCTGTCCTGCAAGGATTGTGCCGATTCCCGTCCAATTGCTCCTGTGAAAACGCGGTCGCCGAAGCGGCCGCAAGGCAACTGTCATAGGAGCAAGACATGACAAAACGGATGTTGTCGAAGCCGTGGAAACGGCTGGTCGGGATGATGCAGGCCCTCAACTTCGGCCGCGTCACCTTCCTCGTCCGGTCAGGCGCGCCGGACTTCGCCCAGAGGACACGAACCGTGCGGACGCTCAAGCTTCTCGCTGGGGACAACAGTCCCCGGCCCGAGGCGGCCAGCACCGACTTTGAACTGCGAAAGGAGGTGATCTCCCTGCGGGACCAGGTGGCGAAGGCCACCGACGGTACCCGTGTGACCATCGAGGTCAAGTACGGCCTGCCGTTCCTAGCGGAGATCGAAGAACACCAAGCGTAGGACACAAGAGCTAACCCCGACACAGCACAGCTAACCGGCCGCGAAGCGGAGGCGTTGTGGGTGTCGCCGAGAACCGGCGAACTCACAACGCCTTCTTCTTTGAGCCCTACGCACGCCAGGCCTCGGTCGACACCCACCCACCTCCTCCGGCCGGGAGGAGACGACGATGGGTATCGATCCTGTCCGTTCCGCACTGACCACCAAGTACGTCCAGACCCTTCTGAGGATCAAGGCCCGCCAGCTCTCAAGACGTCCGGAGTTCTGCAAGACGGACCCGGCCGACATCGAGCACGACTTGATCGCCCAGGTGCTCAAGCAGGCCGACGACTACAACCCGGTCCGTAGTGCCCCGCAGACCTTCATCACGAGGGTGATCGAGACTGCAGTGGCCATGCTGGTCCGCGACCGCAGGCGCATAAAGCGAGCGGCCGGGTACCGGGCGATCTCCCTGGAGGGCACGGTCCTCGAAGGAGATGGGCGCGAGACCGCGCTCTCGGAGCTGATTCGAGAATCCGACCTCCGTCGCCGATGCGGCGGCGCACCGACGGACGCCGCCTTCGACCTTCGCTTCGATGTCCAAGAGGCCCTGACCAGACTGCCCAAGGACCTTCGGCGAATCGCGATGCGCCTGATGCGCGCCACCGAGGCGGGCATCGCCCGCGAGCTCGGCATATCCCGGCGACAGGTCCGCAAGTCCGTCGAGGCAATTCGCGAGCACTTCGAGAGAGCGGGTCTCCGGGAATCCGACCTGTCCGGACAGCCCGCGCATGGGCGGCATAGGTAACAGGCGTGGCAAACCATCACCGCCAATCAAAGGACACGCCATGATCGCCGAAGGCTACAGGTACCAGTTCGCCCAACCAGGAGCCTGACAGTGTGGACGCGCCAATCCGGAACATCCTGCGCAAAGAACGGAAGCCCGCGCCGGGCAAGGCGGTCACCGACAGCAACCGCTTCCCCGGACACGAGAACCGGATGGCCTGGCACATCCACCGTGTGTGGAACCACGCCTGCGAGCGGACTGACGGCCGTCGCTGCCGCGACTGCATCCGGAGGAAGGTCCGGTGATGACCTGTGAGGCATGCTGCCGGGAGTTCCAGCCGAACGGCCGGTCGAAGTATTGCCCGCACTGCGGGTTCAACAACGGCCGCGGATGGTGGCCGCGACGAGATGACAAGCCCGCCCGCGCGAAGACTGCTCGACAGGAGAGCTACTCGAAGAAGGCACATGAGAAGCAGATGCATGCGGCCTGAGGTCAGCCGTGCGGCGAGACGGCGGATGATCGACGCACGGAGGGCCGCCCGTGAGGGCAAGCGATTCCACGCGTTCTACCGCGGCTGCAGTGATGCGCGCGCCGGTCGGGGCGCCAACCCCTATCCGCCCGGCAGCGAGGAGGCCGTCTGCTGGGGCAACGGCTGGACGTACGCGGAGGAAACGACATGAGCCTCCGCGCTTCGGAGGTGTTCGCGCCGCGCCGAAGACGCGGCAAGCCCGAGCGGGCCGTCCAGAAGGCGGTCCTGCTGTGGCTTCGTGCCCGTGGCGCGCTGGTCGCCGTCACGGATGCCGGCGCCGCCTACCGTGCCGGCGCGTTCTTCGGGGACGCCATCCCCGCCGGCTGGCCTGACGTCACGGGTCTGCTGCCCGACGGCCGGTTCATCGGCGTGGAGTGCAAGGCACCGAATGGCAGGCAGTCGCCGGCCCAGAAGGCGATGGAGCAGGAGATCCGAAGGCGCAACGGCGTCTACATCCTGGCGCGAGGCGTGGAGGACGTGCAGAGCGAGATAAGCTATGTTCGTTAGCCCTAGCCTACAGCTGCGATCCGCCGGCCTCCAGCTCACGGATGCAGTTAGTCAGGTACATCTTGCCCTCGTCATCGATGCTCTCGCTCAGACCGCGTATCCACGATCGCCAATCGAATCGAGCACCGAGCCCTCGGAAGATGTCCATCGCCACGCGCATTGTGTGAGGCAGCATGGGCACCTCGCGGATGTAGACGAACGTGTCATCCGTTATCTTGAGCTGCTGGTAAGCCTGCTTGATGGGCTCGATCTGCGCCAGCGCACGCGAGTACTCCTTCATGTCTCGCAAGGCACTTGCGTAGAACAGGTGCATGAAGAGGGTCGGCAGACGGTCGACGCTATCTTGCTCTATCGGGCACTCCAGGGCCTTGGCGAACGCTTCTGCCCCAAGATCAATCTCGCCAGACATCGTCGCTGCTGTCGCGAGGCTGAACCAGTCGGATGCATTGCGGCTCCCCGGTACGATCTCGCGGAAGATGCCCAGTGCCTCGGTGTAGTGCCTCTGCCGGAACTTGATGATGCCGATGATCTTCTTGGCCTCGTGCTGCAACTCCCGATCTTCAGCCTCCACGTGCTGACCCGCCAGCCGCAGGGCCTGTTCGTACATCTCTGTGCCGATCGCAACCCATGCGTCCCGCAGTTGTGGGAACTTCGTGATAGGCTTGCCCGTGTCCGCCACTCTGTGTGGCCGAGGGGATGCAGGTGTCCTCTTCCTTCGGAATGCGTCGAACAGTCCCATGTGGCCTTCTTCCCTGCTGCACCCGGCGATTGCCCCGGACGTTACCACCGCTTCGTATGCCAGACAAGTGAGTCCATCCCGTGCCGGTAGCAGCCGAGCAACTAGCCGCCAACGTGCAGTTCGGCCACGAGCTGGGCTGGTCATTCACGCCCCTGGCCGGCAAGAGGCCGACCTTGAAGGGTTGGCAGGAGCGGCCGCGGGAATCGCTGGAGGAGGCACTTGCCTGGGCGGCGCAGGGCAACGTCGGGCTGCGGACCGGCCGGGCCAGTGGCGTGGTCGTGGTCGATGTCGACCCTGGGGCGAGGATCGACGAGCTGGAACTGCCCGGCACAGTGGCGGCCGCCACCGGCAGGCCCGGCGGTCTGCACCTGTACTTCCGCTGCACCGAGCCCGTAGGCAACTCCAACGGCAAGAAGCTCGGGCCGCATATCGACTTCAAGGGCGATGGCGGGCAAGTGGTCTTCCCCGGATCGGTCCACCCGGAGACGGGCGCGGTCTACGCTTGGCTCGAAGGACATGAGCCGTGGAACGTCGAGATAGCCGAGCTGCCGGCGCACATCCTGGAGCGGCTGAGGGCGCCCGACAGGCCCAAGCCAGCACCAATGCCCCAACCCGCGCCCGTCGACAACGTGCCCACCAAGGCCAAGCACTACGCCCAGACGGCACTGAAACTGGAGCTGCACGCCATCTGCACTGCCGCCGAGGGCAGCCGTAACGAAACGCTCAACAAGGCCGCGTTCAGCCTGGGCACGTTGATTGGCGGCGGTTACCTGGACCGCGCCGAGGTGGAGGCTGCCCTTCGAAGCGCGGCCGAGTCGGTCGGCCTGGAGGCGGACGAAACCGAGGCCACCATCCGCAGCGGCATCCAGGGGGGCCTCCACCACCCGCGCCGAATCGAACTGAAGGATTCTCCCGGCAACCAGCCGAACAACGCACCTGCCGGCGGAACAGCGGACCTCCCGCTTGGGCGGCCGACCATCCTCATCGACACGGATGAGTATCGGGTGGTCAGCGAGACCATCACGGCCCTGACCGCCGACACGGATATGTACCAGCGCGGAGGCATCCTGGTTCGCGTCATCCGAGATACCCAGCCGAAGGACGACATTGTCCGTCCCTCGGGCTCGCCCACCATCCAGGCCCTGCCCCCGGCCAATCTCCGCGAGCGGATGACCCGCTTCGCGGCGTTCACCAAGGTCAACCGCAAGGGCGAAGAGGTACCGGCACATCCGGCGCCCTGGCTGGTGTCGGCGGTGGATGCGAGGGCGGACTGGCCCGGCATCCGGCATCTGGCCGGCGTTTCCGACGCCCCCGTCCTCCGCGCAGACGGCTCCATCTGGCAGACGCCGGGGTACGACAGCCAGACAGGCGTGCTCTTCGAGACGAGCGAGTCCTTCCCGCCCATCTCCAACGGCGTGACCATCGACGACGCCGTGGCGGCGCTGGATGAGGTGCTGGAGGTCGTCTGTGACTTCCTGTTCGAGTCCGACGAACACGGGGCTGCCTGGTTGTCGGGGTTGCTCACCCCTTTGGCTCGCTTCGCCTTCGATGGGCCCACGCCCCTGTTCCTGCTGGACGCCAACGTCCGGGGCGCAGGCAAGGGGCTTCTGGCCCAGACCATCGGAAAGATCGTGCTGGGGCGTGAGATGCCCGTCAGCAGCTATGCCCATGAATCGGAGGAGATGCGCAAACGCATCACGGCGATCGCAATCGCGGGCGACCGGATGATCCTGCTCGACAACCTGGGTTTTCAGTTCGGCAACGACGCCCTCGACCGGGCGCTGACCAGCACCCGCTGGAAGGACCGCATCCTGGGCAAGAGCGAGGAGGTCGACCTGCCGCTCCTGCCCGCCTGGTACGCCACGGGCAACAACGTCGCCGTCGCGGCGGACACGGCCCGGCGCGTCATGCATATCCGCCTGGACGTGCTGGACGAGAACCCCGAGGAGCGGACGGGATTCCGCCATCCCAACCTGCTGGCCTGGGTCGGCGAGAACCGGGGGCGACTGCTGTCAGCGGCGCTCACCATCTTGTCGGCCTTCTGCAGGGCAGGCCGACCTTCGCAGGGACTGACGCCCTACGGCAGCTTCGAGGGCTGGTCGGCCTTGGTGCGCGAGGCCGTCGTGTGGGTGGGCCTGCCGGACCCGTGCCTGACCAGGGTCCGCCTCGCCGAGTCGGCCGACACGACGGTCGACAGCCTCAGCCAGCTGATCAATGCCTGGAGGCTATTCGATCCGTCCGGAATCGGGGTGGTTGTCTCTGAGGCGCTCGCGCGCCTGTACCCCCCAGATAGGCAGTACGCGCCCATCGACCTGGCGGCCACGGCCATGCGCTCGGCGCTGGAGAACCTCGTCGGGTGCCCTTCAGGCAAGCCCCCCACGCCCAGGCAAGTGGGCAACAGGCTGCGGAGGTTCCGTCGGCGCGTCCTGAAAGGCTGCTACCTGGACATCGACGCCTCCCGGGGAAGGCGGGACGGACACGTCTGGAAGCTCTACGGGGCGCCGGAGCGTGAGTCTGGTGAGTTCAGTGAGTCATTTTCCACCCCTACGCGCGAGAAACGAGGGGGAGAAATAAAATGTGTATAGGGGCGCCAGACTCTCACTTGAAGCACCAGACTCACGGGGCGTCTCCGGCACCCCCTTCTCCGGCCACGGTCCTGCGCCACTGCCGCTGCCAGGACTGCGCACACTGGAGCAACGACCAGGGCGCCTGTTGCGTCCTGCCCTTCCGCCGCTACGTCCCCCGCGAAGACTACCACCCCGCCATGCGCCGCTTCTGGAGCGACCTCGGTATGATCCGCCCGGACCAGTGGCACTACTGCGCCCGCTACCACGGTCCACAGATCAGCAAGGACGTGTGGGTCTGGCCGAAGGCGAAAAAGAAGGGGCCCGCGCCAGGCGGGGGGGGACCTAGCAGCGGGCCCGCGATGGCCGAACCGGCGGGGGGGACCGATCCAGCCATATCCATTGTAGGCCTGGCGCGGGCAAGACGCGAGAGGAGCGCGGGGTTACGGCGCAGGTCGGCGCAGGTTGGCGCAGGTTCGAAGATCTCCGTCGAGACCGAGCAACCGGACGAGGACGAGGTGCTGATATGACGGGCATCAACATGGGCAAGGTGGGCAAGGCGAGGCATGGTTCCTTCCCCGGCTCTTGTGAAGGTGACCGCGGCGGGAACAGTCGGGAACCATCTTTCTATTTGTCTGAGGCGCGAACGTGACGCAAGTAACGAGGAGTGCATGACATGGATGTCAAGTTGGTGAGCATCGATGAGGTCAAGCCGTACGAGGCCAACCCGCGACAGAATGACCAAGCGGTCGACGCCGTGGCGACGTCCCTGCGGGAGTTCGGCTTCCGCCAGCCCATCGTCGTCGACGAGGCGGGCGTGATCATCGTCGGCCACACGCGGTGGAAGGCGGCCAAGAAGCTGGGGCTGGCCAAGGTGCCGGTGCACGTGGCCAAGGACCTCTCGCCCGAGCAGATCAAGGCATACCGCGTCGCCGACAACCAGACGAACACACTGGCCGAGTGGGACTACGAGCTGTTGCCCATCGAGTTGAAGGACCTCCAGGCGGCCGACTACGACCTGTCCCTGCTCGGATTCGACGAGAAGGAGCTGGCCAAGCTGCTGGACCCGGGCGTGACAGAGGGCCTGACCGATCCCGACGAGGTGCCGGCGCCCCCGGAGGAGGCCATCACCCAGCCGGGCGACCTGTGGCTGCTCGGCGCCTACGTCCAGTGCCCGCACTGCGGCGAGGAGAACCCGATATGACCTGCACCTGCAGGAAGTGCGGCAAGCCATTCGACGCGAGGGTCCAATCCCGTCATCGCGTCCTCTGCGGCGACAGTACGAGCGCCGCCGACGTGGCGCGGGTGATGGATGGCCAGAAGGCCGAGTTGGGCTTCACGTCACCGCCCTACAACGCCGGCAACAACGCCCTCGGCGGCAATGCCAGGCGGGTCGACAGCAAGTACATCCATGACAGCGACAGCCGCACGCCGCAAGAGTACCGCGAGCTCCTCGAGGGCTTCTCTGCCCAAGCGCTGGCGCACTGCCCCGTGCTGATGGTGAACATCCAGCTCCTCGCCGGGAACAAGCGGGTGGTTCTCCGGTGGATGGCGGACAACGCCAGCCACTTCTGCGACCTGGCCGTCTGGTGCAAGGGCGGAGGGCAGCCCGCCGTGGCCAAGAAGGTCATGAACTCCCGGTTCGAGCTGCTCGTCCTCTTCTCGCCGGAGGAGGAGGCATCCCGGGCGATCGAGACCGCCCAGTTCCACGGCACGGTGAGCAACGTCTACGACGGGCCCGGGGCCTCCGGCGAGAACGTGGCCTCCGAAGAGCATGCGGCGACCATGCCGGTCCACCTGGCGATCTGGGCCTTGAGGCATTTCACGGCGCCGGGATCCCTGGTCCTGGAGCCGTTCCTGGGCTCCGGCACGACCCTCATCGCGGCCGAGCAGCTCGGACGACGTTGCTTCGGGATTGAACTGGAGCCGCGCTACGTGGATGTCGCGGTCCAACGTTGGGAGAGCTTCACCGGCCGGAAGGCCGTTCGGGAGGCCAGGCCATGAAGTGCCGGTGCAGGCGATGCGGAAGACAGTTCGAGGCGCCCGTGGAATCGCGGCACCGGCTGCTCTGCGGGGATTCCACGAAGGGTGCCGATCTGACGACGCTGATGGGAGGACAGAAGGCGACTATGCTGTTCACCGATCCGCCGTGGAACGTCGCCATCGGGGGCGACGCGAACCCCCGGCACCGCCAACGCCCGGGGCTGCAGAACGACGATCTGTCCCCGGCGGAGTACCAGGCGTTCCTGGAATCCTGGATCACGCGGGTCCCGTCCGTCGTGACGGGCGACGTGTACTGCATTCTCGGTGCGTCGGAGTGGCCGCGCCTGGACGCGGTCCTTCGCGCCTGCGGATTCCACTGGTCGGCCACGGTGATCTGGGTCAAGGATCTGTTCGTCCTGGGCCGGAGCAAGTATCACCGCCGGTACGAGCCGCTCTGGTACGGCTGGCACACGAAGGGGGCATCCTCGTTCTGCGACCGGCGGGATCTGGACGACGTGTGGGAGATCGCCCGCCCCCGCGTCAGCGACGACCACCCGACGATGAAGCCCGTCGAGCTGGTCGCGCGTGCCGTGACCAACTCCTCACAAGCTGGACAGGTGGTGCTGGACCTCTTCGGCGGCAGTGGCTCGACGCTCATCGCCTGCGAGCAGACGGGGCGGAGGGCGTTCCTGATGGAGCTTGATCCGCTGTACTGCGACGTGATCGTGAAGCGGTGGGAGCAGTTCACCGGCAGGAAGGCCGAGCGGACGGAGGCGAAGGTCCAAGAGAGAACCCCGGTCCCTGTCGGAACCGGGGTGAGGGAGGCGCGGACGTGACGTACGCGCTAGTTGGCCAGCGTGAACTTGCCGCGCTCGGTCTTGCGGAACCGGCTCTCGCTGCCCTTGACGGCGATCTCACGGATGATCGCGGCGTAGATGGTCGCCGCCGGCGTCTTGCCGCCGGTCTGCCAGAGCTTCTTGGCCAGCATCTGCTCGACCATGGTCTTGGTGTTCAGCGGTTCGCCGGCCTCAGCCAGCACCTTGGCGGCGGCGTCCAGCCCGCTGGGCTTGCCGGCGCGGGGCTTCCGCTCCTTGGCGGGGGCCTTCGGTTTGGCCTTCGACGTTGGAGCAGCGCCCTTGGCCGCCTTCGCCTCGGCCTCGTACTGGGCCTTGGTCACAACTCGCTTCTTCGGGGCCTGCTGCTTCTTGGCGCCCTTCTTGGTCTTCTTGGCTTTCATGTGTCTTTCCTTTCTGCTGTGTCCCTTCGGGACGGTTCTCTAGAGTCCGACCTCGTCGCAGAGGCGGTTCAATTCATCCTCGCCGCCGACCACCGTGGTCAGCAGCTCGCGGAACCACGTCACCTGGCGGACGACGTCCGCGTCCATCGTCCGGACCGGCTGGAGGTACGCCGCGATGGCGGCCACGGCGTGCGGGCTGAGGTTCCCGCGGAGGGCGTCGGCCAGGACGTCCTCGGGCTTGGGGTCTTCCGGCACGGTCACGCGGCGCTTCTTGCCGTGGACCTCCACGTCGTAGACCTTGCCGG
>Ga0307378_10002769_pt1 | contig 26320 bp, 17 predicted proteins | sample UN1MG_FD_202238 | JGI IMG/M metagenome (GOLD analysis project Ga0307378, IMG submission 202238) | Soil microbial communities from Risofladan, Vaasa, Finland - UN-1 | ecosystem: Environmental > Terrestrial > Soil > Coastal area > Acid sulfate soil | place: Finland: Risofladan, Vaasa | collected...
GATTCAAGCCTCCCTTACTCGTGGTCGACAGCAGCCGGACGCTGAGCACACAGAGGACGATCCAGAATGCCGCCACGCCGATGGTAATCTTGGTGAAGGTGTCTCCGGCCTTGGTGCCGAAAGCGCTTTGGCCACCCATCCCGCCCAATGCGCCTGACAAGCCGCCACCCTTCCCCCGCTGGATCAGCACCAACAGGATTAGGAACAGCGCGGTGAAGAAAAGAAGGATCATGAAGAAGAAAGCCATGTTGCTTTCGCTCCTGCGTCTGGCGAGTCCACGATTTCCCTCTGTTGGGCGGTAGCATGCTATCGCGGCAAGCCGGCCACGATGCCCAGGAACTGCTCGGCCTTGAGGCTTGCCCCGCCGACCAGGGCCCCGTCGATGTTCGGTTGGGCGAGCAGGTCGGCCGCGTTGTCGGGCTTCACGCTCCCGCCATACTGAATCCGGACCGTATCGGCCACCTCCCTATTGTAGCGGTCTTCCATGAGCTTGCGAAGGTCGAGATGGACTTCCTCGGCCTGCTCCGGCGTGGCGACCTTGCCGGTGCCGATCGCCCAGACCGGTTCGTAGGCGATTGCGACTCGAAGCATCTCGTCGGCCGAAACCCCCGCCAGCGACCCGTCGAACTGGCTGCGGATCACGTCCATCGTCTTCCCCGCCTCGCGCTCGGCCAGCAGTTCCCCGACGCAGAGGATCGGCTCCAGGCCGGCTTTCAGCGCGGCGTGGACCTTCTTGTTGACGTCTTCATTGGTCTCGCCCAGGACGTGCCGTCGCTCGCTGTGGCCGAGGATAACGTGCTGACAGCACAGGTCGCGGAGCATCGAGACACTGATTTCTCCGGTGTAGGCGCCGCTCAGCTCGTGGTACACGTTCTGGGCCCCCAGGCGGACTTTGGAGCCGGCAATGGCCTTGCTGACTGCGTCGAGGTAGACGCTCGGGGGGCAGACGGCCAAGTCGACGCCCTTGACGTCTTCTGCGCCCTCTGCCACGCCTTCCGCCAGCGCGACGGCCGAGGCCCTGTCGAGGTGCATCTTCCAGTTTCCAGCAATAAACGGACGTCGCATGGGACAAAACTCCTTGGAGTCGAAATGGTAGTGTTCCTATCGCATTGATGGGGCGTCGGGGCCGGGATGAGACAATCCGTCGAGACGAGGGGGCCGTGGGGCGAAGCGGGGCCGAATTCGCAAGGCACGGACTCCCCGGCAGAATCCCTCACAAGACGTTGTCCCCTCCAATCCCCAGGATGTCAATCTCTACTCTCCCGCGACCGCCACGGGACACGACCCCAAGATCTCCAAACGAAGCGTCTTTTTTTCCAGCGCCGCGGTAACGCGTTGCACCCGGGCGTCCGTTTCGTGACCTTCCATCTCCACAAAAAACAGGTACGCCCGCTCCGAACCGGGGATCGGGAACGACTCGATCCAGGTGAGATTCAGTCGGTTTCGCTTGAAGATCCCCAAAGCATCGGCCAGGGCGCCGGGTTGGTGTTCCACCTGGAACATCATGGCCGTGCGGTCGTTGCCGGTCCGCTCTGCCGATTGCTCGCCAATGACCGTGAACCGTGTGGTGTTCGTCGGGTTGTCTTCGATCCGTTCCGCCAGTGCATCGAGTCCGTAGTGAACGCCTGCCTGAAGGCTGGCAATGGCCGCCGCTCCCGGCTTCTCGCTGGCCAACTGGGCGGCCGTTGAAGTGCTCGTCACTTCGATGGTACGGGCGCCGGGCAAGTGCTTCGCCAGCCAATTCCGGCACTGGGAGAGAGCCTGGGGCTTGCTATACACCTCCCGAACGTCGCTCCTCAAACACATCCCCAAAAGGGTGTGGTGGATCTGCAACTCCACTTCGCCACAGATGCGGACCGGGAGCCGAGTGAACATGTCCAACGTGTCGGCAATGCGTCCGTCGGTCGAATTCTCGATCGGCACGATGCCGAAGTCGCAGTGGCCGCGGTTCACCTCTTCGAACACGGCCGCAATGCTATCGACCGGTGCGAACTGCACGGACTGGCCAAAGCGATGAATGGCTGCCAGGTGGCTGTAGCTGTACTCAGGGCCAAGGAATGCGATTCTCAGGTCCCTGAGGAGCGATCGGCACCCGCTCACCAGCTCGCGGAACACGGCCCGAACACAACGGCCCGACAAGGGCCCCCTGTTCAGGCTGGCCAGCCGAGAGAGTCCCTCTTCCTCCTGCCCCAGAGTGAACGCAGGCTGGTCACTTGCCTTTCTCAGCTTGCCGATCTTCACGTTGAGCCGAGCCCTCTCATTGAGCGAACTGAGCAGGTCGCGGTCCAGTTGCCTGATTCGGGATTCGAGGGCTGGCAGACTGCTCCCGCGGGAGGAGGTCTTCTTGGTCGTCCGTGTATTCGCCGTCTTCTTTCTCGCTCTCGTCTTAGCCATCGGAAAGACCTCGGGACTGGGATAATGGGCCCGTCCGAAGTGGGGGCAGTCGCATGTCCGCATCGCTCTCTGTTCTTGTACTGGCCGCGACTCACACTGTCAACCAATCACCCCACCCGACAGATCAAAACCGTGCATCCCACAGCTCTCAGGACATCCGCGACAGCTATTCTGGCGGGAGTGTCACCCCTATTTCCAGGGGGAATTGCTCCGGTTCTGGTCGTGTCAAAATGGCAGTCGGCCCCAAAGCGATTGGGAACCCTACGTTGACTGCCCAGAGAGATGCCGTCATAAGCGCATACGTGAAAAGGCTTTGCGTCGATTTCTTCAACTGGTATCGATCGCGGCACGTTGTTTGCGTAGCGGTGGAATTGCAGATGCAGAGTGCCAGAGTCTGGCACAGCGCCCCCGATTGACCTGGGGCCCCCCGATTGACACAGGCCGGCGGAGGCGTCCTCGTCAATCGCATTCCTGCGCCGAAGCTGGATCGTTGGAGCGTTGGCCGGGCATCGCGGGTTTTCCGGATAGCGAGAAAGGAGCAGTTGATGGCTCAAGGAGAAAAGATCATCGGGATTGATTTGGGGACCACCAACTCGGTGGTCGCCGTGATGGAGGGCAGAGAGGCGAAAGTCATCCCCAATGCCGAGGGGAATCGGCTGACCCCGAGTGTGGTTGCGTTTACCGACAAGGATGAAGTCCTGGTCGGGGAGCCGGCCCGACGCCAGGCAGTCACCAACCCGCACCGGACCGTCTATTCGATCAAGCGATTCATGGGTCGGCGGCATAACGAGGTGTCCTCCGAAGAGAAGATGGTCCCGTACGCGGTTGTGGGCGGACCTCAGGATTACGTGAAGGTCTTGGTCGACGGTCGAGAGTTCACGCCGCCCGAGATCTCGGCCAAGACGCTGCGAAAGCTGAAAGAGGCGGCGGAGGCCTACTTGGGGCACAAGGTCAACAAGGCGGTGATCACCGTCCCGGCCTACTTCAACGACTCCCAGCGTCAAGCCACCAAGGACGCCGGACAGATCGCCGGCCTGGAGGTCGCGCGGATCATCAATGAGCCCACGGCCGCTGCGCTGGCTTACGGTCTCGACAAGGAAGAGGCCGAGAAGATCGCGGTGTTCGACTTCGGCGGCGGGACTTTTGACATCTCCATACTCGAGGTCGCCGAAGGCGTCTTCCGGGTCATCAGCACCAACGGGGACACCCACCTAGGTGGCGACGACATTGACGAGCAGTTGATCAACTACGTGGCCGAGGAATTCAAGAAAGAGCAAGGAATCGATCTCCGCGGCGACACGATGGCGCTGCAGAGGTTGCAGGAGGCATGCGAGAAGGCCAAGAAGGAACTCAGCTCCGCCCAGGCGACCGACATCAACCTGCCGTTCATCACCGCCGACGCGGCCGGCCCGAAGCACCTGCAAATGAACATCACGCGGGCGAGATTCGAGCAGTTGGTCGACCACATCGTCGAGCGCCTGCGCGGGCCGGTCCAGCAAGCGATGAAGGACGCCAAGATGAGCCCCGGCGATATCGACGAGGTCGTGCTGGTCGGCGGCTCCACGCGAATCCCCAAGGTGCAGGAGCTGGTCAAGTCAGTCTTCGGCAAGGAGCCCCACAAGGGGGTCAATCCGGATGAAGTGGTAGCCGTGGGAGCGGCGATCCAGGGCGGCGTGTTGGCCGGTGAGGTGCATGACGTGCTCCTTCTGGACGTGACTCCGCTTTCGCTGGGGATCGAGACGCTGGGCGGCATCATGACCAGGCTGGTGGAGCGGAATACCACGATCCCGACCGAAAAGAAGCAGATCTTCAGCACTGCCGAAGACAACCAGATGGCGGTCACGGTGCGCGTATTCCAGGGCGAGCGCGAGATGGCGGCCAACAACCGCCTGCTCGGGCAGTTCAATTTGGAGGGGATCCCGCCCGCCCCCCGCGGCGTGCCTCAGATCGAAGTCACGTTCGACATCGACGCCAACGGAATCCTCAACGTTTCGGCCAAAGATCTCGGCACCCGAAAGGAGCATAAGGTGCGGATCGAGCAGTCGGCAGGGCTCTCCGAGGGCGACATCGATAACATGCGCACGGAAGCTGAGCAGCACGCCGAAGAGGACAAGACGAAGCGGGAGCTGGCCGAGTTGCGCAACCAGGCCGACTCCATGTGCTGGCAGTTGGAAAAACTCGTCAAGGAGCACGAAGCCAAGCTCGGCGACGCGGACAAGGGCGCGATCAACGCGGCCATCGCGAAGACCCGCGACGCCGCCAAGGGCGAGAGCGCCGAGACGATCAGGTCGGCGCTGCACGAGCTGGAGCAGGCTTCGCACGCGCTGAGCAAGACCTTGTACGAGGCTGCGGGGAGCCAGACGGGCGGTCCGAGGGCAGCACCGGGCGGCGCGTCGGACGCGGGCACGAAGCCCGGCGGCCAACCGGCCGACGGCGGTGACGAGGACGATGCCATCGACGCCGATTTCGAAGTCAAAGACTCGTAGCACACGCGGAAGGCGTGCCGCGGTTGCCTCCGGTCGCGGCACGCCTTGCACCGACGCCTGGCCGCGATCCTTCTTCAGGGGACCGTTTCTCATCTTGCGCCCCTCGGTGGACGGTCCCGCGCGGGCCGCACGATGCCGACGGGAACCCACGAGAGGAGGACCCAAACCATGGCCTTTCGTTTCGACAAACTGACCATCAAGGCCCAGGAGGCTGTCCAGCGCGCCCAGTCGCTCGCCGCCGACCACGGCCACCCCGAAATCGAGCCGCTGCATCTCTTGGCCGCTCTGCTCCGCGAGACGGAGGGGATCACGGGCTCGATCCTGGACCGTATCGGTGCAAACCGTGTCCAGCTCGACGCCATGGTTCAGTCGGAACTGGGGCACTCTCCCAAAGTCGCTGGGGGCACGGCGCCGCAGCCGGGGGATGCTCTGGGCAGAGTGTTCGAAGCCGCCCAGCAGGCAGCCGACTCGATGAAGGACGACTACGTCTCGACCGAACACCTTCTGCTCGCCTTGAGCCGGGTCGACTCCAAGGCCAAGAACGTCCTTCAACTGAATGCCATCCGGGAGAAGGAGCTACTCAAGGCGTTACAGGCGATCCGGGGCAGCGTCCGGGTCACCGACCAGAACCCGGAAGGGAAGTTCCAAGCGCTCGAGCGCTACGGGATCGACCTGGTCGAGCAAGCCCGACGCGGGAAACTCGATCCGGTGGTGGGACGCGACCGGGAAATCCGCCGCGTCATCCAGGTCCTCTCGCGGCGGACCAAGAATAACCCCGTCTTGATCGGCGAGCCCGGCGTGGGAAAAACCGCCATCGCCGAAGGGCTTGCCTTGCGGATCCAGACCAGCGACGTGCCCGAAAGCCTCAAGAACAAGCGGGTCATGGCGCTCGACATGGGGGCGCTGGTCGCCGGAACGAAGTTTCGGGGCGAGTTCGAAGAGCGTCTCAAGGCCGTGCTCCGCGAGGTCCAGGACGCCGGCGGAAACGTGATCCTCTTCATCGACGAGCTGCACACGGTGGTCGGCGCCGGCAGGGCGGAGGGGGGCAGCGACGCCGCCAACCTGCTCAAGCCCGCCCTGGCTCGCGGCGAGCTCCGCTGCATCGGGGCCACCACGCTGGACGAGTACCGTCAACACATCGAGAAAGATGCCGCCCTGGAGCGGCGGTTCCAGCCGGTCTACGTCGACGAGCCTTCGGTGGACGACACGATCACGATCCTCCGCGGACTGAAGGAACGCTACGCAACGCACCACGGCGTGAAGATCAAGGACTCGGCCCTGGTGGCCGCGGCCCAGCTTTCGTACCGCTATATCCCCGATCGTTTCCTGCCGGACAAGGCCATCGACCTGGTCGACGAAGCGGCAAGCCGCGTGGCGATCGAGTCGGAGAGCGTGCCCGCTCCCATCGACGAGCTGGAGAAGCGGCTCTTCCAGCTCGACCTGGCCGCCCAGCAACTCCGCGACGAAGGGGAGGAGCACACCAAGGAAGAGCTCGCCGAGATCGACAGGCAACGGAAAGAGCTGGAAGAGAAGAAGCGTCGCCTCCACGAGCAGTGGCAGCGGGAGAAGGGCGGGATCGGGGACGCCAGCCAGATGCGTCGCGAGCTGGAGCGATTGGAGCACGAGTACAGTCAACGCAGCGCCGCCATCCTCGAGGCGAGGAAGAACAACGTGCGCGTCGATGAAAACGAGATGCGCGAGGTCTACGAGCTGGAAGTCGCCAAAAAGAAACTCGCCGACGAGCTCGCCGACGCCAAGACAAGCGAACCGGCCAACGGGGGCCAGAAGCTCCTGAGCGAGGAAGTCGGCCCGGAGGAGATCGCCGAGGTGGTCAGCGCCTGGACCGGTATTCCGTTGGCCCGAATGATGGAGACGGAGCGGGCGAAGCTGCTGGTCTTGGAAGAGCGAATCCATCAACGATTGGTCGGGCAGGACGAAGCCGTCGAGGCCGTGGCCAACGCCGTCCGGCGGAGCCGCTCGGGCTTGCAGGACCCCCGCCGGCCCGTCGGGTCGTTCATCTTCCTCGGCCCCACGGGCGTGGGGAAGACCGAGCTCTCGAAAGCGCTGGCCGAGGTCATGTTCGACGACGAAAACGCCATGATCCGCCTCGACATGAGCGAGTTCATGGAACGGCATACGGTCAGCCGCCTGATCGGGGCGCCCCCGGGCTACGTCGGCTACGAGGAGGGGGGACGCCTCACCGAAGCGGTGCGTCGCCGTCCCTACTCGGTGATCCTGCTCGACGAGATTGAAAAGGCCCATCGCGACGTCTTCAACGTCCTCCTGCAAGTGCTCGACGACGGCCGCCTGACCGACAACCACGGTCACACGGTCGATTTCACGAACACGATCATCGTGATGACCTCCAACATCGGCAGCCAGCTCGTTCAGAAGATCACTCACGAGGGAGGCACGGAAGAGGAGATCCGCGACGCCGTCACCGAATCGCTGCACGCCCGGTTCCTGCCCGAGTTCTTGAACCGGATCGACGAGGTGATCATCTTCCACCCGTTGACGGGCGCGCAGATTCGCCGAATCGTCCGGCTCCAGATCGACCGCCTGCGGAGCCAACTCGCCCAGAGCAACGTCCGGCTCGAAGTCACCGACGTGGCGATCGAGGCCATCGCCCGGCGGGGCTACGATCCGTCGTTCGGCGCCCGCCCGCTCAAACGGGTCATCCAGCAGAGCATCCAGAACCCCCTGGCCGTGGAGATCCTCAAGCGCGAGTTTGCCGAGGGGAGCCGGGTGGCGGTCGATTGTCGGGACGGCGAGTTCACCTTCCAGCGGATCGAAGCGGAGGAAGCGGGCTAGCCCGGGCCTCTTCGAAGGGCTGACCGAGTTGGGCCGGTGGGCCGAACGTCCTGAGATGGAGCCCTGCGTGGTCGAGGAACGGGGCCGAGGAACGGGGGCCGGAAACCGCGGGATTCCGGGGGGAGCGAAGCGCTCGTTTGGCCGCGCGGATGCCAATAGGACCGGCCCAACTCCGACAATCGGCGACCGATTGGGAGCCGCCGAGCCAGCCTCCGTGCCCAGACCTCTCCCCTCCCCCATCCTGGCCAGCCAGGCATCCTATATTCTCAGTGGAGGGCGGCGTGCGTCTGAACGTCTAGTCTCTGTGAGGGGTATGGGCTGTGGCGGATATGTCCCTGTTGGGTCTCCAGCTACCGGCCTCACTCATCCTTGGGGCGGTCGCGGCGACCGCCTACTTGATCGGCTACGTCCGCCACCGAGGGCGCCAGTTCACGTTGCTCGACGCCCTTCTGGTGGCAGCCATCATGGCCGTCGGCACCGCCGTGGCCATGCCGCTCATGAGCGCTGCCAGCGACCGCGCCAATTCCGGTGTGCTCCAACAGAACTTGCATACCCTGCGGGAGCAAATCGCCCTGTACAAGGCGGAACACGGGGCACAACCCCCGTTGCTGTTTGAAGGCCAATTCCCCCAGTTGACGCACGCAACCAACTCGCGGGGGGTTCCCGGACCTGTTGGAAAAGAGTATCCCTGCGGACCGTACCTCCCCGCCGGCGTGCCCATGAACCCCTTCACCGGGGCCTCCCTGGTCACCGCCGCCGACTCGTTTCCGCCAACCGCTCCCAGCGACGTCGGCGGTTGGCTCTACCATCAGCCGACGGGCCGCGTCGTGCCGGACCTGGAAGGTCATCTGAACGACTGAAACGCGGCCTGGGTGAAGCGCGGGCGAAAACCAACGGGCGCGTCTTGCAGAGCGCCCCCGCCGGCCATGTGCCGGCGGAAGAGGGGGAGAAGAGGGGAGGACTGCGGCGCCCGGTTCGGAAACCTCCTTGCCACGGCACAAGGCGGTTGCGAAACGCGCTGGTCAGGGGACAGCTCCACAAGGCAGACGCGACCGGCCTGGGAACGGCCGGTCGCTGTTTTTTGACGGCGCGGCGGGTACTCAGCGCTCCTCGAGACCCCAGCTTGTGACGATGACGTCGCCCCCCGGGGTAAGACTGCGGATCTTATCGCTGATCATCGACCGTTCTGAGACCGTGGCCTTCTTCAGCCGCCTCGACAATTGGCCCATCTTCTTGCGACGATGTCGACGGCGTTTGATTTCCTTACGGCGTTCGCTGCACGGCACTTCCGACTCCTCCTTTGTACAGGCTGCCTGAGGTTGGCTGCCCCCAATTCATTGGCGACACCCAGCCTCAGGAGGGCGAGCGACCCACTCCGCACTGTCTCTTCTACCAAATCGCAGTCGGAACGTCAACGTAGCGCCGGGGCGCCAACGAATCCCTCGTGCCCGTCAGCCGGGTTTGGCGCGTCTCGGGCCCGTCGTGGATCGCAAGACAATGGGAGCCGCCCGTTGTATCGGCACGTGAAACCGGTTACCCTGGGACCCGTTCCGGCTTGGTTGATTCCCTACGACCGGAGATCGGCACGACGCTGAGCGGGACAAGCAGAAGCCTGCACGGTCGGGTGCCACTGGCGTCTCGCCAGTGCACGGGCAAGATGCCCGTGCCACCCTATTGCACCGTGCAATCTGTAATCCGTCCCGCTTAGCGAAGGCATGCCGGAATCGCAGATGCCCCTCGGAAAAAGAGACGGAAAGGTGGAATGATGAAGAGAGAACCGGTGCGGAGCGTTGCCGCCTGGCTGGCGGTGGTGTCGTGGTGTCTGCTTCCCGGCGCAGTCCTTGCCGCCGAAGCTGCCTACGAGGTGGAAGCTCGGGCGGAGGTGAAGATCCCGATGCGAGACGGCGTCGAGCTTTCGGCGAACGTCTTCCTGCCCAAGGCGGAAGGCAAGTTTCCCGCGGTGCTCGCTCGAACGCCGTACGGGAAGGGGGGCACGCGAGGCGGCGAGGGGCATTTCTACGCGTCGCGCGGGTACGTCTACCTCAGCCAGGACTGCCGGGGCCGAGGCACGTCGCAAGGCGAGTGGGTTCCCTTCGTCAACGAGGCCCGCGACGGCCAGGACACGCACCAGTGGATCCTGAAGCAGCCCTGGTCGAACGGCACGATCGGCACGACGGGCGGCTCCTACGTCGGCTTCACGCAATGGATCTCCGCGCCGAACGCCGGCGACTATCTCAAGGCGATGTTCCCGGTGGTCCCGCTCGTCGACCCCTACCACGACATTGCGTACGTGGGCGGGGCGTTCCAGCTTTCGCTGATGATGGGATGGGGCGCGGGGGTGTCGGGCAAGGGCGCTATAAGTGGCTGGAACAACGAGGATTGGCAGAAAGCGTTTCGGGCCCTGCCGCTTCGCACGTGGGACACGGCCATCGGCGCCGAGGTCCCGTACCTGCGCGACTGGGTGGCCCATCCGCGGTTCGACGACTACTGGAAACCAAGCACCATGCGCGGCCGCAAGAAGGACATCACCACGCCGATCTACGCCGTGTGTGGATGGTACGACCTGTTCGCCAAGAGCGTGCTCGACCACGTCAACACCGTCAGGCAAGAATCGCCCTCCGAACAGGCGCGACGTCACCAACACCTCCTGATGGGGCCGTGGATTCACGGAATCAGCCGGGACGGAAAGGTGGGCGAGCTCGATTTCGGCAAGGACTCCGTGGTCGACCTGGGTGCGATTCGGGCCGAATGGTTCGACCACTGGCTGAAGGGCGAGAAGCCGGGCGTCGACGCGTGGCCGCCGCTGCGGATCTTCGTCATGGGACGCAACCAGTGGCGCGACGAGCAGCAGTGGCCCCTGGAGCGAACGCAGTACACCCCGTACTACTTCCACGGCCAAGGCTCGGCGAACACGCTCGACGGCGACGGCGCGCTCAGCACGGCGAAGCCCGGCCAAGAGCCCGCCGACCGGTTCGACTACGATCCGGACGATCCGGTGCCGACCCTGGGCGGCTGCAATCTGTCCCACTGTCCGCTCGGCCCTCACGACCAGACGCAAGCCGAAAAGCGGCGCGACGTGCTCGTCTTCACCAGCGACGAATTGACCAGCGAGCTGGAGGTTACCGGGCCGGTCGAGGTCGTGCTGTACGCCGCCAGCAGTGCGACGGACACCGACTGGACGGCCAAGCTGGTCGACGTATGGCCGGACGGGCGCGCCATCAACCTGTGCGACGGGATCATCCGCGCCCGCTACCGCGAATCGGCCGACGAGCCGACGCCGATCGAGCCGGACAAGGTCTATCGCTACGAGATCGACCTCTGGGTCACCAGCAACGCCTTCCTGCCGGGCCACAAAATCCGGGTCGAGATTTCCAGCAGCAACTTTCCCCGCTTCGACCGCAATCCGAACACCGGGCATCCGTTCGGCGCCGACGCGGAGTTGAACAAGGCGTCCCAGACCGTGTATCACGACGCCGAGCACCCTTCGCACGTCCTCCTGCCGGTGATCCCGTGACGGCGTGCCCGCGTGAATTGGAGAACCATCCGCTTCCATCGAAAGGACCTGCTTCCATGTCCGAAATGAACCGGCGTCAATTCCTCGACCGCTCTGGAAAGACCACGCTCGGCTTTGCGGCCGGGGCCACGATTCTCGCCAACGCTCGATCCGTCCGGTCGGCCGCCGCCAACGAGCGGCTCGTGCTGGCGATGGTCGGCGTCGGCGGAGGGCGGGGCCACTCGCTGGCCATGGGGTTTCTGGATCGCGGCGATTGCGAGATCGCCTACGTATGCGACGTGAACCGCCAGTTGCACGAGCCGCGAGCGAAGGAGTACGCCTCGCGTCAAGGGGGCAAACGTCCTCAATGCATGCAGGACTTCCGCGAGATGCTCGAAGACGCTTCGGTCGACGCCGTGGTGATCGCCACCCCGCCACACTGGCACGCCCTGGCGACGATTCTGTGCTGCCGGGCCGGCAAGGACGTCTACTGCGAGAAGCCGCAGAGCCACAGTTGCTGGGAAGGCCGCCAAGCGGTCGAGGCCGCCCGAAAGTACGACCGGATCGTCCAGATCGGCACGCAGAACCGCAGCGCCCCGTACAACCTGGCCGCCAAGCGATACCTCGAAGAGGGCAAGCTGGGTCGGGTGCACCTATGCCGGGTGTTTAATCAGAAATTCGTGGCCGACTTCGAGTGGGGCCCCGACGAAGACCCACCGGAGACGCTCGACTGGGACATGTGGAACGGCCCGGCCCCGGAGCGCAAGTACAACAAGGCGCTCCACCTCCAGTGGCGCCAGCTCTGGGACTACTCCGGCGGCGACATGGCCTACGACGCGATCCACCAGATCGACCTGGCCCGGTGGCTGTGCGGTGTCGATTACCCGAGCACCGCCTATAGCACGGGCGGGCGATTCAATACGCAAGGGGCCGCCGAGACGCCCGACACGCAGATGGCCGTGTTCGAGTTCCCCGAGATGCTGATGACCTTCGAGGAGACGCTCTACACGCCCTACATGCTCAAGACCGACGGCGGAATCCGCGACGGCGACATGTTCCCCTACTGGCCCCAAAACACCACGCACATCGAGCTCTACGGCGACCAGGGCGTGATGTACGTGGGCCGGATGGGCGGCGGCTGGCAGGTCTACGTCCGCCCCAAGAGCCGAGAACCGGTGGTCAAGGACCAGATGTTCGGCCGCTTCCCCGACCCGGACCACAAGGAGAACTTCGTCCAGTCGGTCAGGAGCCGCAATCGGCCCAACGCCGACGTCGAAGAAGGCCACCGCAGCACGCTCCTGGTCCACTACGCCAACATCAGCTACCGGCTCGGCGGCCGGAAGCTGCGAATCGACCCCAAGACCGAGCGAATCGTCGACGATCCGGAGGCCATGCGGTTCTTCAAGCGAGAGTATCGCAAGCCGTGGGTGGTCGAGGACGTGGTGTAGGGGCCCGGGCGCATGTCGTGGGACAGCAAACGGGGAGCCAACGGCAACCGCAGGCTTCTCCGGACACGCCCCACGGGCGCGGCCGATCGTTCGTCAATCGGCCACGAACGGTATTTCACGCCCGTATCGATCGTCACCATTCCCCAAGAGGCAACGCATGTTACCGCACAATCGCCGCAACTTCCTGAAACGCACCGTCGCCGGCAGCGCACTTGCGACGTTCGTCCTCTCCGGCACGAAAGCCTCCGGCCGAGTGCTGGGAGCCAACGACCGCGTCCGCATCGCTGTAGCAGGAATCAACGGGCGAGGAAAAACACACCTGACGGGATTCGGTCAGATGAAGGACGTCGAGATCGCCTACCTCGTCGATCCCGACAGCCGGCTGTTTGCCTCCAGAAGCAACCTGGTGAAGGAGAAGGCGGGCAACACGCCCGCCTGCGTACAGGACGTTCGTCAGGCACTAGACGACAAAAACCTCGACGCCGTTTCCATTGTCACGCCCAACCATTGGCACGCGCTGATGGGCATCTGGGCGTGCCAAGCTGGCAAGGACGTGTATGTCGAGAAGCCCTGCAGCCACAACATCCTCGAAGGCCGCAGACTCGTCGAGGCGGCGAGAAAATACGACCGCATCGTCCAGCATGGCACGCAACGGCGGTCCGATCCGCAATGGATCCGGCTGACCAACGACGTTCGCAACGGGAAATACGGCAAACTGCTGGTCGCCTACGCTTTTGACAGGCGGGACAGGCGTAGCATCGGCATCGAGGAGCCGCAGAAGCCGCCCCGCGAACTGGACTTCGATCTTTGGCTTGGCCCCGCGCCCGTGCAGCCGTTCCGCACGAATCTCGTGCATTACCGTTGGCACTGGATGTGGGACTTCGGCAACGGCGAGATCGGGAACCTGGGGTCGCACGATATCGACGTCTGCCGCTGGGCCATGCCCGTCGGCGCGGCCCCGAAGAGCGTCGTCAGCCTCGGCGGTCGCTTCGGATATAAGGATCAGGGCCAAACGCCTAACACTCAGTTGACCATGATCGACTTTGGCGAGGTCAAGCTGTTGCATGAGGTTCGCGGCCTGGTCGCGAACGACCAATGGAAGATTACCGACGAGTTCTACACCGACGAAGGCGTGGTCCGGGATGGCAAGTTCTACGCCAAAGGCGAGAGCAAGGGCGTGCCGATCGAGAACGCTCCGCCTCCCGGCGCCCCTGAGCAGGGACCGCGTCATATGCAGGATTTCATCGATTGTGTGCGGAGCCGGAAACGTGAAGACCTTCATGCTGAGATCCTTGAAGGGCATCGGTCCGCGCTGCTGGTCCACCTGGGCAACATTTCCTACCGCCTTGGCGAGGACGTGCCCTTCGACAGGCTGACGAAGCCCTTCGACGGCGATAAGATGTTCCGCGAATCGTTCGAGGACATGAAACGCCACTTGGCCGACGCCGGTCGGCTTGAGCTGGCCAATTCCACGTATCGTCTCGGACGCACGTTGTCGTTCGACGCCCGGGCCGACGAGTTTGTTGGAGCCCCGGACGCAAACCAGTTGCTCAGCCGTCCCTACCGCGGCCCCTTTGTGGTACCGGAATCGGTGTAGAAGGAGAGTTGTCTCCGCGGAAGCAGAACCACAGGAGTATCCCATGGACACCTTTCATCGTCGTCATCTTCTAACAACCGCGGTTGGCGCCGGCGCGGCCGTCGCGGTGGGGCAATGGCTCGAACCGACCGCAAGCGCGGCCGATCCTCCCAAGCAACGGATCAAGATCGGCCAGATCGGCACGGGGCATGAGCATGCCTCGGGCAAGATGAGCACCGTTCGAAGACTCAGCGACCACTATGAGGTCGTCGGTATCGTCGAGCCGGACCCCGAGTTGCGCAAGAGGTGGCAAGACCACGGGGTCTATCGGGGTCTGACGTGGATGACCGAAGAGCAACTGTTCAATACCCAGGGGCTTCAGGCCGTGGCCGTGGAGGTTGACTCCGACGATGACCACCTGATGGACATCGCCGGGCGTTGCATCAACGCCGGCATGCACATCCACTTGGACAAGCCGGGGGGAGAATCGTTCAGCAAGTTCAAGAAGGTGCTGGATGAGGCCGGGCGACGCAAGCTGACGGTACAACTGGGTTACATGTACCGGAACAATCCGGCGGTACAGTTCTGTCGCAATGCCGTTCAGCAAGGCTGGCTCGGACAAGTCTTTGAGGTCGACTGCGTCATGAGCAAGTTTTCCGGGGTCAGTTACCGGAAGTACCTCTCCCAGTTTCGGGGTGGGACGATGTTCATTTACACTTGCCACCTGATCGACCTTGTTGTGGGTTTGGTGGGTAAGCCCGATCGAATCGTTTCCTTCCCGCGTCAAACGCGGTCGGATGCAGGGGAGATGTGCGACAACGGACTGGTTGTGTTTGAGTATCCGAAGACGACGGCCACGATCCGCACGTGCTCGCTCGAGGTGGAGGGCTACAAGCGGCGGCAATTGGTCGTCTGCGGCGATGAGGGAACGGTTGACATTCGCCCACTGGAGACATTCGACGCCCGCCCCCCGCAGCAACTCAAGCTCCGTCTCGCCCTGTCGAAGGATCGCGAATCTTACAAGAAGGGGTATCAGGAAGTCTCCTTCCCGCAGCCGCCGGGACGATACGACTTTCAGTTGATCGAATTGGCTCAGATCATTCGCGGCGAAATCGAGAATCCTTATCCGCTGGAACACGAGCTGATCGTTCAGGAATGCCTGCTGAAGGCCTGCGGATACCCGCTGAGCTAAGTCACTTGACCAAGCACCGAGAGTGGAGAACCCGTATGAGCGATAGCGATCGGGACACCGTCCAGCCGTTGGCAAACCACGGCTGGCGCGTCACCTTCGCCGGCTTGGGCATCAACTTGGCGCTTGCCATCATGTACACGTGGAGCGTCATCAGCAAAGGTGTGCCCGACGCTTGGGGCTGGTCCCAGTCGGAAAGGTCGTTGCCTTATGCGGTGAGCTGCCTGGTGATATGCCTGGTGATGGTGCCCGCCGGGCAGATGCAGGACAAGCTCGGTCCGCGTCTGGTTGCCACGATCGGTGGCATCCTCGTTGGCTTGGGGATGATTCTGGCCAGCTTCACCACGACGCCGCTGGGCTACGTCCTGGGATTCGGCGTGCTGACCGGCGCGGGCATCGCTTTCGCCTACGCGTCGGCGACTCCGCCGGCGGTCAAGTGGTTCCCGCCCGCCAAGACCGGCATGATTGTGGGGATCGTGGTTTCCGGGTTCGGCTTGGCGCCCGTGTATGCCGCGCCGCTGTCGAATTGGCTGATCGGCAGCTTCGGGCTGGCCCAGGCTGTCATGATTCTGGGCGTGGCGTTTCTGGTGGTCGTGTCGGGGTTGGCACAGATTCTCAAGACGCCGCCGCCAGGATATGTGCCGCCCGGCACGTCGCCGGCCCCGGTCGCCGCCGGCCCACTGGAGAAGCAAGATTACCGTCCCCGGGAAATGCTGGGGACCTGGCAGTTCTACGTGCTGTGGTTCATGTACGCCTGCGGCGCGGGCGCCGGGCTGATGATTATCTCCAAGCTCGTCAAGATCGCATCGGCCCAGGCAGGCCTCGAACTGGGCTTCGTCCTGGTGGCCGTTCTGGCTGTCGGAAACGGCGCCGGGCGCATCGTTGCCGGCATTGCATCCGACAAGATCGGACGAAGGGCCACGATGTTGATCTGCTTTGTGTTGCAGACGGTTCTGATACTCCTGCTATCGCAGACGACGGAGGGCTCGCTGCTGGCCAACACGGCGGTGCTGGCGGTGGTCTCGGCTCTGATCGGAGCAAACTACGGCGCGAATCTGTCGCTGTTCCCGTCGCTGACGAAAGACTACTATGGCCTAAAGAATTTTGGGGTAAACTACGGGCTGGTCTTCACGGCCTGGGGCTTCGGCGGCTTCATGCTGGCGCTGTTGGCTGGCAAGGTTTACGATGAAACCGGGAGCTTCACTTTTGCCTACTACTGCTCGGCGGCGCTGCTGGCCGTCGCGGCGGTCGTAACGCTCATCGTCAGGCCGCCACATCATATGGAAGAGGAACCGGCCGCGTAGACGCGTTCGCGCCGATCGTCGGCGATGACCAGACACACGAGAATCGGAAGAAGTCTCGCGCCCTGCCCCGCGCGTCGTCCGCAATGTTGTGACGGAGATGAACATGTACGCAGTCCTGGTCGATGAAGAACAATCGCTCGTCTGGCGCGAAGTGCCCGATCCGGTTCCGAGGACCGGCGAGCTTCTTGTTGACGTCCATGCAGCCGCGTTGAACCGTGCTGACCTGCTGCAGCGAGCGGGGAACTATCCGCCGCCACCGGGTTGGCCGGAGTGGATGGGGCTGGAGATGGCCGGCGTTGTCGTCGAGGCCCCGGCTGACAGCCGCTGGAAAGCCGGCGACGAGGTTTGTGCCCTCCTTGGCGGCGGCGGATATGCCGAACGGGTTGCTGTTCCGGCGGACATGGCCGTGCGGGTTCCGGAAGGCCTGTCCATGGTTGAAGCCGCGGCAATCCCGGAAGCGTTTGCCACCTCCTATCTGAACCTCTGCATCGAGGGTGGCATGAACGCGGGGGATACCGTTCTCATCCAGGCCGGGGCAAGCGGTCTGGGCATCGCGGCGATCCAGTTGGTGAAGACCCTTGGCGGCAAGGTGATGACGACGGTGAGCACGGAGGAGAAGGCCGAGTTCGTCCGCCGTCTCGGCGCCGATATCGTCATCAATCGGACGGTCGACGACCTCGGTGCAGCTATGGATGAACACCCGGTTGATATTGCCTTGGACTGCATCAGCGGTCCGACACTCGGGCAGTGCATCGAGAAGATGGCAATCGGAGGGCGATGGATCGTGATCGCGACGCTGGGCGGTGCAATGACCGAAATCAATATGAACAGGTTTTTCAGGCGAGGCATCAAGCTCATCGGTAGCACCCTCAGAAGCCGTTCGTCCGAGATGAAAACAGAGATCCTTGCCGGTCTTGAGAGGACTCTCTGGCAGTCGTTCTCTTCCGGGGCAATCAAGTCGGTGATCTACAAGACGCTGCCAATCACCGAGGCGGAAGAAGCCCATGCGATTCTCCAGCGTCGGGAGAACATCGGGAAAGTGGTGCTGACGGTCAAGAGGAATGCACAATGACAACAGCCTAACCGATTTCATATCGTTCTCACGCTTCCGGTGGGAACGGGAGTGCCGCGACGCTTTGCGTCCCTCGTGAGAACGCGAAGCGTCCCCGGGGTCCGTTCCGACGCAAAGCGTCGGAACGATAGGACGCTGAGACTCGCTCCTGCGCAGGAACTCAGTACACCAGATCGCGGAAGTTCCTGACCGTGTGGAAGGTGATCAGGTTGGAGTTGTGGGCGTTCTCGGCGTCGGCGTCGGCCGATCGCATCAGGACGTGCAGGTCGTCGCCGTCGATGACCATGTTGCCCCCGTGACGCGACTGGCCCACGTCGTCCACCGAGGCCACCAGGCCGGCGAAGCACCAGTCGATGCAGTTCTTGGAGAAGTGCAGGGCCAGCCGGTGCCGCTCCTGGTTGGGCATGCCGTATCGCTTCGGCTGGAGCAGCTCCACGCGCCGCATCGAATCGGTGGCCTGGGACGAAATCATCCAGAACCGGCGCGTCGGGTCGTCGTAGGCGATGTGGAACGAGACCTGCCCGCCCGGCAGCGGGACGTACAGCATCGGCTCGCCGGAAGGGGCCTCCTGGAGACTCACGGTGATCCGGCTTCCGTCGTCCGATTCGACCGCCCTGGCCAAACAGGCCAGGTTCGTCCGTCCCGTGTTCGCCCGGGCGAGGAGGTGAAACGTGTGTCCGGCCGGATCGTGCCAGACGTGGGCCGGGTCGGTGATCCGGACCAGGTTGGTCTCACCCCAACCGATCGGGGCCATGCCGCGGTAGGTGGTCGGATGCTTGTACCGGCCCGGCGCATAGAAAGGCACCCCCAGGAGCTTCGGCTCGCCGTGCTCCCGGAGCACGTCCTGGAAGCTCAGCGAGTTGGAAAACGTCCACGCTTCCGGGCGGGTGAGGTCGTCGGTCGCTCGGGCAGAAAGCACCACGGGGGCGAAAACATGCACCGGGAAGCCGTGCGGGATCGGCTCCATGATCTGCTCCATCACGAAGTAGATCCGCCCGTTCGCGTAGACGGCGCTACCCGGGTGCGAGTACCAGAGCTTGTCGCTCGTCAGCTTGACGGGGGCCGACCAGGTGTCGCCGTGATCGTCCGACCGGAGGATGGTCAGGTCGTAGCGCCCGCCGATCACGTAGACGCTCGACCCGGCCACGAAGGGGAAGCAGTCGATCATCGCCGCGTCGGTCCGGTGGACCCACGTGCGCCCGCGGTCGTCGCTCGTGTGGACCTTGACGGTCCAACTGCGCTGCTTGTCCGCCTGGGGACCGGCGCGGAGCATGCAGCCGATCAGCCGGCCGGTGGAGAGCCGCGCCAGGGCCGGGCAGTACCCGATCTCGCCGGCCGGGTCCGACGCCTTCCAAAGCACGGTGTAGTCGTTGGCCAGCGGCTCGCGTCGCGGTGCGTGCCCGCCTCGGGCGGTTCCCAGTGCCGGCGCGGCGGCCGCGCCGACCATCGATTGCTGCAGGAACGCGCGTCGGTCCATGACTTTCTCCCGTTTCTCGCTTGGCGTTTTGCCCCGTCGGCCTTATCCTACAACAATGCATGCTCCAAGCACAGCAACGGCCCGACGCGATCCGCACGTAAATGCGTGGGCCAAGCGCGCGACTTGCCTCCCGCCCGACGATCTGTCCAGCCGGACACGTAGTGCGTGCAATCTCAACCCGCTTTGGCTAGACTTGCAGAAGCCAAGGATCGGCCGAGAAACAACTACGCGACTTCCGTAGCAGGCACACGCCGTGTGCCGTCCGCCAGCTACGGCACACGGCGTGTGCCTGCTACTCCGCAGATCCAACAGGAAAGGTCAAGCCATGTCGAAGGTTCAACTCAACCGGCGTGACGCGCTGAGGGCCGGCGCCGCCCTGTTGCCGCTGGCGGCTGCGTCCCCGGCGTTCTCGAAGGAAGCCGCCGAGCCGAAAGGCGAAGTCGTGGTCGGGATGGCCACGACCAGTTTCCGGGAATACACCAACCAGCGGCTCGCCCGGGAACTGGCCCAGCGCGGCGTTCATACGGTTCAGCTCTTCCTCACGCAGTCCGACAGCAACTACTGGAAGTACAACGGTCGCAACGACCTCTCCGACCTTACGCCTGCGCGGTGCAAGGAGATCGCCGACACCTACCGCACGGCGGGCCTCTCCATCCACAGCATCGGCGTCTACACCAACCTGATCCATCCCGACGAGGCCGAGCGAAAGGCCAACCTCGACTACTTCCAGGCGATGATCGAGGTCGGCGCCCGGATGGGCGTGCGCGCGTTCATCACCGAGGCCGGACACTACTACGCCGAAGGGCCCGCGCCGCGAGTGCCCCATCACTTCCAGGAGGAGGTCTGGGGGATGATGGTCGCCACCGCGAAGCAACTGGCGACGGTGGCCGACCGCTACGACGCCACCGTGCTGGTCGAGCCGTTCTTCCGGAGCTTCTTCGCCAGCGCCAAGCGGACCCGCGTGTTCCTCGAAGAGGTCGGCTCGCCCCGCATCCGTGCGCTGTTGGACCCGGCCAACCTGCTGGAGATCAACGACCTGGAGGAGATGTTCGATCAGCTCGAGCCCTGGATCGACTGCCTCCACGCCAAGGACCGCAAGCTGCACGTCGACCGCGGCGTGCCGGCAGGCCAGGGCGATCTCGACTACCGGAAGTTCGTCACGCTGGCAGCCGCCCGCACGCCCAACGCCCCGCTGATCCTGGAGTACGTCGGCCCGAAGGACTACGACCAGGCGCTTGCGCATCTGCGCGATACGATCCGCCAGGTCGGGGTCGTCGAACGATAGCCCGGACTGTTCGTACGGCCACGTCGTAGCACGGGCATCTTGCCTGTGTTCCCCATTGCACAGGCTGGAAGCCTGTGCTACGCGCGTCGCGAGCACTCCAGTATGTCGAGGTGTTTCGAACCGCACCATCGATTCGACCGACTCTGGGCCCGGACCTGGGACCGGCCTGCGCCCTGCCTCCTCCATCGCGTGCAGCGCACCCTCACTCCTTCGCCGCCAGCGCGTCGATCTCTTCCAGCTTGAACCGCACGCTGGCGATGAACGGCATCTCGCCCTCGATCCAGTGGCCGTACGTGGTCAGGACGAACGTTCCGTCGGGCAGAAGCTCCACGGCCGGGTAGGCGCAGTCGCCGCCCTTGTGGTTATCCATCAGGCGGATGCGATACTGCCCCTCGCGGCCCCGGACGATATCATCGTAGGTCCCCACCCAGGCGACCCAATCGCCCTTGGTCGGGCTCTCGTGCGTGGTGTCGCGAAAGCTGACCACCAGGCGCCCGTCCGGGGCGTAGCGCCCCTGGTGGCGATCGCCGGTCAGCGAGCCGGGTAGCTCGATGGGCTCCGACCACGTCTTGCCTTCGTCGTCGGAAAAAACGACGAACGAGTTCCCCCGCCGGCTGTTCTCGCGCATCAAAAGCGCGATCTGGTTGCCGTCGGGTGAGCGGATGGCCCCGGGCTCGCAGAGATGGACGTCCGGGTGGTGCGCGATCACTTCCGGCTCGCTCCAGGTGAGGCCGCCGTCGGTCGAGAGCGTCTTGTAGACGTGGAACTTGCCGGTCGCCTTACCGCCGGCGCGGAGGAACCGGCCGTCGTCGTGAAACAGGGCCATGGAGGAGCCGTCCTTGAGCCGGACCACGTCGGCCATGGTCACGATCCCGCCGAAGTCGCCGATCGGCTCCAGCTCGCTCCACGTGCGGCCGTCGTCCTCGGAGACCGCCATGCGGATGGGGTATAAGCCGGAGAACATGATCAGCCGCTTCACGCCCTGCCGGTCGATCACGCGATAGATCGTGGGCACCTCCAACGACGTGGCCCAGCTTTCCGGCACCGGCAGCCGCTCGCTCCAGGTGAGCCCGGCGTCGGTGCTCCGCTTCATCACGATCGCCCCGCGACCGTGCCCTTTCGGGTAGACGGCGATCATCGTGCGGTTGTCCTCCAGGAGCACGGTCGTCGGGTGGCCGAGGTACTGGCCCGGCTCGCGGTCGACGATCACCTGGCGCCCGGTCTGGCCGGCCAGATCGATCGTGGGGATGGTATAGCCGCGAGAGACCGGCGGCCTGGCTTCGCCCGGCTCGGCCGGGCCGGTCGAACCGGCGGCGAGGATCGCGGCCACCGTTGCGACGAGCGGGAACGTCCGGCAGCGTTTCATGGAAAGGCTCCTTCGATGGCAGGGTGCGCGGACAATCCGATGCGGAAGATTCTATCGCGTCGATACGGCGCTGGATAGACCCGGCATTTCAGGACGGGACCGGTCGGGTGCCACTTGCGGTTCGCCGACCAAGCCGCTACGTTCAGTGGGGGGATGATTGCGGCAAACTGCGCCGGCTGGGGAGCCATGCTCACCCACGAGATGAGCCGCCGCAATACGCCGACCGGGATGAGGAGGCTCTTCCGTTTCTGGGTGCGGGAGTCGTTATTTTCACACTAACCCGAAGCGCCAGCGAGGCAGGAGAGCCAACGTTGTGCAACGTCCTCGCTCGCGCTTCGGGTTAGTGTGCACCCAGAAACGGAAGAGCCGATGAGGATCACGACCAGGAACCAGGAACCATCGCAGGTGACTTCGCATGAGAAAGGTATCGGATCTCAATATCGCGTCCAACATCCCGCTGCCGGCGCCGGCGCTGATGCTCTACGAAATCCCGCGCACGGACGCTCAGGAGGAGTTTGTCGCCGAAGCCCGGCAACAGATTCGCGACGTCCTTCGGCACAAAGATCCCCGGCTGCTGCTCGTCGTGGGGCCGTGTTCGATTCACGATAGCCGGGCCAGCCGGGAGTACGCGACCCGCTTGCGCGGACTGATCGACCGGGTGCACGAGAAGGTTTTCATCGTGATGCGATGCTACTTCGAGAAGCCCCGCACCACCCTCGGATGGAAGGGGCTCATCATGGATCCGCACTTGGACGGTTCCGACGATATCCCGGAGGGCCTGCGCATGGCCCGCCGATTCCTCGGCGAGGTGATCGAGATCGGGGTGCCCACGGCCACCGAGTTGTTGGACCCGATTACCCCGCAGTACACGACGGACCTGATCTGCTGGTCGGCCATCGGCGCCCGCACGAGCGAATCGCAGACGCACCGTCAGATGGCTTCGGGACTCTCCATGCCGTTGGGGTTCAAGAACTCGACGTCGGGGGCGATCGGGCCGGCGCTCAACGCGATCAAGGCCGCCAGCCAGCCGCAGACGTTCTTCGGGATCAGCGGCGACGGGGTCGCCTCCGCCGTCTCGACCACCGGCAACCCCGACTGCCATCTCATCCTCCGCGGCGGCGAGAGCGGTCCGAACTGCTCCGCGGAACACGTGGCCCAGACGCAGCGCGGCTTGGCGAAGGCCGGGCTCGACGAAGTCATGATGATCGACTGTAGCCACGGCAACAGCGGCAAGGACCCGAACCGCCAACCGGAAGTGTTGCGGGACGTCGTCGCCCAGCGGGTCTCCGGCACCCGCTCGATCATCGGGGCCATGCTGGAGAGCAACCTCGTGGCGGGCAACCAGCCGCTGGCCGGGCCGCCCGGCTCCCTCGTCTACGGCCAGTCGATCACCGACGCGTGCATCGGTTGGGAAACCACCGAGCGCCTCGTGCTGGAGGTGGCCGAAAGATGGCAATGACAAGAAGCGCCCTGGCCGCGATGGCTCCGCTCCTGCTTCTTGCCTCCGTGAGCGTTGCCTCTGCGGGCCAGGATTTCTACGTGTCACCCGGAGGCAACGATGCCTGGTCAGGCCGGATGCCGACGGCCGATCCCGGTGGTACGGACGGGCCCGTGGCGACGCTGGAGACGGCCGTTCGATTGGCTCGGCAACAAGCCCCCGATCAACCGAGGCGGATTGTCCTGGAGGAGGGCCGGTACTATCTCGCCCGGCCGATCGACCTCGGATCGGACGACTCGGGACTCTCGGTCGAAGCGGCCGAAGGGGCCCGGGCCGTCCTCTACGGCGGACGCCCGATTGCCGATTGGCGCCGCGACGGTGAGAAGTTCTGGGCGGCGGATCTGCCCGAGGCGAAGTCCCGCCAGTGGGACTTCCGCGTGCTGGTCGTCAGCGGCCGTCTCTGCCCCCGGGCGAGGCTCCCTGAAGAGGGCCATTTCACCCATCTGGGCGAGTTCCCCGTCCCTTGGATGAGCACGACCGGGGGCGGGTGGAAGCGAAAACCGACCCAGCAAGAGCTGACCACGATGAAGTACCGCCCCGAGGATCTCGGGCCCTGGCTCGACGTCGACAACGCCGAAGTCACCGTCTTCCACATGTGGGACGAGTCGGTCGTGGGCGTGGCCGGCAACGACTCCGAGAACCACGTGCTCACTTTCTCCAACCCCTGCGGCCATCCGCCCGGGGCGTTCGGCGTCAAGAAGTACGTCGTCTGGAACGTCCGGGAGGGTCTGACCGCGCCAGGCCAGTGGTACCTGGACCGCTCGGCCGGGAAGGTCGTCTACTGGCCGCTCCCCGATGAGGAGATGTCGCAGGCAGAAGTGATCGCGCCGACGATGGAGTCGATCCTGCGAATCCGCGGAAGCGCCGACAAGCCGGTCCGCGACGTGACGATCCGCGGATTGACCCTCTCGGTGACCAACGCCCCCCTGGTGGCCGGCGGATTCGGCGCCGGGAAATTCCCCGGGGCCGTGGAGCTGACCCGCGCGGAGAATTGCAGGCTCGTGGACCTGGAGATCAAGAACGTCGCCGGGCAGGGGGTGCGTGCCTCGAACCTGAAGTCGTGCCTTGTGGAGAGCTGCCACGTACACGACACGGGCGCCTGCGGGCTGAAGTTCGGCGGCGAGTGCGTCGTGCGCAACAATCACGTGCATCACGTGGGCCGGGTCTACCCCAGCGCGATCGCCGTCTGGGGCGGCGGCCGCGACGGCCAGGCGTGCCGGATCGAACACAATACGGTCCACGACACCCCCTACACGGCCATCGCCTGCGGCGGCGACGACCACCGCATCGAGCACAATCGCATCCATCGGGCGATGCAGGTCCTGCACGACGGGGCCGGCATCTACATCACGTTCTGCAAGCGCATCGTGCTCCGCGGCAACTACATCCACGACATCGTCGAAACGGGCGGTTACGGGGCCTCGGCCTACTACCTCGACGAGCAAGCCGAGGATTGCCTCGTGGAGGGGAATCTGAGCGTGCGGGTGGCCCGGCCGTCGCACAACCACATGGCCCGAAACAACACGCTGCGCGGCAACGTGTTCGTGTGCGACGGCGACGCCACGCTCACGTTTCCCCGCTCGTCGGACTACCGCCTGGCAAAGAACGTGATTGTGGCCCAAGGCAAAATCCGCGTCACCCAGCCCGAGGCCGTCACCCAGGCAGCGGACAACGTGCTCTTTAGCCACGCGGGGAACGTGGAGGGGGTGAAGCTGGAAGCCTACCGCCAGGTCGAGACGCAGCCGATCCCATCGCAGAGCGGCTGGCTCCTGGTCGATCCGAAGTTGACCGAGTACGAGAGCGGCCGCGTCCGCTTCGCCTCGGACAGTCCGGTCGGCAACCTGGGAATCACGACCATCGACGTGAGCGGGGCAGGCTGCTCCCCGGAATGCGGAAGTGGTTCTGCGCAGAAGCAGCGGTTGGGCCGAGACCCCGACTGCGCGGCCATGTACTTCTCCAAGGGGACTTGCAGGCAGAACTTGCCTAGGCCGCGCCGGTCGAGCCTGGGTATGGTAGAATAGACGCTTTGGGGAAGGGGGCCCGTCCCGGCCTTCGTGCTCCAGGATTCGTGGGGGCCCCAAGTGTTTCGCTACCGAGAAAGGAGAAGACGGGGATGAAGAAGCTGATCGTGCTCATGGTTTGTCTGGCATGGGCCGTGACGATCCACGCCGGGGAGGCCGCTCGGCCGAAGACCCATCCCGATTCGTCCGGTTGGGAGAGCCTGTTTGCCGAGGATCTGTCTAACGCCACTTATCCCGAGGGCGTGTGGGCCGTTCGCGGTGGCGTGCTCACGGCCACCGAGGACCAATGCATCTGGACCCGGAAGAAGTACGAGAACTTCATCCTCGACCTGGAGTTCAGGAACGCTTCCGGCACGAACAGCGGGGTGTTCGTCTATTGCACCGATGTGGGCGACTTCGTCCCCAATTCGGTGGAGGTCCAGATCGCCGACGACGACTCGCCGCGCTGGGCGAAGATGCCCGAGAGCTGGCACTGTGCCGCCATCTTCGGCCACCAGGCCCCGACGAAAAGCGCGGTGAAGAAGCCCGGCGAGTGGAACCGGATGACCATCACCTGCCAAGGGACGAAGATTTGCGTGATGCTCAACGGCGAGCAGGTGACGGAAATCGACATGAAGAAATGGACCTCCGCCAAGAAGAACCCCGACGGCAGCGATATCCCGCCCTGGCTCAGCAAGCCGATGGCCGAGCTGGCGACCAAGGGGCATATCGGTCTGCAAGGCAAGCACGGCGGCGTTCCGATCTTCTTCCGCAACCTCAAGATCAAGACGATCGACTGAGCGGAGCCCGTGCGGCCATTGTCGTTTAACCACAAGCCGGAGGCGTGCGCGAGCAGGGAACGCCGGTTGGCGATCCCGCGCACGCCTCCGGCTTGCGGTTAAACGAGATGGCCGCCGAAGG
>Ga0307378_10002770_pt1 | contig 26319 bp, 29 predicted proteins | sample UN1MG_FD_202238 | JGI IMG/M metagenome (GOLD analysis project Ga0307378, IMG submission 202238) | Soil microbial communities from Risofladan, Vaasa, Finland - UN-1 | ecosystem: Environmental > Terrestrial > Soil > Coastal area > Acid sulfate soil | place: Finland: Risofladan, Vaasa | collected...
AAGCCTCCTCCCTGTTCGAGGCAGTTGAGGGAGTCATCTCCTCGCCTCGAAGCACTTCGGCCATGCGATCCGCCGTCTGTTTGTCGGAGCTCACTATCAGAATGCTGATCAACGGGCAGATTCCTTTGTACCGGTTCTCCACAAGCGGCTGCTGGAACTTCGCACCTCGCGGAGGCCTTCACAAACAAGAAGACCGAGCCGCCAGACTTGTTCGGCAGCCCGGCTGTCATGGCTGGGTATTCACTCCAGCTCTCGACCCACGCTTTGCGCCCCCCTCAACAGAGGAGGTTGCCTTTGTCGGGATTCTGCGCTTGAAACTGAACTAAAAAACCGGCCACTACACGTAGCCGGTTGCACCACTGGCTCCTCGCCGCTCAGGTGCCCAAAGTTCAGCGACGATTCATTGCCTCTACGCCGATGACGAAGACGGTAGCAGGAATGCCAACCTGCCGCCGTTGCATTGGGCCAAAGTACTATGCGATTATCCAACAAAACGGCTCAGAAATCAAGCCCTGCCAACGTTTTCTGGTTAAGACTTGGTTAAGATTTCGCCACTATTTCGTTTCCTTCGGGTTTTCAGGGCTGAATCTTCGCCGTTCCCAACGCATCTCCAGACGCGAAGCGCTCCAGTAGACACCGCCACCATACCGAGGAGTATGATCGACGCCAAGTGCGGGCTCAACGCCAGCGAAATCGGTAGAGCATGCTCCGGGTAGGCTGTAAAGGAGGCAAGGGTGATTGCAATACGGGCAGCGCTGCTAACCGTCAGTTCACACAGCGGTCCGAAAGTGTAGATAGCTTGAGTCTGGCCGGAATTGCCTGCTGCGTTTAGGTACTGCGCAGTCGTGCCCTGGGAGGCCGGAGCTACGGTGACTACGATTCTCTGGCCAGGCAATGCCGGTGTCACAACAACCTCGTAACTCGGCGTCGCAACCGCTCCCGCCGCCACGGTCCCGGGGTCCCAGGTGATCTCTCCCGATCCTCCAACCGCAGGCTGACCCACGATGGTGCCTGTGGCCCAAGCGTTGTCGGCGTAGACGGCCTGACCACCAGGGACATATGCGGTGACCAGCCTGTTCGGGCTTGAGAAGGTTATTGAACCCTGGGAACTTGAGGGGTTGGCCACCTCCACCGTGGCCGAAATGCGGCTGGTCTGGCTCACTTGTTGGGGGTCAGGACCAGAGAGGTGGGTGAGGTATTGCCTGACGCATGGCTTGAGGGGAGCGTCGCCGGCGTGCGTAAGGGGATAGATGCGGGAGGTATTGGCCTGCGCTTGGGAAGTTGGGGGAGGTCGTCGGGGCGTAGCCACAGTCCGCGGTCAGGCTGAGCAGAGTACACGACGAGAACTTGACCGCATATGGGCCTGCAAGTGCGAACTCTGTCCATTTACACTCTACAGGGATCCTGTGGCACACATCGGGCTCGGCGCAGAATGAGAAAAGCCTAGCTTCCCGACTCACGGCCAGAACGTGTTCCTCCAGGACACTCCTCCCTCGATCACTCCAACGAACGCACCAGAACCTCATGGTCCTCGTACGGGGCTTGTCTGAGAAGTGGGTACTATCTTGGCGTCCAACCACCCCAGGTGGCGGATCTCAGCCGTGCTGTCCGCCGTGTCTACCGCCGCTCATTGTGCACTCGCCAAGTCAGTACGCCGAGCGCTGCGATCCCCAACAGGGCCGCCATCGCCCACAGCGTCACCGGCACTGACCCGTGGGCAGCCGACTTCGCCGTGAAGGAGGCCAGCGTGACCGCTGTACCCACACGGGCTCCTTTCACATCGAAGTTGACGGTCTTGTCACCGCCGCCCGTGCTGATACGGGCCTGGATATTCCCACGCCACAGCAGCGGTGAGCCTATTTCTATCACCGGAGTCCTGGCTTCCGCGTAGAAACAGAGTCCTCCAGCCGGGATGTCGGTATTTTGATTTCCGTCACAGTCTGAGTCAGTGTTGATGAAAATCGTGGTCACGATCTCGTATTTGCAGTTGCCGGTCGTGCAGCCCACGGGCTGGTCCTTGGTGATGACCGTGAGAGTGCCTCCCGTGTAGGGAAGGACATAGTCCATCGGCTGCACCGCCAGGTCAGCGTTGTTGAACTCGCCATCTCCGTTGCGGTCGCAGGCCACCAGTTTCCATGCCCTGCTCTCCCGCCATCCCGGGGCTCCGTCAGGGGCATTGTCCACGTTGTACAGGCCCAGCTCCATCACGCCGGCCTACTTCGTAGTGAGTGTAGGCGAAGCCGGGCAGGCATACGCCGGATACGCCGGGTTCGTTGCCACATAGGTTTTTTTGTCGAAGCCCAGCTCATGGAGAAAAGGCACCCAGTGGCCGTCAAACGTCACTTCGTTCATGCTATGGGCGTACTGAATGGACTTCTCGTCCCACCCATAGAACACGCTTGCCGCCTTCAACTCGGCATAGGCGATGCCTGCTGCCGCCAGCATCAGGCATAGCACAACCAACAATGGAATCAATAGTCTCTTTCCAAGCATTTGTATTCTTCCCGTCCTTTGATCCTTTCGGTTTCTAATCGAGCAACGGTTCATCGGAGGGAGCCGCTGCACATCGCTCTTCACCAGATTGTCGAACTCATCATCGCTCAGTCGAGCACTTCCTCGGTCAGGCCACGTCTGCCATCCACGGGAACCCGGTCAACCACAGGGCCGCCATAGCCTGAGCACGGCACTGGCTCGCCATCAACGAGCCTCGCTGCCGCAATCTTGCCCTGACCGCGATAGCCAGGCGTAAGAAAGCCGAACCGCCAACCGGCACGTCATGGCAGTCCGGCTCTTGTGGCTGGGGAATCGAAGAATGCATGATGACACCACGTGAAGTCAATTGGCCCATGTCCCTCAGTCTAAGAATGTTTCGATCTCCATCCTCCTCTCGCAGTACACTCCTTCAAAGTCCTTATACGCCCGCGTTGTTGTCCGATGCAAGCGCTCAACACTCAAATGGGACCACCCACGCTCCGCGCCAACCTATGGAACTAGGACGACCCCAATGGCCTCGCCGCCACCCGAATACCTGGTGCGGCGGGATAATCCTCCCGCACTATCTCCCCGGCCCATTGTCCCTGTGCCAAGATGCAGCGCACCACGTCTACCAGCTCAGCCAGAGAGAAGGGCTTTTCCAGGAATGCCTGGGCGTGTTCCCGGGCGAACCGAACCACTTCCTGAGCTGGGTAGGCGCTCATGGCTACAACGGGGGTGTCTGGGCTCGTCGCCGAGACCACTCCCACCAGGTCATACCCCTTCGACCGCTGGCGCCCCAGGTCCACCACGGCCAGGTCAAAGTGCTGGGCACGCGCGAGGGCCATCGCTTCCTGCTCTGAATGCGTGGCCGTCACCTGATGCCCCTCACGTCTCAGCATGGTCACCAGGACGTCGAGAAGCAATCGATCGTCGTCATATACCAGTATTCTGCCCTTCCGGCGACCGCGCTTGTCCTGTGTTGAGATCTCCATGTCCTCGCTCCGCTACCAGTGAATCCCCCCGAGTCTTCTGGGCAGCCCGGTCTTTCGGCTTCGGGCCACAGACTGATTGCAGCGCCAAACCCTGACGGGGGACCGTAGATTCAAGCGGAGAGCTGCAGGCCGGCGCTCTCCGAGCCGGTGCCGACGCTGCCGAAGATGTTGCCTCCGATCCACAGATCTGGCAGCACATACAGAGCGTTCCCGACACTGCCTGCTCTTTCGTCTTGCCGTGTAGGCCCCCACACCACTGCTCTCCCATCTGCTGTCCCACTTCTGTGTAACACCTTGCTGGTCTTCCCCAACCGACGCCCGGCCTCTTGCCCGGCAAGCCCCACCACGAAATGAGCCGGACCACCACCACCTAGATCCTGGCGATCCGGCTCGTGTGGCTGGGGAATCGAAGTCAGCTCGTTGACGCCACGCGAAATCATCTCTCCCGACTTCAGCAGAGTCAGGTTGTTCCGCTCTGTTCCTTAGCCTAACATCTGGTGGTCAACTCCTGCTCCGCTGCGCTTCCTTTTGCCCTCCCGTACCGGGCAATGTTTAGGCCTTGCAGCGAATAAGCCACTGGCGGCTCCCACAGTGTGCGCCAGCCGCTGGAACTACGACACTCTCAGCCGCTGCACATCCCCTAAAGGCTCTCGCCTGGCTGTCCGCTCCCGGCTCCTCGGACCGCTAGCAAGCACCACCCTGTTCCATCCGCAGCGAGCGCACATACTGATACGCCCGGTGACGCCCTCCAGGTGGTTCAGTTCGTAGCCGCAACTGGGACATTCTCTTGACCGCGCCATTTGTCCTCCCCTGTGCGATACTCCGCTCCTGCGCAACGGATTCTCACCCCTCTACACTACCATTCTAGCGCGGCCAGGTTAAACGCCCATAAAGACTGGCTTAAAACTCCATTAAAACCAAAACGGCAGGCACACCGCCTGCCGCCGTACCCGCTGCAAACCGTACCACTGCCTCCCCGCGGGGAACCACACCGCGGGATCTTCTTTCAGGGCTCTCCTCTACCCCCGGATCCAGCTCTCGGGGGATGTGCCAGAACCTGCCTGCGCCCCCTCACAAGAAGGACAGCAACCCCCAGGAGAACCGCCCCCAGCAGTGCCAGCAACCCGCTCGCCTGGAACAGCGGGGAGACCACATCCCCTCCAGACACCGCCACGATGGGCCCATGCATGGTGGCTTTGCCGTCCAGTTCCACATCCTCCAGCTGGTAGTAGTAGGTCATCCCAGATTCCGCCGTCGTGTCAACGTAGCTATAGCTCCCGCCAGTGACGGGATCAGGCGAAGCCGGGATGAGAGTCTCGTTCAGCTTGACGTACGGCCCGTCCGGGCTCTCGCTGCGATAGAGATTGAAGCCCGCCAGGTTCACCTCGCTTTCGGTAGTCCACTCCACGATCACCGCCGCCGATGCGGCGGTTGCAGCGGGCTGCTGGGCCAGAACCACCCTAGGAGAGAGGACTGAGGCCAGTAGGATAACGAAGCATACAAACCCTTTGCTCATCGACGGTTATCCCCGCATCTCTTTGATTCCCTTGCGACGAGGCCTGGCACACCAGAAGCTACTCATGGAGTGAAGGTGATTGGCGGAGCGCATCTCTGAGCGCAAGAGAGGAACTTCCATCCCCTTGGAGGTCAATACTGCTTGAAGATCAAGGGCGCAAACACCACATAGCGCTCGATCGGCAGATGCAGGGCCGGGTCACCGAAGAGAATGTAGGTATCAATGAGCTCTCGATGATTACCACCCGCATTGTAGTACAGGTTCAGCTTGCCCAATAAGGTAGCGGGTCCAATCTGATGCACGCCATCTACGAACACGGCATCGTAGAACCCCTGGTGGAGATAATGATGCCCATTGGCCACACCGGCGCTCGTGGGTGACCAACTGGCGACGGCTCCTTTGGCCTCAGCGCGCACCAGGCTTTCTCCCACGCAGGACAAATCGCCCCCGGGTGGGCTGGGATTGATGAAGAACCCCTCCAGGCAGGTCATGGGCAGCATCATGGGCATCTTCTGGCTGTTTGGCAACGAGTCTATGTCACCGACGGTTAGGAACCGCTCGATTGCCCAGTATCCGGGGGAGCCATGTCCCACATAGTTGATGAACAGTCGTCCTGTCTCGAAGGCACTGGCTATGGCACTCTTCACGGCGGCTAGGCCAGATGGGCCCGAGTAGGGAGGTATTCCATAGTACACCTTCTCAAGGGTGTAGGAGGAGGGCAGATGATTATCGGCGATGTCATCGGAGAGGAGTCGAAAATCACCGGCGTCGTCAGGGTCGTCGGCGACGAAAAGCACCTGCTGTTTCCAATCCCCCTCAGGCAGATTCTGCTCGTAGTTGATGATCTTGCTAACCATTGCGCTGGCCTGAGCGGCAGTTTGAGCGGGCAGACGTCCCAGGTGCATGTCGGGCAGGATATCATCGCCTGACACACAGACGTAGCGGTTGTCAGCAGCCGCCAGACCGACCCACTCATCCGTGTAGACCAGATAGGGAGGGATGTAGTTGGGCTCGCCATAGCCGAGGTTATCCTTGAAGTCGTAGTTGCCATCCCCAACCAGCAGGACGTAGCTGGGCGGCTGCTCCGGATCCCGCCAATAGGCAAGAGTGTAGCTTATGAAGTCTCTGATGGCATGAGGATCGAAGATGCCGTGGCTGAACTCATCGTACACATCCTGTACGTCAACCACAACAGTGTCCAGCCCCTCAGCCTCGCGATGGTCTCTCAGGGGGAGCACGGCATCGTAGAAATCGGGATGCGTGATGATGAGGTAGTCAGCCCTGTTAGAGGTATCCTTCAGGCTGGAGGGACTATCCTTCACGATGTCCAGTGGGCTCTGGTACTGCGCTGGAGTAAGGGCGAGATAATGATGCTCACCGTTGATGGTATCCTCGAACCTGAGGCTGTAGCTGTCGGACCCCACCACGGTGGTACTGATCATGCGGGTGACGCTGAAAGGATCGGTGATATCGAAAACGTCAATCGTGTCGGTCAGGAAGTCTCCCACCTCGTACTGCCAGGCTCCGGCCTCATCGCCGTCGAAGAACAGGCTGTCGTTCTCGACGGTGTACGCACGATGGTAGTCGATCTCGAACCAGTTGGTATAGACGAAGTCGAAATCCACGAGAGGGAGATCAAGCGGGCACTGCACAGAGATCGTGTTGGCGCCCTCGATGAGGTAGGACTGAAGGGTATCGGAATAGAACTGGTGTTCAACCTGCCCGTCCCAAGTGGCATCATCAAGCAGATGCCCGTTGAGATATACTTTAGTATGATGGTCGGGAACAGCAGGGAAGTCACTCAGCCCGGCCAGGAGACCCCGCACCGTACTGCTGTAAGGAGAGGGGGAGATGGCAAGATTATCAAGTACAACCGTATAGCTTTCAGAGGCGCTCCCCGCGAAAGCAAAAACACGCCCACCAAACCAGTGATCTTTCTCCTCCTCACTGGGTATGGTGGCTGGCTTGGGTGCACTTGATAGGTAGTACTTGTCCACTTCCCAACGGCTGGTGGTCTGGAAGGAGGTGAGCATCGTGCCTGCTCCCAGCGTCCCATCCCTTTCCGCCATCCGTAGGCCAGAGGAACCGCCCATCGTCAGCCAATAGACATTGGTGTCGGTGTACATGGTGGTCATCCGCTGGCCGTAGAACAGGATGTAGTCCTCCGTGTCGAAATCGCCGTCATCGTTCTCATCAACCACACGGATGGCTATCTCGTCTCCCTGGTTATGTAGCTTGAAGCTATCGGGCTCCACCTTGTCAACGTCAACACCTGCACTCCAAAGAGCGTCGTAAGTCACCTGATACATGCCATCCTGATCCAGGAGAACTTTGTAACTGGGTCCCGATAGCCCAAGCGGTGTCGCCTCAAGAGGAACCGTCGCAGACCTCGCTCGCCAATCCCTGGCGGAGTCGTAGTTCAGGAGAGAGTTGTCCAAAACCTGGTTGAAGGCATCGTCCTCTTCCGAAGTGGCCGCAAGCTCGCGGCGACCATCAGGATACCAAAAGCTCAACTCTACCCGTAACCGACTATAGTGTCTCAACTCTCCGCTGACGGGGTTGTACTGGAAGGGGAAGAACCGTAACTCGACAACCCTCTGATCTCGTATGAAGCCACTGGAACCTACCTCAGCGATGCTGGCGGGGTAGAACCTGTCGCTGGAGTAGACGCTCTCATCCTTGGCGAACTCCAGGCGCATATCGCCGAGGTCTCCTTCCACGCCCCGTTCAAATACCGGTTGGGGAACGGGGTAGATGTTGTACCGTTCAGATACTATCTCCTCCTCGACCTCCAGCACCGTCAGAGTGAAGTCGGCCGCAGGCGGGATTCCCAGCAACGTGCCTTTGAGAGGCAATTGGGGGTGACCTACGTCGCCCGTCTGCCCGTACCCGGCCACGGTGAGGAGATGATAGGCAACGCCGTCCACGCCTATCTCCTCCGCTTCATAGGATGGAGTGCGCAGTTCCAGGATGATACTCTCTGTGTCGGACTTGATGAGCACCAGGCCCTCATCCGACGGGGCCAGCATCCGGCCCGTCGCCACCGGTTGTTGCTCAGCGGCAGTACTGGCGCCAAACCAGGCGATGCAGACGCCAATGCCCGAGGCGACCAGGATGGCCCTCAAGACTGTCGTCTTGTTCACGGACTCGCTTCCTCATTCATTCTGTGACGTCACTCGCCTATACAAAAAACGGACAAGCCGATGCTGGCCGATCCAGCATGCGCCTATCCGCGCATCGTCCTTGGCATGCCGTTTGGGTGACGGGATCGTGGCACTGCGCACAATGGCAAGAGGCGGCTGCGCTCTCACCCAGCACTACAGGTCGATCGTGCCTCGCATAGGTTCGACACGCCAGCGCTCAACTCCTCGTTGCCTCACTGGCTCGCTGCGACATCACGGCACCACCCGGCGGCAGCACAGACTGCACCGTAAGAAGCTCCACCAGTCACATTCTGGTCTGGAGACGAAGCAGACCAATATCGTACAACTGCCTACTACAGACTAAGCCCCTTGCGTCTCCACAGGACTAGCCCCCCAGCCGCCACCGCCACCACACCTGACACTAGGCCCACCGGCCAAAGCGAAGTCAACCCTGGCTCACTGCGAGGCTCAGGCTCCGAGCAGGCGGTGAAAGAGGATAGCTCCACCGACGTGGGGATGTCGTAGCTGAAGCAAAGGTCGTCGTCCCCGGGGCCTCCCGTCGCACGGTTCTCGAACAGCAAGTAGACGGCGAACTCGTCGACGTCTAGGTCCAGATCATCCGCAAGGGCCTGGATTTCAAAGCAGGTGTCCCCCTGGTCGCCTGCCCCCGACGGCGCTCCATCGCAGTTGCTTGAGAGCCAGATGTCGTTCTTGAGGGAGATGCTGTTGTACCGATAAATGTCGCAGATGCCGCTCCGCATGTCAAAATAAACCATGAAGTCTGCGCCAAGGTTATCGAAGTCGCTGCCCTCGGGGCAATCAATAAGCTCCCCGGTGGCTGTAATATCGTCAGTGTCATAGTAGATCGCAGTGGAGGCGCCTATGTTTATGTAGAGATTGTCCTGCGTATCGTAGCGGACGAAGTGGTACGGGGTCGTGGTAGTCTGGCTGTTGGTGGCGTAGACATTCCGTATGTCATACTGGTCAGGTATGTTTGGGCGCACGTCCTCCAGACCGTCATCCATTATCCAAGAATCGGCCGGCCATTCTCCAGGAAACGTTTCGGGGTTACCATCTAGAACTACATTGCTCGGAGTCGCAGCTGTCGCCACGGACACGAGCAGCGCCAGCAGGGGCAATACTACAATCATTCTTCTCATGCGTTTCATTTCTATCCTCCCTTTCACTCCATATTGTAGTGTTCTCAACATCTACCTTGTCTTCTGCGCCTCATTCTCTCAAACGGACTGGGGCCTACCAAAAGAGAAACCGAGCTGCCCAAATCCGTCGGCAGCCGGGCTATCTTATGTACGGCAACGATCCGTATCCAGGACCCGTTGACTCTGCGCCCCTCCCCTAGGGGAGGGTTGCCTTTCTCGGGATTTCCTACTGCTAAACAGTCTCCTGTATTGGTAAGGTCCTTCCGGCTGGATATTTGGTGAGAAAAAGAAAAACCGACCACTACACGTAGCCGGTTGCACCACTGGCTCCTCGCCGCTCAGGTGCCCAAAGTTCAGCGACGATTCTCTGCCTCTACGCCGATGACGAAGCCGGTAGCAGAAATGCTAGCCTGCCACCATTGCACTGGTACCAAAGTACTATCCCATTATACAACAAAACGGTTTAGGAGTCAAGCCCTGACACTCTTTCACGGTTAAGATTCGGTTAAGAAGCCCTTACGATATCGGTTCACCCAGAGTGTCGCGCCTGGACCTTCGCCGTTCGAAAAGGTAACCGAAGCCTCTCACGTTCAACACATGAGCCGGCTTCTGCAAATCAGGTTCGATCTTCTGCCGCAGGTTGTGGATGTGCACCTTCAACAGCTTGCGTGCCTCATGGGAAGAGCAATCGTAGCCGTGCACCTGTCGCACCAGACTCCGATAGCTGAGCGCGCGCCCCGAGTTGTTCAGCAGGCAACGCAGTAATTCGAACTCGATGGGAGTGACCTCCACTGGCCTACCCCAAACTCTCACTTCGCGGCTGAAGAGATCGATGGCCAAAGTGCCAATATCGAACTGCCCAGGGACGCCCGGTCGAGCCAAGCCCACACGCCGGAGCAACGCATACAACTGCGATAGAAAGATCTGGGGCGTATACGGGCTGAATAGGTGGGCATCCGCGCCAACATCCAGGCTGCGGGCCAAGGCGAGCTCCTGCCCTACTTTTCCGACCACAAGCAGGGGAGCGATAGCCCGTTCCCGTATTTGGCCGCATAGCTCCGGCTGCCAACTAGCCGGCGGATCGAGGTTCAAGACCACAGCATCAGGAAGTTCCTTGTCCAGTTGCCGCAAAGCCTCCTTCCTGTTCAAGGCAGTTGAGGGAGTCATCTCCTCGCCTCGAAGCACTTCGGCCATGCGATCCGCCGTCTGTTTGTCGGAGCTCACTATCAGAATGCTGATCAACGGGCAGATTCCTTTGTACCGGCTCTCCACAAGCGGCTGCTGGAACTTCGCACCTCGCGGAGGCCTCCACAAACAAGAAGACCGAGCCGCCAGACTTGTTCGGCAGCCCGGCTGTCGTGGCTGGGTATTCACTCCAGCTCTGGACCCGCGGCTTTGCGCCCCCCTCTACAGAGAAGGGGGTCTTTGTCGGGATTCTGCGCTTGAGACTGAACTAAAAAACCGGCCACTACACGTAGCCGGTTGCACCACTGGCTCCTCGCCGCTCAGGTGCCCAAAGCTCAGCGACGATTCTCTGCCTCTACGCCGATGACGAAGCCGGTAGCAGGAATGCCGACCTGCCACCATTGCATTGCTACCAAATTACTATCCCATTATACAACAAAGCGGTTTAGGAGTCAAGCCCCCGGTATCTCCCATGTCAAATGCGACAAGTAGGTAGTAGAGGGGGGCGCATGCCCAGGCCCAGGTGAGGCCGCTCGTAGTGATAGTAGTCCAGGTACTCTTGGACCTCATTCTGTAGTTCTCCCCTTTGACTGGGCTTGTACTTCCACCAGCCAAGGCACTCTTTGCGCAGCGTGCGGTGAAAGCTCTCCACGAACGCCTGTTCATTCTTGCGATATGGTCTGGACACCCGGTGACGCTGAGCGTAGCAGCCAACCCTCTGTTCAAACTCACCCATGAACTCCTTGCCCCCATCGGTCTGCAATACCTCACAAGAGCCGAAATAGGACATCACTAGCTCTAGCGCCTGGCGTCCATCCTGACCGGTTAAGCCCCGAAGCAGTACCACCTGAGCCTCTCGGGTATATGTGTCTATCGCCGTATAGGCGTAAAGCCCTCCAAAGTCCACGGTGGTCCATCTGGATCACCTCACGAGGCGCCCTAGCACGAGGCACAGGGCCTCTCAGCCGATTCCTGCGCCCTTTCGGCCTCAACCTCAAGTGTCTGTTGAGCACCCGGTACACTGTGCTCCGACTGAGGTGGATACCCTCCTTGTCCAGCCAGTAAGCGATCTTCTCCCCACAGCAACCTCGGTGTTCTCGCCTGATGGAGAGTATCCGGCGCTCGATGTAAGGGTCCACCTTCCGTCGACGTGGCCTCTTCTTGGCCTCCTTGTACTCGCCAACAAACTCCCGTAGGCCTACCGCCCTCATCCCCTTCAACCAGCGGTATACCGTCGCCCGGTGCTTCCCCACCCGCCGGGCGATCACCGACACCTTGACCCCTGCCCGATCCAGCTCCCATGCCAACTCAAGCTGTGTCCAACTCCTCATCGCAACCCCTGTGTGTAGATCTATCTCCAACACCTAACTCTACCACAGCTGTCGCATTTCTAATGAGACTAACCGCCCGGACCTCAAGCCAAGGCATACTCTAACGCATACTCTGTCGTCGTTGTCCAAGGAATCCTGAAGCGCATACGGCACTGTCGCTACCCCCGTTGTAGCCCCGCCTGGCTGGAACAACAACGCGCGCGTCGCTCCTGCGCGCTCCCTTGATGCCATGCCGGTGCCCTCGGGAAACCAGTAGCATAGGTGTCGCTATTCTCCGATGATATCCGGCTGAGGCGCTTGCTCCACATTCTTGACACAAGCGGCTGCCTTCTCTGCGTTCCGCCACTCGTGCGGGCGGGAGAGGATGATCGCCTGAGGGACATACCCAACACGAGTCAACAGTACTCTCGTGGCGGCTTCTTGCTTGACGCCATCGACCGCGTGTGGTATCATCCGGCACACGCTCCAGCTGAGTCGAGTCGCCAGGTCCCGGCCGCAGGAGAAGAGGGAGGCATCAAGATATGCAAATCACCGTTGCTGATGAGCGGGCTCTGCTGCTCGAGGAGCAGATCTCGATGGAGCAGGCTGAAGGGCGTGCATGGAGCAAGAAGGGCGATGCCTTCGGCACCATCACCAAGATGACCCGGCTGCTAAAGCAGTCGATGGACGACGAGTTTGAGCTGGCATACAAAGAACAGCGGTACCAGCCCTTTTGGCACGTGGTCTGTACCGCCCACTACATCTATGACCGGACCTCCCCTTACTCAGTTGCCACGAGTGGCCCTGAAGTGGAGTCAGTGACCATCGAGGGCACAGAGTACACCGCAGATGGCCGCTCCATCACCATCACCGGCCTTGACCACTGCGTGGAGGAGGAACACCAGGAACGCTTCGTGGAGGGCATGACCGGCGACACGGCTCCAGCCTTGGCGGACTATCTGAAGTTCCCCGCCACCACGATCGCAGGGGAAGCTCTCGACAGCTTCGCGCGCGAGGGGACCATCGTGGTGCCACCCCAGGCCCGGGCGTCGGCCATTGTCCGTGAGATGCTGGCAGGGATGATCAAGAGCGTCCAGGCGGATCGCATCGTGGAGGAGAAGGTCGAGGTTGAGCGTGTGGACCTCTACTACCGTCCCGTGCACGCCTTTCAGTACCGGTGGCTGTCGAAGGAGAAGGAAGCCATCATGGAATGCGACGCGCTGACGGGCGAATTGAGGCCCGGTGGCAAGACCTTCCAGCAGTACCTGGGCAAGGTGCTAGACGCGGAGTTCCTGTTCGACGTAGGGGTGGATGCGGTGGACCTGTTGGTGCCCGGCGGGGGCATCGCCATCAAAGTCGCCAGGAAGGGCTTAGACGTCGCGCGAAGCCGAGGCAAGAAGGACTGATGGGGCGCCTGACATAGCGCCAGCGTTCCTCTGTGTGAAAACGCTCGACCACGCCCACCTCTGGTCGAGTGGCCGTAGTCAAGCTACGGCATCACTCGAACACCTGGGAGGCAGACTGGTTCTGCCAATAGCACGCTTCGCCGCTCTTCGTGATCGGCGGTGGCCTCTTTTCTGCACGGGAGCTGACCGCGGGATGGCTCCCCCTCTCGATTCACGCCCAGTTGCAGCCGGGGTTCGCGACGTCCCAATATCCTACCCTTCGACACTCCCTCGACTTCAGCTCGACCTACCCGGGATGCTCAGGAGAGGCCCGCTTTCCCAGACTCACGCTGTGACCCGGCCTGAACCTGTCAGACCATCGCTGCATAGCAGTGTATCCCGGCATGCTCGGCGAAAGTACCATAATGGGCAACTCCTGCGGCATCAGCAGGGAATCGCGCCCATACACTATTGACAGGGTGTTTCAGTTGTGCTATAATGTGGTCACGCGATGCGGGAGGACCCCTTGCCATCCTATCTCCTTCGACCCAGGCTCGCACCGCACGCCTCAATCCTGGTCGATCATTGCTACATCGAGAGGAGGAGCCCAGATGTGTCAATTCTGCACCGAACACGGGGGAGGGAAAGAAGTGGTACCTCGAAATCAAGAACTATGCCGACGAACTGCTATTCGAGGAGCTTTCCTCCACCCAGCAGGAGATTACTGAGGTAACCACGCGCGTCGAGTACTTGAATGACTTGTTCGAGAACTTCATCATGCCAGCGATGAGTGGTGTGTCCCAGGAACGAGACGAACCAGAGAGCGAACCGCCACCTGGCGAGCTTCCGGATGTTCTACCCAGCGAAGATGAGACTGTGGCAGCCCGGCAGGTCGAACATTTCGGTCAGTTACTCCCTATCGAGGACGTGGAGGAAGTGATAGATATCGCGTCTTCTATCACGAGAATGGCGTGTGGATGTCGGTTCGTCTCGACGGGGAAGAAAGACGAACGATACCATTTTGGTTTGATGGTAGACAGAAGGGGCACACTGGGCAAATTTCCTGACGCCGCTTCCTCTCTGGAGGTACTGGAGAAGGAAGAGGCGAAGAGCATGTTCCGCGAATACGACGGTGAGGGGCTGATGCACATTGTGTGGACAGCCGTTACCCCCTACGTGATGTCTCTATGTAACTGTGATGGTGATTGTCTGAACTACAAGGGGTACATTCAGAAGAGAGGCGGACCTCGGTTCTTCCGGGCAGAATACGTCTCCCAAGTAGACCCGGACCTTTGTACAGGGTGCAAGTCTTGTATGGCTCAGTGTCAGTTCGGCGCCCAATTCTACTCCTCCACACTATCCAAGGTCTATATCGATCCCACCAGGTGTTTCGGATGCGGCGTCTGCAGGGCGGCATGCGCAGACGGGGCGATCGCGCTTCTTCCGAGGCAAGATGTTGCCGAGGCTGCAAATGTCTGGCTGAAGTGATTGCTGGAACCATGCAGAGTACATCCAGGAACTCGCGAGCAACACGCAGGAGCAGGCAACCCCAATTGGTGAGGATGCCCAAGAGACAACGGTCTCCCGTTGGTGGCCCGGGGAAGCACCTACCCAAAGGTGTTGTTGTTCTGCGATGAGGTCAGAGCAGCGCGACAGCCGGGGTCCCCCAATGTTGGCTGGCTGAGAGTAATGGGCCATCCTACCAGGCGACGGCCTTTGCAGCATCAGATGAGGGGACGCTGAAAGAGCGGAGGCGTTCAGGAGAGGTCTCTACCCACCCTCTATCCCCAAGATCTCCGCCAGTTCCTTATCCGAGGGTACAGTCACGATCTTCCCATCGATATCGAGGGTGGGAGTGGATAGGTACCCCTGGTTCCACTCCTTCACTTGGCGGGCTGCCTCCGGATCCTGGTCCACGTCCACCAGCGTGTACGGAACACCGTGGCTATTGAGGTATCTCCTGCTGCGGATGGTATCCTTGCACCAGGAAGCCCCATAGACCACGATGCGAGGCCACTCGCTACCCTCAGAAGGCTCAGGAGGGCCCTCGATCTCCGGCCGATGATAGTCACTGCGCACAAACAGGTGGCAGATGCAGTGGCCTGTCTCGGCGATGTCGTCCTTGTGGCGGTAGCAAGGGCAGATGAACTTCCGATCCTCCACGGGATCGCCTGTACTCTCTTGTCAAGGGCAGTAGGGCCAGCCGAAGGTGTGCGCCTGCCTGCCTATGCCCGCGACGATCCCCTCCCAAACTTGTTGGTCGGGGTTGAGGCGATAGGGGCTGATCTCGGCGTAGCGCAGGGCCATGCATCTCGCCCGCTGGGTCAACTCCTCCAGGCTCTTCCCGGTGCTGGGAGTTCTATCCATATCCCCTCCGTCGGCTTCGGACTCAGTGAGTCCATGTCGTTGGCTTCGGCTCCACTTGAGTCGTCCAACTACTTCGCTGCGCTCCTGTCAGCAAGAAGAGAGATCTTACATTGACCGTATGATACCACAATACCACACAGGCGCGCGCCTGTCTGTGACCAAAGTCTCATGCAACCGCTTCCCGCAATTCTTCGCGAACCATCCTCCGCACGGCGAGGCGTGGTCCCGCTGCTGTGGGGATCAGCGCTTCTATCGACCCGATGGCATGGCCGAGCTAGCGAGGCTCCGTGCGGGTCCACCTCGGAGGGACCGGCATCAAAACGTACGGAGTGACGATAGAGCACCATCGGAACATCTAGATGGCTTGTGGGATTGGAGCGGCAGAGTACCACGCGGTGGAACGTGCATGGCGGGGGGGATGTTGCTGCGGTCTGAGCCGGGTTCTGGCTGACAGCGGACGTAGGATCGAACCCGCAAGGGAATGGACCCAACGCCTGCGATCGGCAGAGGAAGTTGGTAGACCGGAGCCCATCACTTAGAGGCAGGCAACCGGGTGTGGCAGGGCTGCCCACCAGTCAATAGACCATCGCTGGTGCCCCCAGGGGGGTTCGATATAAAGGTGCCTCTGTTCTGCGATGAGATCGAGCTGAGGTGATAGGGTTACTGACGCAGCCGGCCCTGTCACTGCGCTTATGGCGCGAGGATGAGCGTGCGCGCGTTCGAGTCCCCGGGGGAGTACTTCCTACATATACTCTGGAGTTGTTGTTTGGCTGAGGCTAGCTCCGTGCTCTCTGTTCACTCCGGCACCGCTATCCCAGCTTGCGGGTGATCTCTGCCGACACGCCCTTCAGTATCTCCACCGAGGCCATGAGCTTCTCACGAGTCAGGCTGTACGCCGGACCTACGACGGCCATGGCTGCCAGCACCCCGTCGTCGTGCTTCATGATGGGTACAGCGACGGCGTTCAGACCGCTATTCTCCTCTTCGAGGCACGTGGCGAACCCCTGCTCACGGACCAATTGGAGCTCCTTGCGCACCTCGGCAGGGTCGGTGATGGTGTGTTCCGTGCTCCGCGGCAGCCCTCCCGCCAGGAATCTATCCACGTCATCCTGCTCGGCGTGCGCCAGCAGGACTTTCCCCGTGGACGTGGAGTGCAGACGCAGGGTCGGGTACCAGCCGATCGGCTCTCTCAGATTGGGCGCTATCACTTGCAGCAAGGTGGCCACCTTATCTCCACATCGCTCCGCAAGATAAGACGCTTCGCCCATCTGGTGCGCCACATAGTGCAAATACGGTTGGACTGTAGTCATCAAGGGATCGGAGTAGACAACGGTGTGCCCCAGCCTCACCAGGGGGTGTCCCAACCGGTATTGCCGGGTCTCGGGATCTTGCGCCATGAGACGCTCCTTCACGAGGGTGCTCAGCAGGCGGTGAACATTGCTCTTCGTCATGCCCAGCCTGCGAGCCAATTCGCTCACACCCAGTTGGGGCTCTGTGGCGCTGAACTGCCTGAGAATCGCTACCGCTTTCTCTACCGATTGTGTGGTCACTTTCTCTAGCCCATCCTTCCCGTGCGGTCATCGTTGTTGGCGTAGTATGTGCTGCCGGGAGTGTCGGATGTACCGATGTTCAGCTACATAACTCGCAAGGGCCAATCTCTGAGCGGAAGCCTAGTGGTCCAGCAAGGGAGAGCGATGCTGGCCACAGGCAGGGACACCGTCTGCCCAGCTTGGTGCGACAAGCGCACCGGGCGGGCGATGGCTGAACCAAAGGCTCGACATCCGGCGTTGGTTGCGTGCACATGAACATGAATAGAAATGGTGAGACTGAGCACGAGCAACAGTAGCACCTTCATTAGGTGCTGCATCGTGCCAAGGGATAGCAAATTGGCTGCCATTATAGGTGAGCTTCTTTGGCATGTCAAGTATCGCAGCCATTGTCCTACCACCCACACTGCCGCTGGGGATAAGCTCACCGTCGCGGCGCCCGTGGTTTCATTGTGTTTGGGAAGAACGACCTGGCAACGCCTGTTCTCTCAGCGCATCGATCTCAGACCATCGTTCGCTCTCACTTGACAGCACTAAAGATTCGTGCTATAGTGGAATCCTGACCTGCATGGAGCAACGCGATGATGCAAAGGTTATCGACAGTGCGCGGGAGAACTGTAGCTGCCGTCCTCAGGACGGTCTGGGTGCTGGCTCAGTGGCACCAGGATCAGGTGGCGTGCGGGCAAGGCGGATTCGTGGACCCCGTTCCTGTACCGTTGGAGCCGCGACGAAGAGCGAGTGGCGTCCCAAGTACTGAACAATCATCTGTGGACCGGGGTCCGATGGGCCGGCACCGTGCCGCGGCCTGCCGTGTTCGCCAGTTTGTCCAAAGGTGGATGGGCCAGCAATTCCCCCATCTGTCCGGAGCATGGAATCCTTCTGCCAGGAGGTCCGCCTGAAGACCGTGAGCAGGAGGAGTCTGTGTGGCACACTCACCTCACAATGTGCCTGCGGGTGAGTCACTTACTTGCCCTCCAGTCGATCTCGATCTCTCTTTTGGAGACTCTCCATGCCTTGGGGAGAGACTCCCGGCGCACTGCTGCCATCGCCATGTCTTGAACAGCAAGGCGATAGAATCCCGAGGAAGGGTGTTGTAGCACGTACATCGGGCAGCGGCGGCAACTGAATAGCACGTGCATACAGTGCAGGCAACAAAATGATGCACTGAGGGGCGGAGCCTGCACGAATGACGGTATCTCGTTCCCCCATCGCCGTCACCAACGACGTAGTCATTGACCTCCTTAGCCCGCAGTCTGTCCACCGGGCGGGCTTCCCAGACTCACCAAACGCGCACAGCTCGACATATGCCGCATGACGCAGACCCTGATGGTGCTGGCGTCTGAGACCGCGGAGTAACGGTGTGCCGAGGCCTGGGAGAGGCCTCGGCGAGAACAGCATCGTTCCCGGTTCTGGCATGGTATGCCATCCATGATGCACTGGTACGTCCTACACGCAAAGCCGCGCAAGGAACCCCAAGTCTGCAAGTACCTCGAGAGCGAGGGGTTCGAGGTCTACCTGCCCCTGCTCCCCGCGGGGAGGCGCACGCGCCGCAAGGCCGTTCCTTTCTTCTCCTGCTACCTCTTCGCCCGCCTCGATGGCGCCGGCCACTTCTCCTCCGTTCAATGGACCCCCGGCCTCAGGACCGTTGTCAGCTTCGGCGGCAAACCCACCGTCGTGCCTGACGATGTGGTCTCCGCCATCAGGAAGCGCCTGAACTGGATGCACCAGTCACAACAGACGGTGTACCCTTTCCAGCCAGGAGACCGCGTCGTCGTCCGCAAGGGGCCGCTGGCCGATCTGGAAGCCGTCTTCGAAGAGAGGCTGTCCTCTCGAGACCGGGCCAGGATACTGGTGGAGTGCCTGGGTCGCTGGACCCGCTGTGAAGTCGAAGTCGATGCCCTGAAGAGGGTGTACTGATAGACACGTCGAAGAGGACAAAGAGAAGATGCGCTCTGGCCCTGGTGGCGGCCTGTTGTTTGGGCTCGGCCCTGCTCCTTCGCGGTGCAGCGCTGTGGGGAGCGCCGGGGATGGACCCCCAGCGGCAGACAGTGCCCACGATGACGCCGAGGGAACCGGCACCCACCGAGCCCGGGGGAGACGATGAGGAGGAGGAGCCCGGCCCTGAGACGCCACCAGCCCAGCCCTCGGTGACACCCACCCCGAGCGCCCAGTCGACCGTGAGTCCCCAGCCCACGGAGCTATCCTCTAGCACGCCGCTCCCGCCGCCCACGGTGTCGCCTTCCCCAAGGGCTGCCTCGCCCACGCCAAGTGCTGGATGGGACTTCGGGGATGCACCGGATCCCGGGTTTCCTTCGCTCCTGGCCAGTGAGGGCGCCCGCCACTTCATGGTGCAATCTGAATGGCTTGGTAAAGGGGTGGACCAGGAGCTGGATTCCCGCCAGGTAGGCGCTGACCTCTACGACGATGGAGTGGAGGTGGGCGAGTTGCTGACCTGTAAGCAAGCCGAACTCCAGGTTGTGGTGAGCGTGGCCAACAGGGACGACCCGCAGCACCCCTACGACGGGCAGCACCTGTTGTACTTGAATGCATTGGTGGACTGGGACGGTGATGGCTCCTGGGGCGGCACGGTTCTGTGCCCGGGGGGCCTTGCAGCGCCCGAATGGGCGATACGCAACCTGCCCGTCGACGTCTCCGCTTGGCCGCAGGGAGTCACCTCTACGGTCGTTCCTGTTCAGTTTGTTGTGGGGCCGCAGGCCGGCGAGGCCTGGGCCCGTTTCACGCTGAGTTACGGGCAGGTGATCTCCGGAGATGATTGGGATGGCAGAGGAGCTTTTACCTTCGGCGAGACAGAGGACCACCTGGTCACCATCTCTCCTTCCCCCACCGCTACAACCGTATTGCCCGCAGCCGAGGCAATAGCCACGATGACGCCAACCCCCATGGCTGTGCTGGTGGTGCCGGGGGGAGCCGGCTGGTGGCCATCATTGCTCTGTCTCAGCAGCGGCCTGCTACTGGGCATCGCACTTGTTGCCATCTGGGCCGCCAAGAGGAGGAGGGCGTCGCGCCTCTTGGTAGGAGGGCTCATCTCCATAGCAGTCTTCCCCGTGGTAGCATTGCTGTATTGGGGAAGCCATTTCTCCTCCGTCGTCCTAGTTGCCGAACGAGATTCGCCGACGGTGCCTCCCACCCCGCACGAGCGGTTGATACCAACGCGCACCCCAAGAGGGCGGTCAATAGCCGAACCCGCCCTGTCTAACCCGGAGTTCGGCATCACCTCTACTCCTGAACCAGCCACACCCACACCGAATCTGATCACGACTCCTACGCCCGAGGCACAAGCTGTCATCCCCACCCCACGGCCCTCGGTGATGGCTGTACGGCAGAGATTCGGGTTTGGAGCACCAGTAGCCCCCCTAGATCAGTTCGCGGTAGAGCAACTCCGTGCCGGGTGGTACTACGTTTGGCGGACTGACCCTAACCCTGTCCGTCCTCAAGGGATGGAGTTCGTGCAGATGATACGGGTACGAGGCACCAGTTTCTCTCCCACGGCACAAAACCTGCAAACGATAATCCGCAACAATCCCGGTTCCTTGTGGATCGTTGGCAATGAGCCCGACATCATCTGGCAGGACAACACCACCGCCACTGACTATGCCCAGGTATATCACGAAGTCTACAGCCTTCTCAAGAGCAACGACCCGACCTGTCAGGTGGCCATCGCTGGCGTGTCCCAATCTACCCCCTTGCGGCTGCAGTACCTGGATATGGTCTTGGAGGCTTATCACGACCTCTACGGTCAGATGATCCCCGTGGATGTGTGGAACGTCCATGGCTTCATCCTGCGCGAGGAGCGTGGTTCTTGGGGTGCGGATATCCCCCCCGGCATCACCGTCAACCAGGGTCGTCTGTACGAGATTGAAGATCACGACGATATGGATATCTTCGTTGAGCAGATTGTGGGTTTTCGGCGCTGGATGAGGGATAGGGGGCAACGAGACAAGCCCCTGATCGTCTCGGAATACGGCATACTAATGCCCGCAGAGTATGGCTTCCCATATGAGGGTGTAAGGGATTTCATGTACGCCAGCTTTGACTACTTCCTGACGGCCGCAGACGACTCTCTGGGCTATCCCGCTGACGGCAACCGTCTGGTGCAGCGTTGGGCCTGGTACAGCCTCAGTGACACGGTCTATCCCACCGGTAACCTCTTCGATCCAGATACCGGGCTCGTTACTCCTTTGGGCCTGGCTTACGGCAGCTATGCACCTTCCGTTTAGTCGGGCACAAGACCACATGCTGCTTGAGGAACGCGACCCCTGGCCACGGGAGTCCCGCAGTTGGAGCGCGGCCGCGGCGGTGGAAAGCCACGAGGAGAACAGGAGACCAATCTTCAAAGCGGTCCTTGCAGAACAGGTCTCCCACCACCGGCTGGATACGACCGCCGGGGTCCATGTTGGTTGACATCTCATGGGGTATTGTGCCTCAACGTTGGCAAGGAAGGGAGCGTTGGACGTCTCTTGGAGCACAATGAGTTCTCAGATTTCATCGCCTATCTGCGTCTGAAGAACCTCTCGGCGCGAACCATAACCGAGTACGGAAAAGTGCTACACGCCCTCTTTTCCCACGTCGGCCTGGATGGTTCTTCGCCGAAGGAGATTACCTCTGCTCAATTGCGGGACTACGTAGCCAGCCTGCAGCAGAGGGGCCTGGCTGCCAAAACGGTGAGCAATCATGTCCTGATCATCAAGCGCTTCTTTGGCTTTCTCTCAGAGGAAGGGTACATCGCGGAGGATCCCTCGCGACGCCTTCCCCGCCCCAAGGTGGGGAAACGGCTGCCCAGGGCGCTGACCATCACTCAGGTGCAAGACCTTTTCGCTGCCTTTGAGGCAGAGACGCGCCTGCAACGGCGGGACAAGATGTTCTTCCAGTTGCTCTATGCCTGTGGTCTGCGGCTGAGCGAGGCCTCGAACATCAGAGTAGAAGACATCGACTTGGGCGAGGGGACCATCCGCGTTGTCGGCAAGGGAGACAAAGAGCGGCGGCTGTATCTGAAGCCCAACTTGCTCCAGTCGCTGGGGGAATACATCGCCGAGAACGAATTGAGGACGTATCTTTTCCCCGGTCGGGGCCCTGATAAGCCGGTGACCGGTCGCAACATGGGAGACCGATTCAGGGAGTACGCGAGGGTTGCCGGCTTGGGAGACCGGGTCACGCCACACACTCTTCGACACTCCATCGCGGTCCACTACCTGATCAACGGAGCGCCTATCACCTTTGTGCAAGGGCTTCTGGGCCATGCGAGCCTGGCCACGACAGGCATATACACTCAACTCGCCGATGAGATGACCAAAGAGATCGCCTTGAACACTCCCACGGCTCTGGACGACATACTGCCGCGGGGCAAGGAGAGCTTGAAGGAGCGGGGCCTGGCCTATCACTCGGCTCTTGAGGAGGCAGACAAGCTGGTGGAGGAACTGCTGCGGGAGGTGTGAGCGTCAGGGCCTCACTCTTGGCTCAGGTCAACACACCTTCACCAAACTGAACATACCGCATCTTGTCAAGTTGCCGGGGGTGCTTATTGAAGAGGACAGCGAAGGAGCGAAGATGCTCCTGTCCGGCATGTTTTGGGGAATTGGACTCGCTGCTGGAAGAACCGTTGAGTTGTGTCCTTGCCAGAACATCCTGAGGTCACCGATTTCATCGCCTATCTGCGCCTTAAGAACTTGTCAGCTACCAGCATAGCGACCTATCACAGCGCCCTCAGGAGGCTATTTGCGCATGTAGGCCTCGGAGGATCGGCACCTAGCCAGATCACCCCGGCACAGCTTCGCAACTACGTGGCCAGCTTACAAGACAGGGGTCGGTCTCCAAAGACGGTTGCCAACTATGTGCTGGTTATCAAGCGCTTCTTTGGTTTCTTGCTCGCCGAGGGGCATATCGAGGAGGACCCATCGCGCCGTCTCCCCCGCCCCAAAGTAGGGAGGCGCCTGCCCAAAGCCCTGACCGTCCCCCAGGTCCAAGCCCTCTTTGCGGCCATGAGCGACGAAACTCCTGCGGACCATCGCGACCAATTATTCTTCAAGCTCCTCTACGCCTGCGGGTTGCGCATCGGGGAAGCTGTTCGCGCGAGAGTCGCGGACATCAACTGGGAAGACGGCTGGCTGAGAGTCGTGGGAAAGGGGAACAAAGAGCGCCGGGTATATCTGAAACCCTACCTCGTATCAGCCTTGAGTGCCTACGTCGAGGGGACGGGCCTGGAGGGGTATCTCTTCCCCGGCCAGGCTGGACACGTCAAGGAATGGCACATGAGGAGGCGCCTCAAGAGGTATGTGAGGAAAGCGCGGTTGCCGACGCATATCACGCCGCACACCTTGCGGCACTCCATGGCGGTGCACTATCTGATCGGTGGAGCGCCCATCACCTTCGTGCAAGGCGCGCTGGGTCATGAGAGCCTCGCCTCGACAGGAATCTATACCCAACTGGTGGATCAGATGGCCAAGGAGATCACCCTGAACACGAGAACGGCGCTGGACGGAGACGTAGAGGCGGGGAGGCCCTTGAAAGAAGCGAGGGGTCTCTACGAACCAGAATTCGAGGGCTGGGATAGGTTTGTGAGCGAGGTTCTGGAGTGGTCGAACCGCTTTTGAGTTTACCCTTGCGGAAGTCGTGCTTCCCGGACGGAGACTCCTGTGTTGGCTTGTGTTGGCAAACGCGAGATGCTCGACAGCTAGCAAGGAGCTAGAGTGATCAGAGTTCTGTGCGTTTTCGGCACTCGGCCGGAGGCCATCAAGATGGCCCCGGTCATCAAGCAACTCCGCGCCCGCCCCAAGGCTGAGTGCGTCGTCTGCGTGACAGCGCAGCATCGGGAGATGCTGGACCAGGTGCTAGATCTTTTTGAAATCGAGCCCGACTATGATCTGAACATCATGCAGGACGATCAGAGTCTCTCTTATGTCACGGCCCAAGTGTTGACGCGAGTGGAAACCGTAATCAAAGAGGTGAAGCCTGACTGGGTCCTCGTGCAGGGGGACACGACCACTACGATGGCTGCTAGTCTGGCAGCTTTCTACCAGCATGTGAAGCTGGGACACGTGGAGGCAGGTCTCAGGACATGGGATAAGTCGCGCCCTTATCCGGAGGAAGTCAATCGGAAGGTCACCGACGCGTTGTGCGACCTGCACTTTGCACCAACGACTGGCGCGAAGGAAAATCTCCTGCGCGAGGGAGTTAGTGAAGAAAGCGTGCTGGTCACTGGAAACACGGTCATCGACGCCCTGCTGGATGTGGCCAACCGGGACTTCAGTTTCGAGGATAGCCCGCTGCGGGACGTTCCTTTCGACAGTCATAGAATTATCCTAGTGACAGCACACCGCAGGGAGAGCTTCGGCCAGCCACTGAACGACATCTGCCAAGCTCTCGAGGAGATTTCGCAGCGATATCGTGACGATGTGTACATCGTCTACCCTGTCCACCTAAACCCTAACATTCGGAACCCTGTGTACTCGACGCTGGGCCGAGTGGACAATATCTCGCTGCTTGAGCCACTAGGCTATCAGGCCTTTGTGCACTTGATGAACAGATCTTACCTGATACTGACAGATTCGGGAGGCCTGCAAGAAGAGGCACCCAGTTTGGGTAAGCCGCTGCTGGTGATGCGAGAGGTGACAGAGAGGCCTGAAGCGGTGGAAGCAGGCACAGTGCGGGTAGTAGGCACCGACCGGGAGCTCATAGTAGCTGAGGTAATGCGCCTGCTGGATGACCGAGTGGCCTATGACGAGATGGCTCGGGGAGTGAACCCATATGGTGATGGCAGGGCAGCGCAGCGAATCGTCCGTTGCCTGCTGGGCCAATCCGTGATGGCATTCGAGCCCACGCGCGCGTTTGAGGTGGTGGGCTGACCTTGAGTGGAGAACGCGTGGGCAAAACGGCACGCTCGCTGGTAGTTGAGGTGATCGACATCCAGGGCGAGTGCCCGGTGTATAGCGTTGGTGATGGCTTCGGCATCGATGAGGGGTACAAACTGGTCAGTGATGGGCCGGTCTGCCTGCATGCGTTGCAGTCCATATCGCCTTACTATGTCGCCCTGAGCCGCGGCATTAGAGCAGCAGATCTTGGGCTGGCCGGCCGTGACACCGCGGCCTACGTGCAGTGTCTCGACCCGCGAGCCTACACCGGGGGCGGCACTGTCACGTTCCGAATATCATCGCAGGAGGACCGGTGAGGAAGATCTGCGTGCTTGGGCTAGGGTATATCGGGCTGCCCACCGCGGCGATGTTCGCGACTCATGGCTTCGAGGTGCTGGGGGTGGACATCAACGAGCATGTGCTAGAAACGCTGAACAATGGCGATGTCCATATCCATGAGCCCGGGCTTAAGACGGTGGTACAGGCGGCCTTGAAGAGCGGAAAGCTAACAGTCACGAGGAGCCCAGCGCCCGCCGACGTCTTCATCATTGCCGTACCTACGCCACTGAAGCGAGAAGCGGAGAGCTCGTCGGGCGAAGATCTACTCCCGAGGGCTGACCTGTCATATGTTAGCGCGGCGGCCGACTCTATCGTTGGCTGCCTTCGCGGTGGAAACCTGGTAGTCCTGGAATCCACCGTTCCGCCGGGCACTACGAAGGGCACCCTGGTGCCGATCCTAGCACGCTCTGGCCTATCGATCGCGGGCGAGCGAATGGCAGATAGTGGCGGTGGCGAGGAATGCAACCGGGAAGAACTCGGGATGGTGTTTGTAGCCTATTGCCCTGAGCGAGTGTTACCGGGCCGCATACTCGGAGAACTTGTGCAAGACGACCGGGTTGTAGGGGGAGTTGACGTCGCATCGGCCGAGATGGCGAGGGCACTTTATAGTTCATTCGTCGAGGGTGCGATCTTCTTGACCGATGCCACGACGGCGGAGACCGTCAAGCTCATGGAGAACACCTATCGGGATGTGAACATCGCACTTGCGAACGAGTTTGCGCTGGTTGCCGAGCACGTGGGAATCGATGTATGGCGGGCGATTGAGTTGGCCAACCGTCACCCACGCGTGGACATCCTGCGCCCTGGGCCCGGCGTCGGAGGTCACTGCATTGCGGTCGACCCATGGTTTCTTGTCCAGGCTGCACCCGGGGTGACGCACCTCATCAACGCTGCGCGCCATGTGAACGACAGCATGCTCGGGCACGTGGTGCAAATGGTGAAGAGCGCCGCTGCGGGGATGGCGAGCCCCGTGGTGGCGTGCCTGGGACTTGCGTATAAAGCGGATGTGGATGACATCCGGAACAGCCCTGCAAT
>Ga0307378_10002774_pt1 | contig 26298 bp, 22 predicted proteins | sample UN1MG_FD_202238 | JGI IMG/M metagenome (GOLD analysis project Ga0307378, IMG submission 202238) | Soil microbial communities from Risofladan, Vaasa, Finland - UN-1 | ecosystem: Environmental > Terrestrial > Soil > Coastal area > Acid sulfate soil | place: Finland: Risofladan, Vaasa | collected...
GACTGGTTCGGCTTCGCCACCTCCGTGCTCGAAGAACTGCGCCTCGTCGGCACCACGGCCGATGCCGTCGGACGGGTGCAGCTGTGGCCGGGCCACTTCGACCCGGCCGTCGAGATCGGCGATGCCGAGGCAGGGAGTCGCGCCACGTTCGGGGCCTCGCCAGGCGACGATTCGTCGGCCGAGCCATACCTCTACGTCGGCGCATGGGGCGACGTCGATGCCGCGAACCCCTACTGGAACGCCACGACGTTCGCCGGGGCCACGCTGCCGTTCGAGCGCCTGTTGGCAGCCGACGACCAACGAGGCGAGGCGTTGAGGTTCTTCCGCACCGGATACGACCTCCTGCACGGCTGACTGGATGCGCGACGCTCAGCCTCGCGCAGTCCATCGACCGGGGCGCCAACCTCGCGCACCGGACGCGGGGCCTCGGTCTGACTGCACGAGGTCGAGCATCGGGTCAACTGACTGCACGAAGTTCCGCTTGTGGTGCGATGGCGGGGTCGGGCCCCGAGTCGAACGCCTCGAGTGCCGCGGCGATGGTCAGGAACGACGATTCGCTGAGCCGGCCGTGGATCTCGCCGCCGCCGAACAGACCTTGGGACAGGGAGAGCGAGTGGGGCTGGATGCGGGGTGGCTTGGCCAATTCCTGATCGACCAGCCCTGCCCAGTGGCGGACGACGGTGGCGAAGTCGTCGGGGTCGGCCAGTTGGCCGGCCTGGCCGACGAGCGTCGCGATCATTTCGGCGAACGCAGGCTCCCGCTCCTCGCTGACCCACTGCACCAGCGACTCCGCTTGTGACCACGTGAGGTGGCGTGAGAACACCGCGTCGGCGAACTCGGGGTAGGTCGCGGCGAGTCGGGCCATCTTGGCCAGGCGCTGCGCCTCGGCTCCCGATAGCCCGGCGTAGGCCTTCAGCCAGCACGCAGCAGTGCGGGCGCCCGAGACCTTCCAGCCCGAGTCGGAGTGGAGCCGGACGACCCGGCCGAGCAGGCCGAGCCGCTCGAGGGTCACTCGTTCGGCGCCACCGAGCCGTCGAGCGAACCAAGATCCATACCGCAATTCTAGAGAGGGGGTGTGACATCAACCGCCTGCCGATTCGCCTCACCGGTGGGGACCGAGCGCTCGAGGTTCCGGTGATCGCGTTGCCGAACCTGCGATCCTGGGGGCGGTGACTTCCCCGCCTCGGACGATCCTGCACGTCGACATGGACGCGTTCTTCGTGTCGGTCGAGATCCAGCACGATCCGTCACTCAGGGGCAAGCCGGTCATCGTGGGTGGTGACGGCAGACGCGGCGTGGTGGCGGCGGCCAGCTACGAGGCCCGAGCCCATGGCGTCCACTCGGCGATGCCCTCGGTCCGTGCCCGGCGCTTGTGCCCGCAGGCGATCTTCGTGCCGGGCCACCACGACCGCTACACCGAGGTGAGCGAGCGGGTCATGGAGATCTTCGGCTCGTACACGCCGCTCGTCGAACCGCTCTCGCTCGACGAGGCCTTCCTCGACGTGAGCGGCGCCCGCCGTCTCCACGGCGACGGGCGAACGATCGCCGAGGAGATCCGACGGCGGGTCGAGGAGCAGGAAGGCTGCACCTGTTCGGTCGGGGTCTCGGCCGTGAAGTTCATCGCCAAGCTCGCCAGCGTCCACGCCAAACCGACGGCCAGCCCGATCGGCCCCGTGCCGGGCACGGGGGTCACCGTCGTCGAGCCCGGCGAGGAGCTGGCGTTCCTTCACCCGCACCCCGTGCGGGCGCTGTGGGGGATCGGCAAGGCCACCGAGCCCAAACTCGAGCGGCTCGGGGTGACGACGATCGGCGAACTCGCACAGCTGCCCGAGAAGCTGCTCGTGCGGCACCTCGGCGAGGCCGTGGGCACGCATCTGTACGACCTGAGCCATGCCATCGACCACCGCGACGTGGTGGCCCACGGCGATCCGAAGTCGATCAGCCACGAGGAGACGTTCAGCCGGGACAAGCACAGCCACGATTCCCTGGCCCGCGAGGTCGTGCGTCTCGCCGACTCGGTCGCTCACCGAGCACGGACCAGCGGCTTCACCGGCCGCACCGTGACCCTCAAGCTGCGCTTCAGCGAGGAGTTCCGGACGGTCACCCGCTCGCTCACCCTCGACCGGCCGACGAACACCGGCACCGAGATCGCCCGCCACGGTAAGGCGCTGTTGGCCGAACTCGACCCGAGCCCGGGCGTCCGGCTCCTCGGGATCGGCCTCACGGGGCTGTCGCGGGAGGCGCCGATCCAGCTCAGCCTCGACGCCGACGATCAGCAGGCTTGGAGCGACGTGGCTGATGCGATGGAGGACGTGCGTGCCCGTTTCGGCCGCGACGCCGTGGTCCCGGCCACCCTCGCAGGCCGCGACGGAGTGCGGACCAAGAAGCGGGGCGATCAACAGTGGGGCCCGGACGATGCCCCGGCGACGCGCTGATCGGGTCCCTGTGCCGCGCGTTGTCGAGCCCGGTAACGTATGGAAAGATGACCGACGTGCCGCTCTCCGAGGACGAGGAACGCATCCTCTCCGAGATTGCCCAACAGTTCTACGAGGACGACCCGTCGTTCGCCCGCGAAGTGGCCGAGACGACGCTCTACAACCACTCGTTCCGCAACATCAAGTGGGCGGGCCTGCTGTTCGTCATCGGTCTCGTGCTCCTCGTGGCGATGCTCTCGACCTCGTTCCTGATCGCCTTCCTCGTCGGGTTCGTCCCGATGCTCGCCTCGGCCCTCATCATCGAGCGCAACGCTCGCCGCATGGGCAAGGCCGGATGGGACCAGGCCACCAGCACGATTCGTGCCAGTGGGTTCAAGGACTACCTGGGCAACACGCAGCAGCGGGTCAAGGATCGCCTCAAGCGCGAAGACGAATAGCCGAATTCAGACCTCGACGTCGGATCCCCGGTCGAACGCGACGTCCGATCGGTCGCCACCGATGCGGCGGATCGGCCCGACGCCCAACATGACCGCGGGCCGGAGCAGGCGGCGAGAGCGAGTCGTCACCGAAGTGACGGCATGGACGATCTGCCCGATCTCGCCGGCCGCCTGTTCGGCCGTTTCGGCCTCGGCGTCGCCGATTCCGCTGGGGCCGTAGACCGCCGCCTCGGCGAGCACGCCGATGGTCCGTGCGTGCTCAGCGCCGGTGGGCAGGATCTGGCTTGCCCGACCAGCGGTCTCGGCGTGCGTCTCGCTCGGCACGTCGACCAAGCCGATCAGGCCGAGCTGCGCGAGGCTCTCGTCCCAGGCCAGTTGGACCCGGTCGGCGGCGGACTCGGCGGCGGCGCGCCGGCGTGTTCGGCGGTGGTGGTCGAGTCCAAGGGCGACGAGCACGTATGCCGCCGCCACCAGGAGCATGCCGCCGAGAGCGATCGCGGTCCAGACGAACCAACGCCACAGCCCGTTCGAGTCCGAACCGGCGTCGGCGGTTGCGGCCGCGTCGGCCGCAGGGGCGTTGTCGGGCGTGGCGGCCTCGACGTTGAGGTCGTCGGGCGGCTGCGTGGTCTGCGTTTCGGGCTGCGTCGTCGCGCTCGGCAGGGTGGTGGCAGTGTTGGGGTTCCCGCCCGACTGCACCTGCTGCTCGGGCACCCCCGTGTAGGTCTCGGCACCCGGTGCGCCCCGTCCCGGTGTCGGTTCGAACGGCACCCAGCCCAGACCTGCGAAGTACACCTCGGGCCATGCATGAGCGTGTTCGCCGCGCACCGAGAAGAGGCCGGGCTCGACCTCGATGCCCGGTGTGAAGCCCACCGCCACACGCGCCGGGATCCCCAGCGAGCGGGCCATCGCCGCGAAGGCACCGGCGAACTGCTCGCAGTATCCCGCCCGATCGACCAGGAGGAACCGCTCGAGGTCGTCGCCGGTGTGGCCGCCTGGCACGCTGAGGTCGTATCTGAAGCCGCGCAGGAAGTCCTGGAGGAGCAACGCCGACTCGTAGGGCGTGGGGTCGGCCACGACACCGGAGGTCTTCTCGACCGCCAACTGCGCCACGCTGGAGGGGAAGTCATCGGGCAACTGGAGGTGTGCCTCGGTGATGTCCTCGGGGTAGACACCCGTCGTGTCGCGGAGCGTGTCGGCGTCGAACGTCGGGAGGTCCGATCGGACCGTGTAGCTGACCCCGTCGCTGTCGAGGATGTCGGTGTCGACGATGAGGGTCGAGGAGAACTCGTCGTAGCGGAGATCGAGGTCGGCCTCGACCTCTCGGGGCTCGAAGGCCGCGGGCAACCAGATCGCCGCCAGTGCCTTGACCTCGAAGGTCTGGCTCACCGGCGCGAACGTCGAGGGCGACTCGCCGCTCCCCTCGAGGCCACCGCTCGCCCGCCCGTACGAGCCGCTCGACGACCAGATCCGTCCGTCGAAGGAGTCGAGCGCCGTGAGCCGCCAGTAGGCCCGAACGTCGCTCTCGACCGTGAACACCTCGACGTTCGCCTGATCGACGAGCCGGCGCCGGATGTCGACCAGCGGCGAAACCGTGACGCGTGACTGCGGCGCGTTGGTGTTCGGCTCGAGTTCCACGAGGGGCGCAGCACCGGCACCGGGAAGGCTCGGGCCGCTGATCGACGCCGCCAGGACGGCGATGAGCAGCATGATCGTGCCGGTGCCGATGAGGGCGGCGCTCCCGCGACCTGAGCTGCCGGCCACCCACTGGCCGGTGCGGGTCTGGCGTGCGACCCGGTGCACCAGGAAGAACGCAAGCGCTGCGACGACTGCGACCAACGTGGCCGGCGTGCGCTGGTGGTCGTCGGCGAGCACGGCGCTGAACACGAAGATGGTCCCTGACGGGAGCATGGCCTCCACCGGGAGGTCGAGCCTGAAGCAGGCCCAGTCGGACACGAAGGCCGAGATCCAGAGCGCGGCTGCGCACAGGATCAGGAAGCCGGTGACCGGAACCGTCGGTGTGGGGGTCTCGCCGAAGAGCGCGAGGGCGGTGTCGAGATCGCCGGCCAGCCGGTCGAAGCTGCTCGGTGTGGGAAGGCCCAACACGGTCGAGCGTGGTTCGAACAGGACGACCGTCGTCACCAGTGCAGCGAACGGGAGCAGGCACGCCACGAGCGCGAGTGATCGTCCGGTGCGACGGAGGCCCATCAGGAAGAGGTGTGCGACCACAGCGGTGACGAGAAGCGGCGCCACGTGGTCGTTGCCCACGAAGAGCCGGCCGAGGCTCACGAGTGCCGCGATGCTGAGTCCCAGAAGGGTGACTTCGCGTCCTACCTCGAGGCGGTCTTCCCACCACCGGGCACCTTTGGGCTCGACCACGGTCACCGGGTGCCGACCCTCGCGCGCGAACGGGAGGACGCGTGAGATCCCTGCCACACCGAACGGAACGACGTGCCGGTGGGGATGCTGAGCATCGAGGCGCCAGGGAGCGCGCTGGGAGTACCCGAGGTCCCGAACATGACGAAGGTCAGTCGACCGAACCCGACCGCGGCCCGCTTCACGCCCAGCTGCTCGCTACCACGGAGCGCTCCGCTCACGACGACGAGCGCTCCGTTGCTCCCACTTCGCCCGATCGTTCGAGCCGTCGTCGCCGGGTCCGACCGGTTCGAGCGTGAAACGAGGGAGAGACGCTCGAAGATCGACTCGAGGTGCGCGTGACCGCTGCCGAGGTCGGTCTCACTGCCGTCGGTGGCGACGAGCCTGACCAGGTCGCCCCGCCGCCAAGCCGCGTTGATGATGCTGGCCGCAGCCGACACCGCCTGCTCGAACACCTGCGGGACGAACGATCCGTGTCGCTGGTCGAGCAGCACGGTCGTGCGGCCCTGCCACGGCAGTTCGTCCTGCCTGACGACCAGGTCGCCGGTGCGGGCAGTCGATGCCCAGTGAACTCGTCGGAGGTCGTCGCCGATGACGTAGGGCCGCAGCGCATGGAACTCGTCACCCGAACGACCCAGCGCGCTCGGGTGAGCTGCACCAGAGGTCGGATCCGGTCCGGCGGCCTGCCGGGGTGGCTCGATCTGGTCGACCCGCGGGAAGACGGTCAGCGAGGCGGTTCCCGCCGCCCTCGTCCTGACCGACGTGAGGCCGAACGGGTCGGTGACCACGACGTCGAGCGGGCCCACCTCGACCACGCCGCGTCGATCGGACGGCAGCCGATACGCGATCGTGGCCGATTCGCCACCGCGCAGGGGGTTGACCAGCAGATCGGCTCCGCTTGTTCCGGTCACCGGGTCGAGAAGGCGAAGCACCGGCGTACGCGACGCCCGCAGGTTGCGGATCCGGATGGTCGAACGCGCGGGGGTGCCGGCGTGGACCCGCAAGGGCGTGATCTTCCGCCCGGCACCGAGGTCGAGCCGCGACAGGACGACCCAGCCGAAGCAGATCGCCAGCAGGATTCCGGCTGCAGCTCCGCAGATGTAGAGCTCGACGAGCCCGAAGACCCGGCCGCCGACGAGCAGGCCGGCCGCCGTGGCCCCGACCAGCAGCCCGGCTCGGGTCAGCACGTCGCCTCAGCCCGTTGCCCGAGGCACCGGAACCGATGCGACGATCTCGTCGAGGATCCCTGCGGCGTCGCGGCCCTGCTGTTCGGCTTCGGGCGTGATCATCACGCGGTGGGAGACGACCGAGGCAGCCAGTGCCTTCACGTCGTCGGGCGTGGTGAAGTCGCGTCCGCTCATCGCCGCCCGGGCTCGGGCTGCCCGCTGGAGTGCCAGGACCGACCGTGGCGACATGCCGAGGCTGAGCGCCGGATGTCGTCGGCTCGCCTCGGCGAGATCGACGAGGTACGCCTTGAGCGGCTCGGCGACATGGATCCGACGCGCCGCTTGCACCATGGCCGTGATGTCGGTCGCACGCAGCACGGGCCGGACGTCCTCGAGGGCGTCGTGCTCGCCGTGCTGGTCGAGCATGTCGAGCTCGGCTGCACGGTCGGGGTAGCCCATCGACCCGCGCAGGAGAAAGCGGTCGAGCTGACTGTCGGGCAGGGGATAGGTGCCCTCGTGCTCGATCGGGTTCTGCGTCGCGATCACCATGAACGGCGCCTCGAGCACATGGGTCGTGCCGTCGACGGTGACCTGCCGTTCGGCCATGGCCTCCAGGAGTGCGGCCTGGGTCTTCGGCGACGCCCGGTTGATCTCGTCGGCCAGCACGACGTTGGCGAAGATCGGACCCGAGCGGAACTCGAACTCGTCGGTTCCACGGTGGAACACCGAGACCCCGACGACGTCGGTGGGGAGCAGGTCGGGTGTGAACTGCACCCGTCCGAACGATCCGTCGATCGAGGCGGCCAGCGCCTTCGCAAGGCTTGTCTTGCCGACCCCCGGCACGTCCTCGATGAGCATGTGGCCTTCTGCCACGAGACAGAGGACGGCCAGTTCGACGACGTCGCGCTTGCCCTGGATGACGGTCTCGATGTTGTCGACGAGGCGCTGGACGTACTCCGAGAAGCTCGCCGCTCTCGGCGTCGTGCGTTCCGCGGTCGTCACGCCTTGGGTTCCTCTCATCAGGGCTGGCAGAGGTGAAATGGTATTGGACCGCGGGTCGTGGCGGGCCGTCGCGGCGACAACATCCCTACGCTGCGCTGATGGTCGTGCTCGGAATCGACGTTGGAGGGACGAAGCTGGCGGTCGGCGTGATCGACGACGGAGGAGCGCTGCTGGCCCGGGCCCAGCGCCCGACCTCGGCCGCCTCGACCGGCGAGCTTCTCTTCGCCGAGCTCGTCGAGCTCGTTCGTGGGCTCGATGCCGGCCTGCTCGACTCGTGCACGGCGATCGGGGTCGGATGTGGTGGGCCGATGACCAAGGGAGGAGAGGAGGTGTCGCCGCTGAACATCGTCGCCTGGCGCGGTTTTCCCCTTCGATCGCGGCTCGAGGCCGAGTTCGCGCGCCCGGTCGGGGTCGACGGCGATGCCAAGGCGCTGGCGAGGGGTGAAGGGTGGGTCGGGGCGGCAGCCGGGGTCAGCGATTTCGTGGCGATGGTGGTGTCCACCGGCGTCGGCGGCGGAATCGTGTTGGACGGGAGAATGCTCGACGGTGCCGCCGGCAACGCCGGGCACATCGGGCATGTGATCGTCGAGCCCGAAGGCCGTCCCTGCGCGTGCGGCGCACGTGGCTGCCTCGAAGCCGAGGCCTCCGGCACGGCGATCGCTGCGAGCACCGGCCGTCCCGCGGCCGAGGCACCTCACGAGGTGCGCGTGCGGACCGGGATGCTGGTCGGGCGGGCGGTCGCGTCAGTCGCCAACCTGCTCGACCTTCGGCTCGCGGTGGTGTCGGGCTCGGTGGCGCTGGGCTTCGGCGATGTCTTCTTCGAGGCGGCTCAAGCCGAGGTCGATCGCACCGCAAGGCTCGACTTCTCGGTCGGAACGCGCATCGTGCCGGGCGAGCTCGGCGACGAGGGCCCGCTCGTCGGAGCGGCGGCGGTCGCGCTGTTCGGCTGAGGTCGGTCGCTACCGTCGCGTCATGCGTGTCGGTGTGGTGATCCTGCCCGACCAGCGATGGGCTGACGGTGGGTGGCGATGGAAGCGGGCCGAGGAGCTCGGGTTTGCTCATGCCTGGACCTACGACCACATCGGCTGGCGTTCGCTGAGCCAGGGCCCTTGGTTCGGCGCGATGCCGACGTTGACCGCGGCGGCCGCTGCGACGTCGACCATCCGCCTCGGCACGATGGTGGCGTCGCCGAACTTCCGTCATCCGGTGCCCTTCGCCCGCGACGTGCTCGCGCTCGATGACGTTGCGGGAGGCCGACTCAGCCTGGGGCTCGGGGCGGGTACGCAGGTCGGGGATGCGACGGTGTTGGGGGAGGGCGGACCGTCCCCGCGCGTGCGCCTGCAACGCTTCGAGGAGTTCGTGACGCTGCTCGACACGCTGCTGACCAATGACACGGTCACGTCGGCAGGCCGGCACTTCTCCGCGCTCGACGCACCGATGGGGCCCGGGTGCGTACAGGAGCCACGGGTTCCGTTCGTGGTCGCTGCCACCGGCCCGCGAGGCATGCGCCTGGCAGCCCGAAAAGGCGATGGCTGGGTCACCACGGGTGACCCGAACCGTGGGGAGATCGGCATGGATGCCGTCGAGGGCTCTGCGTCGGTGCGGGCACAGATGGACCGGCTGCGCGCGGCCTGCGACGCTGAAGACCGCGATCCGGTGACGATCGAGCGCTACGCCCTCACTGGACTGACCCTCAGCTCGGGACTCGGCTCGGCGGAGGAGTTTCGCGAGACCGTCGGCCGCTACGAGGGCATCGGCGTCGACGAACTGATCGTGCACTGGCCGCGAGCATCCGACTGGTTCGTCGGCGACCTGGACCACTTCGAGTCGGTGGTGTCGTCGGTGCTCTAGTCGAGGCTGTCGAGGACCTGCCGGGCTCGTGCCGGGATCCCGAACTCGCCAGTCGAACCCAGCTCCTCGCCGAGGGCGCCCGCTCGTTGTGCCTGCTCGCGCGCCCGGTCCGACTCGCCTCGTTCGGCCAACAACTGCGCCCAGTCGAGGTGCTCGGAGGCAAGATAGGGCTTGGCGCCGGCGCGCTCGCTCAAGCCGATGGCCGCGCGGAAGTGAGCGTCCGAGGCATCGAAGTCACCCAGGCGCGCAGCGACCACCGCGAGACCGTGGTCGTTCGCGTCGGTGATGCTGACGCCGCTCCAGTTGAATGTGCCGGCGAAAGGCAACAGGCGCTCGTAGATGTGACGCATCGCGGCCTCGTCGATCGGGATGGTTCGCGTGAGCCGACCGAGCCCACACAGTGTGACCGGGTACTCGACGTCGGGTGGCACCGCCGCGAAGCCATCGGCCGTCAGGAACGCAACGTGCTCGACCGCTCCGTCAGGGTTCCCGCTCTCGGAGCACGCGCCGGCGAGGGCCACCCGCCACACAGGAGCACCCGGTTGTTCAGTGACGCGGTCTTCCAGAGCCGAGACGAGTTCACCGACCCGACCTTGGGCCCGCCGGACCATGTAGAAGAGGCCGCCCACGAAGGCCATCACCTGAGCCTTGCTCACCCCGTGATCCGTGCCGTACGCCATGGCGTCGAGGATCTGGGCTTCGGCTTCGTCGAGGTCGCCGACGAACGCACTGATCATCGCCGAGCGGTTGCGGGCGAGCCATACGAAGATGGGTCGACGGAGTCGATCGGCGATGTCCTCGATGATTCCGAGGTGACGGAACATCTCGGCCCGCTCGCCGCGGGCGGCACTGACACAGAGCTCACCGGAGTGGATGTAGAAGTCGGCGACCGGATCCCGCCAGTTCTGCGCTGCGGCTTCCTCGCCGAAGCGGCGCAGGAGCCCGAGAAAAGGCTCGGATCCGTCGATCAAGGCCCAGCCGCCCAACATGGCGTCCATCATGGCGAGGGGGTCACCGGTGACCTTCGCCATCTCCAACGCCTCCGACGCGAGCCGACGCCGACGTTCGTGTTCGCCAGTCCACTGGAGCTCGACGGCCAGTGTCGACATGAGACGTGCCCGCATCGGAGAAGGGTCTTCGCCGATGCCGTCGAGGGCCGACTCGAGCAGTGCGATGAGCTCGTGATCGACACCACTGTCTGCTCCGGGGCTGGTGAAGACCGTGGCCGCCTCTGCGACCCGCTCGGGGTCAGCGAGTTCGCGGCCGGTCTCGGCCGCGGCGAACCCGAGGTCGCGGAACCGAGGGTCGTTGGCGGCCCGTAAAACCCTGGCCAATTCGATCTGCAGGTCGAACTGCAGATCGGCATGCGGAGTCGTGAGCAGTTCGAGATCGGTGATCGCGCGGTCGAGGTGTCGAGCAGCCGCCTCGAAGGCCAGATCGTCGGTCGCACGGTCTGCAGCCCGGCGGCAGAACTCGATCGCCTTGGCCGGGTCGCCGGCCAAGGCACCTTCGCTGAGATGATGAGCCAGCCCGTCGAGATGGTCGTCGAGATCGAGCGCATGGGCAGCTTCGATGGCCTCGCCGACCTGCCAGTGCATCCGAACCCGACGGTTGGTGCTGAGCTCCTCGTAGAGCGTCGAGCGCACCAGGGCGTGGGCGAAGGCATACCGGCCGAACCGGCCCGTGACCTCTCGGACGATCGACGCGCCGGCGGCCTCGTCGAGCGCGTCGAACACGTCGTCCTTCGAAAGTCCGCTCAACGCCTCGATGATGGCGACGTCGAACTCCGGCCCGATGACGGCGCCGATCGACAACGCGGTGTTGGCCGCGTCGGACAGTCGCGACAGACGTCTGCCGACCACTTCGCGAATGCCCTCCGGGATCCCGATCTCGGCCAGCGTGATGTCGCTCTCCCAACGCCCCTCCCGTTGCACGATCAGCCCCGACTCGGCGAGGTGCAGGAGCATCTCGCCGATGAAGAACGGGTTGCCCTGGGTCTCCTGGTGCACGGCCGCGGCGAGCTCGAGCCCCGATTCCTCGAGGCCATGGCCTGCCGCGTGCTCCATGAAGTCCGTGACCTCACCCGCGTCGAGACCCAGGAGATCGAGACGCTCGACCCCAGGTTCGCGACGGAGATCGGCGAGCACGTCGGACAGTGGGTGCGAGCGGTCGAGGTCGGTGTCGCGGTACGTGGCGAGGATGAGCAGCGGGGTGGCGGCCGGTCGTCGGAGCAGATGGCGAAGGAGCAGCAACGAGGGCTTGTCGGCCCAGTGGACGTCGTCGAGTACCAGGACGATCGGCGTCGATCTGCTGACGGCCTCGAGCAGGTCGCTCACCGACTCGAACAGGCGGTGACGCTCGGTCTCGCTCTCGGTCCGGACCGGCTCAGGCAGCTCTGGGATGAGATGCGCAAGGTCGGGGATGAGCCTCGTCATCTCGCCGCCGAGCGCCCCGAGCTCGTCGCGAAGTCGGTCGACCGGTACCGAATGGACGTAGTGGCGGAGTGCCTCGGCGAAGGGTTGGTAGGGGACGTCGAGCTCTTCAGCGCATCGTCCCCAAAGCAGCAACGCACCCTGTTCGTGGGCGAGCTTGACCGTCTCGGTGACCAGCCGAGTCTTGCCGACGCCCGGTTCACCCGACACGAGGACCACACGCCGCGTCCCCTCAGCCGCCTCCTTCCAGGCCGTGATCAGGTTCTCGCGCTCGGCGGATCGGCCGGCGAAGGGGAATGCGGGTGAGGTCTCGACGAACCCCGGTAGCGGGACCGAAGCGACGTCGTCCGACGTGTGGCTCTCGGGTGTCCAGGCGACCTCGCAGACGGCGATCGCGGCGGGGAGTCCCTTCAGGTCAAGCTCGCCCAGCGGCGTGAGCGCGAGCTGGCTGCGCGACCCAGCGAGCGCGCGAACCAGGTCGCTGACCAGGATCTGGCCGCCGTCGGCCTCGGCACAGAGACGTGAGGCCTCGATCACCGGGGTGCCGAACCAGTCGTCGTCCTCGAAGGTCGCATCTCCCGCGCTCACGCCGATGCGCATGGCCAGCGCAGGGCCTTCGGCCCGCCGGTTCCGGCGGTCGATCGATCGCTGCATCGCCACCGCCCCGCTGAGGGCATCGGCTGCACTGGTGTAGGAGACCATCAGCGCATCACCGATCGTCTTGACCTCGCGGCCGCCCGTCTCCTCGATGGCACCACGGAGGTCGGTGAAGTGGTCGCGACGAAGTTCGTCGGCCGCCACGTCGCCGATCTCTGCGGTGACCTCGGTCGATCCGACGAGATCGGTGAACAGGATCGTCACCAGCCCAGATGTACTCATCGCACCCCCACAGGCTCGGCCTGGGTTCCCAGCACCGAGTGGGCGAAGCGTACGTCAGCCGGCGAGGCCGGGTCGTCGAGCCACCGATCGGACCGCCGGGTCACCGTTCGTCGCAGGGTCGTGGCGCGCCGCAAGGAATCGGGACGGCTCGTGTCAGAGCGGCGGTACGGTCGGCGCATGCGATTCAGCATCTGGCCCTCGCCCGCCAACTCGTGGGACGACATCCTCGCCCTGACGCAGCACTGCGAGGCCACCGGGTGGGACGGCGTCTACTTCGCCGACCACTTCATGCCGAACGCGGCCGATACCACGACGATGGATGGCCCCACGATCGAGTGCTGGTCGGTGCTGACCGGTCTCGCCGCGCTCGTCCCGCGCATCCGGCTGGCCCCGCTGGTGTCGAGCATCACCTATCGCCACCCCGCCGTGCTCGCCAACATCGCCGCGGCGGTCGATCACATCAGCGGCGGGCGGCTGACGCTGGGTGTCGGCGCAGGATGGCAGGAGAACGAGCACGCGGCGTACGGCCTCGCCCTCGGATCGGTGAAGGAGCGACTGGATCGTTTCGACGAGGCGTGCGCGGTGTTGCGCGGCCTGCTCGACGACCCCCGTACTTCCTTCGAGGGGGAGCACTACGTCATCGCTGATGCGCCCAACCAACCCGCACCGGTCCAGGACCGACTCCCACTGCTGATCGGGGGCGGGGGTGAGAAGCGGACCATGAAGATCGCCGCGACCCACGCCGACGAGTGGAACGCGTGGACGACCCCCGACGTCCTCGAGCACAAGGTCGGCGTCCTGAGGAAGCACTGTGACGATCTCGGTCGCGATCCGGCCGGAATCAAGGTGTCGACTCAGGCACTTCTGTTCCTCTCGACCGACGAGGAGTGGCTGGCCGACAAGCGAGTCGATCTCGGGCGCGCCTCGTTGGTGGGTACGCCGGCGGAGGTGACCGAACAGATCGCGGCCTACCAGCTCGCCGGGTGCGACGAGTTCATCGTTCCGGGCTTCACGCTCGGCAACCTCGATCGATCGATCGAGACCTGCGACCTGTTCATGACCCAGATCGCGACCCACTTCGCCTGAACGGGCTGGTCCTACACTCGGCACATGGATCCTGCGTTCACTCCTGAGGCCGAGCAGTACCGCGAGAAGGTGCAGGCGTTCCTCGCCGAGCACCTTCCGGCCTCGTGGGAAGGCATCGGATCGCTCCCGAGCGACTCGGTGTACGAGTGGACCGGTGAGTGGCGCAAGATCCTTCACGAGAACGGCCTGCTGGCTGCCTCGTGGCCAGCCGAGTACGGCGGAGGCGGGCTCACCGAGCTCGAACAGGTTGTCCTCGCCGAGGAGTTCGGAAGGGCCGGCGTGCCCGCCGGCGGCCCGAACGACGTGTTCGGCATCCAGATGGTCGGCAACACCATCCTCCAGTGGGGAACCGAAGCGCAGCGCAAGCACTTCCTGCCCCGGATCCTGAGTGGGGAGGACGTCTGGTGCCAGGGCTACAGCGAGCCCAACGCGGGGTCCGACCTCGCCAACCTGGGCTGTCGGGCTGACCTCGACGGCGACGAATGGGTGATCAACGGCCAGAAGATCTGGACCTCGGCCGGGCACCTGGCCAACTGGATCTTCGTGCTGACCCGCACCGATCCCGACGCCGGGAAGCACAAGGGGATCACGTTCCTCCTGTGCCCGATGCAGCAGCCCGGCGTCGAAGTGCGTCCGATCGAGATGATCTCGGGCGACTCGGAGTTCAACGAGGTGTTCTTCACCGACGCCCGCACGGCGAAGGAGAACGTGGTGGGCGAGGTGAACGGTGGCTGGGGCGTGGCCATGACCCTGCTCGGCTACGAGCGGGGCGAGGCCGCGGCCACCTTTCCCCTGATGTTCCGCACCGAGCTCGACCGCCTGCTCGCGCTCGCCGAGGAGCGAGGCGTGAACGACGTCCCGACCATCCGGCAGCGCCTCGCCGCGGCGTACACCGACGTGGAGATCATGCGCTTCACCGGCATGCGGACGCTCACCAGGTACCTCGAGGGCGAGCAGCCGGGCCCGGAGTCGGGCATGTTCAAGGTGTTCTGGAGCGAGTACCACCGCCGGGTCACCGAGCTCGCGCTCGACATCCTCGGGCCCGATGCCATGGTGCCGAGCGGTCGCTGGCCGGCCAGCTCGTTCCAGACCGACGACCCCGGCGCACCGAACGACAGCGCCAGCTGGGTCGGGGCGTTCTACAACGCTCGGGCGGGGACCATCTACGCCGGCACGAGTCAGATCCAGAAGAACATCCTGGGCGAGATGGTCCTCGGCCTCCCGAAGGAGCCCAAGTCCGATCGCGGCGCATGGAAGGACGTGAAGAGCTGAGTCTCCGGGTCGTGTTTCGGGGGGCCCTGGTCGTGATCACGCGGCCGCGGCTGTGGCCGACAGCCCTGCGCGAGTTGCGGGCATTCACCCCGCGGCGGTGGTGGACCCAGCGGCCGTTCCTTCCCCTGCCGGATCCGGAGCTGATGCGGTTTCGCATGGTGACCGCGTACGGCGACGCCGAGGCGCCGTTCGCTCCTGACGACCTCGTCACGTGGCTCGAGTGGTGTCGCAACTGGCACCGGACCATCGGCTGAGGCTCAACGAAACGGCCGACGTTGCTCGATTCGGCCCGTCTATCCTCGCCGCCCATGAGTCGGGCCCTCGTGCTCAACGCGACCTACGAACCGCTGGGTGTCGTCGCGCGTCGTCGGGCGGCGGTGTTGGTGTTGTGCGAGAAGGCCGTCACGGTGGTGACCTCAGGTGAGGTGTTGCGCGCAGAGCGGTGCAGCATCGACGTGCCCTCGGTGATCCGCCTCCGCGACTACGTGAAGGTTCCGTACCGACGGCTCGCCCCGCTCAATCGCCGAGCTGTCTTCGCCCGTGACGAGCACCGTTGCCAGTACTGCAACGGTCCCGCCGAGAGCATCGACCACGTGCATCCACGAAGCCGCGGTGGCGGCCACACGTGGGACAACGTGGTCGCCGCGTGCAAGCCGTGCAACCTCTCCAAGCGCGACCGCCTGCTCTCGGAGACCTCCATGCGGTTGCGGCGTCCTCCGCGCGAGCCGCGGGGAATGAACTGGCTGGCGCTGGGCCTCCCGTCGGTGCCGCCTGAATGGGACGAGTACTTCCGCTCGGGTGCCATCCCTGCCTGATCGCTGGCAGGTCGAGCGGTTCGGTCTCGGGGCCGGCGAATTCCACGCGCTCGATGTCGTCGAGCCCGTCGCCAGGACGGTGTGGGTGAGCCGACCCCCGACGCCAGCGCTGGTGCTCGGCTCGATGCAGTCGTCCGAGATCGTCGACCCGGCCGTGGCTGCGCGTCTCGGCGTGGACGTGGTTCGACGCCGCAGCGGGGGCGGAGCGGTCCTGGTGGTCCCGGGCGAGCTCTGCTGGATCGATCTGCTGATCGATCGTGACGACCCGTTGTGGGACGACGACGTCGGACGGGCCATGCACTGGGTGGGCGAACTCTGGCAGTCAGCGCTCGCCGGCCTCGGAGTCACTGCTGAGGTGCATCGTGGCCCCCTCGTGCGGACTGCCTGGTCCGACCTGGTGTGCTTCGCAGGGCTCGGTCCGGGGGAGGTGGTGGGAGAAGGTGGGGAGAAGCTGGTCGGCGTGAGTCAGCGGCGCACCAGGACCTGGGCGCGGTTCCAGACCGCCTGTCTCGTGCGGTGGGATCCATCGTCGATCCTCGACCTGCTGACCGCCCACCTGTCCGACGGCGGCCTGCCGCTCGCCCGAGCGGCAGGCGGGACGGGCCGGACGGTCGCGGACCTCGAAGCGGCGGTGCTCGCCTCGTTGCCTGCCGCCTGAGGCGGCACGGACACCCCGACCGAGCGAGCAGGGCGGGTCTGCGCGTCTCCTCATCCAAGGGTTGTGGGTGAAAAAGTCATCAAATTGGGACATTACACATTGACAGTGGGGGAGTTGATACGTACGGTGGGGATCACTTCGAGGGCAGGCCTCGGAAGCGGAGACGGCAGGGAGCAGGGACGTGTTCACGGGCACGCACGAGCGCGCGATCGACGACAAGGGACGGGTCGTCGTACCGGCAGAGTTCCGCGCACAGCTGGCCGACGGGGCTTACCTCGGCCGCTTGGAGCGCAATCTCGGCCTCTGGCTTCCTGGCGAGTTCGCGGCGCGGGTCGACGCGCTCAAGGCCCAGGCGGCCGAAGGTGAGCTGAGCCGCGACGAGGTTCGGGCATGGCTGGCCGCGGCCGCCTCGGTGAAGCTCGACGGTCAGCATCGGATCTTCCTGCCGTCGGCGCTCAGACTCCACGCCGGACTCGACGACCAGATCGTCTTCACCGGCGGGTGGACCTATCTCGAGATCTGGAACGAGGCCCGCTGGCGTCAGGTCCAGCTCACCGGAGACGACGCCGTGATGAACGCCGTTGAGCGGGAGTTCGCGTGAACAGCAGGGACGAGGGGCCGCGCACGTGCAGCCTCTCGGTCGACACGGTGGTAGGCAACTTCTCCGCCCGCTTCCCATCGAGTCCGAACCGGGGAGACATCCCGGCGGGCGCCCGTCGACCGGGGGGCTGCAGGTGAGCGGCCCGTTCGTGCATCGCCCGGTGATGCTCGCCGAGTGCGTCGAGATCCTCGCAGCGGCCCCGGCTGGACGATACGTCGACGCGACGATCGGTGGGGCCGGCCATGCCGAGGCCGTGCTCGGCGCCCATCGGGGTCTCGAGTTGCTGGGACTCGACCAGGACTCAGATGCGATCGAGGTGGCCCGGACACGCCTCCTCCCGTTCGGCGACCGGGTGCAGCTGGTCCGGACCCGGTTCGACCGACTCGCCGAGGTGATCGCCGGGCTCGACGACCTCCCGGTGACCGCGATCTTCTTCGACCTCGGGGTCAGCTCACCGCAGCTCGATCGGCCCGAGCGTGGGTTCTCGTACCGCACCGACGGTCCGGTCGACATGCGCATGGACGACCGACAATCCACCTCGGCGCGCGATCTGGTCAACGAGCTGAGCGCCGGCGATCTCGCCGACCTGCTCCGTCGGTTCGGCGACGAGCGACATGCGATGCGGATCGCTCGCGCCATCGTCGCCGCCCGTCCGATCGAGCGGACGCAGCACCTGGCCGAGACCGTGCGCGACGCCGTCCCTGCTGCCGCCCGCCGCACCGGCGGGCACCCCGCCACGCGCACGTTCCAGGCGCTGCGAATCGCGACCAACGACGAGCTCGGTGCGCTGGTGTCGGCGCTCGACCAGGCGCTGGACGTGCTCGCACCCGACGGACGGTGTGCGGTTCTCACCTACCACTCGGGCGAGGACCGCATCGTCAAGCGTCGCTTCTCCGCTGCTTGTCGCGGCCCCAACGTCCCCCGCGGGGTGCCCGTGATGGAGACGCCCACGGGCCCGTTCGCCCCACTGACCCGCAAACCGCTCCGTCCCACCGACGACGAGATCGCCCAGAACCCGCGAGCCCGCAGCGCCCGTCTCCGAGCGGTGCGGCGTCGCACAGAACCAGCACGGAGAGATTCATGAGTCCCGTTCAAGCCGTGGCGAGGCGTCTCGTCTCGCCCAAGGCTCCGGCGTCGCCGGAACCACGACCCCGTCTCCGAGTGGTCGAACAACCGGCGACCTCGCCGCGACGCTTCGTCCGTAAGGGTCCGGTCATCAGCGCAATCCTGTTCGTCGGCCTGTTGGCGCTGTCGGCATCGCACGCACTCCTCGTCCAAGGGCAGGTCACCCTCGACGGACTCGACGAGGCGGTCGCCGCCCAGCAGGAGGAATACCACCGGGCAAGACTCGAGGTCGCGCGGCTCGAAGCGCCCGAGCGCATCGTCAACGAGGCCATCATCCGTCTGGGCATGGTCGAGCCGGCCGACGTCGTCTACCTCACGCCCGCCGAGGCCGAGAGCGGTGTCGACCACCGGGTCGGCGACGATGTCGACGAGACCTGGCTCGCCATCAAGCCCTACCTCGAGCGCAGCTCCTGAGCCGGTGAGCGAGATCCGCCTGTGAACCCACGTCCAGGGGCGCGCCGAGTGCGACCCCAGCGCCGCCTCGCCGCGCTCTGCTGTGTCCTGTTGATCCTCTTCGCCACGGTCGTCTGGCGACTCGTGTCGCTCCAGGCCGTCGGCGATGCGCGCTACACCGACTTCAGCGAGGCACAGCGGGTGCGGAGTGTCGAGCTGGCAGCCGATCGTGGTTCCATCTTCGACCGAAACGGCAACGACCTCTCGGTCTCCATTCCGCAGCGGACCGTGTGGGCCGACCCGTCGCTGGTCGCGGATCCCCTTGCCTCCGCGGCCGCCCTGTCGCCCGTGCTCGGCCTCTCGCGCAGTGATCTCGAGGAGAAGCTGCAGCGTGACAGCTCGTTCGTCTACCTGGCCCGTCGGGCGCCCGATCCGGTGGCCGACGACGTCGAGGCTCTCGGATTGGACGGCATCTACCTGCTCGACGAGCCGAGCCGGATCTTCCCTTCGGGCGATCTCGCCCGCGGGCTCTTGGGGACCGTCGACGTCGACAACGTGGGACTCACCGGCCTCGAGGCGCAGTACGACGCCGTGCTCACCGGCGAGGCCGGCGAACTGATCCTCGAACGCGATCCGACCGGGCGCACGATCGCTGCCGCGCAACGTCGCGTCGAGCCGGCGCGACGGGGTCACGACCTCGAGCTCACCATCGATCGCAGCTTCCAGTTCGAGACCGAGCGGCTCCTGGCCCAGCGTGTCGAACAGACCGGTGCCAAGGGTGGCACGGTCGTGATCGCCCGCCCCGAGACCGGCGAGATCCTCGCGATGGCGAACATGGCGACCGACCCCGAGACCGGCGAGGTGTACTCGAGCGGGAGCAACGGCGCGCTCATCAGTGTGTTCGAGCCCGGATCGGTGAACAAGATGATCACCTTGTCTGGCGCCCTCGAAGACGGATGGGTGACCCCCGAGACCGGGATCGAGGTCCCCGACCACCTCCAGGTCGCCGATTACGAGTTCACCGATCACGATCCGCACCCGACCGGGACCTACTCGGTCACCGACATCCTGGTGGACTCGAGCAACATCGGCACGATCAAGCTGGGCCAGATGCTCGGGAAGGACCGACTCGATCACTACCTCCGCGAGTTCGGGTTCGGCGAGCGCACCGCCCTCGACTTCCCGAACGAGTCCCGCGGGCTCATGCTCGACCCCGACGCCTGGTCGGGGACTTCGATCGGCTCGATTCCGATCGGTCAAGGCATCGCCGTGACCGCCATGCAGATGCTCTTCGCGTTCAACACCATCGCCAACGACGGCGTGTACGTACCGCCCCGAGTGGTCCTGGCCGAAGTCGACGAACACGGCGATCGGCACCCGCTCGACGTCCCCGACCAACGGCGCGTCGTGTCCGAGCTGACGGCCGACCAGATGCGGACGATGCTGGGTCTGGTGGTCGCCGAGGGGACGGGCACCAACGCTCAGGTCGACGGCTACCCCGTGGCCGGAAAGACCGGCACCGCCCGCAAGCCCCAGCCGGGGGGTGGGTACGAAGATGCCGCGGGGAACTTCCAGTACGTCGCGACCTTCGTGGGGTTCGCGCCGGTCGAGCACCCCGAGCTGTCGATCATCGTGGTGCTCGACGAGCCCTCGAGCACGATCTTCGGTGGCTCGGCGTCGGCGCCCCTCTTCGCCGATCTCGCACGGTACGGCCTTCGTCAGCTCCAGATCCCCCCGGTCTCCTCGGTCGACCCCGACGATCCGGACACGGTGCCCGACAAGGTCAGGGCGCAGCCCGCCGGAACCAGCGAGGTGCCTGCTGCCGGCACCGGGGGCACGGCAGATTCGCCTGCCGACCCGTCGGTCACGACGACGACCACCATCACCGCACGCGATGTTCCGTACGGACCAGACTGAAACCGTGCGTCTCAGTGACCTCCTCGACGGCCTGTCCGATGTCGAGCTCCGGCTCGCCGGCACCGTCGGCGACCCCGACGTGGTCAACGTCGTGCAGCACTCGTCGCGGGTCGGTCGCGGCGCAATGTTCTGCTGCGTACGTGGGAGTCGTAGTGACGGCCACGATCTCGCCGGCGACGCGGTCGGGGCTGGTGCGGTGGCGCTGTTGGTCGACCACGAACTCGGCGTCGATGTCCCACAGGTGGTCACGCCCGACGTTCGCGCAGCGCTCGGCCCGGTCGCCGCTCGACTCTGGGGCGACCCGAGCCGTTCGCTGTCGGTCATCGGGGTGACGGGCACGAACGGCAAGACCACCGTGACCCACCTGTTGGCATCGGTGTTCTCGTCGGCAGGCCGCCCCTCCCGGGTCATCGGCACCCTCAGCCCGTCGCGGGCTTCCGGAGTCCCCACCACGCCCGAGGCGACCGAGCTCCAGGCCGAGCTCGCCCAGGCGGTGGCTGCGGGCCAGGTCGTGGCGGCCGTCGAAGTCTCGTCGCACGCGCTCGAGGCCGGACGTGTCGACGCCACCCACTTCGCGGTCGGGGTGTTCACGAACCTCAGTCCCGAGCACCTCGATCACCACGGCACCCTCGACCGCTACTTCGAGGCGAAGGCTCGCCTCTTCGACCCGGGCCGGTGCGATCACGCCGTGGTCAACGCCGACGACGAGCACGGCCGCTCGCTGCTCGCCCGGTTGGCGAGCCGTGGGGACATGTCGGTGCACCCCTTCTCGCTCGATGACGCCGACGACGTCGGTCACCACGCCGGCGGGACCGATTTCCGCTGGCGGGGGGCCGAGGTCCGTCTACCGTTTCCGGGTGACTTCAACGTGTCCAACGCACTCGCGGCTGCCACGGCCGCGGCGGCTCTCGGCCTCGAGCCGGGGGAGATCGCCTCAGGGCTGTCGTCTGCGAAGCCGATCCGGGGTCGGTTCGAGGCGGTCGATCGCGGCCAGGACTTCGTCGTCATCGTCGACTACGCGCACACGCCCGACTCGTTGCGGGCTGCGCTCGACGCAAGCCGTGCGCTGGCAGGTGGGCACGCAGTGCACGTGGTGTTCGGGTGTGGCGGCGATCGGGACCGCCGCAAGCGGCCACTGATGGGCGAGGTCGCCGACCAGTTGGCCGATCGGGTCACGGTGACGTCGGACAATCCGCGCACCGAGGACCCGCAGACGATCATCGACGAGATCGTCGAATCGATGCGCCGGACGCCCGCCCTCGACATCGAGCCCGACCGGTCGCTCGCCATCGCCCGAGCCGTCGAGCGCGCCGAACAGGGCGATGTCGTCCTGATCGCCGGCAAGGGACACGAGACCACCCAGACCATCGGCGGCCGGACGGTGCCCTTCGACGACCGCGACGTCGCGACGCGGGCGCTGGCCGTCAAGAGGCGTGCCCTCTCATGATCTCCCTGCTCATCGCCGGCGCACTCTCGATGGTCATCTCGATCCTCGGGACCAAGGCCCTCATCAACTGGCTGACCCGGCACCACGTCGGGCAACCGATCCGCGAGGACGGCCCCGAAGGGCACCACACCAAGGCCGGGACCCCGACCATGGGCGGCCTCGCCATCGTCGGTTCCGCCGTCATCGGCTACACCATCGCCCACGTTCGAGGCGGCGTGGTGTTCACCCGCGCAGGCATCGTGGTGATCCTCACGATCATCGGCGCCGGCCTCGTGGGTCTGCTCGACGACTGGATCAAGGTCTCACGCGAGCGAAACCTCGGGCTGAGCAAACGAGCCAAGATCGCCGGGCTGCTGACCGTCTCGACAGCCTTTCCGATCGCGATGCTCGCGTGGACAGACATCCACACCCAGTTGTCGTTCACCCGCTTCGACTCACCGGGCATCGAGCTCGGGTCGGTCGGCTGGTCGATCCTGGCGGTCCTGATGATCGTCGGCACGACCAACGGCGTGAACCTCACCGACGGCGCGGACGGACTCGCTGCCGGGGCCAGCGTCTACACGTTCATCGCCTTCGTCGTGATCGGCTTCTGGGCGTTTCGTCACCCCGAGACCTATGACATCCCGGCCGCGCTCGATCTCGCAGTCGTGAGCGCGTCGATGCTCGGCGGTTGTGCCGGCTTCCTCTGGTGGAACGCCGCGCCCGCGCAGATCTTCATGGGCGACACCGGCGCCCTCGCGATCGGTGCCGCCCTGGCGACGCTCGCCCTCGCCACGTCGACGCAACTCCTGTTGTTGATCCTCGGCGGGTTGTTCGTCGTCGAGACGCTCTCGGTCATGCTCCAGGTCGGGAGCTTCCGGCTCTTCGGGGGCCGACGGGTGTTCCGCATGGCGCCCATCCACCACCACTTCGAGCTCGGGGGCTGGCCCGAGACGACGGTCATCATCCGGTTCTGGATCGTCGCCGGGCTGACCACTGCGCTCGGGCTCGGGATCTTCTACGCCGACTTCATCGCGACGGGCGGCATCGATTGATGGGCGATCGATTCCTCGTGGTCGGCCTCGGCGTCACCGGACTCGCGGTGGCACGGGCTCTCCTCGACCATGGCGCCGAAGTGGTGGCGACCGACGACCATCTCGACGCCGCACCGTTCGGGCTGGACGGGCTCGACGTCGCGTTCCACCCGAAGCCCGACGCCGCGCACCTCGATGCCCTCGTGGCAGAGGCCTCGGCCGTCGTCCCCGCCCCCGGCCTGCCCGATGCGCATGCCGTCTTCGCACTGGCAGCCATCCGCGGCGTGCCGGTCATCTCGGAGTTCGATCTCGCCGCAGCGTGGGACGAGCGGCCGATCGTCGCCATCACCGGTACCGACGGCAAGACCACCGTCACGACGCTCGTCGTCGCCATGCTCGAGGCCTCGGGTCTGGCCGCGGTCGGTGTGGGCAACACCGACATCCCGCTGGTCGAGGCACTCGCCGACCCGCTCCACGACGTCTTCGTCGTCGAAGCATCGTCGTTCCGTCTGGGGCGGAGCCGGCACTTCGCTCCCCGCGTGGCGGCGTGGCTCAACTTCGCACCCGACCATCTCGACGTGCACGCCAGCCTCGACGACTACGAATCGGCCAAAGCTGCCATCTGGCGCGATCAGACACCCGATCAAGTCGCCATCGGCAACGCCGACGACCCGGTGGTTCGCCGCCATCTCGACACCGCACCCGCGCGACGGGTCACGTTCGGTTCGGCGGGGGACTACCGGGTACACGACGGATGGCTGGTCGCGCCCCGGGGCCGCATCATCGAGGTCGCGTCGCTCCCGCGCCGCTTTCCGCATGACCTCGCCAACGCCCTGGCTGCGTCTGCATGCGCGCTCGAGATGGGCGGATCACTCGACGCGGTCGCGGACGTCCTCAGGGGGTTCGTCGGCCTCCCGCACCGGCTCGAGTTCGTGGCCGAACACCGAGGTGTCGCGTGGTACGACGACTCGAAGGCGACCGTTCCCCACGCCTCAGTGGCGGCTGCGTCGGCCTTCGAGCAGGTCGTGTTGATCGCCGGCGGGAGGAACAAGGGCCTCGACCTGGCCGACCTCACCGGGGCCGGGTCGGTCACCGCGGTGGTCGCCATCGGCGAAGCCGCCGACGAGGTGCTGGAAGCCTTCGGAGACAGAGTGCCGTCCGACCGGGCGCCATCGATGGCCGAGGCCGTCCGGCTCGCCGCCGATCGGGCCCGCCCCGGGCAGACCGTGCTCCTGTCGCCTGGATGCGCGTCGTTCGACTGGTACCGCTCGTACGGTGAACGCGGCGACGACTTCAAGCGGTGCGTCGGCGCGTACCTCGAGACACAAGGACGGCCATGACGACCACCACCCCACTCGAGTTCTTCCGCCGCCGTCAGGCGGCTCCTGCCCGCGAACGCTCGAAGCCGCGACGCGAGTACACGCCGTCGTTCGTGGCCCTCGGCTGGATCATCGTCGGACTCAACCTGCTCGGGGTCGTCATGGTCCTGTCGGCCTCGTCGGTGGCTGCCCTCGATGAGTTCGGGTCGACCTGGTACTACTTCAGCCGCCAACTCGTCTGGGTCGCGCTGGGCATGGCCGTGCTGTTCGTGGCGGCGCGTGTCGACTACCACCGATGGGCCGCCATGGCCGCCCCGATGCTGCTGGTCGCCATCGCCATGCTCGTCGCCGTGTTGATCCCCGGCGTCGGTGTCACCGTGAACGGCTCGACCCGGTGGCTCGGTGCCGGACCGATCCAGGTGCAACCCTCGGAGTTCGCCAAGCTCGCCGTTCTGCTCTTCGTGGCCAACCTCCTCGCTCGTCGGGCAAAGCACATCCGTGATCCGAGGGTCACGTTGCGCCCGGTCCTGCTGGTCAGCGGACTCGTCGCCGGGTTGTTCATGATGCAGCCGAACCTCGGGACGACGATGGTGCTCGCAGCGATCGTGATCAGCGTGCTCTTCGTCGCTGGTTCGCCGTTGCCGTCGCTCGCCGGCTGGGGCGTGATCGGAGCCGGAGCAGCCGCCTGGTTGGCATTGTCGGCGAGCTATCGGCGCGACCGGGTGCTCGCCTTCCTCGATCCGTGGGACGACCCCCTCAACACCGGTTGGCAGACCATCCAGTCCGCGGTCGGCATCGTCGACGGTGGCCTCACCGGCACCGGGCTCGGCGCGTCGAGGGCCAAGTGGGGCTTCCTTCCCTTCGCCCACACCGACTTCATCTACGCCATCATCGGTGAGGAACTCGGCCTCATCGGAACCCTCGTCGTGCTGGCGCTGTTCACCGCGGTGTGCGTCCTCGGAATACGCACCGCGTTGTGTGCTCCGGACCGACTCGGCATGCTGCTGGCAGCCGGCGTCACGACCTGGATCACGGTGCAGGCCTTCGTGAACATCGGAGCGGTGATCGGGATCCTGCCGATCACCGGCGTGCCGCTCCCCTTCGTCTCGTTCGGCGGGTCGTCGTTGCTCGCATCGATGTTCGCCGCAGGCATGCTGCTCAACGTCGCGGCCCAAGGCCGGCCGCGCGCCCGCTCCGACGAGTGACCGACACCTACGCGATCATCGCCGGCGGAGGCACCGCCGGGCACCTGCTCCCAGGTCTCGCCGTTGCCGCCGAGCTGGTTGAACGTGGACACGCCCCGGAGTCGATCCACGTCGTCGGCAGCGACCGTGGCGTCGAGGCAGAGGTGGTGCCGCCGCTCGGGTACGGACTCGACCAGTTGCCCGGGCGAGGAGTTCCCCGTCGCCCCAGCCCCGCCAGCGTGGCGGCACTCTTCGGCATCCTGCGTGGGCTGGTGCGCGCCTTCGCGATCGTCCGCCGTGAGCGTCCGAAGGTGGTCATCGCCCTCGGGGGCCACGCGAGCTTTCCGTGTGGGCTCGCTGCAGGCATCCTCCGGATCCCGCTCGTGTTGCTCGAGCAGAACAAGCGCGCCGGAGCGGTCAACCGGGTCCTGCGTTGGTTCGCCGAAGCGAGTGCGGTGTCGTTCGAGGGCACTGATCTGCCCCGTGCCACCGTGACCGGGAACCCGCTCCGGCCCGAGCTCCGCGCCGCGGCTCTCGGTGACCATCGGGTCGATGCCCGCCGACAAATGGCGATCGGTGATGACCAGGTGCTCGTCGCGGCGTTCTCGGGCTCACTCGGCTCTCGCCGGATCAACACGGCGGTGCGCGGCCTCGTTGCTCGGTGGGCCCACCGAGCCGACATCGTGGTGCACCACGTCGTGGGCCGCCGCGACTGGGAGGCCGACCAGGCAGAGCTGCCGGTGCCACCTGCCGGCGGCATCGACTACCGGGCCGTCGAATACGAGGACCACGTCGAGGTGATGCTTGCCGCCGCCGACATCGCGGTCACCAGGGCGGGGGGGACGGTGTTCGAACTCGCAGCGTTCGGGGTCCCCGCCGTCCTCGTTCCACTT
>Ga0307378_10002775_pt1 | contig 26295 bp, 14 predicted proteins | sample UN1MG_FD_202238 | JGI IMG/M metagenome (GOLD analysis project Ga0307378, IMG submission 202238) | Soil microbial communities from Risofladan, Vaasa, Finland - UN-1 | ecosystem: Environmental > Terrestrial > Soil > Coastal area > Acid sulfate soil | place: Finland: Risofladan, Vaasa | collected...
TGGCCGACGAGAAGCAGCTCGCCGGCTGGGTGAACGTGCCGGAAGACTGCGTGCGGCCGTCGAGCCGCATCCGTCTGCACGGCGCCCGGCCGCCGGGGGTGAATGAGCCAACTCCCGCCGGGGCTGAGGGCTCGGCGGAGATCCTCCGCCTGGTCGAATCGCTCGCATCCGGCGACCTGTGCCTCTGCCTGATCTCCGGGGGCGGCTCGGCCTTGATGCCGGCGCCGGTGGACGCGATCACCCTGGACGACAAGCTGGCCGTCACCCGCCACTTGAGCGGCGCCGGGGCCAACATCGAACAGCTCAACGCGGTCCGCAAGCAGCTCAGCCGGATCAAGGGGGGCGGGCTGGCGCGGGCGTGTCGGGCCGGGCGGCTGGTGTCGCTGATCATCTCCGACGTGCTGGGCGACCCGCTCGACGTGATCGCCTCGGGGCCGACCGTCGAGGACTCGTCCACGCCGCAGCTCGCCTTGGAAGTGCTCGATCGCTTCGACGCCCGAGCGGCCGGAATCTCGCCCGCCGTGTTCGAGTATCTCCGGGCCAAGCGGGCCGCCGAGCCGCCGAGGCCCACGTGCCGGGTGACCAATCACATCATCGGCAACAACGCCACGGCGGTCGACGCGGCCGGCCGCGAGGCCGAGCGGCTGGGGTATTCGCCGTCGATGGTGAGCGCCGAGCGGTCGGAGGGGGCGGCCGACCAGATCGGGCGTCACCTGGCCGGGATGGCCCGGAAGATGCGCGACGGGCCCGGCCCCGATTGCCTGGTGAGCGGCGGCGAGCCCGTCGTCACGCTGATCGACGCGGCGAAGCGCGGCCTGGGCGGGCGCAACCAGCAGTTGGCCCTGGCCGCCCTGGAGCAGTTGGCCGACGACGGCGCGGCGGGCATTGTGCTCCTGGCCGGCGGCACCGACGGCGAAGACGGTCCCACCGACGCCGCCGGGGCGCTGCTCGATGCCACCGTCCTCTCCGCCGCCCGGCAACAGGGCCTGGACCCCGCCGACTACCTCGCGCGCAACGACGCCTACCGGTTCTTCGACCCGCTCGACGCCCTAATCAAGACCGGCCCGACGCACACGAACGTCTGCGACGTGCGGGTGGTCGTGGTGGATCGGGTGGAGGAGGGCTAGGGGGCGCTTTTCCCCTTGTTCCCAGGCTCCGCCTGGGAACACCACAACGGGAGGCTCCGCCTCGCCCGGGACATGGCGAGTCCAGTTCCGCAACCCGACGGGGGGCAGGCGGAGCCTGCCGATAGGGCGTTCCCAGGCAGAGCCTGGGAACGAGGGAATGGTTTGCGACGCGAAGCGTCGCGGTAGTGCGTTCCCACGCAAAGCGTGGGAACGATGCACGATGCGCGCAATTCCTGTGCGATAGAAGAAGAGGTGCCCCATGCGAACGCTCACGATTATCGGCGCACTGGTGGTTTCGATCGGCCTGACCGGCTCCGTCCAGTCGGCCAACGTGCTCTGGCTGGAGACCGAGCGGTTCGACGACTACGGCGGATGGACGAACGACAGCCAGTTCATCGATACGGTAGGCTCGCCGTATCTGTTGGCGGTCGGGCTGGGCACGCCGGTCGAAGACGCGGTGAACACCGTCGCCGTGCCCGAGCCGGGCAAGTACCGCCTTTGGGCTCGTACCAAGGACTGGGCCCCGGAGCATCACCCGGGCCGTTTCCAGGTCCGCGTCGACGGCCGGCCGGCCGAGCCCACGTTCGGCGAGAGCGGCGAGCCCGGCTGGCGCTGGCAGCAAGGCGGCGTGCACGAGCTTGCCGGCAAGATCGAGCTACGGCTCCACGATCTGACGGGCTACTACGGCCGATGCGACGTCGTCGTGCTTGCCGACGACTTGGACTGGACGCCCCCTGCCGACGGAGAGGCGATCGCCGAGCTGCGCCGGCGCCACGGCGGGGTCAGCCGAGAAGTCCGAGACATGGGCGAGCACGACGTGGTCGTGGTCGGGGGTGGGCTGGCCGGATGCATGGCGGCCGTCTCTTGCGCCCGGATGGGCGCCCGAACCGTGCTGATCCAGAACCGGCCCGTGCTCGGCGGCAACGCCAGCGTGGAGATCCTCGTCCCGCCGGTGGGCGTCTGGCCCGGTGGCAAGCAAGATCCGCTCGACCCCCGCGAGACCGGCCTGATCGAGGAGGTCCGAACCGAGGGCAATCAGAAAACCGAGGAGGCGAAAGTCTATTCCGGGCGACTGCACCGTCTGGTTGCCGCCGAGCCGAACCTGGACCTCTGCCTGAACACGCACGCCACCGGCGTCGAGATGAAATCGGACGAGACCATCGCCGCGGTGCTCGCCGTGGACGTCCGCGGTGGTCAGCGGATGCGGTTCGCCGGGCGCGTGTTCATCGACTGCACCGGCGACGGAGTGATCGGCGTGGCCGCCGGCGCGGAGTATCGGCACGGTCGCGAAGGGCGCTCGACGTACGGCGAGTCGCTGGCGCCCGAGGTCGGCGACAAGCAGACCATGGGCAACTCGCTCAAATACGTGAGCCAGCCGGCCGATTCGCCGCAGCCGTTTGAAGCGCCCGAGTGGGCCATGAAGTTCTCCGGCTGCGACAGCTTCACTCCCGGGCGCCATCCTCTCCTGAGCCGAGAGATAGGCTGGCAGTGGAAGATCGAGCTGGGCGGCACCCGGGATACCTACCTCGACGCGGAAGAGATCCGCGACGATCTTTTGCGGCTCATCTACGGCATCTGGGACCACGTCAAGAATCACTGCGACGAGCATCGGGAGAAGGCGGCCAACCACAAGCTGGTGTGGGTGGGGCACGTAGCGGGCAAGCGGGAAAGCCGCCGACTCATCGGCGATTACGTGCTCAGCGCAAACGACATCATCCACCAGACCCTGTTTCCCGACCGCGTCGCCTACGGCGCCTGGTCCATCGACGACCATCATCCGGAGGGCTTCTTCCGCCAGGGCCACACGATGCGCATTCCTATGGAAGAGTGCCGTATCGGCCAACGCTACTCGATACCCTACCGCAGCCTGTACTCGAAGAACGTCGACAACCTGCTCATGGCCGGCCGCGACGTCTCGGCCAGTCACATGGCGCTGTCCGACACCCGGGTGATGCTCACTTGCGCCGTGATCGGTCACGCCTCGGGCACGGCGGCGGCGATGTGCGTCGAGCACCAGACCACGCCGCGCGGCATCTACCAGGATCGCGTCGAGGAGCTTCAGCAGCAGCTCCTCAAGGAGGGCGCGCACATGTTCGAGCTGCCCAACCGCGATCCGCGCGACCTGGCCCGAGGGGCAACGGTCACGGCTTCCAGCGAGCGAACCATCGACGGCGAGGGGATGACCGCCGAGAACGTCATCAACGGCTACGCCCGGGCCGCCGCCGAGAGAACGAACGCCTGGAGGCCGGACCCCGGGCGGGCCATGCCGCAGTGGGTCGAGCTGGCGTGGGGTCGGGCGCAGACGTTCAACGTCGTGCACGTCACGTTCCTGACCAGGAACCACGCCCCGGACCGGTTCGCGGTCCAGGCGTGGCACGTCGACGCGTGGAAGACCTTGGCCGAGCTGGCCACCGGCAGGTACCGCCGGCACGTGCTGGGACTCGACCGCGTGACCACGTCGAGGCTGCGCGTGGTGCTGCTCGACTCCGAGCGCGGTGAGCCGGGCGTCTGCGAGATCCGCGTGTACGACGAGCCCGAGCGGATCGTCGAGATCGCCCGGCGCGCGGCCGAGAACATGCAACTGCCCGATGCCCGGCCCGATTTGCCGTGGGACGACGGTGTTCTCTGGGTGACGGGCGTCGATCCGCGGAAGCTCGCCGGAATCGTGCTCGACGACACGCAGGCCGAGACCACGGGACGATGGGTGCATTCCGACTATTCCAAATCGTTCGTCGGCGAAGGCTACGCGCACGACGGCGACGCCGACAAAGGGGCCAAGTCGATGCGGTTCACGCTGAGGCCGCCGGAGGCCGGAACCTACGAGCTGCGGATCGCTTACTCGGCGTTTGACAACCGGACCACCAACGCGCCGGTGGCGATCCACACGTCGCGCGGCTCGCGAACCGTGCGTGTGAACCAGCGCGTCACGCCGCCGCTCGACGGGCTGTTCCTGCCGCTGGGCACGTTCGAGCTCGAAGCGGGCGAAACGGTTCGCGTCGAGATCACCAACGACGGCACCGACGGATACGTGGTGGTCGACGCCCTTCAGCTCGTCCCCGCGGGCGACGCCGGGCCGCCGGCTCGGTGAGGATGGGGTCCGACCGTTGTTCCATCGTTCCCATGCTTTGCGTGGGAACGCACGGGTGGGACGCTTCGCGTCCCCGGCAGCGGCGATTGCTCGCGAGTCGACTGCCTGCGGCGACGTCGGGACGCAAAGCGTCCGACAGCCCGTTACGACGCGAAGCGTCGTAACGATGTGGGTTCAAGCGTCGTAACGATGTGGAATCAATATGTGGCCTGAACGATGTGGGTCACTTCGCCCCATTACTCCTCGCGCGTGCGCCGGCTTGGTCTGCGTTTCCGCTCTTTCTCGTCCTCCTTCGGCTTCTCCTCCAACGAGCCCTCTCGCAGGTCGTAGCAGAGAAGCAGGTGCTGATCGCGGAGGAAGAGCCGGCCGCCGGAGATCACCGGATGGGTCCAGGTGGATCTACGGGTGCGCTCGGGCTGGGTGAACCGGCCCTTGAGCCGAAAGCCTTCCGGCGTGGCTTCGACGAGACTGACCAGGCCCTTTTCGCTTCGGGCGATGAGCATCCCGTCGGCGAAGAGCAGGGAGCACTTGCCCGAGCTTCGGTCGGTCCATTTCACCTCGCCGGTCTTCCAGTCCATGCAGGTCAAGTCGCTCGGGTTGCTGCACCCGTAGACGTGCCAGTCCCAGGCGATCATGCCCCCGTGGTGATTTTGCATCTTGTCGGTGAAATAGACTTCCTCGGGCTTGAACTCGCCCTGGGGCGTCAGTTTCGGCCAGACCATCCCGCCTCCCACTCCATACCCGCTGGCGGCAAAGATCGTCTGGTGCAGGTTCCAGAGGGGCGTGGGGCAATTGGCGGTTTCGTTGGATGGCTTCTCATAGCGCCACAGCAGCTTACCGCCCCGCACTTGGACGCCGATCACGCCGGTGTCGGTGAACTGAACGTACTGGTGCACGCCGCCGATCGAGACCTTGATGATCGACGAGTAGGCGGCCCCGTCGCCCGCCGGACACGCCCAGACCTTCTCGCCGTTGAGGCGCCAGAGGGCGAGCATCGAGCACTGCGGGCCGCCCGGCGTGCACACGACCCACCGCCCGTCGATCAGAACCGACTCCGAGTAGCCGTACTTGGGGACCCTTCCGCCGAACTCGAAGACGAGATTGCATCGCCAGTCGCCTGCCCCCGACATCGCGTCGAGGCAGACCAGGTCGCCATTCATGCCCAGGGCGTAGACCTTGCCGCGATAGACGGCGGGCGTGGAGCGGGGGCCCGGCTGGCCGCCGCCGGAATGGCGGATCGGGCCGATCGGCGTGGCCCAGATGACCTGGCCTCCGTGCGCGCAGTCGACGGCGATGACCCATTCGGCGCCGTTGCGCTGGCCCATGGTGTAGAGCATGTTGCCCACGATCGCCGGCCCGCTGAACCCGTCGCCCAGCTCGCGGCACTTCCACAACAGCCTGGGCCCCTCCTCCGGCCACTCCTTCAACAGGCCGATCTCCCGGCAGATGCCGTCGCGGTACGGCCCTCGCCAGCAGGGCCAGTCGGCGGCCAAGGCCCCGCCGGCGCCTGCGGCCAGGAGGAGCCAGGAAACGGCGACCGCAGCAGACGGCCGACGACCGATCGCGACGGGGCGGGTGCGTCTGGTCACGGGAAACCTCCGGGCTTGCGAGTCCTTCCCTCCCTCGAAACATAGTGCGAACCGGCAGAACACGCAAGGGTGCTCGGCCGGCGTGATTCGAGGTACAATGGCGAAGCTTTGACGACCGTGGGCAACCCCCGTGCAAGCTTGAACCGGAGGAGCGATTCCATGAGGCGTCTGATTCTGCCGGCACTGTTCGTCGCGTGCGTCGCCCGAATCGCCTGGTCGGCGGAGATGCCCGACGGCCCGTCGCACGTCAACTCGCTCGAAATGCGACTCGCCCGCATCGAGCCCGGCACGTTCCGGATGGGAACCGCCGAGGGCGGCGACTTCGACGAGCGACCCGTGCACCAGGTCACGATCACCCGGCCGTTCTCCATGGGCACGTGCGAGGTGACCAACGCCCAGTACGAGGCGTTCGATCCCGAGCATCGCAAGCTCCGCGGCAAGCTCGGCTTCTCCCGGGAGGACGACGAGGCCGTCGTGTTCGTAAGCTGGCACGACGCCGCGCGGTTCTGCCGTTGGCTTTCGGAGAAGGAGGGCCTGCCCTATCGTCTGCCGACGGAGGCCGAATGGGAGTACGCGTGTCGAGCGGGCACGACGGGCGATTACCACACCGGCGACTCTCTGCCCGACGCGTTTCACAAGAACGTCACCGAAAGCTGGCTCCCGGGCTCCGATCGCGGCAAAGACACGCCGGTCAAGCTCACCGTCGGCCAGACCCCGCCCAACCCCTGGGGCCTCCACGACATGCACGGCAACGCCGAGGAGTGGTGCGGCGACTGGTACGGGCCGTACGTCGAAGGCGATCAGACCGACCCGGTGGGGCGCGCCGAGGGCGACTTCCGCGTCACGCGGGGCGGGAGCCACTCGACCGAGCTCCGCTACCTGCGATCGTCCAACCGGCTGGGCACGCTCCCAGACGACAAGAGCTGGCTGATCGGGTTCCGCGTGGTGCTCGGCCCGATGCCCGAGACGGAGCCGCTCCCGGCGCCGGCTCCGCCGCTCAACCGTCGGGACGTGCGCGAGGACGTGCCGCCCGATCTCGCCCAGGGCCCCGATCCGACCGAGCCCTACTTCCAAGGCCCTCGCCAATACGTGAAGACTCCGCCCGATTCCAACGGCCCCTTGTTCTCCAAGCACAACCACTGCCCGGCGCTGGCCGAGTGCCCCAACGGCGACCTGCTGGCGATCTGGTACGCCTGCCTTCGCGAGCCGGGTCGGGAGCTGGGGATCGTGGCCAGCCGGTTGCGATACGGCCAAGAGGAATGGGAGCCGGCCTCGCCGTTTTGGGACACCCCGGATCGGAACGACCACGCCTCGGCCCTGTGGTTCGACGGCCAGGGCACGATCTATCACTTCAACGGGCTCTCGGCCGCCGCCACCTGGGGCAGCCTAGCCACCGTGATGCGGACCTCGACCGACAGCGGGGCCACGTGGTCGGAGGCCCGGCTGATCATGCCCGAGCACGGACTGCACCATATGCCGGTGGAGTCCGTATTCCGCACCCGGGAAGGCGTGATCGTCGTGCCGTGCGACGCGGTCACCGGCGGGAGTGGCGGGACGGCCGTGCTGCTGAGCCCCGACGGTGGCAAGACCTGGTCCGACCCCGGCGAAGGCCAACCGCAGCCCGATTTCCAAGGCGGCGGGCCCGGGGCATGGATCGCCGGGATCCACGCGGGCATCGTCCAACTCGACGACGGCCGGCTGATGGCCTTCGGGCGCGGCGACACCATGGACGGGCACATGCCGACGAGCATCTCGTCCGACCTGGGCAAGACGTGGACGTACCGCCCGAGCCCGTTCCCACCCATCGGCGGCGGGCAGCGCCTGGCCATCCTCCGTCTTCGCGAAGGCCCGATCTTCTTCGCATCGTTTGCCAAGCAGATCACGATCACCGACGCCTCCGGCATGGAGAGGCCCGTTTCGGGGCTGTTTGCCGCGCTCTCGTCCGACGAGGGCCGGACGTGGTCCGTTCGCCGCCTGATCACCGACGACGGGCCGGCGCGGGAGGTCGACGGCGGCGGAAACACGGGCCGCTATACGATGAGCGCCAGCACCGCCGAGCCGCGGGGGTACCTGTCGGTCTGCCAGACGCCCGACGGGGTGATCCAACTCATCACCAGCAAGCAGCACTACGCCTTCAACCTGGCATGGCTCGAGACCCCGGCACCGCCCGAGCCGTAGGCTGCGTGCTTGCACGCACACTTATGCGACACAACCCGGCTGGGAGACCGCGACACAACGCGTGCGCGGTTGCCGATCAGCATGGGCGGTCGCCCACTTCCACCGGAAGACGCAGCTCCTCCAGGCGCTCGACGATCAACTTGCGCTGGGCGTCTGCGAACGGTTGAAGCGGCTCGGCGGGCAGGTCGCTGCAAATACCCAGGCACGAGAGGGCGCACTTGAGCCCCTTGATCACGCCCGAGCCGTGCGGGTCGACCGTGTAGATGGACTCGGAAATCCGAATCACCTTGGCGTGCAGCCCCGCTGCGCGATCCACCTGGCCGGCGGCGGCGGCTCGATACAGGTCGACGTACAACTGCGGGCAGAGATTGGCCCCGCCGCTGACGCCGCCATGGGCCCCGAGCAGCACGGCTTCGGCCAGTAGCTCCTCCGGCCCGAGCAAGAGCGAGAAGTCGGGACGCTCCGCCACCAGCTCTCGAATGCGGTGGAAATAGATCATGTCGCCCGAGCTGTCCTTGAGGCCGACGACGTTGGGAACCTCCATCAGCCGGCGGACCGTCTCCGGCTCGAACGCCAGCTTCGTGCAGCTCGGCATGTTGTAGAGGAAGACCGGTAGCGGCAGCTCGGCCGCCATGTGCCGGACGTACTCGACCAGATCGTCCTGCCCGACGCGGAAGTACGGAGGCGGCGCCAGGACGACCGCCTGGGCGCCCGCGTCCGCCGCGTAATCGGCAACCTCGACCGCTTCGACCGACGCGGTATCGGTAATTCCCACCAACAGGGGCACGCGTCCGGCCACCTGCTCGGCCACTCGATCGATCAGCTCGTGCCGCAGCCGGTAGCTGAGGCTCGGTCCCTCTCCGGTCGTCCCGAGGATGAAGAGCCCGGCCGGCCCGGCGGCGAGGATGTGCTCGACGAGACGCTCGAGGCCCGGCACGTCGAGCGCGTCACGCTCGGCGAGCGGCGTAACCATCGGCGGCACGATACCTCGCAGCGGCCGCGGCAAACTCGCCTTGTTCGTCATGGTTTTGCCTGATCGTTAATGCTTGCCTGATACCGCGCGGCGATCCGGCGCGATCCGCTGCTGATACTCGCCGAATAGATCCCCTTGAGTATACATTACCGCACGCCGGGCGTCCGGGAAAGTGGACGGCCTCGGAAGCGGCTGACCAGCAGGCCCACGAGCAGGATCACGAGCGTGCCGACGACGATGATCATGAAGCTGTGCATCGGGCTGCGGAGGCGCTGGAGCGACTCGGGCCACCGCGGCGACAGGGAGAGCGTCATCCAGAGGATGACCAGGACGCCACAGATCACGGACGTCACCGCGGCCGGGTTCTTCGCCCGACGGGAAATTCTACCCAAAAGGAACAAGCCGAGCATGCCGCCGCTGAAGATCCCGGACAATTGCCACCAGGCGTCGAGGGCGCTTTTGACCTGCATCATGGCCAGCGCGGTGCCCGTGCCGAGGGCGCCCCAGATGACCGTCGTCAAGTAGAGCACGCGCATCGATTCGCGATCCGTCACCTCCCGGCCGCGGCGGACGTACCGCTTGTAGACGTCTTGGAGGAACAAGGTCGCCGAGCAATTGAGCGAGGAGTCGACGCTGCTCATCGCCGCCGCGAAGATGGCCGCCACCAACAGGCCGGTCATCCCCGTGGGGAGCTGCGAAACGATGAAGTGGGGAAACACGGAGTCCGGCTTGGCGGCCGCGTCGACTGAGGCGGGGAGCAGGTCCGGCTGCGCCGTGTAGAACGCAAACAGCGCCGTGCCGATGAAGAAGAACATCGCCGAGACGGGCAAGTAGAGAAGGGCCCCCAGCCAGACGCTCCCCGCCGCCGCGCGGTCGTCTTTGGCCGCGATGTAGCGCTGCACGTAGCTCTGGTCGATGCCGAAGTTCTGGAGGTTGATCACCAGGCCGTAGACGAGCACGACCCAGAAAGTCGACTCCGATACGCTCGACCCGAAGCTCCCCAGGCTGAGCTTGTGGTGCTCGCCGGCGATCCGGAAGATCTGTCCGGGGCCTTCGGGCATGCCGACAAGGAGCACTCCGACGCACACCAGCGCCCCGGCGGTCAGCACGACGCTCTGCACGACGTCGGTCCAGATCACCGCCTCGATCCCGCCCAGGAGCGTATACAGGGTCACCAGGGCGCCGGTAATCAAGACAATCAGCCAGACCTCCCAACCGGTGAGCGGGGCCAGGGCCAACGCGACCAGGTACATGATCGTGCCCATCCGGGCCAGTTGCGTGAGCAGATAGCAGATCACCGCGTACAGTCGGGCCCAGGCGCCGAAGCGGTGCTCCAGATGGTGGTACGCCGAAATCTCGCCGGAGCGGCGGTAGAACGGCACGAAGTAGCGCACGGCGATCACCGCGGCCACCGGAAGTGACAGGCTGAACACGAACGCATTCCAATTGGCGGCGTACGCCTTCCCCGGCAGCGCCAGGAAGCTGATGCTGCTGACGTACGTGCCGAAAATCGAAAGCCCCACGGCCCAGCCCGGCATGGATCGTCCGGCCGCCATGAAGCCCTCGGCGTTGCGGCTGTAGCGGACGAACCAGCAGCCGAACCCGACGACTCCGCCGAGGTAAATCAACAGCACCACGACGTCCGCCAGCGGTAGCTCGTGCAATTCAACGACTCCCTGAAGGGTCTTGTTGCGTTGGCTTTGCGATTGACCACCTTTCGTTACCGCGCTTCCGTGGGAACGCGATTGCCGCGACGCTTTGCGTCGCAGACCAGGACGCGAAGCGTCCCCGAAGTCCGTTCCGACGCGAAGCGTCGGAACGATGAGACTGGCGGGGGCAAGAAGTCGCGCGCGTCATTCCGTGTTGGCGATCTCCTTGAGCACCAGCTTGCCCGGATCGATCACCACGTGCTTCACCTTATCGCGTTTCCAGGTATAGGTGACGTGGACGAGGCCGTCGGACGTTTGGATCACGGCGGGGTAGGAATACTCGCCCGGCTGATCTTCGAGCACCAGCGCCGCCTTCCACTGCTTGCCGTCGTCGGAGACGGCCACGCTCAAGGGCGAGCGCGGGCCGCCCCACTTGCCCGGCGGAGGGCTGGTGGGGTTGTAGACCAAGAGGTGCCGGCCGCCGTCGAGCGTGACGGCGTCGATCCCCGAGTTGGGGTTGGGTAGCTCGGTCAGCGTCATCTCGCCCCAGGTGCGTCCGCCGTCGGTCGACCACGCCTCGGCGATCTTGCCCTGCCGGCTGCGGCAGAGGATCTGGAGCTTGTCCCTGTGCACGAGGATGGTTGGCTGAATCGCCCCGATCGTCTTGCCGTCGTGGAGCGGCTCCGTGCTGGTCCACGTCTTGCCGAGGTCCTCGGTCCGCTCGATGTGTACGCGCCAGCCCGCGTCCTCCGTGCTCGATCCGCACAGGAGCGTCCCGTCGGCGAGCATCACCGGCTTGTTTTTGATCGGGCCGGCAATTCCGTCGGGCAGGCGCCGGGCCTCGGACCAGGTGCGCCCGCCGTCGTCGGACGTCTTCCTCATCCCCCACCACGCGCTCGGGCTGGGGCCCACCTTGTAGAAAAGCACCAACGGGCCGGCCTTCGGCTGGAACAAGACGGGGTTCCAGCAGGGGTAGCGCTTGCCGTCGGGCGAGACGCCGTCGGCCACTTCGACCGGCTCGGTCCACTTCGGGCCTTCCCGCCGGGCGACCCAGATGCCGACGTCGGACTTGCCCTCCCGCGTGCCCCCGAACCACGCCGCCACGAGCCCTCCGCTCGACTCGGCGATCGTCGAGGCATGGCACTCGGCGAACGGCGCTTCATCGTAGATGAACTCCGCCGTGACGATTCCCGGTTGACTTTGCGGCCTATCGGCGCACATCGAGTTTCCTCCATCCAGACCCAACGTCACCCAGGCTGCGAAAACGGCCAGCTTCGCGATCGTCAACTCCCGGCTCATGGTGCAGGTCCCTTCGTGTTGGAAGATCTTGGTGCCACCCAGGCTCCCATCGAAGGCCACCAGTATACCACGAGATCCGCCGGAGCCGACCGTCTCGGCGCCACCCCCGCCTGAGGGGTTCCTGCGCCCGGCAAGGCCGGCTATCGTGAAGCACGCAACGTGCTTCCTTACGCCACTGTCAACCTCGTTACGCCACTATCAACCTCGTTACGCCACTATCAACCTCGTTACGTCACTGTCAACCTCGTTACGACGCTTATGCGTCGCAACGCCTCTGAGTCCCAACGCGGGCGCCGGTAACGTTCCAGATGCCCGCCGCGTTCCAGGAGTCAGCGATGAGTCGGCTCTCAGGCCGGATGGTGCTCGCGGTCTTGCTGGTGCTCACGGTGCCTTTGCCGGGCTGGTGCGCGGGCCGCGCTGGCGACATGGTCCGCGAGGACTGGTATTTTCGCGAGTCGCTCGCCGCGATCCGGGATTGGGAAGCCGTGCTGGCCCGTTGGGAGGAGGCCACGCCGGAGCCGCAACGGACGCCGGTGCTGCCCGTGCCGGCTGGCGGGGAAGCCGTCGCGTGGCCCAATCCGATCCCCCGCACGCTGCTTCCGGCGGAGGACCGGTCGCTGCGGGTCCGCGTCTCGATGGTCGACGGCAAGGTGAAAATCGATCGCGGTGCAAGCGACTCGCCGTCGCAGCCGCAAACGGTCGCTCCCGGCGAGACGGTCCTCGGCTACAAGCACCCGGGTGGCGGCGGAAAGGACCAGTGGTATCACCGGTACGAGCGACGCTTCGACCGGCTGACGACCTTCCAGGCAAAGCCGGCCCGGTTCGCGCTCGGAATCGACGCGCCGTTGGATCTTCGACGCGGCGGCAATGAGCTGGCGGTGACCTTCTCCAACGCGACGCAAGAGCCGCTTGCGCTCACGGCGACGCTGCACCTTCATCTGCCGGAGGGAACGCGCGCGTGCGGGCAGCAGGCGATCGAGCTTGCGCCCGGGGCGACGCGGCGCGTGACCTTCTCCGTTCCTCTCGACGACCAAGGCGGCGGATTGCTGATCCTCGCGATCGCCGACCGAGACGAGTCCTATTGGCTCCCGCTGTTGACGCACGTGGAAGACGTCGAGTCGGTGCTTGCGAGCATCGAGCAGATCCTCGGCGACGCGCCGGACAAAGCGGCCGCCGCCAGATTTCGTAGGGTGCGTGCAACGCACCAATCGTTTCGCCAGCCGGAGAAACGGTGCGTTTCACGCACCCTACAATCGAGCGAAACGGCAGGGGCCTGGCGAGACCTGTTCGAGGAGGCAAGCCGGCTCCGCGACGATCTGTTGCTCCGGCGGATCGACTTCGACGCGCTGGTGTTCGTCAAGCGCAAGCCGTACTTCTCCGAGCAGCCGTTCATGGACGCCCATCATCTCTTCAACCGGCCGGGCGGCGGGGTCTATCGCCTCTCGCCGGTCTCTCCGCACGGCGCCGTCACGCCGGTCGTAGACGGCCTGGGCGAGGGCGTCTACCGCGACGTGTTTTTGCACTGGGACGCCGAGAAGTTTCTGTTCGCCTTCGGCAACGGCTCCGACCAGTGGGACGGGAGCCAGAGCTACCACATCTACGAGGCGGGCGTCGACGGCACCGGGCTCCGCCAGCTCACGACCGGCCCCAAGAACGACTGCGAGCCGCTTTATCTCCCGGGCGGCCGGATCGGCTTCACCTCCGACCGCTCGGAGCACTACGTGATGTGCGGGGGCAACCGCCACTCGCCCACGCTGTTCGTGATGGACGGCGACGGCTCGGACGTCGAGCAGCTCAGCTTCAACATGTTCAACGACTTCAACCCGACCATGCTCCCCGACGGCCGCATCCTCTACAGCCGCTGGGAGTACAACGAGCGCTCGGTCACCGCCCTGCACAACCCGTTCACGATCAATCCGGACGGGACGATGATGTCTCCCTATTACGGGAACGCCACGATCCGGCCCAACGTGATCATGTTCCCGCGGCCCGTGCCCGAAAGCCGCAAGGTGATGGCCCTATTCACCGCCCACCACGGGCAGACTCATGGGACGATCGGGCTGATCGACGTACGCCGCGGGATCGATGGCCCGGAGCCGCTCACCGTGCTCACGCCCAACGTGCCGGTCACCGGCGAGAAAGCGCTGGACAGCCGCTTCGGGTGGTACAGCGATCCGGCGCCGCTTGGCGAGACGACTTACCTGTGCTCGTTCACGCCGACCGTGCTGCCGTGGCTGGAGCGGAGCTGGGCGCTTTACGTGGGCGACCGGCACGGCAACCTGGCCCTCGTGGTTCGCGACCCCGACATATCCTGCGCGGAGCCGGTTCCGCTGGTCCGGCGCCCGCGACCGTGCGAGCGCCCCGCCGCAACGACGCCAAGCGTGGATCGCGGTCAAGATGCCGAAGCCACGCTGCTTTTGGCCGACGTGTACGTCGGCCTGACCGGCATCGAGCGCGGCACGGCCCGCTACGTGCGGATCCTCGAGGACGTGCCGCGCAAAGGGGTCCGCGAGGGCGGGGTGATCCTCACCTCGGGGACCGAGATCTTCACGGTGAAGCGGATCTTCGGTACGGTGCCCATCGAGGCGGACGGGTCGGCCCACTTCGTCGTGCCGGCCGATCGCAACGTCTACTTCGAGGTCCTGGACGAGGACGGGCGGGAGATCCAGCGGATGCGGAGCGTCGTCTGTCTGAAGCCGGGAGAGAGGCGGGGCTGCATCGGCTGCCACGAGTCGCGCAAGCAGGCCCCGCCCGTCCGCTCGGCCGGCGCGTTCTACCGCGGGCCGAGTCGGCCCGCGCCGCCGCCCTGGGGAACGCAGGTCTTCAGCTACCTGCGCGACGTGCAGCCGCTCGTGAGCGCGAAGTGTGCCCGCTGCCACACGCACGACCGGATGGCCAATCGCGTCATCCTCACCGACGACCTGACCGACCGGTTCACGATCGCCTACGAGGAGCTGGTCCCCTATCTGGCCGTGGCCAACGCGAACCGGTGGGATCACCCCGACGACGTCTACGCGCGGTTCCCGCTCACCTACGGATCGAAGGTGTCGCGGCTGACGGAGATTCTCGCGGCGGGCCACTACGACGTCGAGCTGACCGACGAGGACCGCGAGCGCCTGGACACCTGGATCGACGCCAACGCCGCCTACTACGACCGCTACGAGCACTACTACGGGCCCAAGCGCAGCATTTTCGTCGGCCCGGTCCGCGGGGCGATGAACGAGGTCTACGGCCGTCGCTGTGCCAAGTGTCATGGCGGCGGCGACGGGAGTCACGGCACGTGGTGGTTGAGCCTGAATCGCCGCGACGTGGCCAACAGCCGCCTGCTGGCCGCGCCGCTGGCTCGCACGGCGGGCGGTTGGGGGCGGTGCGACGAGACCGTGTTCGCCGACGCAAGCGACCCGGACTACGAGAAGCTCCTGGCCGCCCTGACGACGCTCCGCGACACGCTCGCCGAGCGGCCCCGGGCCGACCTGCTTTCGATCCGCGGCACCGAGGCGGAGCGGCAAGTGGTGGCGATCCCCGATCCACCGCCCCGCAAGTCGACCCCGTCCGACCTGCCCGAGGGCGACTGGGTCTATCTGAGCGACCTGGCCTGGGAGTCGGCCCGATCGGGCTGGACGCCCAACAAGGACGGCCTGCCCCGGCTGGATCGGGACGTGCAAGAGCAACCGCTGCGACTCGGGCTCCGCCGGCACGCCAAGGGGATCGGCACGCACGCCCCGTCGGAGATTGTCTATCCCTTGGACGGCAAGTACGCTCGCTTCTTCGCTCAGGTCGGCGGGGCAGAGGCCGGCGGAACGGTCGTGTTTCAGGTGTACGGCGACGACAAGCTGCTGGCCGAGACCGGCTTGATGCGGGGCATCGAGGCCGTCGAGACGATCGACGTATCGACCGAAGGCGTGCGCCGGCTCCGCCTGGTGGTCACCGACGCCGGCGACAACTACTTCAGCGACATGGCCAACTGGGCGTCGGCCCGGCTGCTGAGAACCACGCAAGGAGATAGGGAGCGATGAAAAACAGACATTGGGCGATTCTTCTGCTGATGGTGGTCTGCGGCAGTGCGACGGCCGAGACGCCGGGCGATGCGTCGGCCGGGCCCGCTCGTTCCGAAAAGCCCCGCATCGAGAAGCTGGGCACCATCGACTGCGACCTGGTGGAGACCACTCCCATCGTGTTCCACGGCCGGCTCTATCGCTTCGAGTACGTCCGCACCAGGTACCAGCCGAACACGACGGGCGATTCCTACTTCCGCTTCATCGACGTGGCGACCGGCCGGCCCACGCCCTCGTTCGCCGCAGGGCACAATCTGGGGAGCGCGTTCGTCGACGGGGATACCGTCTACGTCTATGGCGTCAAGGGATGGGGCACCGAGACCATCTACGTGTTCCGGTCGAAGGACCTGAAGACGTGGTCGTCCGGCACCGCCTTGCATCAGCCGGGCTGGGCGATCTACAACACGTCGGTCTGCAAGGCCCCCGGCCGATACGTGATGGCGTTTGAAGTCGGCGAGCCGCCGGAGATCGTGGGCGCGGGATTCACCAGTCGCTTCGCCGAGTCGACCGACCTGGTGAGCTGGAAGCTGCTTCCGGAACCGTGTGCTTATACCAAGGCCCGATACTCGGCCTGCCCGGCGATCGAGTTCCTGGACGGCTTCTACTACGTGATCTACCTCGAGGCCCGGCCGGGGCCCACCTACGAGTCGCACGTCGTTCGCTCCAAGGACCTCGTCCGGTGGGAGAGCAGCCCGCTCAATCCCGTGATGCAGTTCTCGCCCGAGGACAAGCGGATCGCCAATCCGAAGCTCACCGCCGACCAGCGCGAGCGTATCGCAAAGGCCGTGAACCTCAACAACTCCGACGTCGACTTGTGCGAGTTCGACGGCAAGGTGGTTATCTACTACTCGTGGGGCAACCAGCACGGCGTCGAGCACCTGGCCGAAGCCGTCTACGAAGGCACGCTGGAAAGCTTGCTGCACGGCTTTTTCCCGAGCGAAAACAAAGAGGATTAGCAGGATCAACACCCCTCAGGAGCCGCACACAATGAAGTCCACGCTCGGCACGGTCCTCCTCCTGTCGTTGCTCGCCGCGCCCGCTGCCGCCCTGGATCGGCCGTGGATCGGCGACGTCTTCTTCTACTGGTACACGTGGGACTACGACGCCGAGCTGGGGAGCTGGATGGGCGGCATCCACAACACGCCGCTCGACGGCTACTACGACTCCCGAACGTTCCGCGACAACCGCCGCTCCCTCTGGCAGGCCTCGGAGTGGGGCATGACCCACCACTTCATGGACTACTGGGCGCCCGACTGGAAGGGCGAAGACGGCCGGATGCGCGAAGCCGTGGTGATGCGCGCGGCCGAGTCGCTCCGCAAGGAGGGCTACGACGTCTGGATGTCGTACTACCAGGACGGCGAGAACTTCGAGATGCAGGAGTTTTCGCGCAACGTGTCGGAGCGCCGCGACGTGCACCAGTGGCTCCGCGACTTCGCCGGTTCGGAGGTCTGGCCCAAGATCGACGGCGAGCCGCTCCAGCTCGTCTACGCCCGCAACGGACGACCCGAGACCACGATCGACCACGAGGGCTTCCGCCGGTTCCTGCGCGAGCGATACGGCGACGTTGCCCGGCTGAACGACGAGTGGGGGACCGAGTTCCGCGATTTCGACCGGATCGAGATGACCTTCGACGCCACCGGGCACCAACGGGCGGCGTCGATCGAGTATCAGTACGTCCTTTGGGAGCGGGAGTGGGCGAAGCTCAACGGGCTGGTCAAGCAGGAATTCGGATTTCCGGGCATGCGGGCGTCGTTCGACGTGGGCTACGGCCCGTTCGCCGGCTTCGGATTCGCCGATTTCGCCCGCACCTTCGGCGGCCCGCACTCCTACGGCGGGATCTTCGACCAGCCGCACGCCGAGGACGCCGAGCGGTTCATCCAGGCGGCGGTGGCCAAGAAGTACGACACGGTGTTCCTCGACCACTTCAAGAATTTCTACTTCGACTGGGACATCCGCGTGCCGGGCACGGCGTATCTCCCCGACCCGTTCCATTTCGACCGATTCCGGGTCGGCGCGCTGGCCCGGCACAGCGAGGCGCTCTTGCACCTCTCCTGGAACGAGTGGTGGGAAGGCTCGAACCTGGAGCCGTGCCGCGAGTTCGGCAAGACCTATTGCGAGAAGAACTTGCTCTACAGCACGCTGATGAAGCTTGCCTTCGACTCGATCCGCACGGCCGGCGAAGATGCCCCGGTGGCCGTGCTCTTGAATGACTGGCGATTTGCCTCCGGCGGCCCGCACGCCGAGGAGCTCTACGGCACGATCCAGATCCTGCGGCGACTGGGCGTGCCGTTCGATCTGGTGCCGGACGACTTCGTGACCGCGCAAAGGCTCGACCGCTTCCGGCTCGTCGTCGCCCCCGCGTACGGCTGCGGGCTCGGCTACAACGAGCGGCGCGAACCGATCCTCGACGTGCTCGCCGGGTGGCTTGAGGGCGGCGATCGGCGCCTGATGGTCTCCGCCCACTCGAGCATCGCCGCCAAGCTCGGCCTCCGCGAGGTGGAGCCGCCCGCGGGTAAGTCGGCGGAACCGGGCGGGGACCTCAACGTGTTTGTCGACGTGGGCGCCGAGGGCGACGACGCCTTTCTCCGCTCGGGCCACAGCGGGTGCGAGACCGGCATGCGGTCCGGCGACGACGTCACGTTCCGCTGGACGCCCGCCGTGGGCAGCGTGACCTCGCTGGTCCTGCCCGCAAGCCCGCAACGCGACCACGTGCTCCGGCTGCGGGGCAACGCCCTGTGGCCGAATACGCTATCCTTGATCACGGGCGGCCGCGAGATCGGAAGCCTGGAAGTGCCTGCGGGCGAGGTTCGCGTCGAAGCCGCGGTGCCCGCCGCCGCGATCGGGCCCTTGCCGATGATCCGCCTCGACCTTCGCTACGCCCAGCGGAACGTCCCGGGCAAGATCGCCCCGGAGCGATATTCGAGCGAGCGACGCGTCTGCAACCTGTCGCTCAACCACTTGCAGTGGTCGACAGCGAACGTACCCGCCGACCGACGCGAGCAGCAGTACCGGGTCGTCGACGATTCCGTGCGACTGGCCGGGAAGCTGTCTGACCGGCAGGCGGAGGAAGGCTTCGCCGTGCCGTTCGAGCCGCGACCCTACTTGAACGCGCCGGGGATGGCCGTGCTCTCCGAGCTGACGATCGGCAAGATTCCGCGGGACATCGCCCTGCCCTTTGGCACCTCCCAGGTGCTCTACGTGAACGGCTCGCTTGCGGAGATCGCAACGGACGCGTATTGGCTTCCCGTTCTCCAGCGCTGGGCGAGCGTCGACTTCCACCGGTTCGCAGTTGGGGAAAAATGCATGGCGGCCCGGCTTTCGGCCGCCGACACGGAGCTTGTCGTCTCGTTCAACGAGGAGATCACCGAGCCGCGCGAGCTGCTGGTCTCGATTCCCTTCAAAGCCCTGCCCCTTAGCGAGGCCGTGGTCCTCAGCCGCGACGGGCGTACGTATGAGCCTCTTCCCGTAACGTCGGATGAAGCAGGCCACCGGGCACGCGACGCGCTGCAATACTACGGCGTCTATCAGTTCGCGTTCAGTCCCGTGAGGATCCACACGCCCGAGCTGAACTTGCAGCCGGGCGAAAGCAAGGCGTTTGAGGTGAAGGTGGCCAACCTCACCGACAAGCCCGTCCGGGGACACGTCCAGGCGGCGTCCACGATCCCCACGATCGCGGGCGAGCCGGCAGAAGTCGAGCTCGAACCTGGGGAGACGAAAAGTCTGGCGGTGAGGATTTCGGCGGCACCGACCGCGGACTGGGGCAGGAAGACGATCTACTTCGACCTCGCGTTCGCCGACCGCCGGGCGGTGGTGCTGCGCGAGCTGGTGGTCGAGAAGCCGACGGAGCTCGAGTTGTCCGACGTCATTCTCGACGCCACCAAGCCGGAAGTGGAGCTTCGCGTGCCCGAGAATCCATACGGGCGAACGGCGGCCTCGACCGATGCCCGGCTCACCGTCCGCGGTCGAACGATCGATTTGCCCCAGACGGAAGAGAGGGGCGTTTCGACCGTGACGCTGCCGGCGATCGGCCTGCCCCCGGTCTCCGAGCCTACGCTGAGCGCCGAGAAGCTACGGATCGAGCTGGGCCCCGCCGAGTCGCGACGGACCATCGAGAAAGAGATCTTCGTCGCCCGCAAGCCCACGGCATTTCTCCGGCAGCAGGACGCCGCGACGGTGCTCGTGGTGTTCAACGCCCGAAGTAAGCCGCTGGAGCATGAGCCGTTGGCGGTCGAATTGCCCGAGCACCCGGAGCCGTGCTCGGTTCGCGCCCAGGACGGGACCTCGGTCCCGTGCCAAGTGGACGCGGCCGGCCGCCTTCGGTTCCTCGCCGACGTGCCCGCCCGCGCAGCCCGGACCTTCTATGTGTGCACCTCCAAAGCCGAGCCTGCCACGGACCTTCGCTGCACGGCCGAGGACCTTGGAACGGGCAAGGGAACGCTCGAAGTCGAGAATTCCCACCTGAGCGTGGTCCTCTCCGAAGCGGCCGGGGGAACCGTGACCCGGTTGCGTTCCGGAAGAACCGACCGCGACTACGCCCGGAATAGCTTCGGCGTCAACTACGGCACGTTCAGCCGGCACGATCCCACCCAGCCGCGGACCAACACGGTCGAGTACATCCACGAGAGCAAGACGCGCCAGGAAGACTCGACGGCGCAGATCGAGCTGATCTCCAAAGGACCCGCGGCGGTCGTCGCCCGGGTGCGCTGGGCCGACGAGAGGGTGCAGGTGGAGCAGACGTATGAGTTCCCTGCGTTCCAGCGGTACTTCAAGATCCGGCAGAAAGTCAAGCCGATCGACCTGGCGGGCCGGCAGGAGCTGGTCGCGCTCGACGCACGGTTCCAGCCGCACCGGCTCACCAAATCGTTCCCCAATTTCGTCGGCGTGGTCAATGACAAGGAGCAGCCCCACTTCGGCTGGCGCCAAGGCACGTGGGTGCCCGACTACGCCACGCTCATGGCCCCCAACGACTTCGACGAATCGCTCTCCCTGGTGATCGCGCAAGGCCCGGGGCTCGTCGGCATTCGGCAGGGGTTCTGGCCCGCCGAGCGACCCAAGCCGGGCAAGTGCGAGATCGCCGAGATCGAGCTCCTGGCCGACCCGGCCGCCGGTTGCGACGTCGAGGCTTACGTGCTGCTGCACGCAGGACATCAAATCGTGGCCAAGCGATTCCTTGCGGATCTGCGTATCCCACCCAAGATCGACGTAGTCGACAATCCGCAGTGGATCGGCGCAACCTCATCCACCAGAAAGCCGCGACCGGTGGTCGCGGAAGCCCGATGAAAACAGACTACGACGTGATCGTCCTCGGCGGCGGCGGCAGCGGGCTGGCCGCCGCCGTGAGCGCGGCAGAGAACGGGGCCCACGTGGTCCTCGTGGAGAAGAACCCGCGGCTCGGCGGAACCACGGGGATCGCCATCGGGTGCCATGGTCCACCGATTGTTGCGCCCCGTGGGCGGCGACGTAACCCGCCGCGACACCGCATGTTATGATAGCCTCTGCAACCAGGCGGAGCTATCATGACCACAAACCAGGAAACGCCCAAGATCCCGCTTCCCAGAGGCTGGAAGCAGCACCTTCGGTCGGCCGTACTGCATGTCATCTCCCTGGCCCAATATGCCACCGTCTACACCGGTAGTTGGGCTGCGGATAGCACCAACAGCCGTGTCCGATTGAAAGCCGAACTCGATCGGGCAAACCAGGAAATCGCCTTGCTGCGGGAAGAGATGCGGATCAAGGACGCCCGCATGGCGCGAATCGATCCGCACCGGCGACCGCACTATCCACCCGTCGAGCGGATGGCGATACTCCAGCTGCGTGCCGCGCGCGGCTGGTCGCTCGAACAGACGGCGGGGGTGTTTCACGTGACCGCCCCCACGATCTCATCCTGGAACAGGCGTCTCGAGGAAGAAGGGCCCGACGCGTTGGTGCAGCTTTGCCAGCCGGTCAACCGTTTCCCCGACTTCGTCCGCTATGTTGTCCAGCGGCTCAAGACGCTGTGCCCTACGATGGGTAAGAGGATGCTGGCCCAAACGCTGGCGCGTGCTGGTTTGCATCTGGGCACGACAACCGTGGGGCGGATTCTCAAGGAGACGCCTGTTCCGTCCCCCCAAACGACGGAGCAAGCCGAATCCACTCGGCGCGCGGTCACCGCGAAAAGGCCCAATCACGTTTGGCATATCGATCTGACACTGGTCCCCACAGGGATGGGGATGTGGTGCGCATGGCTTCCCTTGGCCCTGCCGCAGCGGTGGCCCTTCTGCTGGTGGGTGCTTGTGGCGGTCGATCATTTCTCGCGTCGCGTCATGAGTGTCGGCGTGTTCGCGACTCGACCCGACTGTCGCGCCGTGTGCACCCGTCTGGGACAGACGCTCCGTCGCGTGGGGGCGACCCCCAAATACATCGTGTGTGATCGCGACCGCGTCTTCGACTGCGATGCGTTCCGGCGGTGGGTAAAGCGAAAGGGCATCCGGCCGCCTCGATACGGCGCTGTGGGCAAGCACGGCAGCATCGCCGTTGTAGAACGATTCATCTTGACACTGAAACAGGTGCTCCACCAGCTACCGCTGATCCCGTTTCGTCGGGAGTCCTTCCGATGGGAGTTGGTCGCCATCGTTCAGTGGTACAATGAGCATCGACCGCACGCGACGCTCGGCGGCAAGACCCCGAATGAAGTCTACGAACGGCGTTTCCCTGCCCACCGCAAGCCGAGAATCGAACCTCGGCCAGGTTGGCCACGCGGATCGCCTTGTGCCCAACCCTGGGCGATTGTTGGAGGCAAGCCTGGCCAGAGGTTCGACACGACCGTCAGCTTCCACAGGGACCGACGCCACCTGCCCGTCGTGATGCTCAAGCGTGTTGCGTAATCTCAAACGGGCTCGTTCGACATACGCTGCGGGTGTGGGCTCACGCGCGAGGAACACGTCTGTTCACGCTGGGCAAGCCAAGGGGGCAGCCAGTCTGTTCACGGCAACGCTTCGCACGGATGCTCCAATGGCTCGGAATGCCGGCCAAATAGGGCGACAGATGTTCACGAAAGATTCGCTGAACCGGCACACCGAGGTAGTGATTCCTGCCGTGGATCGTCACGACGGCGCACTTGCGCGCTTTGTGGAGACGGTAAGAAGGGGGACGACTGGTGCGGGGCATTGCGCGGCCTCCGAGGTTTGCACGTGCCAAAACGGTACATGTACCGTTTTGCCAGAACCTCTATGCCGCACTGCCCTACGCTAGGCAGGTACGCTAAGTGAAGCGTTCGGCGGGACTTAAGTAGAGCTCCCCGACTAGGACTCGAACCTAGGACAAAGCGGTTAACAGCCGCTTGCTCTACCAACTGAGCTATCGGGGAAAAGAAGCTCTTATGATAGTGAACCCCCGACGTGTGGGCAAGGGCTTGGACCGGCGGAGGCGGGTTGCGGGATCGCTAGTCCTTCTTCTGATCGTCCTGCTTGGCCCGCTCTTTCTCCATCACCACACGATTTCCCACGTCGTTGTACTCCACCCGGGACATGAAGCTCCGCATGAGCATCAGGCCCCTTCCGCTGGGGGCCTCGATGTTGGCCGGGTCGGTCGGGTCGGGGACGGCGGAGGGGTCGAACCCTTCGCCTTCGTCGGTGATTTCGATTCGGATGAGTTCCGAGCTCACGCGGCAGGCGACGTGGACGTGCTTGCTCGTGTCAAGCCGATTCCCGTGCCGGATGGCGTTGACCAGGGCCTCTTCCATGGCTAGGTGGATGCTGAAGATATCGTGCTGGATCCAATCGTTCTTCTCAAGCTGCTTGAGGATTTCCTGTAGGATGGGCGCGCCGGCTCCTGTCTCACTTGGGATCACGCGTTCGCATTGCCAGACCCAGCGATCTTGTGACATGGGCTTCGACTAGCGGGGGGTAAACGAGTATTGGGAAGTGGCGCGTCAGAAGGAGCCCAGGCCGTCCGATTCGTCTTTGCGGATGTCGAAAAGACGATCGAGCCGCGTGATCGCGAAGACCTCGTAGATCTCCGGGCGGATGCTGCAAAGTTTGAGAACCCCGCCCTTGGCCTTGACCTTCTTGTCCAGAGTGATGAGTTTGCCCAATGCCGCACTCGACATGAAGCTGACCGAAGAGAAATTGAGGAGCAGCTTCTTGCGGTTCTCCCCCTCCACCAGATGGAACAGCTCCTGCCCCATTTCTTGGATCCCGAGATCCTCAATGATTCGTTGGTCGCGGAAGTGAACCACCGTCACGTCGCCCACTTCGCTGACTTCCAGCCGCTGCTGTTTGGCCATCTGGCAAGCTCCTCTGACAATCGTACCGTGTCCGACCGTGAGTATCCGCCGGCCTAAGCGCCCAGCTGGCCGGCGCTCACGCGCCGCGGCTCAAGCTAGTGTCCGTGGCCCGCGGGCTTCGTTTTCTCCCTCACATGATAAACCCACCAGGGTGGGTGTCAAGCAGGCGTAGAGATTCCAAGTCGCCATCGTACCAAAAGCTAAGGCAGTAGTGCAGATAGGATCTTGTGTTTCGGTGGATTTGTCAACACGGTCGGGACCCCATTGCGGGGGGTCCACCCGATGTTGTGGGTCCGCATGGGTCTATCGGGTGCTCTCCGATGCGGAGAACGGCCGTGTCCAGCGACGTGCGTATCGCACTCAAACCGGCGCCGCGCAGTCGGCTGGTCGGGGCATTCCCCCGGAAGTCAGCGCAACCGTACGGCACCCCTCGTGGCGGGGGTGCATTCCGGCGCTCGGCGCCCATCGATCCACCGGTCGTGGTGTTGACCGGCCGCAACATCGATGTGTCCGGGCAACGCGAGAGGCCAGCCGTGGAGCTTGCTTCCGGCGTTCGTGAAAGCGGCCAAATGATTGGCCCATAAGCGGTTACCGTGCACGTCTCGGTCCCCGGAGTCTCGCCGGGCACGCGGTTTGCCACCTGGCTTGATACGCCTCAAGCAGAAGCCAGCGAGACCGGACATGCCCATGAAAGCCAGTTTCTCCATCCGCGTTCTGTTTGGGTGGCTCGTCACCTTCGGCGTGGTCGGCCAGTCCCAAGCGGGACAAGCGTCGATTGCCGAGCAGCCCGTCGTCGTCCAACTGACCAGCGGCCGAAGCTTGCTCGCCACGGTCGCCCCTCAGACTGACGGCACGAGGCTCTGGCTCCGTTGGCGTCACGGCACGATCAGCGTCTTGCGGCCGATCCACTGGGATCGGGTCGTCCGGGCAGAGTATGAGGGGCAAGGGTTCTCCGCGGACCAGTTCCGCCGGGCCATTGTCCAGCCGGAAGCGCTCCGTTCGACGAGGGAGGAACCGCTCGCGCCACGCGCCGGCACATTTCGCCTGCACTCCCTGCGCTGGCCCACTCCCCCGCTGACGAAACCGACACCTTCGACGTCGAGCCGGCTGGCGATCACGACGATCGAGCCGGGCCGTGGCAAGACGCTGCCGTTACGGTCGCTGGCGATCGATGCGTGGGTAGCCAACTGGGACAGCGACGTGGAAGTGGACGGAGTCGTCGTCGACGTTCGCCCGCTCGACGCCCGGGGAGCCGTCGCACCGGTACACGGCACGCTCGAAGTGAACCTGATCGGGTGGCGAACCGGCAGGACCCGGCCCACCCAACCGCCGATCCGGCTCGGCCGGTGGACCCGATCGGTGCGGCCCAGTGAATTCGCTTCCCCAGGGACCGAGTATCGATTTCCGTTCCGATCGGTTCACCCGGATTTCGATCTCCAGTGCGCACCTTATGCCACGGTCCATGCTCGGCTCAGCGTCCCCGGGCAAGGCGTGTTCGACGCGACCTCCAGCACCGTCAGGATCCGGCCGTACAGTGCGCTGCGCGATCATTTGCAGCAGACAACGGGCCAGCGGTTCTGCGACGTGGAACGGACGGGGCGATCTCCCCGCTAAGGACCGACCGGACAACACCTTCCGGATTTCTCGCCCCATCTTCCCCCCGGCCTTGTGCCGGGGGAAAAGGGTTTGACGACAACCGCGTCCAGCTCCCCACCCCCCTTTTTCCCGGCATCTTTAGACCGGAGTCAAGAGTGACAGGTGTTCGGAGACATAAGCAACAGGTTTCAAGTTCAGACCTGAATGGCACTGTCAAGCGCTTCTTATCGCCCGAAGGGAAAGCGTGCGCGCAGACTTGCCCCGGAAACGCAGTTGGGGGCTTGTGACCCCTCGGGCTGCATCGGGAAAGATTTTGGTGTTGTGGTAAGGCCTTCCTTGTCCTAGACTGCCACAGCGATCGAGGCCTTTCTTGTCCAGTCGTCGTTGGGATTGGATTAAGGAGGGCCTCTCATGTTGTATCACGGAAGTGGGTCTCGGGGCCAGAGCTTTCGCTTGGTCCGCCAGGCGTTCTTGCAGG
>Ga0307378_10002779_pt1 | contig 26271 bp, 20 predicted proteins | sample UN1MG_FD_202238 | JGI IMG/M metagenome (GOLD analysis project Ga0307378, IMG submission 202238) | Soil microbial communities from Risofladan, Vaasa, Finland - UN-1 | ecosystem: Environmental > Terrestrial > Soil > Coastal area > Acid sulfate soil | place: Finland: Risofladan, Vaasa | collected...
CAATATCTTCTTGTAAATATTGTTCTGTCCTTTTCGGGCAAAGCAAAAGTGGCCCCGCCCATTGGCCCTCGAGGGATGATACTTACCTTGTGGAGGGGGTCGGCATCTTCCAAGAGTGATTGCACGATAGTATGGCCGGCTTCGTGATAAGCGGTGATTTCTTTTTCCTTTTTGTCAATGACCCTGCTCCTTTTTGCTCTTCCCCAGCGGACCTTGTCGCGTGCTTCTTCGAGGTCAGCCATTTCGACATAGTCTTTATTTGCCATAGTTGCCGCGAGTGCAGCTTCGTTAATAATTGCCGCCAGGTCAGCTCCGCTGAACATAGGTGTCCCGCGTGCGAGTCTTTCCAGACTGATATCGGGTCCCAATTTGACTTTTTTAACGTGAACCTTGAGGATATCAACTCGACCTTTTAAGTCCGGCAGAGGAATAAAGATTTGCCTGTCGAATCTTCCCGGCCGGATCAGAGCATGGTCTAAGATGTCGGAGCGGTTTGTCGCTGCAATCACAATCACCTGGTCGTTGGTATCAAATCCGTCCATCTCAACGAGGATGGCATTTAGTGTTTGTTCTCGTTCATCGTGTCCACCGCCGGCAAAGCCTGCCCCGCGTTTTCTACCGATTGCGTCAACCTCGTCAAGGAAGATGATACAGGGGGAATTTTCTTTTGCCTGCTTGAAGAGGTCGCGTACTCGCGATGCCCCGACGCCAACGAACATCTCTACGAAATCGCTTCCGGATATGCTAAAGAATGGTACATCGGCCTGGCCTGCTATGGCTTTTGCGAGCAAGGTCTTTCCGCAGCCCGGCGGGCCTAGCAGCAAAACACCGCGCGGGATACGGCCACCCAGCCGTTGGAATTTTTTCGGATTTTTCAAGAACTCGATTATCTCGGCTACTTCTTCTTTTGCTTCCTCTACGCCGGCCACGTCCTCAAAGGTTACTTTGGCACGGTCTTTTCCCTGCAGCCGATGTTTGCTTCGACCAAAAGACATTAGCATTCCGCCGGCCCCGCTGCGAAGGTTGCGGACAAACAGAAAGTAGAAAAGACCCACTAAAATAATTATTGGCAGGAACATGCTTATCAAATTAAAAATCCAGGTATTAGGCTTGGCAATGTCATTCTTTACGTTGTTTTCCTCCAATAGCTTCACAAGCCGGTCACCATGTGATTCCGGGATATAATAAACCACAAAGGAATCCTTACCCTCACGACTGGCAAGGCCTGCGTCGTTGAATTTACCGATTATCTCCATATCCTTTATGGTAACACTATCGATGTGCTTGTTCTCAACATGCTCGACAAATTCATCCCATCTAATTTCATCAACTCTCTGCCACTGGTTGAGCATCATTATCATTGTGAATATCGCAATTGCGATTATAAGGTAGCTAAACGGCCCTCGCTTATATCGAGGCAGGGGCGGTTTTTTTCCCTGTCTGTTTTGTGGGCCGCGACGAGTTGGCGGATTTGGCTTTTTTTCTTGATTATTGCTCATAATTCGTATTTTGTATTGCGTATTTCGTATTGCGTATTGCGTGTTATGTTAAAGTTTCATAAGTAGATTTACTATATATTTTTCTTCACAATAAGCATCACGCAATACGCACGGTGAGACTTTACCATTTTCTTTCCATTAGTTCTACGATCTTTCGCGCCAGATTGTTTGCCGCAAGGCTTGAAGCGTATTTAAAATCCTGCTGTTGGTATTCAGAATAGCTTGCTGAGGCGCTATAGATCCTGATGAATATTATCCTTCAACCGCTAAGGAATACTCGCCTTATAAGAAGACTGAAGGAGCAGCGCCGAAGCTCGTTAAAGTGGTTAAGCTGGTAGAAGGAAAAACAGGTTTTTCCGAACCGGCTGGAGAACCTAGGCTTCGAACTGGAACTAAAGATGCTGAGGAAATCGTACTAAGAATGGTGCTAAATTACGAGAAGGGCGAAGGAAGAGAAGCTGAAGACAGACACAGGCAAAGAGGCATAGGCTATGATATCTATTCGAAAAAGGCTGATGGAGAAGAAATGTTTATAGAGGTCAAACATTTCAGTGAACAAGAGGGCGCATTCAAACTTAGGCCGCATCAGATTAAAAAAGCAAAAAAAGAAGGAGACAAATACTATGTATACGTCGTTAGAGACTACATTCGTGACGTGAAGAAACTGACAACATCACTGCCTTTCGTAGTCGGAGAGTTAACTGTGCTTCGGCCAGTGGTCGTCTTAATTCCGAAGCCAGTGTGGGCTCACCCAATCCTCCAGGCAGCAATGAGAGGGGCCTCACCTCAGTCGCAGTTTTTGCCTGTGCCGCAATTCAATGCCAACGTGGTGAACTGTCACCTAGGCAAGTACGACCGTGCAGCCAGACGGTTAATCTTTGCCCCTACGAAAACCAATAAACCACGCCTCGACCACAATCTGAATTAGAACCATAATCCAGATTTATTGCGCTGGTTCCGTTGGCTTGTAAAGACGAATGTCATCGAAGTACATCATACCCGTACCGCCTGCAATAGGATTATTCCTATTACCAAGACCAAGAGTAATCGAATTAACATTTGTAAGATTCACACCCTGATCTGCAAAAGCCTGCAGGTCGATATTCCATGCTGTCCACGCAGTTACCAGTGCTGCATCAGGATTATCATGATTGACCACAGCACTTCCGTTGAGAACAACATACATCTGCTCGGCGGCGTTAGCCGAACCGCCTCGGTGCCAAATCGTTAGTGTATCAACACCTTTGACAGTCCAGTTACGATTGGAAGTTAAAGTCAAAGTAGCCTCTGATTTGCCAACAGCATTGTCATAGGCCATCGGCATCGACTGATTGCCACTGTGAACGATAGTCTGCTCGGCAATTGGAGGATTTAAGTTACCGACGACAGAACCATTTACAGCCGGATTCTCGAATCCATCCACCCACTCTAAATATATTCTATTACTGCCGGGCTCACCTTCATTAATGTCATTGTAGCTCTCCATATCATCCACTATCAGGAAGTTGGCTGTCGTAAAGCTCCACAAGGGGCCTGTCCATGGACTATCTGCATTGGCATTATTGGCCTCATCAATCCGCCAGTAGTAAGTGGTATTCCACTCAAGCAGTCCGGGTTCATAGCTCTCGGAACCGAGGTTGCCGCTGCCTTTTAATTCCAGAGAGGCTGCATTGGCGCCGAAATAGACCTCATGTGAAGCACCTAAGCCCGGTGCCCATGTGAGAACAGGTGTTTGTGTTACATCCACAGCGCCATTAGTCGGATCAACCGCTTCAACAGCGCCTTCAGTAGTAAAGCTCCAGACATCCCCTTTATACGTTTCGATAATATCAAACTCATCGACCCGCCAGTAGTAGGTCTTAGCCAGTTCAAGTGTACCCGGATTGTAAGTTGCAGTTCCCTGGGGAAGTCCACTGGCGGCATTGCTGACATCGTCAAAATTGTCACCGAAGTACACAGTGTGCAGTTTAACGCTGAAACCTCCCGTCCAGCTAAGGTCTGAATTTATGTCGATAGCCTCGGCACCATCAGCCGGTTCTGGTGAATAGGCGGTCTTGGGAGGAATACTAAAGCTCCATACATCGCCCTTCCAGGGGCTGTTCGGCTCCGAGTCATTGACCTCGTCAACACGCCAGTAATACGTTTTGCCCGGTACGAGGCCATCTGGAAAGGCAAAACCCGGGAAGCCGGCAACATAAAATGTCGTTTCCTGGTTACCCACGAATGTACCTTCGGCGCCGCTGTCCACATCGTCGAAATTGTCACCTAAATATAGATCATGGGAGACTGCTAACCTTCCCGGCGACCAGCTAAGGTTCACCCAGATGTCTTCATGGAGCGCACCGTCCGCAGGAATTGGCTTGGTGGCGATAACAGGTATCACCGTCGGTACCGAAATACTAAAAGTATCGTGTCCCGAAGCCGTGATTCGCACGCCCATCACCGGCACATCTGTCGTGAAAACCACACCATAAGCATTCTGACCATTCACGCCAACTCCCGTATCCGCATAAACAGCTGCGGCGGTGAATGCAATCGGCGGCCCGAGCGAACCGTCCAAACGAATCGCCTGCCACGTTCCAGTGTCGTTACCGCCTCGCTCGAAGTGGAAGAACGTGTTCGCCGGGATGGGAAAAATTGTTTCCTGGAAATCGATCCCGTCGATCGATGATATGTTAGTGGCCCCGTTCAATGTGAACAGGAAATTGTCAGCTTTCGGGCCAATGTCACCGGCCTTAACGGTCGATGTTCCGCTCACCGTTGCTTCGGGAACTGGAGTTCCGTCCTCCCACAACGTTTCAACGCCTGAAGTCGGGACATACCACCGCGTCGTTGTACCCAGTGTCAGATCCCCTTCTTCGACAACATATTCCGTTCCCTCATACCGTAAGCTCACGATTGCACCGTCAACTTCGGTAACATCCGCCAGCCCGGTGAGTGTGTCGGCCCCAACGGGGGCTGCCATGACCACCACGGCAAAGAGAATTAGACAAAGCAAATTCTTAGACATAATTGTCCTCCTTCAAAAAGATTTAATATGCGATGTGAGTTGACATATAGAATAGTTTCACTTGCGAAACACAAAGCAACAAGTAAAAACTCTGTACTTCACATAATCCTAAATAACGCCTCCTCTATTCAGAAAACTTCAGTAATTTAACCAACAGAAAGACTAAATCCAAAGATATTCTACCCCGTAAACACAAGCCTAACTACATTATTTATACCAAATCAACTGCTTTGCCGTCAAGAGAAATCTCTTGATAATACACTAGCCCCTTAGGTTTTGACCCGACAAGTGTATCTGGTATCACTGCTCTGTAGTTAGCAGTAGGTTATTGTAGGTTAGGTGTTTAGCTGAGTTGGTAAGTTCCAGCTCGAAAGCGATTTAGCATGTACTCTGCTCTTGAACAATTTGAGAATGCTCATCACGACTAATGGTTTTTTGGAAAATCTACCCGAACTTGAGCTGCCGGGTCGTTGGCGAAGGGCCGACAACTGCAATCCTTTAACGGATGATCACGAAATGCCGAAAACGTAGAAGGGCTAAGCGATATGAGAAATGAAGTTAAGGAAAAGAACGCCTATAAAGCTACCTTCGCCGCGAACTCTCACGTGGCGGCCAGCCATGGACGCATAGATGTGGCTGGATATCTGATTGACAGTGGGGCTCCGTCCGTACCCCGACAACCTTTAACCAGATAGCTGAACAGAGATTATTTATGGTCAGATGTGAGTCTCGCTAGAGCCAAAATGAATATGAGTTTTTGCAGATGTTCTTGGTGATTCCTTCCTGTGGAGAACAATCTCATCAACACCCTTGTATCTCGCATGGTCCTGCGCAAGCTGCAACACAGTAGCGCCACTGCTGCCGTACACCGATGATTATGGTATCATTTCAAGTAGTTTTTCGAGAGTTGGCAATTGTACGTAAACCCTTGTAAATAAACAAGGACGGAATTTTCGGTAGGGACAGCGGAGCCGTCCGATTAACTTTTACCAGCAGAAATCCAATATCTGCTAGTAAGCGTGCAAAGTCTTCTGCATGCTCGTCTAAATCCACCCGCCCATTGCCACGGCATACCAAAATTTCCATGGTCAAGAGCGTCCACAGCAATCTCAGTTGCAATCACATCAAGCGTCTTGAAACTGAACTCCTTTTCCTTTCCAAAGAACTTTTGCACCACGACATCAAGCTTTGGATATATAAACCTATATTCACTCACAAGATCTTGAATTCGTTCGACTGAATATTCCCCTAATGCCTGTACAATGTCATCATTATGCGATCAAAGGTAAACATCCTGCACTGTACTTCCACATATTTTTTCGCCCCTTTTTCTGTGTTTTCTAGCCAGAAATAGGCCCTACAAAGATTTTTTTAAAAAACTTTTATTTTTTTATTGACATCATATTACACGTGTAATATTTTATATTCAATTACACGTGTAATATTTAGGAGACTATCTCATGAAGAAAATACCTCAAATCTCCGAAGCCGAGCGCGTTGTCATGCAGGTCCTATGGTCCGAGGGACCCTTCACGGCCAATGAGATCGTGGCAAAGCTCAAAGGTAAGGTTAAATGGAGCCCAAGGACCATCCGAACTCTTATCAACCGGCTCCTCAATAAGCACGCTCTTGACTTTGACAAAGAGGGCAAGGAGTACATATACTTCCACACCGTGACTGAGAAGCAATGTATAAAGCATGAAAGGATCTCGTTCCTCAAGAGAGTCTACGGAGGGGCAACTAAGCCGATGATCGCGGCTTTCATAGAAGACGCTAAACTATCGAAAAGCGACATTGCCGAAATCAAGACAATGCTCGAGCAAAAAGGAAAGGGCAAATAATGGAAACGCTCAGCACACACATGCAGCCGTTCTTTGATTGGCTGTTGCGCAGTACCTTCCAGGCCAGCATATTAGCCTGCCTGATCCTCTTGATACAGGGCGCACTACGAAGTCGGCTCACTGCCCGTTGGCACTATGCACTCTGGCTAATTCTTGTCGTTCGGATGATCTTGCCGTGGGCTCCACAGAGTCGCTTTAGCATCTTCAACTTCGCTACGTGGCAAAGCAAATCTAACGTGCCCAGGCATGTCATGTCAGAGCTGGATGCAGAATCGACCGAAGCTGTGGGAGACTCTTCAGCAACGCAACAGATAATATTGGGGCAGGAGCAGAGCATAAAGGAGGATGGAACTGCCGTCGCTGCCGCTTCGGATGTTTCTTCAATACCTTTGGCGGCAGGACCGGATCTGACCAACTCAGATGAAGGACAAAACAGAAACTTGACTGCTCCAACAAGAATATCACGGGAATCTGCAGACCCAGCAACGCGCACACTGTTTAGGTTATCAGGTGTTTTGCCCCTCCTCTGGCTGGCAGGAGCACTCTTTTTGGGCGGCTACATCATCATCTGCAATCTCAAGCTTTGGCGAGCTGCCAGCATTGAGTGTCCATCAACAGATAAAGAGATACTCGAGTTGCTCGAAGAATGCAGGTCAGAGATAGGACTTCGAACAATCGTGGCGCTTGTCCCCTCCAAGAAGGTTAACACTCCCATCCTATTGGGATTTATCCGGCCTCGGTTGCTCGTTCCGAAAAGTATCACAAAGGAACTCACTCGAGAGGAGTTGCGGTACGTCTTTCTACATGAGTTGGCGCACGTCAAACGCCATGACATTGCTTTGGGCTGGTTAACAGCCTTGCTGCAAGTGCTGCACTGGTTCAATCCTATAGTTTGGCTGGCTTTTCATCGAATGCGTTCAAACCGCGAATTAGCATGTGATGCACTCGTGCTGAGTCGCACCCGAGGAGAAGGAACACAAGACTACGGCCAGGCCATCGTAAGCCTGCTGGAACATTTCTCAGCACCTCAATTCCTGCCGGGGCTGGCCGGAATTCTGGAAAGCAAATCTCAATTGAAAAGGAGGATTACCATGATTGCTCAATTCAAAAAGAACTCATATCAATGGTCGCCTTTGCCTGTGCTCTTGATCGTCGCAATCGGCTGCACGTCTTTGTCCGATATGAGGCGAAGTACGTTAAGGGATGCGACAGTCATTGGGTCTGGGCCGACCATGACACTCAGAAGAGTCCAGCCAGAACTTGGGGATTTTGCCAATGTATCGCCGGATGGTAATTATTTGTGTGACGTTGACGACTCGGATGCCGGTGCCGGCAACCTTTTCATCCGAGAGCTTTCCACAGGAAGACGCTGGGCAGTTACAGATAAAAAGTCGTGGGAAGACTCCGAGGGATACGCCCTTGACGGGGCGTTATCTCCCGACAGTCGGCGCGTTGCCTACCTTTGGCACGATCCCGCCTCCGAGTCCTCCAACCTCTATATCGTGGGTCTCGACGGCACTAGCCGGAGACTTCTTTGTCGGGACAAGTATTTGGTCCCAAGGGATTGGTCTGCAGATGGCACAAAGATCCTCGGAGTCCTTTTCGAGAAGTCTAAACAGATGGTATGGGTGGATGCTCAAGACGGGTCCATTCAAAAGATACGTGATCTGGGCGATGCCTATCCTAATAAGTTTGACATCTCACCGGACGGGCGTTTTGTTGCCTACGATCTCCCACAAGCAGAGGATACGCAGACACGAGACGTCTTCTTGCTTGACTTGAATGAGAACCGTGAGATACGCCTTGCAGAACACCCGGCAGATGATCGATTGCTCGGCTGGACCCCCAATGGCAAGTGGATTCTCTTCGCCAGTAATCGCTCGGACAAGTGGGATGCCTGGCTGCTTGGTATCAGCGATGGCATGCCAGCGGGGCTTCCGCGATTGGTCAAGGCAAACATCGGTGACGTCGGAGCGGTCGGGTTTAGATCCAATGGTGATTATTACTTCAGCATTTATGACCTTCGCAAGAACGTGTATGTCGCTCGATTCGATCCCGCCAAGGGCACGCTGCTTTCGCCTCTCACGCCCCTGCGGCCCACAGGCAAGTCCGGCGAACCGGTCTGGTCGCCAGATGGCCAGCATCTCGCCTATGGCTGCCGCGGTGATGATGAGACATCCTTAATCAAAATCTGGTCCCTTGCTTCAGGGCAGGAGCGGGAGCTTGGCCCAAAATTGCCGCGCCGCCTTCACTTCTGGGCGCCCGATGGGAAGTCACTCCTTCTGTCTGGGTTCCTGGAGGAAAGCTGGTACAACGCAGTTTGCACGCTGGATTTGCAGACGGGAGAGTACTCCGAATTGCTGCGCCACAAGGATATGTCAATTCCGGTCGCTCAGTGGTTTCCAGATGGAAAGAGGCTCTTGTATCACGGACGTCATGGTCCGATCGGGGGGACTGAACAACTCGGTTACCTAATGATACGGGATCTGGACAGCGGCGAGGAACGAGAGATCACCCGCGGCGTGTTCCCGGGGATGAAAGACTACTGGTGGGCGCTGTCACCGGACGGCAGGCAACTGGCTGTTCACTTCAAAAAGGACAACCGCAGCATAAAAATATTCTCTACTGAGACAGATGAGGTGAGAGAAGTCCTGGCTGGTGGTTTGGTAGATAAGGTGCATCAGATTATTTGGGCTCCGGATGGCAAGGCTCTGATGTTGCGTGTGGTTGATCTCTCTGTTTCGCGCACGTCCGAAATATGGCGTATTGCAGTCGACGGTGGGAAACCCGAGAAACTCTCCGAATTGGACATCCCGGAGTATGTCATTGGAATGCGAATCGACCCCACAGGCCACAACATTGCGTTGCAGGCTATTACGAACTTGCACGAATTGTGGGTGATGGAAAACTTCCTGCCGGAATCCACAGCCGGCAAGTGAGTTCGACAAAAACCGGGGGCGGAATAACTCCACCGTCCCGTACCAGAGAGTGGGATTCATCATCTACTACTCTCAGAGTCCAAAGGGATATGCAGTGCTATCATGGTTGCCGGAAGGTCGTATGTTCGAAACGCGCCCCCGCTATGAACCCCTGGAGATAATATTCAGACCCATTTTTCAGCTCAAAATCACAGTTTCTTGAGGCTTCTTTGCTGAAAGCCCTGCCAGATCAAAGAGGGGAGCTCGGTTGCCTAAGTCAAATCACTTGGCCTTGTCGAAGCATAAGATGGCCTGGTCATTTTCACCTTTCTTCGCAAGGGCAGTCCCACGCTTGAAGTGGCCAACGGATTTATCTCTACATACTATGAAGAGTAAATAAACAACAACCATCGCCGTGGTCAGCAGCATTCTCTTAAATGTTTTTTTGTTCTGGGTACGCATCTTCATCTTCGCCCTTTTTCCTCAATTCCGCACAGCCGTCCGCCGCTCGATACAACCAAGAACTACTTTATTGGCCAGCCGCTGTGGGTGGTGATTGGCTCGTCAATTTCTTGTATCTTTTGGATGTTTTAGTTCAAAACGAGAAAAGTCCATGCCGCTTTTGACACGCTCGTCAACAAAACGAGTTGCTCCTTCTGCAGCTATGTGCAATCTTATGTTGTCCCGATACTGTGTGTCAAATTTTTTTAAATTACGCATTAAGAACTCATTAGGTACTTTCAAGACAACAAAGCCGCTCTTTCTTTCTTTTCCCAGCAAATAGTATACGCCCTGTCTGTTGTTCTTTACTTTCCTGATGGGCAAATCAAACCACCACGCTGGTTTTCTGGTCCACGATTCCTTGGCTTTGAAGAATTTTGATACCGCTACTGGGTCTGATGGCATATGTCCCAATACTTTTTTCAAATATCCAAGCCCTCTTTTTCGTATGTTCGACATTTTGCTACTATCACCTATTTCATTGGCCATCCGCCGCTTCTTACGTGCCTTGTTGGTAGCTTTATTTGCACATTCCTTACACCAAATCGCCAACCCATCTTTGTTCCTGCGTGCTATGTAAAAGTAACTCTCGGCCTTCCAGCTCTTGCACCTTCTACATTGCTTTTGTTTCACCCCGTCAACAACTCGATGACACTCCTCATATCGATAATATTGTTTCAGGCCATTCCCCTCTTTCTTTAAACGCTCTCGCATATGTGCCCGCACGCAGTCTTTGCAATCATACCCCAATCCGTCTTTGTTCCTACTATCCTTGCCAAACTGAATTTCGTCTTTCCACTTTTTGCATTTGGTACAGCGTTTCTGCTTCACGCCATCAATGGTCCGATGGCTTTCCCCATATACGAAGTATTTTTTCACAGGTCCCCTGATTCTCATGTAACGTCTGTGGCTATACTCACGGTAGCACTTTTTGCACCAAACTTTCAATCCGTCCTTGCGGCTACGATTCTTACCGAACCCACTCTTACTTTTTAACTTCTTACATTTGGTACACCGCTTCATTTTTGCTTCTCAGTTTACACCTTTGCCTTTTGCCTTCTTTTCTTTAGGCCCAATTTTGCTATTCTCAATCTTGTCAAGTGTACCGACCTTCCAATTTTGTCGGCTATTTGCTGTGCCGTTCTACTTGGATATAGTTTCTTCAGGAGGTTTAGTTCTCTCTTCGACCAGACAGGCGATTTTCTAAGTCCCAATTTGTGTGCTTTTTGTGCTACCGCCTGGACACTCCGTCCAAGTTGGTTCGCTATACCCCGTATGCTATTATCTGGGTGTAGTTTCCTAAGCAGGGCTTCCTCTTGTCTTGACCAAACGGGAGGTGTTCCCACTTTTTTGAGGCCGATGTTACATGCTTTATGGTTTGTCGAAATCCGAGACCGCCCAAGTTTATCGGCTATGCTTTGCGTGTTCTCACTTGGGTAAAGTTTCTTTAGCAGTTTGATTTCATTTGCTGACCAGAGACGCCATTCCCTTGTTTTAATCCTCATGCTGTATGCTTTTTGTTTTACTGCTGTCAAAGGCCGCCCAATTCGCTCAGCTATTTCCCTTGCTCTTCCACGCGGGAAAAGTTTCTTGAGCAACTTAACCTCATCTTCTGACCATGAAACCCAGCCGTTTTTCTTGATTTCGACCTTTTCCATACCGTGGATTCTATGGGATTTTGGCTTACAAGGCAATGTTCGGTTTGGGTGCGGTGATTGTGAGAAGATAAAGCCGCTCTTTTCGTTCTAATTTGCGTTAAAATACCCCAACCCTACCTCAGATACCCTTCGGCTTGAGTTTGGCCATTGTAGCTGGATAAAACACCTCTAAGAGCCATCCTACAGAAAATCCTGAGCAGGGCTAACCTATTACCGGCTTATCTGGAGTTAGTCCATTATTGTCCTAAAACAAACGGGGCCTATACCGAATTATTCAGCATAAGCCCCGAATTAACATAAATCCGCTTGTCAGCTCAATCATATCTTACGGTGCCGGTTCTTGCGGCGGAGGATACAGACGAATATCGTCAAAGTACATTTTACCTGAACCACCAACCAGCCGATTGTTCCTGTTGCCAAGGCCAAGAGCAATCCTATCGACATTGGCCAGGTTCACGCCCTGGTCTGCAAATACCTGCAGGTCGATATTCCATTGGGTCCACTCATCTATCTGTGCTGCATTAGGATTATCATGAGAAACGACCGCGCTGCCATTGAGAACAACATATAACGTCTCGGCAGCGTTCGCCGAAATGCCCCTGAACCAAATCGATAATGTGCTAACACCTTCCTCGGTCCAGTCACGCCGCGAGCTCAACGTCATCTCCACCTCTGAATACTTGAACTTGCCCTGTTGATTGTTGTCGTACGATAAAGGAATCGCTTGCCTGCCTCCGTGAACGATAGTTTCCTCGGTATAAGAACCGGTGGTTTCATCGCCTACAGCCGAGCCGGTCCCGTTACCGGCATAGTAGGGTTCAGCACCCGGCGCACCATAGCCAAGCCCGTCCTTCCACGCGTACCATATCTGGTTGTCGCCGGTGTCATAGTCCTCAAAATCGTCTATCCCAATGAAGTCGGCTACCGTAAACCTCCAGACTCTGCCTATGCTGATAGTCCCATCGGTATTATACTCGTCGATTCGCCAGTAGTAAGGCCCGCCGCCCCATTCAACGCCCTCGGGTGGATTATAGCTGATAACACCCTGTCGGCCTCGATATATGCCGGTCGTATCGGATGCATCGGCATTATCCACAGCATCTTTATCAGTGCCGAAGTACACATCGTGCTGGGATGCATTATCTCCCGGCGACCAGCTAAGTGGCATCGCATCTCTAATGTACGCTGTTGAGCCATTAGCCGGCTTCTGACCCCAGGCAAGTAAGGGGTCGCCACGCATTACCTGCCCTATCTCCTCCGCGGTCAGCACCTTGTTATAGACGCGCACATCGTCAATCAGACCGGTAAAGGTTTGATTCCACTGATTGTTACCGATAAGAAACGGTCCGGTGCCGGGGTTCATGGCTGAACTATTCATCCGTTCGGTCTCGACTCCGTTGATGTAGAACACCACACCCCCGGTCTTCTCAGGTTGGAAGGTTGCGGCTACATGCTGCCAGATCCTGGTCTCCAGAATCGTGTTAAGGCCGTCGTGATCCAGAATACCAGGCGTAGTGAACCGAAGGTGGTCGCTACTGGACTTGAGCGCATACGCGCCGCTCCTGGCGACAAAGCCCCGGTCACCGCCGAACCCGGCTGGATTGATCCAGCAGGAGATAGTAATCGCCTCGGTAATCTGCAATGCAGTGGTGTTGCCATAGTCCACCCAGCTGCTTCCGTCAAACTTTAGCGCACCACCGTCGTAACCGGCCACCCACTGTGGGTCACCGATAAGAGTACCGTGATTGTCATGGCCAGACCAATCAATGGCAGCCGTGCCTTGGCCTTCATCGAGCTTCCACCAGCCCGCAAGACTGGGATCGGCAATGGATATTTCGGGTAGTGTTGTAAAACTCCAGACATCGCCTTTATGCGTCGTGGTGGCATCAAACTCATCGACTCGCCAGTAGTAGGTCTTGTCTTTTACCAGCGGTCCGGGAGTATAGCCTATGGTCCCCTGAGGGAGACCGCCGGCGGCATTGTTGACATCGTCAAAATTCTCGCCGAAATAGACGGTGTGCAATTTCGCACCGAAACCTGCGGTCCAGCTAATGGACACACCCAGGGTCACAAATTTAGCTCCATCAACAGGTTTTGGATTATAGGCAGTTCTGGGTGGAACCATAAAGCTCCATATATCGCCTTTGTGTATCGTAGTACCGTCGGCCTCAACCTCATCGACCCGCCAGTAGTAACTTGTTCCCGGAACAAGACCGCCCGGATAAGGAAATCCGGGGAAACCGACAATGAGAAACATAGAAGCCTGATTGCCCTGGAACGTCTCGGCTGTGCCGTCGGCGACATCGTCATAATTGGTGCCGAAATACACATCGTGCGAGGCCGCACCATATCCGGGCGACCAGCCAAGGTTCGCCCATGTGTCCAGATGCAGGGTGCCATCAGCCGGGCTGGGGTCAATAGCTCCACGCTCCACAAGCCCGGCAGCATCAGCATGGGCGATAATCTCATCGTCTGTGAGGGCCCGGCCAAAAATAACAGATTCGTCCAGAACGGCATCAAGCCAATCGGCAGGGCCGGCGCCACGACCGCCAATTCTTAGCCGAGGGAACGCAACGCTGTCCGTACTGGTCCCTACGAGTTTACCATTGAAGAACATTTGCGTACCGCCTGCGTCGTCCCTGCGCCATGCCAAATGCATCCATTCACCTACCGGTATGACCAAATCCTCCAAAGTTAATCCTTCTTCCGGTGTGAACTGATAGTCAGCGACCCCATACAGGGTAAAGCCGACCTCACCCAATGCGGTCCAGCCGGCCAGGCGAACCGAAGTGCTGTCGCTGTCATGCAGTGCCATTGAATCATTAGCGGCCGCCGGCTTCATATTCTTGACGATATATTCCACCGTCCATGAAGTGTCAAGGTCCGTACCGCCGGTAAGATTGACACGATTCTCCGGGCTCCTGTCGAATCTCACAGCCGTTCCTGCACCGAAATGTCCCTGCTCACCTAACGTTACACCATCATAAGTACCCCCCAGGCCTGCACTGCCGGAATCGACGCAATCGGTTCCGGTAGTCTCATCAAACTTATACCAGTGAAGCGGATTGTCACCGTTTATTGCCGCCTCCCATTCCGCAAGACCGGCCTGAGCCAGGCTACCGATGGACAGCACCAAAATAAAAGAAACCAAATAAATCATTTTCCTACACATAATAGTCCTCCTATAAAAAAGTTAAAAAACGACCTTTCTTTGGCTACACACCAAAATCCCAACCTCTCGGGGTTGTTCTCAACAGGCATCAAAAACCTCATCTATGAGAATTGCCAATCACACAGCTTATGGTGTTTCTGGTTCCGTCGGCGGAGGATACAAACGAATATCGTCAAAGTACATCATACCCGAACCACCGGCTACCGCATTGTTCTTGTCGCCAAAACCAATAGCAATAGTATTGACATTAGCCAGGTTCACGCCCTGGTCGGCAAAGGCCTGGAGGTCGATAGTCCATTGGGTCCAGGAAGTTCTCTGTGCCGCATCAGGATTATCATTCGTGACAATCGCACTGCCATTGAGGACAACATACAACGTCTCGGCAGCGTTAGCTGAATCGCCTCTGAACCAAATCGTCAGCGTGTTGACACCTTTCTCGGTCCAGTCACGCGGGTAAGTCAACGTCAAAGTTGCCTCAGAGTACCCAACACTGTTGTCGTAGTAGAGCGGCAGCGACTGGTTGCCTCCGTGAACGATAGTTTGCTCTGCAAAAGGAGGAGTGTCATAACCAACTAAAGAACCGTTTGTCGGGTCATCGTATCCGTCTATCCAGGCGTTAAATATCCTGTTGCTTACCGGATCAACGGGGTCAAGGTCATTGTAAGACTCAAAATCGTCAATGATAAAGAAGCTGGCTGTGGCAAAGCTCCAGACGGAGCCTGTCCACGGGCTGTCGGCGTTGGTGTTATTGGCCTCATCAACACGCCAGTAATAAGTAGTATTCCATTCAAGCTGTCCGGGGTCATAGCTCTCGGAACCAAGGTTGCCGCTACCTTTATATTCGGGAGAACTTGTATCGGCGTTTTTGACGGCATCTTTATCAGAGCCGAAGTAAACCTCATGTGAAGCACCAAAGACTCCCGGTGTCCAGGTCAGAATCGGTGTTTGTGTTACATCCACAGCGCCATTCGCCGGGTCAAGGCTCTCAACGGCGCCTTCGGTAGTAAAGCTCCAGACATCGCCTTTATGCGTAGCGAGGATATCGAACTCATCGACTCGCCAGTAATAAGTCTTGGCCATTTTAAGCGGGCCGGGAGTGTAATCCGTAGTTCCCTGAGGAAGACCACCGGCGGCATTGTTCACATCGTCAAAATTGTCACCAAAATATACATAGTGCAATTTCGAACCAAAACCCTCCGTCCAGCTAAGAACAGGCTCCGGATTAACAGATTGGGCATCATCAGCAGGGTCGGGTAGATATGCGGTTTTGGGTGGAACTGTAAAACTCCAGACCTCACCTTTGTGCTTAGTAGTGTCATCAGCCTCAACCCCATCAATTCGCCAGTAGTAAGTTTTGCCCGGAATAAGACCATCCGGATAAGGAAATCCGGGAAAGCCCACAACGAAAAACATCGCGGTCTGGTTGCCCCGGAAAGTATCTCCGGCGCCTTCGTCAACATCATTAATATTTTCACCAAAGTAAACATCGTGTGAAGCAGCCCCATCTCCAGCACGCCAGCTAAGGCTAACCCATGTATCTTCGTGGAGTGTACTATCTGCCGGGTTGGGGCTGGAAGCAACAACTGGAGGCGCAACAGGGGCAGCTTCCGTTGTCCAGATAGCAGCTGCAATGGTTCCGTGATTTTCGTAAGGCGACGTGTCATAGGCTGTCGTTCCTTCTCCCTCATTAAATCTCCAGTAACCAACTAATCCTTCTTCATCCCCGGAGACTTCTCGGTTCATGTCGGCCTGGATTTCTGCCGGCGTGCGGGCATAGTTCCAGACGCGAAAATCATCCAAAACAACATTGGCCCCAATGCCTATGCGAAGAACAGGGTCCTGCGTAGCGTCGGTAAGGCCGGAGGAAGTTCCCAATGCCGCTTCTACCCCATCTTGATATATTATCTGCTCTCCATTCAAAGAAGTAAGCACAATTGCTATATGTATCCACTCGTTTACTGGAATTCCTTCATAAGAGTTTATTGCTGACTGACCAGTTCCGGTGCTGTGATCGAAATGCAGTCCGGAGTCATCTGGGCGGAGCGCTAAGAGTGGTCCTCTCCCCGCAGAAGTATCTCCCGGACCTTTACAGAAAATGTTTCTCCAGCTACCTGTTGGTCCTTCCAGGTCTTTCATCCAGAACTCGTAAGTGTAGCTACCCAATCGAAGAGCGTCTTTATCATCATCAATTGTTACTGTCCCTCCATTAACTTCCAATGCATATCCCCCTCCACCATAAGCGACCGGCATCGCCATGAGCAGGGAACACGCAACCAACAGAAACACAGCCAACACAAAATCCCTGAACAAACTTAGTTTCCTTGCTGAACGAATAGAGTAAGTTTTGCACACCTCCAAATTTAACACATTCACCATAAAAACCAGATAAACCGATTTCTTAGACATAATAATCCTCCTTTAAAAAGTTCAAATAACTATGTTTTGGCCACACACAAAAACACACGCTGTCCTCAATAAGCATTTTGAATCCTTATACGCTAGTCGAAAAATATTTACAGTTTGTTAGTACCTCCTTTTTTAAAAGCCAGATATGAGCTGTTGATTGAAAATAAAAAAATCTTAGCTGTGAAGCACATAATTCCTCTTAAAACTCTGTGCCTGATGTAATAAATAACAACTCCTCCTCTATCAAAAAACCACAAGAATTGCGCCCGCTGTATGACCTCAAAAGCACAGATGTCCGACTGAGCAGGAACAAACTTCACTAACCTTATCTATACCAAATTATCTACCTTTCCGTCAAGGGAAATCTCTGGATTATGAGTTAATATCTATTCTTGATGTGGTTGTGTTTAAGGCTCCTTACAGACCATCTCAACGGCGAACTGGTCTTGAGGGTTGTCAGAATCCATGACATAAAGTTAAGCCAGCAACTTGCTTTACCACGATTGATTGTGTTATAATTATGGCAGACAAACATACCAGCGAAACTCATTATCTCTGGTGAAATTTTTCGGTTGGAAAGAACTTTCTTCAAAAGAAAAGGTGAATCATCTTGGACAAACAAAGAGGATTTACGCTAATAGAATTGTTGGTCGTAATCGCTATCATTGCGTTGTTGATGGCGATACTGATGCCGGCGCTGCAGCGGGTAAAGAAACAAGCAAAATCGGTTATTTGCCAGGCTCACCTCAAAGAATGGGCCACTATCTTTGCAATGTATACCGAGGACAACAACGGCTTCTTTCCCAGACGCACAAGCGGCGCAGGCCGTTGGATAGATGTCCTGTACGACTACTACTATCGGGATGAGAAGATACGCATCTGCCCGATGGCGACAAAAATCAAAAATCCAGCAGGAGCTGCGGGCAGCGACATGATAGTGGGCGGGGACACGTTTACGTCCTGGGGCAGGTTGGCTGTGACCGGCGGGCGGCCAGCCGGTACGTACGGGCCAGCCGGTACGTACGGCAGCTATGGGATAAACGGCTGGGTCTACGTGTGTGGCCAGCCGACCCTCTATGGAAAGCCGGCTGAGTTCTTCTGGAAGAGTCCTGACGCCAAGGGCGGCTCTAATATACCGATGTTTCTGGATTGCTGGTTCTGGTGCGGCTGGCCGGACGATACCGATACACCCCCCCATTATGACGGCGAGAGATTGGATGGCGATGAAGATTCAATGCAGCGCTTTTGCATCAACCGCCACGATGGATTCATAAACGGCGCTTTTGTGGACTATACTGTCAGAAGGGTGGGGCTCAAGGAATTGTTCACGCTCAAGTGGAGCCGTCGATACAACAAAGCCGGGGCCTGGACTACAGCTGGCGGTGTCACGCCAGCCGACTGGAGGAACCATGGGACCGGCTGGTTGGCAAAATTTAAGGACTATTGATAAGAACCACTGCTGCACTAAAACAGACTGCTATATCTTACCGATGGTCGTTAAGGGACTCCTAAAAATACGGCTGGGATGTTTGAGACATAGTACTATCAACTTGAGCCTCTCCGACCCCCTTCACCCCCGGTGCCCACCCCCCCAAAGGCGCTCTACCCCCCTTGATTCTGAAGAAAAAGTATGCTTTTTAGCTCAAAACAGCATCGCCCGTGTTCTCATGGCTGAAAGTTGCATCCACATATGTTATGAGTGCGGAACAGGCAAACGGCAAAAATCTCTGCAACTCCTTCATTTTTGGTTTGACAAGCCTACTCTATTGCCGTAAACAATCTCTTAGCACGTGAGATGTTTCTGCGAGTGAAAAAGTATGATGTCTTTTTTGAAAGGGAGGTGCCCCATGAGGACTGTATTCAAACCATACTTAACTCTGGTCATAGTCTTGATAGGCACAACTTGTGCTTGGGCTACGACTCTCAAGGTGAAGCCCGGAAGGAGTGCAATTGTCAGATCCGCTCCTGCGGGGTCTGCTAAAGAATTATTGAGACTCCCATCAGGCACAAAAGTGTTGATGATTGGTCAGGCACCACGGTACTATTCAATTCGCCTATCTGATGGGAATATTGGCTGGTCATACAAAGGCAGTTTCGAGGTCGTGGATGAGCCAGCCCCCTCCGGTGGCACTTGTGCGACCCCCGTCACCGAGGCGAATCTTCTTGCTCGTCCCGATGTGCTCAAGATAGTCGTTGTCGATGTTGAAGTTGGAGATGCGACCTTGATTATTTGTCCAGAGGAGGATGGAGAGCGGGACGTGATTCTGATTGACACTGGAGAAGATGACAGCGGTCGTATCCGAAAGGAGTTACAGGACAATGGCTTCTCCTTGCTGGACAGGCCGATTACTCGTTTTATGGTTACACACTATGATAGCGATCATTGTGGAGACGCTCTTGAATTGATTCCAATTTCTCAAATCGTCTATGATCACGGTAACAACAACATAAAGAGTTCGTATCTGACGGGTGCGAATGCTCCCGGCGTGGATAGACGCACAATGACCCTCGATTATCAAGAGGTCTTTTCTGGAGGAGTCACAATCGAGTGTGTTGCAGTGAACCAAGCGACCGATCTTGATCCGAGTATTGCTGCCTCAAGTCCGGACGATAATCCCAACTCGATAGCCGTAATCATTTCCTATGATGGCTTTGATTACTTCACGGGAGGAGACTTAACTTATAAAGCAGAAAAGTCTCTCGCCAAAGGCATTAAGAACTGTGACGTATATCATGTCAATCACCACGGAAGCAGTGCGACATCGTCAGACCTTGGATTCGTAACGAAGCTGGACCCAGAGGTTTCTATCGCTTCAAATGGCACTAAATTTGGCCACCCTCGGGCAACAGTGGCTCAAAGACTTATCGGCATCGGAAGCAGGTTCTATCAGACCAATATTAACACAGATTCAAAAGCTCATCAGCCTGATCTCAAATATGTTGCTGATGACACGTATCCTGATGATAATGAGGATGAGGAGCAAGAAGGTGCCAAAGGGACAATTCGGGTTGTCGTGGATTCGACTGCGGATACGTACTACGTGATAATGCCGGGCCTTTCATTGAATGAAGCGACGTTTAGCATAGAAAACAATTAGTGCTTTACCGCTTACCCTACCTCAGATATGCAGCAAGGGCGAAACAGTCGCATAGAACCTAAGACTATTAAGGCTCCAAGTCCCAGAAATCCAATTGTGGAAGGCTCTGGAATAGAACATTGACCTGATTTTCTGAATTGATAAAAACTCCAATCGTATTGTCTCTGATAATGAGGACGTTCAAACGTATAGCCCAATCCCCCTAACCAGTTGTATTGCGCTTCATCGAGATAATAGTATCGTCCCTTGTCTAAGTAATAATACCGCACTCTGTTGATATAATCCCCCGCTTTGAAATGGTAATCCCATAAGGAGTACTCGCTAATTTTAACTTGCCCACCACGCAAACTAAACCAAGCCGTATTTACTCTATTTGTAAATCCAACCGCTTGGTCTGAATCTCTTTCAAACAGCTTCAAATAACAAGGATGTCCCAACAGATAGCCCAATTCTCCGAGCAAATTATACTGTCCTTTATCAAGGTAGTAATACTGCCCGTCATCCAAGAGATAGTACCAACCTCTATCAAGATAATCCCCTGCAGGAGCACAGTCCGAATGAAGATATGTTGCATTAACTCTATCCGCTAATCCAAGAGATGCTATAATGCCTAATACGCCAATTCCAAGCCCCCTTAAAAAGTGCTGTGCAACCGCTCCGGTGGTGTGGAAATCCTCATCCATGATTATGCCCTCCATATATGTTCTCACCTTTAGAACACCATTCACTCCACTTGGCTTCGGAACTCCGCAGAACGAAGTTCCAAATCCAATCCATTAGGTGTTATTGTAGGACTTTAAGCCAACGAATCAATTTCCTTTTCATAATTTTTGTATATCTCAGAAGTCGTAGAATAGCAAAGTTTTTGCCCAATAGTGCCGAAAATAGCAGCAAGAAGTTGGAACAAAAGACTCGATTGGCCTGAAAAAGGAGGAAGCAGGGCTGAGGTGCGGAGGGAGAGGAAAAAGCGAGATATCCCTCAGCCCTGCGAATGTGCTCTAATAAATAATATATTAAAAAGCTCTATGCAAAGACTATCCATTTAGAAACTCTCGCGATGAGATAATTGTACAACCATCGCTACTGCGGTGTCAAGCCATAATTGCCTATTTTTCAAAGAAAAAATGGCTGGATTTTTTGGTCTCGGCTCCTTAATTCCTCACAGCCGTTCGCCTCTTAATTCATCTATCCCTTCCTGAAGCTTCACGAAGCTTCTTGAGAACTTCTGGGTGAGCTTGCAACCCCAAACTCTGGGCCTTGTGCACATCCTCCCACGCTTTGTCATATTCTCGCTTATTGTAGTAGGTAATCGCACGATTGACGTAGGCCCCAGCAAAGCCTGGGTCTATCTCAATGGCTTTGGTGTAATCTAAGATGGCTCTGTTATATTCACCTTTAACTCCGTAGACATTCCCACGATTGTAGTAGGCTTCAGTAAACCCTGGGCTTATCTCAGTGGCCATGTTGAAGTCTAAGATAGCCTTGTCATATTCGCCCTTAGTATCATAAGCAATTCCCCGATTGCAGTAGGGTTCAGCAAACATTGGTTTTATATCAAGTGCCTTAGTGTAATCTAAGATGGCTTGTTCATACTCACCTTTGCTATGATAAGTTCGACCCCGATTGTTGTAGGCTTCAGCAAACCTTGGTTTTATCTTAATGGCCTTGTCGAAGCATAAGATGGCCTGGTCATGTTCACCTTTCTTCGCAAGGGCAGTCCCACGCTTGTAGTGGTAAACGGATTTGTCTCTACATACTATGAAGAGTAAATAAACGACAACCATCGCTGTGGCCAGCAGTATCCTCTTAAATGTTTTTTTGTTCTGAACACGCATCTTCATCTTCGCTATTCTTTATTAGCTTTTTATAGCCGTCCGCCGCTTCTTACGAGAGTTTCGGTTAACTTTCTTTGAACATTCCTTGCACAGGAACTTCAAGCCGTCTTTACACGACCTGCTTTTGTAGAACTCGCTCTCGGCCTTCCAGCTCTTGCACCTTCTACATCGCTTTTGTTTCACCCCGTCAACAACTCGATGACACTCCTCATATCGATAATTTTTTCTCAGGCCCTTTCCCTCTTTCTTGTAACGCTCTCGCATATCTGCCCGCCTACAGTCTTTGCACCATGAACACACTCCGCTTTTAGTGCCGGGCCTTTTGCTGAACATAATCTCGTCTTTCCACTTTTCGCATTTGGAACAGCGTTTCTGCTTCACGCCATCAATGGTCCGATGGCTCTCCTCATATCTGAAGTATCTTTTCAAAGGCCCCCTATTTCTTCTGTAATATCTGCGTTTATACTCACGGGAGCACTTTTTGCACCAATACCGCAACCCATCTTTGTTCTTACGATTTTTGTTAAACTCACTCTTGCTTTTTAACTTCTTACATTTGGTACACTGCTTCATTTCTTCTTCTCGGTCTACATTTTATTACTAATTCCAGAAAGCCAAATAGGCCAGCAGTAGTTTCACGTCTTTGCCTTTTGCCTTCTTTTCTTAAGGCCCAATTTGACTATTCTCTTTCTTGTCGCCTGTACTGACCTTCCAATTTTGCTGGCTATTTGCTGTGCCGTTCTACTTGGATACAGTTTCTTCAGCAGGTTCAGTTCCCTCTTCGACCAGACAGGCGATTTTCTAAGTCCCAATTTGTGTGCTCTGCCTGCTACCGCCGAGACAGTGCTTCCAAGTTGGTTCGCTATATCCCGTATGCTATTATCTGGGTGTAGTTTCCTAAGCAGGGCTTCCTCTTGTCTTGACCAAACGCAACCGGGAGCTGTTCCCACTTTTTTGAGGTCGATGTTAAATGCTTTTTGCCTTATCGAAATCTGAGACCGCCCAAGTTTATCAGCTATGCTTTGCGTGTTCTCACTTGGGTAAAGTTTCTTGAGCAGTTTGACTTCATTTGCTGACCAGAGACGCCGTTCTCCTGTTTTAATCCCCATGCTGTATGCTTTTTGTTGCACTGCTGTTAAGGGTCGCCCAGTTTGCTCAGCTATTTCCCTTGCTCTTCCTTGCGGGAAAAGTTCCTTGAGTAGTTTGACTTCATTGGCTGACCAGAGACGCCGTTGTCTTGTTCTAATCCCCATGCTGTATGCTTTTGCTCTTACCATTTTCAAAGACCGTCCAGTTTGCTCAGCTATTTCCCTTGCTCTCCGATGCGGGAAAAGTTTCTTGAGCAACTTAACCTCATCTTCTGACCATGCAACCCAACTATTTTTCTTTATTTCGGCCTTTTCCATATCCGTAATTCTACAGGTTTTTGAGCAGAAAGGCAACGCTCGGCTTGGGTGCGGTGATGGTGAGAAGATAAAGCCGCTCTTTTCGTTCTAATTTGCGTCAGAATCCCCCGACCCTACCTCAGATACCCTTCGGTATGAGTTTGGCCATTGTAGAACGCTAAAACACCTCTCAGAGTAGTCCTATCGGAAATGCTGAGCCGTGTTTAGAGCGTTTTTTCGTGGTGGTAAATCCTATTCCATATCTTCGATGTCTATGTTTAGTTGTTCAACAAGCGACAGTCCCAACACCAAGGAGTCGCTAAGAACCGATGTCTTTGTATCTAAGAGGCGGTACACCATACATTCTTTTGAGGGGAATGTAAGTTGTGAATCGTAATATTGCCCATATATATCTTTCTCATTATCACGTCCGGCAAAGTAGAGAGTCAGAATTTTTCTAACTTGCTCTTCTTTGAGACCCATTACCTCTTTCAAAAATAAAACCTACTTCAGACCAGCTTTTTCTTAACAGAATTTATTAGTTTTTCCGCTTGACTAAGATTCTAACCGAGCGTAAAATTCTTCGGAATTTTGGAGGCTTTAATGATGTAATCATCACAAATCAGCAGTATGAAAATTCAATACTTTTTGGATGGAGGTGTGAAAATGACGAGGAGGTACATCACAATTCTGGTAGTAGCAATAATTCTATTTATCCTTTTAGTGGTAATGCAAATGATATGACTGGTAACGGACACGATGGTACAGTTTATGGTGCAACTCTAACGACTGACAGGTTTGTTAACCCGGACAGTGCATATTCTCGGCAGCCTTGGCTTAACATTTTCCGGCTGGCTACTCCGCAAACGCAAAATGCTATAAATTGGCTGCTCGGCTTGGGTTTGGTGATAGTGAGAATAAGATGCTATAGAGAGAAATAGAAATGAAGTTTATGCTTGATTCAATGGTCTATGACAAAATCGTTGCTACGCCACAGATGGTAGACCGGTTAAATCAACTTTCCAAAGATGGTAAAGTGGTTGTTTTATGTACACATATTCAACAGGATGAGCTTGCCTGCATTTCTGATAAACAAAAGAGAGAGGCTGTAGCAAAGATTATCAGAAAGCACGTACCTACGAGTGGTGGTGTTTACGATGTGTCCAAGTGGGACCAGTTCACTTGGGGTGATGGCAGCTCTGGTGGGTTTGGTATAGATGATGTCCGTTCAGACTCTAAAAAACATACGAACGACGCTCTCATTGCTACAACCGCAGCAAGGGATGCCGATGTGCTTGTGACCGAGGAAAGACGTCTCGCAAATCGCATGAAAGCTCTACACTCATCTTGTAAGGTTTGGGCATTTGACAGGCTTAAAGAGTATATCTTTGGGCAGTTGTAGTGTGCATTCCTACTTCTTGGCTTGGGTGCGGTGATAGTGAGAACCCTCCAGTGGCTTAGAACGCACTTCTAAGGTCGTATTGCGGTAAAAATTTATTCTTTCTGGACTTTCTGCTTGACTTCCTTATCTTAAATGTATATAATGCTTTTGTGGAGCAGTGTTAAGGGACGAGAGTGTCAAGAAAGGTTCGTTGCATTTCCTAACACACTTTCTCACGAGTAGATTTCTATATTTGCGCCCGGAGACCGGGCAAGGGGGGCTTAGCGAGGCAATTTGTCGGTACGATTGAACTGGTAAGTAAATTACGGGAAAAGACACAGGTTCATTCATATATAATACAAGTAAATTTACTGATTTTGGGATGTTAAACAAATTCGTTTGAGCTATTGTCAGTAGCATCTGAAAAATCAGATAGGAGCGGGAAGATGGCTAAAATGATAGACCCAAACAAACCATTAACTCAGTTGGAGCTTGATATTGTCTATATGAGATACTTCGAGGGCCTGCACAGTTCGGAGATAGCCGAACAGCTTGGCATTGAGCTTGAAAAGGTGAAAGACAAGATGAAGAAGCCCAACGTTGCAAGGTATATCTGCAGGATAGTTCTGCCTTACAAACGAAGGCAGAGAATAGCGAAACTGGTAGCGGCGTGTATTGTCCCCATAATAACCGTTAATGCATTGGTTTTGGCTGGCATCCTGGTGTTTTCATTGTTGGCCATATTTAGCATAACATTGCTTCTGTAAAAACGCCCCTCAGCTTTCAATTTAAAGCACCTCACAGGCCATTTAAACGGCGAACTCGGCTTGAGGGGTATCATATTTCCGCAAAACGCCCTTGACCTCGATAACAAAAAAATCTATAATAATATTGTTTTTTTCATCTAAGCCCCTGCTCCTTCCTCCGTATCTTCGCTGAGGCAAGGGCCTGAGGCCGCAGATACATCGAAGACAGAGTTCTTTGAGTGTATTGCAGCGTGAATACCGCCCGGCCGAAAAGCAAACATACTTGAAAGTGACCATAACTCCCAAAGACTCCTTCGACAACAACCTTGGTCCCGGCCAGTCCGGCCTGCTGAAATTCGATGTCAAGAATAGTAAAGTGCTGAGAATCGTGGACAAGCTGGATGGCACGTATGAAGTGGAGATGATGGTTGTCGGTAATTACACGGAAAGACCCGGTCTGCTTTCCACATCCCGGCGCTAGATGTCGGCAGAAAGCACCATACGGTTAGGTAGTGAGACTCAGCGGCGTAGGGGCAATAGTTGCTGTTCGCATCGAAAGGTCGAAACTGCGATTTTGAGCTGAAAAATGGGTCTGGTTTTGTCTGTCATTATCTGGGTCGTAGGTTCATAGCGGGGGCGCGTTTCGAACCTACGACCTTGCTTTCATCTCGAAATTCTCTTTTAAAAGGTCTTGCCCCCATAAACGAACGTTAGGGGGTCGGAGAGGCTCAAGTTGATAGTACTATGTCTCACACATTCCGGCCTCAATTTTTTTAAGAAGTGGGACTCCTATCCACCACTCTCCCCAATCTCCCCAAACT
>Ga0307378_10002781_pt1 | contig 26259 bp, 18 predicted proteins | sample UN1MG_FD_202238 | JGI IMG/M metagenome (GOLD analysis project Ga0307378, IMG submission 202238) | Soil microbial communities from Risofladan, Vaasa, Finland - UN-1 | ecosystem: Environmental > Terrestrial > Soil > Coastal area > Acid sulfate soil | place: Finland: Risofladan, Vaasa | collected...
CGAGGGCAACATCTCAGATGACCCTCTGTTTGTGGCTGGTCCACAGGGTAGTCTCTATCTCTCCTCACGCGACGCCGGCCAAGATGTCGATAGCCCGTGTATCGATGCAGGCGCTGTTTTTGTCAATCATGAGATACCCAGGAATCTCACGACCAGAAGTGATGAGGAACCTGATCAGCCCCCGGTCGATATGGGCTTCCATTACACCCCGGAGTTACCCTACGCCAAGTTCGAGAGCAAGTGCGCTGTCAATGGAAGTCCCTTTCAACCCGGGGACCGCATAACGCTGTCACTGGAGGGGCAGAACCTCGGACAAGAAGTCTGCGTTGACGTTTATCTGGTGGTGTTTTTCTGGAACGAGGGCGTGAATTGCTACATCACTCCAGAGCGGATAGACAAGAAGTTCAAACCCTGGCTTTCGGACTTCGTGATTCCAGAAGGCTTCGTATATGGGCCGGAAGCGGTGTTCGAGTTCGAGGTCACCGGGCAAGTATCTGCCCCCAAATTCTATAGATTCGGTGTCCTGATCAACCACGCTGGGACGCTGTCCCCCATTTCTGCATGTCTTTCGCGCAGCTTCCGCGTGGATTGGAGATAATGCTTCTAGTGTGAGGTTGGGGCTATCGACGCGAGACCCCCGTCCCACGTCTGATTATGGGTTAGCTGGATATACGACACGCACCGACGGCACGCCTGCCAGCGGTATCGTTGACATCGGCTACCACTACCCCGTTCCGACTGCGTCAAACGAGGGGGGCAATGTGCTTCCTAAGGGGCGATGAGCTCGCATCAGCCGTGATTTAACTGCCGACCGGTCTCTATCGGAAGCAGAAGGGGTCGTCGGCCGTAAAATCGCCCTGCGCCCAAAACGCCCTCGCTCGGCACCCGCCGCATACGTCATGGAACCGGCAGTTTGAGCAGCTCTCCGCAGTCGGCTCGCTCTTCAGCGCTCTGAGCGATTTGAATATCTCACCCTCGCGAAAGAGCTTTGACACGGTTGTCCTGAGCACGTTGCCAGCTGAGATCGGCAGAAACGGACAGGCGAGCGCCTCGCCGTCAGCCCTGACGTAGAACAGGCCCGTGCCAGCGACGCAGCCGTGAAAGAACATCGGCCCGATGAGGCGCACGGCAAGCGAGGCCGCCCAGTTGCGCGCCCCAAGCATCGCCCAGTAGTTGGGCGCGCAGGTGGGCTCGATGATGAGGCTTGAGAGGCGCTGGACCTGCGCGATCTGGACTAGCATGCTCTCGTATTGCTCCGGAGTGAGCATGATGCCGCTGTTGTGCAGGCCTCTGCCGCATGGGGACACGAAGTAGGCAAGCATCACCCGTGCCCCGAGGTTCTCAGAGAGCCGGACGGTCTCGGCAAATCGCTCGTAGTTCAGCTGCATGAGCGTCGTGTTAATCTGAAGAGGTAGTCCCGCCTTCCTTGCAGCGATGCAGCCCTCGATCGCCTGGGCAAATGCGCCTCTTTCGCCGCGGACCTCGTCGTGCACAGCCGGGCAGTCGCCGTCAAGACCAACCGCAACGCCGCACACGCCTGCTCGCTTGAGTCGTCTTGCCAGCGCAGCGTCAAGTAGGGTGCCGTTGGTTGCGATGACGGGCCACAAGCCTCGGCCGGTGGCATACTCGCAGAGCTCCACGATGTCATCGCGAAGAAGGGGCTCGCCTCCTGAAAAGACCACCATCTTGAACTCGGGCTGCGCCGCAAGCTCTCTCAGAAGGCATGTCATCTGGTCAAACGAGAGCTCGTCCTGCTGGGCGTCGCTCGATTCTACGTGGCAGTGCACACAGCTGAGGTTGCACCTCCTGGTTGCCTCCAAGACAGGATGTATCGGGAAGCCGATGCAGCCCATCCCTTCCGAGCCGGCCACCAGCCCAAGCATGTCCAGCCCTGAACAGAGCCATCTCGGCATGAACCGCCAGCGCGTGAGTAGGCCATACAGAACCACAGACCCGGCCTGCCTCAAGAGCTGCGCGGGCGAGAATAGCTGTTTTCTTATGGAATGCATTGGCGTTGTCGGCGCTATCCGGCGACCTCATCGGCAATCTGCCTGGCGGCATTCATGCCAACGGGACCGAAGTTAGACCTCTCGTGGCGGCATACGGTCAGTGCGGTGGAAGGTGTTCGGCCTGAATCGGACCCACCCAGCTTTCCGCCTCACCGTCCCCGCGTTCCCATCGATTCCTGTGCTCCATCAGGACGTGCATGTCCGCGCCCCGAGGTTGGACATCAACTGTCATTGTGAATCGCCAGAGATAGGGGACCAGGTCATACCCAAGTTGAAGCAACGAAGACTCTATGGACTGACGCCAATTGGGACCCATTCTCCAGTAGCCGCGTATAAATGGCTTTTCATAAAGGGAATAATGCCCTGAGTAGAGGACCTGGACATCGATCCTCACGCCTATGCCCGCCTCAACTAACGCCCATACGCCCTCCGTCTCGTCGTACTCGAACCTGATGTATGCGTCATTGGAGCCACGCCAGACGAGCGGAGACGGGAGTATCTCGAAGTCCTCGAAGACCGGCCCGGCGATGATGTTCAGGGTCCCACGCTCGGTCATTGCGATGCCTACTTGATGTCTGCCGAACGGTTCCTGAAGTACGAATCTCTCAACGGGGAAACCGCCAATGTAATGATACTCAACTGTGGCCCCGCTGGGCACGAAGACGTTGCCCATGAACTGGGTGGGGCATGGTTGAGGCCTGGTGCATTCTGGGTAAAGAAAGCCGAAGTCTCCGTAATCGTCGAGAACGAAGAGAAACAAATCTGCAAAGACATCCGGCCCGTCCCATGTCAGCGACCCCCAAAGACCCAGGGAGTCGCTCATGACGACCGAGTCCGTCGAGAGGGTAAGCCCCAAATGGCCCGCAGCGCTTGCTGTGCTGGTTAGCCCGAGCAAGAGCACCGTCAGCAAACAAAGAAACCGTAGCTTCACTGCAACTCCTCACCAGATTAGCACCTATCACGCACATCGTAACATAACAAAAGGCACCCTCTCTGTCAACCGAGTTCGATTGCCAGGAAGGCCCGACCACGGATTGCTACGCATAGATTGAGGCGTCTGCCCGATGCGTCTGTGTTACATCAGTCTCCGACATCAGAAACACGCGTCAATGCCACCCAGCCTAAAACGTGTAATATGGACGAAGAGTTGTGATGATATTAAGAACTCAAGTCGAGGTTCAAAGATGGCGGATACACACATAGGCACATCCGGTTGGTCCTACGCTCACTGGAAGCACGTGTTCTATCCTGACAAGTGCACGGGGGGCGAAGATGCTGCCCTTCTACGTCCAGCATTTCCACACTGTCGAGCTGAACGCGTCCTTCTACCGGCTGCCAAAGGCGGCGACGTTCGATGGCTGGAGGCAGAAAACGCCCCCCAACTTCGTCTTCGTGGGGCTCGTGGGCAAGAACGTGGCCAGCTCGCCGCTTCCCGCCGCCCTGCACCGAATGACCGGGGCCGAGGTCATCTTCGGCGCGGGCATCCCTTGTCCTGACGGCCGTTACAGGCTGGTCCTCTCCGACCCAATTCCGACCCAAGAATGCGACAGCTACGAGGAGTTCGTAACCGTCAACACGTCGGCCTACAACGCCGTCTTCGAGCGCTTCATCCGCCAGTACCCGACGCGTGGCTCTGGGTCCACAACCGCTTCAAGGACACACAGTAAAGCCCCGGCCTCTGGCACAAGCGCCTCGCCAAGCGCGACGGCTGACATAATTCCGCAGGCTATGCATTCTTGCTGTATAAGGCCATCTTGTCGATATCATCCCGACACCCGTATTTGCCCCGATCCAAGAACTCCGTCAGTTCGTTTTTTCGCAAGTGCTCAAAGCAGCTTTGAATCTGTGCAGGAATCCACACCTTAAGACCGTCCTAACTGGAGTTGACTTCTATTGACAGACTGTGGTCTTCTTGGTCTTGGCGGTGTTCTCATATTGCTTGGATTAGGTTCTTGTTTTTCTCACTCAAGTGAAGAGCCACCTAGCCCAATTTCGCACCTTCTGGGGTTAGCTCATGGTACGTGACGAACATCTAAAATCACTTTTTCGCGCTTTTTCTGAAGGATGTGATTCGACTTTTCTAAGAGTGGCCGAAACCATTATTTCTGACGAGCTCGCTGCAAACCACCATGGGCTAGCCAACGAACTCAGAAAAGCGATCAGCCAGCGCTGCGCGCCACATCTCTCGCGCCCCGTACGCCGCGAACTAGCCTCGATGCCAAAAGACCGCCGGAATGGCGAACCTCTCATCTCTCTGCAGGAAGGTGGTGTTTCTCAAGATCAGATAATTCTCAACGACGAGACGAGAAAGAAGATCGAACGGATACTCGAAGAGCATCGCAAGAGCAAGCAGTTGGCAGACCACGGCTACAGAGCTAAGAATAAGATCCTCTTTTGGGGGCCACCCGGATGCGGCAAGACCTTTACCGCTCGTTACGTAGCTCACGAGCTCGGGAAACACATCGGCATCATTCGACTCAACGCGGTCATTTCAAGCTTTCTTGGCGATACGGCATCCCATATCCAGCGGGTCTTCGATCTCGCCACAAGCTCGCCAATGGTGCTGCTCCTAGATGAGGTAGATGCTGTCGCTAAGGATCGCGATGATCCGAATGATGTGGGGGAACTGAAGCGAGTAGTCAATAGCCTCTTACAGGCTATGGACTTTTTCTTGTCGACTCAGAGCCTCATTATCGCTGCTAGCAACCATCAGTATCTTCTTGATCCGGCGGCGTGGCGCCGGTTCGATGATATTGTGCACTTTCCCATGCCCGGCAAGGATGAGCGAGAACAGCACTTGAGACTTCTTCTTAACGGTGTGGAGTTTAATGGCTCGTTCGCGCATTTGGCGAAGATGTTGCATGGAATTTCGTTTGCCGACGTGGAGCATATCACGATAGATGCTGTAAAGACGATGATTCTGCAGGGCAAGAGAAAGCTATCCTCGAATATCATCATCAAGGAGTATCGCGCCTTTAAGCGGGACATTACGTCGGCTATGCGGAAGAGTCGAAAGGCGGCAGGAAAGGAAATAGATCAATGAATGCAGATTTCCCTCCGCTCTCTTTGCCCCCGCCCCAGATAGCCGCTCGTCGAAAAGAAAGGCCAAGGCCAGTCCCGGTGCCACCTGAAGTATTGGAACGGCGCCAAGAAATCGCTCGTAGGCTAATCGAGCAGATCGAGCCCCTGTCGAACTCTTTGCGACAAATGTCTGATGACGAGAGGAGAGCTGTATTCTACAAACTTGAGCATGAAGGTGCTGTACCGCTGGGCGGGACCGACCTAAAGCCCATCGTCGAGCCGTCTGAGACGTTTACTTTGGCGGTGCCACGTTCTGATAACTTGGATAAACTGTCCCGAAAAATCCAGGATTTTGGCGAGTGCGAGATAGAACGCGCGCGCTACGAACGTTTGGCTGCCGCCTTGACCACCATTCAGCCCGGCGAACCGGAAGATCGCCTGTGTCAGGCCCTGTATGATGATTATGAAGCGCTGATTCGGCAGGACTGGGTGATTTGCGAAATCGAGATAATTTCTCTTGAACAGGGCCGCCGACAGCAACAGCGCGAGCTTCGGCAAATTCGCACTTCTCTGGTGCAGGCCTTTGAAAGCGGCGTTCATGGCAATGTTTTTGAACAGGAAGAGATCAAGGCTACCTGTCGTGCTGTAATCAGGTGTACAGGCGCATTATTCCAGCAACTGGTCGAAGGTCGTGAATGGCAGCGGCGAATCTGGTGGTTCGATGCGCGCCCGGAATTCGAGACATTTCATTCGACGCTGAGAGAGTTCGCGATGACCAATCTGCAACCTTGCACGGCACCTAGTGAGTCGGCCCCAGTCGTGTGTATTGTCGACTCGGGTGTAACAAGAGGAAATCCGTTCCTCAAACCAGTCGTGCGAGAAGACCTTCTGCGGTCTTTTCTGACAAAGTCACCGGATAGCCCGCACGATGAGCACGGCCACGGTTCAGGTGTAGCTTCTCTCGCGGCCTATTATGCGCTCAACCTTGAGAGCGGTGCTTCCAACGAAGGCAAGGTCTGGATTGCCAGCGCGAGAATTCTCGATTCAGACAATGCGGGAGAAGAGGACCGTTTGCTCTCGAAAGTCCTGCAGGAGGTTGTGAGGTTCTTTGTCGACCATGGCGTGCGGATATTCAATCTGTCCGTCAGCATTCTCAATCGAAAGTGGAATCAGGAAGCGAAGCGGACAGTTACCCGTAAGTCCTGGGTCGCACGCACAATCGATAGGCTCACGAGGGAACACAACATCATCTTCGTGGTTGCCACCGGCAATCTTTCACTAATGGATGTTCGAGATTACCTCCAGAACAACCTGCCGTATCCGGATTATCTTTACGAGGAGGATTCACGATTGTTTGATCCAGCCCAGGCGGCGTTGGCCCTGACGGTAGGCGCAATATCGCCGGGCACGTTGATTGTCGGCCCAGATGGCTCCGCGCGAGCGATAGCCCCGATTAATGGACCTGCACCCTTCACGCGCTGCGGCCCTGGCATGAATAAGGAAATTAAACCGGAGCTGGTCGATTATGGAGGGAACTATGTTCTGGATGTAGATGGCGAAGTTGTGCGGTCCAATCCCGGAACAGATGTGATGATGGCCAGCCATCAGCTCACACCCGCTATTGCTCATGACTGTGGAACGAGTTTCGCCGCTCCCCGCGTCGCGCACAAGCTTGCTCTCGTGCTTGCCGATCTCGAAGCCATGGGTCTAACCGATATCTCGGCTTCACTTCTAAAGGCCTTCATTGTCAATTCTGCGACCTACGGAGGACTTGATCTTGATGGTATAAAGGATCAGGAGCCGAAGCATTTCTTGAATGTCGTTGGCTACGGAAAACCCGACGATAACCGTGCGACCTATTGCGATTCCTACTCGGCATTATTGTTCTATCGAGGAAAGTTAGAACGCGATACAGTAGCCTACTTCGACATTCCGGTCCCTTCGGAACTCGCAGCATCCTCAAGTGGCAGGAAGCGCCTGACCATAACCGTTGTTTATGCTCCAGAAGTGCAGCGATGCGGCCTCGAGCGGTATCTGGCGACAAGCTTCAAATGGCGGCTCTTCCGGGGAGATGTCAGTCGTGATGATATCATAGCTTTCATGTCCGCAGAGGAAGGGGACGATTCCTTAGAACACGAACGCGAGCGACCAGGAGAGATTCCGGGTAAATATCACAGATATGGAATTAGGTTACGTTCTCGCGGGACCATTCAGCATGACGTGATGGAGTGGACCGAGCATAGGGAGCGCTATAGCGACAACACATACACTCTGGCCATAGCGGCTTATGAGAAATGGGGGCGCAGAACACCGCCAGAGGTGCCATATGCGGTCGTCGTTCGGCTAGAAGATACGACTGAATCAACGCAGGTGTATTCTGCTGTTCAAAATATCCTCGCGCAGATTGAGGTGAGAGCACGAACCAGAACATGAAAAACACATTAGGATTGCACGCAACATGCATAGTGGCCATGTAAACCGCACTCAGACAGGTGAATCACCGGTTCACCCTGACAGGCATCAAGCCGCCAATGCGGCGAGATGTATCCACATAAGCGTATTGAAACGCAGTGATTCGGAGCTCATCGCCCAACTTCGGACTTTGGACTTCAGACTCTAGACTTTGGACTCACTCCACCTTGAGAATGGCCATGAAGGCTTCTTGGGGGATGGCGACCGAGCCGAGCTGCTTCATCTTGCGCTTGCCCTCCTTCTGCTTCTCGAGGAGCTTGCGCTTGCGCGTGATGTCCCCGCCGTAGCATTTGGCCGTTACGTTCTTGCGGAGCGGCGCGACACGCTCACGGGAGATGATCTTGCTGCCGATAGCGGCCTGAATCACGACCTCAAAGACCTGCCGGGGTATCTGCTTTCGCATCCGCGTAACCAGCGCCACGCCGCGGTGATAGGCGTTCTGCTTGTGCGTCATGAATGAGAGCGCATCAACCGGCTGGTCGTTGATGAGCATATCAACTTTCACGATGTCGGACTGCCTGTGCCCGATTTGCTCGTAGCCATACGAGGCGTAGCCTTTCGAGACGGATTCCTACGCATAGATTGAGGCGTCGGCCCGATGCCAGGCGTCTTTCCAAACGAATCGATTATTCGTAAACTCTTTCGCCATGCGAAAGCCTGACCGGATACTCATCATCGTCGCCATTCTCATCCACGCCTCGTTTCTCGTGTCGCTCGCGCTTCACTTCAAGGTTGTATCAGTGTGGCCGCCGAGGGTGAAGCCCGAGGTCACGATACAGGCTCTCGATAGCAACCTTGTGCCGGTTGCCGCCGTCGGCCGTCCCCCCGGCGAGCCGATGTCGATCTCCGAGATGAGGCGCGAGAGGGGCGTGCACCTGTGGGACAGATTGTTCTACGATTCGACCAAATACGAGGTCGGCTTCGATTTCTTTGGCCTATACAAGGGTGCGCTCGATCTTCTGCGGGGCAGATCGATCTATCAGGAGGCGCGATATGACCAGAATGAGACCGTCTTTTCGGACGAGGCGGTGCCCTATTACTGCCCCTATATCTATCCGCCGCTCGTCTCCTACTTCATGGTGCCGCTTGCGATTGCGCTGACGCCGTTTAGAGCGTTTGTCGTGTGGACGCTCATACAAGAGCTCTTGCTTGTCTGGTGCATTATGCTCTCTCGAGGCCTCTTCACATCGGATTGGCACAAGAGCATCGTAACCGCTATGTGGCTCTGTTTTGGGCCATATTACCTGCTGCTTTATATCGGTCAGACCTCGTTTGTCATCGCCGCCTGCCTCATGCTTCTGGGCTGGTCCTACATCGCCGGACGTCCCAGGGCTGGCGACTGGGCCTGGATTATCAGCGTGGCGCTGAAGCTCCTGACGCTGATCGCCGCGCCGATCCTCCTGCGCTTCAAGCGCTATCGAGCGGTAATCATCGCCATTGCCATCGTCATCGCCGCCTCAGCGCCTTACTTCGCGTTCCATCCGCAGGATGTGGAGTTCTTCGCATATCTCGTCAAGTCGCGGACGGTCGCTCCCTACGGAGGCGACCTGTCGCACTCCGAGGTCTCATATTACCTCTTCGGGCCCGAGCTTGGTCAGGGAGTATCGAAGGTCTTCATGTGGGCGGTGATCATGTTTTCATTGGCGCTCACGTTCCTGCCAAAGAAGGTCCGCTTCGTCGATGGCCTGTCGCTTTGGATGTGCACGTATTTCCTCGCGTATATCCGCGTGTGGGAGCACCACTACGTTATGATTGTGCCGATCCTGGTGCTTCTGTTCTACTCCACGCGGAGCAACTTTGTCTTGGTCATGTTCGTCCTGCTCGCTCTCCCAACGCCCTTCTTCCCATACAGCGGATACTGCTGCAAAGCGCAGAACCTCGCGCATCACCTCTTCAAGCTCGTCCCCGTGGCAATGCTCTACGTCTTCGTGGCCAAAACCATCATCGCCCGCCGGAAGGAGGTGGAGGGAGGGGGAGGTGTCTCGCCCTCCTCAGGACACCCGACTGAAGTCGGGTGTTAGGATAATCAGAACCGTCTAGATCACCGCGTTAAAACGCGGTGATTCGGAGGAAGCGAGCTTAGGCGGGTGCCACCTCATTGCCCGGCGAAAGCGGTGGCGATGCAAGAGGCTACCATGATCCTAGCCCCCGAATTCATTCGGGGGAATTGTGGCCGACACCTCCCCTATACCCCGTTCAGATGGGGGGTTGGGGGAGGCTGACTCACTCCCCCATCCTCATAATCCTCATAAGGTCAAGCGAAGCGTCTTCTTAGGCTACCGCCCTTCTTGACCCTTCGCTAAATCCCTGCAAGTAGCTAGGTAACAAGGTAAGCAGGTAATCAATTAGATGACCTGCAAAGGCGAAAACCGTAGTAGGTGATCAGGTAGCTCGGCTCATCCCAGCTTCGGCAAGCCGATCGGCAGTACAGGGCGCTGCTGCCCCAGCCGCCGCCGCGCAGGACTCGAGTGGCGCCACTGCCAGGGCCGGCAGGATCGCTATCCGGATCAGGCTGCGTCCCATAATAACCTTCATCATACCAATCCCAACACCACTCCCATACGTTTCCATGAGTGTCATAGAGGCCAAGACCATTTCCCTGTTTCTGAGCAACCTCGTGCTTCTGAGAACAATCATACCAGCCGGCGCGATCAAGATCAGACTCCGAATCGCCTGTATAGAAGCGACTCGTGGTCCCGGCTCGGCAAGCATATTCCCATTCGGCCTCTGTCGGCAGCCGATAACCGTTTGCATCGAAGTTGCAGGCCACATCAGCTGAGGTGATGTGATTGCCGCTGTATAAGGTGTTCGTGATCTCATAGCATTTCACATAGCCGTCTGCTTCGGACAACTGATTACAGAATGACACGCAATCGTACCAGGCGACTCTCTCTACGGGATAATTGTCCCCACGCTTGTCGTAACAGTCGTTCCAGCCCATCACGTCTTCCCACTGCTTCTCCGTCACTTCCGTCTCAGACATCATAAACGGCGAGATGTGAACCGTCCGCTGCGGCCCCTCGTCTGAAAAACGCCCCGCCTCGTCCTCCGGGGAGCCCATCAGAAATGAACCAGCAGGAATAGAGACCATCGTGATGTCCGGGGAAGGGCCAGAACCTGTGTAGGAAAACGCTGCAAGGCCTAGGTTGCTGGCCCAGTTCCAGGTCCCAGGCTCTAAGCAAAGAGAAGCGAAGTGGTATTCCCCATCTTGGCTAATCGGCGGCGCAGGCAGCACTGAAGGAACCTCGAAGCGGAAGTGTGCAGTCATGTCGAACTGCCCGGGCATCCTTACCTCTGCGTTCCAGGGCACTATTGCATGGACCCAGCCGGATGGCCCCATGGTGTATATGCCCCCGCCGGGCGCGAGCAGTCCCACGCAAAGGTCAAGTGTCGCACAGGCGCCCGGGTTCTCCACACTCAACGTGACCCCAATCGTGTCGCCAGACTGATAGTTGGTCCGGTCGGTATAGATTGTGACCGTTGGCTCAGCCAGAGCCATCGTCCAGACAACCCAGACCAGTGCGAAAACAACACAAACAACTGCTGCTCTCATCTTTTCCTCCTTTTAGGGAAGTTGATGTTAGATGCGCCCGCTCCTATAAGCGGAACGGATAGAACGAAAAAAAACCATAGCAAAAAGTATTATATGCCGGGAGGGGGCGAGATTCCAAGCGAAAGATCGACCTGCCGCACATCTACGCGCTCAACGTGGCTCGGCTACACTTTTTGACCTTCGACGTTCCGTATTCAGCTCGACTTGCGAGGCAGCATGTTCTTCGCGATCGTCAAGGCGTCAAGAAAGTAGCCCCACAGAGTTGAAGGGCGCCTCGCCATACGGAGCTTCTTGAGGACGAAAGACGGGCGGAAGTAGAACTGGCGGACAGCCCTGTTCCTCAGCTTCCAGACCTGCTCCTTTGAGAGCTGCTCTGTCGCAATTGCGGTGTAGGCCCCGCCGTCGAACTGAGTGTCGTCGTCAGAGATGTAGCCCGCCTCGACAGCATCTTGGCGGAGCTTCGTGCCGATGTATGGGTCAACCGTGGCGAACGATGCGAAATCGCAGTCGAGCTCCTTGGCGAAATCGATTGTCTTCTGGATGGTTCCCTCGGTCTCGCCGGGCAGCCCGATGAGGAAGAACCCGATCGTTTTTAGGCCGTACTTCTTGCACAGCCGGAACCCCTCGCGGATTACATCGGTCGTCATGCCTTTCGAGTATTTGGCCAGTATCTCGTCGCTGCCGCTCTCGACGCCCAGCTGGATTGCGTGGCAGCCCGCCTCGCGAAGAAGCCTGCACAGACCGTCGTCCAGCGTATCGACGCGGTTGATGCAGTCGAAGCTGAAGCGCTTGCCCAGCGAGATTATCGCCGAGAGGAGATTCATCGCGCGCTCTTTGCCGACTATCATGTTGTAATCGACGAGGTGAAGCTCGTGGACGCCGATGCTGTCGAGAGACAGTAGCTCTTCTTTGACGTTGTCGATGTCGCGAGTCCTGTAGGTCCGAAGCTGGTTGCTGCAAAACGTGCACGAGAACGGGCAACCGAGGCTCGTGATCACGGTCGCCATCGGGCGCTGCTGGGCCCAGGGCAGGCGATAGCGACTCAGCGGGAAGAGATCGTGCCGAGGCGCGGGGTAGGCGAACTCCTGGTTGGAGTCGCGGCTCTGTGTGGAGACAATCTCGCCGTTCGGGTCCTGAAAGATAACGTCCGCGACATCGTGGGCCCGGCCGTCGAGATACGCCAGCAAGCCGTCGGACGTGAAATCCGTCAGGATGGCGTCGAGAAAGCCGTGCTCGCTCAAGACCTGCTCGCCCATCTCCAGCAGAAAGCCCCCGCTGGCTATCAGTTTTGCGCTGGTTAGGTTCTTGATTCTCGAGAGAAATGCGAAATCTTTGTTCCATGAGCACGATGCGGTAACGAACAGTATGACGTCAGGTCTAAGGGACTCGATCCGCGCGGCGGCCCTGTCCGGCGAAAGCCTCTCGATGATGGCGTCAATCGCGACGACCTCGTGCTGCGTGGAGAGGATGCCGCTCTGGACGGCCAGGTCGATCGGCTGCCAATATGCGTTGGCCTTCGCGGTTCCGGTGCAGTAATTGGCGCGCATGTAGAGCCTGTCGCCAGGCGGGTTGAGCAAAAGAATCCGCATTCAGAGTTCCTCGGCCGCATTCCGTTTTCAATGCCCGTCGCATCGCTCGGCGGACGGGTCAATCAAATAGTATGCTGAGCGGCCTCGATGTCAATATGCAAGGCCGCCGTATGCGTTCCACAGGCGGGCTCATCTCTTGCCGAACAGGTAGCGGACGATGACACGAACGATGGCGAGCGTATCGCGCAGCTGTCGAAAGTGGCTCTGACCGTCAGGCTTGTAGATGAGCGGTGTCGGAACCTGCTCGATTCTGCTGCCACGAAGATAGATTTGAAGCAGAATCTCGGTCTCCGTGTCAAAGCCGTGCGTGGTCAGTTCGTCCAGCCGAATTGCCGAGAGCTTATAGAGCCGAAAACCGCACTGGCTATCACGAATCTTCGTTCTGCATATTGCCGAGACCCAGAAGCTCGAGAGGCGGTTCGCAAGCAACCTGAGAAATGGCATCTTGCCGAGCGAGAACGGCCGGCAGCCAAGCACGAGCTCGCAATCTGTCTCGATGAACCTAGCGAGGAGGTCGGGGATCGAATCGACCGAGTGCTGCCCGTCCGCATCAAGCGTGATGGCCACGTCATAGCCGTGTCGCTGAAGGTAGCCAAGTCCGGTTATGAGAGCCGCCCCCTTGCCGAGATTGGTCTGGTGGCGCAGCACGAGATCGGCGTGCTCGTTGGCTATATCCTGGGTGCCGTCGGTCGAGCCATCGTCAACGACCACAATTGTGTCCGGTGAGTGCGACCTTGCCCCTTCTAGGACAGATTTAATTGTGCTGGCGGCGTTATAGGCGGCGACCAGGACGGCGAATCTGCGGGACGATTCGATGTTCATGCCAGTCCTGCCCAGTTTCAGAGAAGATACGAGATGCCGATGCCCACCTGGGCAAATAGGAGGATCAGATACATGTGCTTCCAGGATGGGTGGTTGCGCTCAGTGGCGAGCTCCTCGGGTCTCCTCACGAGGAGGTGTCCGGCGTAGGCTCCCCATGCCACGAGCAAGGCCGAGACGATGAGCAAGGCTGCGTGATTGCCCGAAAGGGTCCCCGTGGCAACCCCAACCGGTATCAGCAAGAACGGGACGACCAGGGACGTGGCAACGACCCAGGCCGCCTTTCTGACGCCGAGGACGATCGGCAACGTCATGCAGCCTTGCGCCCTGTCGCCGTTCATGTCCGCGAAATCCTTTGTTGAGGCGGCCCCGAGCACGAATAAGCCGAACACCATGCCGATGAACCAGGGCTCTTTCGCGTTCACCTCGGCAACGGAGGCCCAGCCGGCCACGATCAGGAGTAGTCCCCTCGGAACCGCGATTGTCAGGTTTGCGAGCCAGCAGATACGTTTGGCTCTCAGCGGCGGCGCGGAGTATGCGTAGGTTGCGAAGGCAGTGAAGAGCACGATGATAAGGAAGGTCCGGTTCACGAACGCGGCAAGCGCGATCGAGGCGCCGTAAAGGAGCAAGACCGCGATGCTGGCCTGGTGAATGGTCATTCTCTTGGATGGAAGCGGTCGATTTGGTTTGTTTATGCGGTCGATTTCGATGTCGAATATCTGGTTCAAGCCGTTCGAGGCGGCGTTCAGGAGCATGGCAGCTATGGCACCGATGTACGCGGGAGGGGGAGGCAGGGAGTGTTTCGCCATCACAGCGGCGGAGAGAAACCCCACGAATGGGGCGAGCAACGTAAACGGCCTTGCGAGCGCAAGCAGCGGCCTAATAGCGACCTGGCTCATTCCGCGTCCGAGATATTAAAAAAATCCACAACCGCCGCCCGAAAAGCAGCGTCAGTCCTAACCGAGTTGATCCAATTTCTAAAGCCCATGCTGCCAGGAAGGCTCCGGCTATACCAGGCCGCAAACTTCCGGAACCGGCGCACTGGATCGCCCTGCGCCTCGTGCACCGTCATGCGGTAGTGCCACAAGAGGACTTTTCCGATCTCCTGACGTCCGGGCTCGGTGGTCTCGACCGGCCCGCCATCAAGGGCCACCGCGATGTCCTTGAAAAGCCACGGGTTGCCCAGCGCAGCCCGTCCTACCATCACGGCATCGCAGCCCGTCTCATCGAGCATTCTCAGCGCTGCTGTCGGGCTGTCAACGTCCCCGTTGCCTATAACCGGTATAGCCACAGCCTCCTTCACCCTCCTGATGAGCGACCAGTCGGACTTGCCTCTGAACCGGTCCACCCCAAAGCGCGGATGAACTGTTACGGCCGATACGCCGAACTCCTCGGCTAGTTTGGCCACAAAAACGCAGTCGGATGAGTTCCTTTCATAGCCAGCCCGCATTTTGACCGTCACCGGGACCTCAACGGCCTCTACTACCCGGCGGATTATCTGGCTGAGCAGGTCTGGAGCACGCATCAGTGCGACACCTGAGCCGCTCTTCAGAATCTTGGGCACCGAGCAGCCGAGGTTTATATCTATCAAATCGACGCCAGAAGACCCCACAATCGCCGCAGCCTCAGCCATGACTTCGGGCTTTGCCCCGAAAATCTGCGCCGAGATAGGTCGCTGAAAGTCATCAAATCGCAGCAGCCGCTCAGTCTTTCGGGAGTTTCTGACCAGCGCCTCGCTGCTCACCATCTCGGTGCAGACAAGGTCGCAGCCGAATCGCTTGGAGACCTGCCTGTAGGCATTGTCAGATATCCCAGCCATCGGCGCGGCCACGAGCCGGCCCGAAACCTCCACGGAACCAATCGAGAACATGCTCTAGGCGGCTGCCGCGGGCGAACGCTCGTTCACGATCGCACGTGGACGGCATCTGCCTACACACAGGCCGCACTGCTCGCATCTGCCATAGTCAAGGACGGCGAGGTTGTCTTGAACGTATATCGCCTCGAATGGGCAGACCTGCTCGCAGAGCTTACAGGCTATGCAGCCCACTGGGCAGACCTCTCTGACTTCCTTGCCCGGCGCCTTGGAGCTGCACAAAATATGAATCGTCCGCCCCAACGGCACGAGCTTGATTATGTCCCTAGGACACGCCGCAACACACTGACCACAGCCGGTGCATTTTTCGTCATTGACGACCGGAATCCCACCGGGGCCCTCGCTGAGCGCCCCGAAAGGACAGACCGCAATGCACGTCCCATAGCAGAGGCAGCCATAGGGACAGTTCTTGTCGCCTCCTGCCAAAAGCGCCGCGGCCTTGCAGTCCATCACGCCGTTGTACTCGAACCTCTTGCCAACCCTGTTGTTGCCGCCTGCGCAGAGTATCCGAGCGACCCTTCTCACGAACTTGCCAGCCTCAAAGCCGAATTCTTTGCAGATATTCTCGATCATTGAGCTGTCGCACACTGAGCATCTGGTAACGGGAACGCCGTCATTTATTACCGCCTCGGCAAAGGCGCCGCACCCCGCATAAGCGCAGCCGCCACAGTTTACGCCTGGGAGCATGGTGGCCAACTTCTCTATCCTAGGGTCGAGGTTGATTGCGAGTTTTTTGGACGCAACCCCAAGTCCCAAACTCGCGCCAAGCCCCAATGCCGCCAGAACTAATATCGCATAGAACATGTCAAGTCCCTTTCAGTATGAACCGCTCGTGCCTCCGGCGCCATCGCCGACTACCGATGTTACACAAATGTAGTGTTGGGCGTGATCGCTGTCAACAGGGCGCTTCTCTGCGAGTAGCCGCAGTCGGATTTGCAGTGTCTATCGTCGGCGAAAGGCCAATTATTGTAAACGTCGCGGAATCGCCGGTCGATCTCGCCGTCCGTCGCTTCAATGGGCTCTTGTGCCGCTGTGGTCCGCTAGAGGTCCTGGGGCGTAAGTCCGGTTCGCCTGGCGATTCTTGCTAGCATCCGTGGGCCTATCTCTTCATGGTCGTGAAAGGCGAATACGAAGTCAGAAAAACCGGCTCGGCACAGAACTAGATGCGAACCGCCTGACTGACGCCTAACCGACCAGCCTATTCGCAGCAACGCGGCCAGCAGCTGTTGCGCCTTGGTTGACGGCCATTGACTCACGCAACAACCGCAAACATCTCGCCAACTTGTGGGACTTGTTCTCCATGCTCCAGCCGGTCGGCGAACACGCGAAGAGCAAGAGCCTTTGCCTTTGCGATCGCCTCGTCCCGTGTCTGGCCGTATTGCATTACGCCCGGCAGATCAGGTATCTCAGCGATCCACCGGCCGTCGTCTTCTCTATCGATTTCTACTATCATCCAATTCCCTCCAGACCGGTCATACTACACGACATAGTCAATTTGTGTAAAGCATCTCCCACCGTCGGCTGCCAAGTTACAATCCGCAGTCTGACCGTCCGCCGGAAGTGGGAATCCACTAAGGACACGAAGAACCACTAAGAAAGAAGGGTAACCACAACGGAAGCGGAACTTTCAATCCGCAATCCGCAATCCGCAATCTGCAATCCACAATTGGTCACCTCCCTTCGACAATCTTAATCTCCGCCTCCGTCAGCCCGTAGAGCATCGCTCACAACCGAGGAAGGCTTGGCAAACGTATCTATATGTAGTACAAATCGAGGCTGTGACACGTATATCACATACAACGAGCGAGTACAAGAATGAACTTGGATCGGGCATATAGTGGATTGGTTTGAGGCGCACAACGGCTTCATAATGGCGATCAGTGTCCTTGTTTATGCCATAATAAGCATTTTCCTCCTGAAGCACATGGGCAAATCCGACAAGATCAGCAAAGAACTGGAACGGAGCCGCCTTCGACCGATCGTGTCCATACGTCTAGGTGATGCGTGCGATGGCACACAGCGACTGTTCATCAAGAACTCGGGACTCACCCCAGCGTTCGATGTCATAGCAGAATACAGCCCGAACATCATCGAAGCCATTTGGGGCAAGGAACCACCTAAGAATGCTCCAAGCCCCAGGAATCGGGAGAACCCGTTCACGCGGACTTCAATCGGAATGCTGGCTCCGGGACAGGAGATCAATAGGCTCATCAGCACCAACGCTAGATTGATCTCCAAAGCTTCTCATGAGACGTTCGAGGGCCAGATTCGATACAACGACGGCTTGGGGAAACACGCCCGGGAATACAAGGAGAAGATCATAATAGATCTCACTCACTACAAGGAGCAGTATGCAGAACTCGAGTTCCGGGTTTGAGTAACTCTGAGCCGGATATGGGCCGCGTCTTCTTTGGGCAGTGGCAAGGCGAGAGATCTAGAGATTATACTCCGTCTTCGTTGCTAAGAATCGGCAGTGTGCTTTCGCTGGAATATTGAACGTTAGCCTTTTCCCTCAACAATCTTAATCTCTTCGTCCGTCAGGCCGTAGAGCTCATAGACCAGGCGGTCGATCTCGGCGTCCGTCAGCGCGATCTGCCGCCGCAAGACCTCCTTGTCGTGCTCCGTCCGAACCTCCGAAAGCCGCTTGTGCAGATCAAGCATCCGCTCAACCAACTCAACCATCCGATCGTGACGCGCCTTGTCCGCCGGGTCATCGAAGTCGATCCGACGAATTGGGAGTTTTCCCACGTCTTGCGAGAACCATCGCATCCTCCCGGCCTTGTCCGCATCGCCAAGCACGGCGGCAACCCGTTTGAAGTAAGAAAAAATGAGCCTGGAGTTGAGAACACCCAAGAGGTAGACATCGTCAGTAGACAGAAAATAGGTTGTGTTGCCGGATAGAAGGCCGTCACGATCAATCGTAAGTCGACGGCCTTTTGAAATGTCTGGGTAGATGATCTTTGGTTCTGCAAATTCAGCGTAATAGCTGCAGGCCCTCAACTCCCACCAATGTTCTCCCTTGTCGCAGCGTTTTTTCGCCGCAAGCTCGAAAGGCTCAAGATGCCGAAAAACCGCAGGATAGTTCTCTCTGAACCATTTCTTCAGGTCGGATGCATCTCGCCCCCTTTCGCGCGTCCATTGGTTGGGGATGAAAAGAAGGTACCTTTCGCGCGGAGCAATGTGATATCTGCGAACATCATCCCCAAGGACAAAAGGCCGGATGATGTCTGCGGATTTTGGGTCCTCAGAGATCAATCTGTGTCGCGTTTCGCGATCAATGACGAATGCCTTGTTTAGGCCGGTCTTGATTCCCATAAAAATCTTGCCGTGGATGTATTCGTTGAGAGCGACGGCTTTCAGTCCCATCTTCTCGAAAACCGCGATCTCTTCGCCCCGAGCCAACGTCCAGTTCTGTCCGGAAAGCGAACGCTTATCTAAGTTCATACCGAGCCGGCGCACCTCTTCACCGAGTGAGCTGAAGAGGAGTCGCTTGATCGGGGCATATATGAACTCCTGTTCACTAGCTTCGACGTTTTGCGTCAAGAAGATCGCAGGGAAGGTTGCGGCTTTCTGAAATACAGGAAGCTCGCCGAAATCCACAATCTGTCGCAAAGTCGTCCGGGTGGCAAGGTAATCTCGCAACGCCTTGCCATAACTGGCGCGCATGAATTTGTTTGAGCAAATCATCCCGAAATAGGCCCGGGACTTAAGCACACGGTGCGATTGCTCAATGAAATACACGTAAATGTCCGCAGTCCCGGCGAAGCTCTGAAAGTGCCTTTTCACGTAATCTTTGAAGTGATGCCCCAAAGTCTCCTGGCGCACATACGGCGGGTTGCCTATCACGGCGTCGAAGCCGCCGCGCTGCATGATGTCGGGGAACTCGTTGTTCCAGTCGAAGGCGTTGATGCGATAGACCTCCTCCTGGTCGAACATGGACATCTGCTTGCCCTCGTAGAAGTCGGGGCCGATGAGGCTGTTGCCGCACTTGATGTTGCTTGAAAGGTCGGGCAGCGCTCGTTGGTGGAAGAGGGCGAGCTGCTGCTTGATGCCCTCAGCGGTCTGGCCTTCCAGGACCTTGAGAAGCAGCGAGAGTTTTGTGACCTCGACCGCCTGCGTGTCGATGTCAACGCCAAAGACGTTGTTCAGGAGAATCTCCTTGCGCCTCGCCGTTGTCAGCCGCCAGTCGTTGTGGGCTGCCTGATAGACTGCGGGCTTCTTGCCGCGTGCGTGCTTTTCGGGGTCGTTGTCTATGTACCACTTCAGGTGCCAGTCGAGCAGGAACTGATATGCGCCGAGCAGGAAAGACCCTGAGCCGCACGCGGGATCGAGTATCCGCATCTTGGCGACTTTTGCGGGAGTGCTCTTTTGGCAGAGCTTCCCGACTGTGTTCTTGACGATGTAATCCACGATGTATGTTGGGGTGTAATAGACGCCGCCGGCCTTTCGGACCTCGGGCTTGAACTCAACTTTCGCCTGATGGCCCTTGGTGAGGCGGATGACCTTGCCTAAGAACTGCTCGTATATCTGGCCGAGAATGTCGGCGGGCAGGACGGAGAACTCGAACGGGCAGTCGGGATAGTAGAGCCGCTTGATGATCTCCTTGAGCACCTTGTCGTCTATGACCAAATCCAACGTCCAGCCGTCGTGGTCCTCCCGGCCTTTCTCCCGCTGGAAATGAAACAGCCCTGAGTTGTAGCGCTCGTCCGCCCGATGGAACAGCTCCGCCAGCCGCTCGTAGGTGTGCGGCCCATTGAGAAGCGCCTGGAGCCGCCCGTAGTTCTCGATGCCCCTGTCCTCGCAAATACGCAAGAAGATCATGCGATCAACGGTTCGCTGGACGGCGTGATTCAGCTCCCGCACGCCGAGGCCCTTGTTGCGGAGGGCGATATTGCGGGCCAGCACGTCCCGCCAGGATTCGATCTCCGCCAGGAACGAGGCGTCCACCTCGGCCGTGCCTCGCTTGCGGCGCGTCGATACGGCGTATTTGTCGAACGAGCCTTTCAGGATCGCCTCTTTGGAGAAGATGCCCGCGATCTCGTCCCAGTGGTCGAGGTAGTCGGTGTATTTGAGATAGAGCGTGCGTCCCATGGAAGACTTATCGTTGGGCAGCGGCCGGGTCCGGCAGTCATAGACCGCGAACTCCTCAAAGTCCGTCAGGATGCTCAGCGGGAGCTTGGCCGACCAGGCGTAGCGGCGGAGCTGATATGCTGGCTCGGGGGCGTTTCGGATGCTGACGGCGGGCTTCTTGGCTTCCAGAAAGAACTTCCGCGTCCCGCCAATGCGGAAACAGTAGTCCGGGGCCTTCGTCGCGCCGCCAACCTTGATGGCGGCCTCGTGGATGACGTCCTTGAAGGCCTCCGCATAGCCCGCCTCGTTGTCCATGTCCCAGCCGAGGGCCTTGAACATCGGGTCGATGAACTCGATGCGGACCTGCGCCTCGTTATATGAACTGGAGCGGTAGGAGTCGATGTTCTCGCGAAAGGTCTCGACGAGGCGTTTTACAATGTCGGGCGCGTCAGTCATAAACTGGATTCTACGCATGGAGGATATGCAGGTCAAGGGCGCTGGGCGGTTAGACCTCGTCCTGGCGATTTTGGTCAGTCCGTTGACATGAGGGAGCCTGCTCTGCACACTGTATTTGATGCGCGAGCTTAAGTGCGCATAGTTTTCGACACAAGAGTGGGAACCTGAATGTGGCCGAATACGTCGTCATAGCGAGGAAATATAGGCCGGCGACGTTTGAGCAGCTGGTCGGGCAGGAGCACATCGCAAAGACGCTCCAGAACGCGATAAGGCAGAACAAGATAGCGCACGCTTTGCTGTTCTGCGGCCCACGCGGAGTAGGGAAGACCACGACGGCGAGGATATTCGCCAAAGCGCTCAACTGCGTGAAAGGCCCGACGCCGACGCCTTGCTGCAAATGTTCCCCCTGTCGCGAGATACCGGAGGGCAATTGCCTCGACGTGATCGAGATAGATGGCGCCTCGAATAACAGCGTCGATGACGTGCGCCTGCTTCGCGAGAACGCAAGATATGCTCCCAGCCGCGATCGCTACAAGATATACATAATCGACGAGGTGCACATGTTGACGACGCAGGCCTTCAACGCGCTGCTCAAGACGCTCGAGGAGCCGCCAGCACACGTCAAGTTCGTCTTTGCGACCACGGCGCCGGAGCGCATCCCGGCGACCATTCTATCTCGGTGCCAGCGATATATCTTCCGCCGGATCAGCCGTTCAGAGACCGTGGCCAGCCTCAAGAAGATCGCTGAAGCCGAGGGGATAGCGGCCGATGACGAGGCGCTTGCGTTCATAGCCGATAAGTCGAGCGGGTCGCTCAGAGATGCGCAGAGCATACTCGATCAGGCTCGCTCAATCGGGGCCGACAGGCTAACTCTCAAGGACGTCTCGAAGCTGCTCAGCGTTACCGATACAGCATTCCTCGCCGATTTTGTGGACGCTCTCATCGATAGCGATCCGGCTGGCGTTATACGAGGCGTGGAGAATCTTTTCGATCAGAGAGTCAATTTCAGGAGTTTTTTCGCCGAACTCGTCTCGTATTTCCACAAGATGCTGGTCTCGCTTTCAGTCCCTAAGGGGGAGCGGCTGGCCTTTCTCGACCTCGGTGCGGACGAGGCGCAGCGGCTTGTTGAGCAGGCAGATAGGGCTGGCAAGAATAAACTGTTTGCGTATCTTGATAGGCTGCTCTCAATCGAGAGCGAGGTAACGAAGTCTGCGATACCCAGGGTGGCGTTTGAGGTCGCTGCACTTGGGCTGTGCCATATAGCGGACGTCGTCTCCGTTGAGACGCTGCTTGCCAAGCTCAGCGAGGTGCAGAAGTCGGCTGGTGCGTCTGGGCAAGGCCTTCTTGAGCCGGTCGGCAGCCCGGCTCGCAAACATGCTACTTTCTTGGGCGCCTCTCAGGCGGGAGAGAAACAGAGCAAGACGTCAACTCCGCAGACTGCGGACCCAGCAGCCTCGAGCCAGCCTGCGACTGCTGAGCGCAGCGAGGCCAGCCGTTTCGTCCAGCCAGAGCACCGTGAATCCCCCAAACAGGCTGCCCCAACGGCTAAGGCTGGCTCAAACGCAAAAGCCTCCCCGAAGCCGGAGAACGAGGCGCTGTACAACGCCTCGAACATCCCGATCGTTCAGGAGGCCTTACGGCTTTTTGACGGCGTGATCGACAGCATTAAAGAGAGTGCAGACAAGCCGAAGCCGTCCGGCACGTAGTTTTCTCACCACAGCGAGACTGAGTTCAGTCGTCCACGGCAAGATACGGCCACGCCAGGCCCGGTTCGCCATCGGTAAGCGGCACGAGCTCGAGCGTGTACTGGCGCCCCACAGGAACGTCCCGATCGACAAAGAACGAGCCGGAGAATATGCCATCACCCGCCGCAATGTCGCAGCCTGCGCCGTCGTCCAGAAGCTCCACGCCCAGAGGCATCCCAGCATAGCAGACCTCGATCGCGTCCACCGACGTGTCTTGCACGTAGGCAAGCGCCTCGATCGTGAACCCGAACATATTGGTTGTCGTGTTCGCCACTTTGGCCAAGAGGATGGGGCAGCCAGGAGCGCCCGTGCGAGGCGCAATGGGGATTGCGGGGAGGTTGATGGCTGCAAGCCGTCGTGTGGCCGTTGATGTGAACATCGCATCAGGCGTGGCCAGCTCGTCGCAGAACGAGAGCAGCACCTGCGGCCACTGCCCGACGCATCCGCCGAGCTCGTCTGTCGCCACTATCGACAGGTCGTATTGGCCGGCAGGCAGAAGGCCCGGCGGGCAGTCGGCGTGAAAGGTCCAGAATCCATCGCTGGCAACGTAGTCGCCATCTGTGCCGCCGTCGTTGAGAAAAAGCCCCGTTGGGACATTATTGAGATAGATTTCCATAGACTGGGGACGCCCGTACTCGGGGTTGACCAGCGCCACCACTTGCAGCGCTCCGCCGCGCGAGGTGGATATGTGGCTTCCCATGAACCCGGCGCCAAGGATGCAGTTTATCGGCTTGCACGGGACGTGCGCGAACTGGGAGAGTGTGTTGGCGTGCTCCCTGCCAAGTGTGAGCGAATCAAACGTCGCCGGGTCGGAGGGGACTGAGTCCTGAGCGGGCGACGATACGCCAGACGGCACCGAGAAAAGGATAACGTTGATGTCTGGGTAGCTACCGAAGTATCTCGCCGGAACGGCAAGCTCCACGAGGTCGCCTACCGCAGAATAGCTCAAGACAGCGCCAATCGACTGCAACGAGTCAGCCCACCAGTTGTTTGGGCCAGAATACCGATACAGCTTGCAGCTTCTGAATGACTCCCACCCAAGCCACGGGACCCAGGTTACGTGGTTCAGGTATATCTCGGCATCGACTGCGAATTCGGGGTCGAACGTTACGTAGTTTCCGGCCGCGTCGGTGTCTTGGCCGCTTGCGGCGGCCGCGCCTCCTTCCTGATAGTCGATGGCCAGCACGTAGGACATGTCTTCGTCTTGGCACGTCGCCGTGAACGCGAAGTGCCAGTAATCGGAGTTCGCGTATGCCCAGAGGGCGGAGACGTCGTATTCTGGGTCGTTGAAATCGAGCGTGGGATCGACGCCTACCGGCCTAATAAGCTCGCTGTCCCAGTCGGTCAGGTCGCCGTCAATGCAAAGTAGCGACGAGGCCGTATTGACCAGAAACCAGCCCTCCTTGCCATCCTGCGCCTCGGCACGGACCACGTAAAGCTTGAAGCCGGCCGCCGGGCTGAAGCCGTAGCTGAACGAGGGGCCGAGCTGAGTGCATCTATCGACAACCTCGACGTCGGTGGCATTGACCAGCTTGAAGTTCAGCGACGCGCTGTCCGCCTCTACGGACGCACGCACAGTCTTGCGCTGACTGTTGGTGTAGCTTGGCAACGACTGGTTGTTGATGAAATCAGGGTTCGTGGGCACAAAGGTAGGGACCTCGTTCGCCTCGCCGCCCTGAAAGCTGGGAATCTGGAGTGCCGGATCGCCCAGGAGGACGAACTCGAAAAGCGTCCGGCGCACAAGGAAATCGTCCCAATCGTTCTCGGAGAGGAACCTGTTGATGGCGCCCGTGTAAAGGCCTCCTAGGTCCGATTCACCCGCGGCAAAACTTGCGAAGATGTTCTTCGTTATCCCGCCCATGTGTTCCTGCTTGGTCACGATCAGGTTGCCGTTGTCGAACGCCTGGGAGGCTATCCCGGCGTTGATACGCGTCCCGCCGAAGTAGGCTATCCCGCCCGCGGGGCACAGAACAACGCCTTCGCCAAATGACCTTGTATAGCTCGGCGAGTCGAATTGACCGCAGATGCAGGCTATTGAGACGACAATCGGAAGCTGGAAGTTGGAAGACGTGTATGAAAAAAGATCGGAGCTAGTGATCATCCCGTCGTCAACGCTGATGCCCGGCCCAGACCCATGGCCAGAATCGTAAGCAAAACCATAGCCGCCGTTTCTGAGCACATCAGAGACAACATCGACAGTGTAGCGGCCATCTGTCCCGAACGCCTTTGTAACGGCCATCCCATCAAAATAGCCGGAGTTGAGCATATCCAGCGACATGAGCTCGCCATAGTAGTAGGGGGTATTAAATGGGCGACTGCCAGCGACCATAACGTTATCAAACCATGACCTATCTTGTGCAGCCTGCCGCCAGGCGCGTATCTTCAGCGCCACAAGGGTAGCCTGGGCCGCATCCCGCGCGGGCAACCGGCCTACCTTGTAGTTGGGCGCAAGGTCGTAGTCAGGTGAGGAATAGAAGAAATCCGTCGGGACCCAGTCCTGGTCGAAGCCGAGTCCTGAGTCGGCGTCGTGATAGTAGTAGCTCGCCGGAACGCACGCCCCGTCTCCCAGAATCGTTACGTATTCCAGCGAGGGATGCGCCTCCTCGTCCCTGAGGAACGATACGATCTTCTTGGCCAGGGAGTAGTCGTATTGAATCGGTATAATCGGCGAGCCATAGGGGTATCCGTCGTAGGGCGGGTCCTCCGCCTCGTCGTAGCTGAAGAATATCGACTCCAACGTGACGAGCTCGGTCTCGATGCCGTCAGCCTCGTGCTGAGACCTTATCTCCTCGGCCGCAGTGGACATCGACCCGGGCGTTATGATGACGCAGGTAGGCCCCTCCAACAATGCGCCGCTGGGCCCGGCCTCCGGACCAAGCGCATAGTCGATCCTGAGCACAGCGTCGGTCACAAGGACGACGCGACTTTCTGCGGGATAGAAGATGAGCGGGCTGAATCGAACCGTCACGACGGTCTGGCATCCATCGCTCCCAACGTAGTAGTCGATCAGGCGTTTGGGGAACGGCGACTTGCATTTGTATATCGCGTCATCCTCGCGAAGGGCCGGCGTTGTCTGCCCCGGCCAAAAGGCCGGTTCTGGGGCGGGGCTCAGCCGGAGCGACTCGACGAGCGCGGCGGCTTTCCCCGAGACGACGCAGACGGATAGCACCGTTGCCCCTTTCGGCAGCAAGAGGCGGATCGACTTTCTCGGCAGCTGAGGCGCTCCGGCCTTGGGCGATGAGAGCGTGCAGCCCTCGATCAGGACGGTTGACCATCCGCCGGGCGTGCGAACAACCCGTATCTGGCCCTCGGAGAGGGCAAAGCGGACCTGCTTGCTCTGTTCGGCCTCCACCGGGTCGCCAAGCGCAATACCCTCAATCGATGTTAGGGACTGGTGCTTTTCAAGCGGGATTGATTCAGACAAGCCCCACGCATAAAACTCTACGAAGCTTAGTGAAATGCTCAGGACGATTGTGAGCCACAGCGAAGCATTGGACCTCATGGCGAAACTCCTACCTGTAATGAATGCTCTTCGACATCACTTATTTCTTCCCTCACTGAGCAGTTTCCTAACCTTGACCACAATCTCTTCGGCCACATGAAAGGGCTAATTCATGAGGAGTTTTCGTAATCGTGCCCGGTCCTGCTCAAG